>Ga0181532_10004049_pt1 | contig 12964 bp, 13 predicted proteins | sample PEATcosm2014_Bin_33_FD_119768 | JGI IMG/M metagenome (GOLD analysis project Ga0181532, IMG submission 119768) | Peatland microbial communities from MTU Mesocosm Facility, Houghton, MI, USA - PEATcosm2014_Bin11_30_metaG | ecosystem: Environmental > Terrestrial > Soil > Wetlands > Peat | place...
AAGGAAGAAATTCTAGCCGCATGTCGTGATACGACTGGCGAAATCTACGAGGGCCTCGACGTTTCGCGAGAGGTTTTAGCGGTTGCTTCGCAACGCCTTGGCGATACGGTCCTATTGCTCGATGGTTCAAAAGTCTCAGCGTTCGCCGTTTGTCATGTCGGTCCGAAGACCGAGGCTGGTAGCGGCAACTGTTACGTAAAATTCGGCGCCGTACGTCCGGAGGCTTCGGCTCAGAGGATCTTCGAGGAGTTGCTCAACACCTGTGAGGCATACGCCGCCGCGCGGGGTATGGGCCGGCTGACAGCCGGCGTTAACATGGGCCGGCATGAGGCGTACGAGGTCATGGTCCGTCGCGAGTTTCGAACGGACCTGATGGGTGTGGCAATGCAAAGGGCAAATGACCCAGGTTTCAACCGACCCGGCATCTATGTATTGGACGACTGGCGATGAGTCGTGAAAATGGCTTCATTCCAGATTGTCGCCCAGCTTGCTGAACCGGGCGACTCGACAGCTGACCCTTCCCAGACTTGCCTGAACGATGCCGTCCTTAGAAAGAATCGAGGAAATGGGGCGGGAGATCGTGTCGCGTTATTGAACAGCCTTTCCAGCGGGTCGTTGCCGAGTTGATGGGTCTATCGGCTTTTATTCGGCGCGACCAATCACAGCGCGACTCAATTCGAGTATGGCTTTGGATCGACTACCGCCGCCGGCGTTCACCGCCTATGGCTTGCAGAGCATCATTCAGCATGTCGCGCACTTTCCCATGGGCTCCGGCACCGGATGCTAGTCGAATGTCGCCCTCCCCCCGCACAATCAACAACACGACCCGATCATTCTTCAGGTCTTCCGACACGACGCGGACAAATGCTCGAGCTGTCGTATCGAGAGGTTGCTCTTCCAATTGATTCAGACGACTCAGGCATTGCGACAGGATCACTCGCGCATTGAGTCCGGCGCTCTCAGATGCGCCCAGCCTCATCTTGCTCCCATCGCGGACCAGCAGCAGGATCTCGCCGTCGAACTCCTCTGCGGCGGCCGCAACGACGGCGCGCAGAGCGGAGCGATCAAAGTGTTGTGTTTCTTCCGCCACCAGTGAACCCAAATCAGACTATAACAAGCCGAGAGGAATTCGACCATGGAGACTGGTGACTCTTGCGCTCGAAGGATTTATTAAGAGGTCTGCTATGCAAATGCCGAGGTCGGAAATGACTAAAAAAGGGCCCGGCGCCAATGTGGAGACAACTAGTTTTGGGGAAGGGCAAAATCGCTCTGAGCAGGGCACGGGTGAATGCGGGTCAGGAAGTCGCCATCCAAATCACTAATGGAGTGGAGGCAATACCGGCGTCAGTAAACGAACTTATCACCCTCACAACGACTATCGACGACGGCGGGTCTGGATTGGGCTCGTCTGATGTTCGGGGTATTGCACCGCGTTAATCATTCCTGTTGGCGCATTGACTCACGACTTTTGTTACCGGGTCGCTGGCGGTTGCCTCACGTAAACTGCTACCCGGCAGCCAAGCGGCTGCAGGGTGGTGGAGGAGATGGCGAGGCAGTTGAGCATGGCGACACGGCGAGAACTTAAGAATGCGATCAGGCAGCGATATCAAGGGAGTAGCGATCGTCGCGAGCGGCGACAGATTCTGGCCGAGTTCGTCCGGGTAACCGGGTATCACCGCAAGCACGCGCTGCGCGTGGTGAATCATTCGCCGACCGCATCCACCGCCCGCCAGCGGGAGCGAGTTTACGACGCGGCGGTGCATCAGGCGCTGGCGGTATTGTGGGAGGCGGCCGATCGAATCTGCGGCAAGCGGCTGCGAGTTCTCCTCCCGGTGCTGATCGAAGCGATGGAACGCCACGGCCATCTCCAGCTCGACCCAGTGGTAAAAAGCCGGCTGCTCGATATCAGTGCCGCCACCATCGATCGCCTGTTGCGCCCGCAACGCGAGGCAACCGGACGTGTGCGCCGGAGGCGGTGGGGCGCGGGTTCGGCGGTCAGGCAGAGCGTGCCGGTACGGACCTTCGCCGACTGGGGCAATCCGGCGCCGGGTTATCTCGAATGCGACCTGGTCGAGCACTGCGGCGGAGCGAAGAACGGCGGCAACTTCGTCCATACGCTCACCTTGACCGATATCCACAGCGGCTGGACCGAATGCGCGGCGCTCGTGGTGCGCGAACAGAGTCTGGTGGTGGAAGGAATCAGCGCCGTCGCCATGTGCCTTCCCTTCACGCTGCGCGGGCTCGATACCGATAACGACAGTGCGTTTATGAACGAGACTCTGCAGGGTTACTGTCAGCGGAACAACATCGAATGGACCCGCTCGCGCGCCTACCGTAAGAATGACCAGGCTTGGGTCGAGCAGAAGAACGGCGCGGTGGTGCGCCGTCTGGCCGGATACGGACGGCTGAGCGGACTCGCGGCGGCCCGGGTGCTCCAGCGCCTGTACGAGAGTGCGCGGCTTTACGTCAACTTCTTCCAACCGTCATTCAAGCTGGCGAGCAAACAGCGCGACGGCGCGCTGGTGCGTAAACGCTACCATCCGCCGCTCGCGCCTTATCAGCGGCTGCTCGCCTGCGACCGCATCGATGAAACGATCAAGCAGCGTCTGCGCGAGCAGTTCGCCGCGCTTGATCCGGTGGCGCTGCTGACCACTATTCGCGCGGCGCAGCAGGAGTTGTCGATCCTTACCAATCGTGATGGCGGCGCCGCTGGCTCCCCGGACCAGCCGGAGTATCTGGCAGCGTTTGCGACCGCCTGGCACAGCGATTACCGCGCGCCCAAGGGGCGGAGAAAGACCACTACCAAGCACTGGTGGCGAAGTCGCGCCGATCCATTCGCGGAGAGTTGGCCAATGGTGGAAGGCTGGTTGGCGGCGCAACCCAATCTCACCGCCGCAGAACTGCTGACCCAGCTAAGGCAACGGCTGCCCGACCTTTACCCAACCGGTGCGCAGCTCCGGACCTTACAGCGACGCATAAAAGCCTGGCGTGCAGAGCGTGCCCGAGAACTGGTGTTTGCGGCCTCTGCCGCGCAGACAGGACTCGAATCTCAGAGCTCGTCGTGAAGCGACCTTCTCGGATACTTGATGGAAGGATTAATCAAAACCGGAGCAAAGAAGGTGGAACAGAACGTCACCGCGAGGTGTGATGCAAAGCACTCGGGACATAGTGGCCTGCCGCATGGTGGTGGCTTTTCACATGCAGGGGCGAGGAGGGGCAGCCCCTCCTCGCGCTCCACCCCGCTAACAACGACATTTATCGCGGGAGTAACATTCTTGGTTGAGGCAACACGCCACGCCAACAGGAATGATTGACGCGGTGCACTCATAGCACTCAAACCGGCCGGACCTTCGATCCCGCTGCGGCAGCTTGGCTCTCACAATCAGGCGTAGACCGCTACCCGACGGACTGATCTCGGTGTACGAATCGAGCCTGATAACGTAGTCGCGAACCTTGAGATCGGTGATCTTGCCTGTTTCGCGGTCAATGCAGTGGTCGAAGTCGAAGGCGACGAAGGGATCGTTAAGAGTGAGTACAAAGCCTACGCCGTCGAACGGATCCTCGTGTTTCGCGGCACAGGGCGAGTAGTACGCGCACTGAACGTCTTCAAAGCGGGCCCACGTGGCCGGATTAGTTACGCTAGCTTTTGTGCCGTCAGGCTGGAACGGAACCTTAGTCCAGCGGCCGTTGACGAACAGATAAGCCCAGCACACCCATTGCCCCCGCGTGGTCAAATCGTCCGGGATGGCTTCCCACACGGGGTCGGCCGGGCGGGACGGCCGTTCCAAGAATTCCGCTCTCGGGCGAGCCACATTGGTCGCCCCGAATTTAGGCATCATCGTGCCGTCCTGTTCGTTGGTTCGGTGACGATCGTCTGGGTCTCTAGCCAGCGCTGAAGGTCGCGTTCGCGATAGCGGATGCAACGCCGACTATAGGCGACAAAAGGCGGCCCGATGCGTCGCTGTCGCCACGACTCCAATGTTCTCGGTTGGATATTGAGAAGCTCGGCAACTTGTTTCTGGGTGAGTTGCTTATCAGCGTACATCTTGTTACCTCGCCGCGCATTAAGCGCACGACAAGTACAAGATGGTCATTTAGCGGATGTCACGAAATTGCCGATTAGACGAATAACGGCTAATCGGCAGGGGGCGTCTCTGAAGGAGAGGGTCGATAGACATATTCTCGACAAGGTCGCGAGGATGAACTCTCTGGAGAATTTTGCTTATTGTCTCTGAAGTCTGCGACGAATTCCAATTCTGCTCGTCGCGAAGCCGAAGCCTCACAAACGCGGCAAGGTCTTTAATCTGTTTTTGGACGGTGCCGCGGGCTCTTCCGGTCGCATTCCCGATGGCGTTGTAGCTCCAACCAAGCACTTGGAACCCGGCTAGCCAATAGAACTGCATAGAATCGCGCTTCACCGTTGAAGAAGTCCGATGGAGCCCATCCGCTATTGCTTTCCGTTCGATTTTATCGCAGTAGTCCTTGAGGGCAATTCCAAAGCGGTGTCTTATATCTCTTTCGAATTCCGTTTTGGTCTGTTCGGTCGGTGACCAGTTGTGGTGCGAAAAGGAGAAATCGTCGGTCAGCATTATTCTCACAATGCTCACACCCATACTGGGCGGAACGCAAAGGACGCCGTCTAGCGGAAAAAGACAATCCCAAGCCATGTTCAGGCACCAATGGTCCGTTAAGTGCCAACGCTCAGCCCATCTTTGCAAACTGTCTTGCAATTTCTTTCTGTTTCTCAAATGACGACCCGGGCCTTCATACAAAGACCGAAACACATCCGGGGTGACTTCGGCCACTGCGTCGAGGAACAATTCCTGGGCACGTTGCACCGAGTAGGGCAGCATACTGTGAACCGAGCCAGTGATAGGGTCTCGCACTTCCCCTCCCGGATCCTCAAATTCACCAACTCCGAGCCTGAACGGCTTGTTACCCATGACATTTTCGAAATCGGGTGACCTCATCTTTCATTCACACTGTCGATCTGGCCCAGAAGTTTGGCTCCTGTGGGAGATTGGTCACGATTACGTATCGCGCCACTGTCCGAATTAACCGACGGAGCGAACATCAGCCGCGAATTCCGCTCAAGTGCCTCGCGAACCGGGTCTAAATCGAGCCGAGCATAGATTTGCGTGGTGTTGACGTTACTGTGGTTCAATGCGCGACCAATCAACGGCAGACTGTATCCCTGTCCCGCTAGCCAGCTTCCAAGAGTCCGCCGCAAGTCGTGAATGCGCACGTCTGGTACCCCGGCGGCCTTGCGGATTCGCTGCCATGCTAGTTTCGGTTCCACAAGATGCCCCGTTGAGCCCCTGCCCGGAAACACCCATTCGCTCGATTCTCGGCTAGGCAGCGACGAAAGTATCCCTACGGCTGCTTCGGGCAACGGAAGCAGATGCGAACGCCCGGCCTTGGTTTCGGGTATCCGCCACGTCTTTTGATCAAGGTCGATGTCGGCCCATCGTGCGGATAGAAGCTCGCTCTTCCGAGCCCCGAGAAGCAGGCTCAACGGGAAGTATGCCTGCCAATATTCGTTCGGTTCGTTGGTCAGAGCCTCGTTGACGCGTCGTAATTCATCTGCGGACAGATACCGTTCACGTTTCTCTTCCTTGAACAGCTTGATCCGAGTGGCCGGATTGTCGGCGCGCAAATAGCCCCAGTCCCGCCCCAAGTTGAGCATCGCACGAAGCAAACGAACAAGATGGTTCGCCCCGTACTGGCCATGATCGCGCCCTATCGCCCCGTGTAATCGCGCGACTTCATCATGACTGATGTCAGACAGTGCGCGACCGTACCAACCTTTAGGAACGTATCGAGCGATAAGTCTTTCATCCTCGCGCCAGCTTCGCTTGTGCGGTTTGGCGTGACGTTCAATGTAGGCTTGTACTAATTCACCCAAAGTTGGTTCGCGCCGAAGTGCCTGTCGCTCCGATGCCGGGTCGTGGCCTTGAGCGATGCCGGCCCTGATCTCAAGGGCTTTCTTGCGCGCGAGCAAGACGGTTAAGTCAGGGTACTGGCCAAGCGTAATTCGGCGCGGTCTCCCCTTAACGCGGCCCTCCCAGATAAACGACTTTGCTCCGTTAGCTGTGACCCTAAGAGCGAAGCCGGTTAGGGCATCGTCGCGAAAAAATTCCTGCCCTATCTGCGGCGGTTTCGCCGTTTCGACGAAGTGTTGCGTTAGTTTCATGTAAACGCAGTGTAGACGCATGTAGACGAAATCGCAAGTAGTCAGAAGTAGGACCGACAGACAAATCGACAGTTTTAGCCCAGTAAATAGGGCTTTATCGTACTATGATGTAGACGCCAGCAGATGTGGCCCAGAAACTACGGATCTGAGGGTCGGGGGTTCAAATCCCTCAGGGCGCGCCAGAATTCCTCAGCCAACTCAAGGCCCGTCAGGTGAGGTCGTTTGGGGAGATCAATCGAGCCACAAAAGCCTTCGCGCATTGTGCGACAGGATTTTGGCTTCGTCAGCGGCGTTCAATGCCAGCGCTCGGACCTCTTCCGCGGGATGAGCCAGGCCCGCCGGTAAAGGATAGTCACTGCCCACGACAAACCGTTCGGCGCCATACGTCTTGATCAGATGGCCGAGCATTTCGCGGTTGTGCGTAATGATATCGAAATAGAACTGGGATACGTAAGAAGATGGCGGTCGCGGAAGCGCGCCGCGGCACTCCGGCACGAGCCGATATCCCATGTCGAGTCGCCCGACGAGCGCGGGTAGTGCGCCGCCCGCGTGATAGAGCACCACACGCAGTTTTGGATGGCGCTCGAGCACGCCGCCGTAAATCAAAAGCGCCGCCGCCAGCCCGGTATCGTACAAGTTACCAACCAGATTGCCGAGGAAGTAGCGCGCCAACGCTCCGGTCGGCGCGGCTTCAAACGGATGTATACACACTACCATTTGCAGCGCCTCAGCGGCTTCCCAGAAAACCTCGAAATCCGCTTCATCGAGCTGACGTTCGACCACCTTTGGCGGAATCTCAACGCCGCGCAGCCCCAGCTTCGCAGCGCGCTCCAGTTCCCCGGCGGCAACTGCGGGGTCCTGCATTGGTACCGAGGCCAGCGGCGAAAAATGAGCAGGGTCGCTCGCCGCCAGCGCCGCCATCGCGTCGTTGTTGACTTGTGCGATTGCGAGGCCACACGCGCTATCGACATCGGGGTACATCAGGAACGGAACGCACGACACCGCCTGCGTTGTGATGCCTTCGCGATCCATATCGGTGAGACGCGCGCTGGCGTTGGAGATTGGGCCATCGATGGGCCGCATGGCTTTTTCCTGAATCAGGAAGAATCTGCGGCCCTCGCGCTCCACGATACGCGTTGCGTAGTGCGTTCCATCGCGCACGAGATGATCAATCACCTCGGGCGCGATGAAGTGATTATGCATGTCGATAATGTCCATGCGCCCTCGTGAAATAAACAAGTGCTACAGGATGAAGCTGATCTTGCCGTGCGGGCGAAGCGCCTCGTTATCGAGGATGGCTCTTCGTTCGCGAATTTTCAGCAGCTTCGCGTCGCGAACCAGCTTGTAGTTGTAGTGACCGATATAGGTATCGACGGACTCGTAGCGCATCCGATGCACCACAAAATTCGCGGTCACGAAAATGGCGTCGCCCTCGGTGCCCAGCACGCGCACGTTCGCGATCATTCGCCGCGTGCGCGAATGGGGATTTTCCGCCCACGCCGACTTGCCAAGCAGTTGTTTCACGCGCGAGCGGATGCGGGCGGAGTTGTCGGCGATTATGAATAGTGTATTGCGGGAATCACCCTCGGGCACGTCCGTTGGCGGAATCTCGTAAGTAGCATCGTCCGTAAGCAGTTCGAGCCATTCCTCCAGCCGCCACTCATCGAGTAACGCGGCTTCCTTGAAAAAGAGATCTTCGACTTCCTGCCGGCTCGGCGGGTCCATCCCGTTCATGCCGCTTTCCTCGCGCGCTTTAACTGCGGTTCCGTCATCAACTGGTTCCATCGGCGCCAGAAGGCACGCATCTGCAGTTCGTCGGTAATCGACGGCTGCTCGCGCTTCATCCCGCGCGAGATGTCGGACCATCCAACTTCCCGATTGGCGAACCCGCGCTGACAGGACTCGAGCATCTCGACGTCATCCGGCGTCGCAAATCCACCCGGGCCAAGGAAGGTAAGAAAATTGTCCAAACGAAGTGCGGAGTCCTCGGCGCTTTCTTCAATCGGCGCAAGCGCCCACGCGTTGACCTCCATATAATTGGCCGCGACCGGATAAAAGGTGCGAATCGTAATCGCCATGATGTCGTTGATCACGAGATTGGGAAAAATGCCAAGGTTGCGGCTGGTTTCACAGATCCGGCTGGCACGCTCGGGACCGAAGCGTTCGTCGAACCGGCGCCGAAGCCGCTCGAAGTGCGGCTTGCGATGCTCGCCGAAGGGCGCGACCCAATGCGCGATCGGACGTCCCCACGCGCTTTGATACTCGAGCACCGCGTGGCCATTACCCAGATCGATCGCTTTCTGCCGCGCTGGCGCGGCCACGTTATTGCCTTTCAGCTCGATGCCGATATCCGCCAGAAAGGTGAAGTAGCGTTGATGCGTTGGCAGACCATGGTAGCCGTCATAACTATTCTCCATGAGCAGCTTCCAATTGGCCCGCGCACTGTACGCTTGCTGGCCGGCGACGACCTTCATCCCCGTCTCCGACTGATCAGCAACCAGATCCAGATACTCCCGCGCGCCGGCCAGATAGTCATATAGACTTTGCGCCGCGGGATCGAAGCACGCGAAAATGAAGCCGCGATAACTATCCACCTTGGGTGGTGCGGCTAACGCGAGGTCTTCGCGCTTGAACGCTTCGCTGTAGGAATCCTCGCCAGGTACGCCGACCAACGAACCGCGATTATTAAAGGTCCACGCATGATAAGGGCACTGAAACGTGTTGGCGTTGCCCGATTTCTGCCGGCAAACCATCGCACCGCGATGGGTGCAGGTGTTGAGCAGCACGCGGACTGCGCCGTCGTCGCCCCGCACCAGGATCAGCGGGCGGCGGGCGACGTTGCGCGAGCGAAAATCGCCGGTATGCGGCACTTCTGATTCGTGACCGACATAGATCCAGCACTTGTCAAAGATGCGGCGTCGTTCTTCCGCGAGGCACTCCGGATCGGTGAACGCTCGGCGGTTCACGCGAAACAATCCCGCGTTCTGATCGTCGATGACGAACTTTTCAGCCAATTTATCCATAATAGTTCCTTTGCATCCGGCGACCGCCCGTCAGCGCTGTTTCGACGACGGATCCCAAGCCCAGTACTGCGCAATCGCACCGGCATCAACACGAAGATCCGTGCCCGTAATCATCGCGGCATCGTCTGACGCGAGGAACACCGCGGCCTGTCCGTAGTCGCGCGGACTCGGCAGTTTCTGCATCGCCACGCGGTCGCGAAACGGTTTGAACGCCTGCTTGAGCAGATCGAGTTGTTCAGGATCGGGCACTTTGCGGCCCCAGCGCTTGGTGCGCTCCAGTGATTCCGACGGATCGGTCGCGGTTGGCGTCAGACTATTCACGCGGATGCCGTACGCGATCAGTTCCATTGCCGCCGACCGGGTGAAGTTCAGAAGACCGCTCTTGCCAGTACAATACGCAATGTTGTTGGGCTCGCCCTGATGACCCGCGGTCGAGATGATATTGATAATGCTGCCCTTGCGCACCTGCCCGATCATCAACTTGGCGACGTGCTTGGTGAAGAGAAAAGTTCCGGTAAGAATGATCGCCAACTGCCGCTCCCATTCGTCCAGCGGCATGTCGATAACGCCTTTCTTATTGAAGATCGCAGCGCCATTGACCAGCACGTCGGCGCCGCCAAACGCTTCGCGCGCGGCGGCGACTGCGGCGATCACCTGGCTTTCATCGGTAACGTCGCAGGTCACGGCGGCGGCGCGGGCGCCGGTACTTTTGAGGTAGCGCGCACAGTCTTCCGCATTAGCGGCCCGCGAATCGACGCAGACGATCGCGGCGCCCTCAGCCGCGAGACCCTCCGCGATACCACCCCCGATGTTAGTACTAGTTCCGGTAACCAGTGCAACTTTTCCGCTAAGTCTCATTTCGGCTCTCCGCTGGTTCTGGTCGACGCGGCGGCGCCGCAAGGAAACATTTCGAGGAATTGAAGATCCAGGTGTCGATAAACTCGGTCTCCGCCGGCTTGCGCCGAAGTTCGGCCAGCGCGCCCGCGAGGCACATCCAGTTGAGAATCTCCTGCTGACCGCTCGCCTCGACCGCCGACGCTGGATAGTCTCGCCACGCGTCATAGTTGCCCGCACGCAGCGCCTCGAAGAGCGTACGATCCGCGGGTGTGTCCGGGTAGAGGTAATGGTTCTTCTCAACCAGAAACGCATGCGACCATCCCGACGACGCCAGCAGCGCGACGCGCCACGGACTGGCGGCAAGGACGCGCGCCGTGGCGGCGCCGAGATCGAACAAGCGCCGCGGCGTGGGCGCGGGCGGGTCGAGCTGCGCCGCCGAGGGCGGGTTTTCGAACATCGGCAGACCGCCGCGCTGTGCGATCACCTTGCGGCCGTAGCAATTGATCGCGAAGGGAACTATCGGGTACGGAAACCCGGTGCGATCGTAATCAAGGTACATGACGCCGTTCGCGAACGCGTGACCCAACGGATGATGCAGAGGCTTATAGGAATAGGCGGTATCGAATCCCGCTTCGATCAAGCCACCAGCAAGATATTTCGCCGCGGCCACATCGCCGGACGAATGGAACTTCTTGTCCGCGGGCTCACTCCAGATATTGTTTGCCGACGGCCCGAACTCGAATGATTCGTAGGCGTAGATACAGTATGGCGGGATCACATCCTCGCGAAAATTTTCGTACTGATCGTCGCCCCAGATTACGATAAAGTCGGGATGAAACTTATCGATTTGCGCCCGTGTTCGCCGCAGCGCTTGCACGAGGCGCTCACGATGGAGTCGCGCGGCGGCCGCTCCTTCGTCCGTGCCCCATTCCTGGCGCATCGCTGCGGGCCAATTTTCGACCCGGCGGAGTTTCTCCGGCAGATGTGGATTTTGCAGCATCCGCTTGAGAATCCACGCCATTACCTCGTCGCTTCCGGCGAGCGGCGGATAATGAGTAATTCCAACCGCCAGAATTTCACCCATTTTACTGTCCTCCGGTCCGCCTGCGGTATGGCCTGGAAACGAGGGTCGTGAAAGTGCGAATGCGCACGCCGCCGAGGAGCGCGTCAGACATTGGGGGCCGCGGCTCGGTCTTTTTCCTTCACCAACGAAAGGTAGTAACGATTCAGGCGCTCCAGATGCTTTTCCATCTCGGCCACGGCCGCATCACTTTCGCGCGCTTCAAAATGCTTCATAAAACGCCTGCGTGACGGAATCACCCAGGGATTCCGCGTCTGTCCGATGGCACGAATGAAGTGCTGCATGACGTCAATCAGACCTTCCATCACGATGACCATCACTGGGTTTTTCGTCGCGCGCGCGATGATGCGGTGAAAGTCGAGGTGGATCGCCGCCTGCGCGTAAAAGTCCGTCTTCCCTCGAACCGCGTGTTCGGCCGCCGCCTGATTCGCCTTGAGCGCCTCGATGTCTTCCCCAGTTGCGCGCTCACAGGCGGCGCGTACCACGATCGACTCGATCAAGACCCGCGCCTCGGTCAGATGTTCAGGCTGAATAGCGCCAAGGTGAAACATATCGCGCAGCCCAGTTACTATCGCGTCACCCGTGCTCTCCCGCACGAATGCGCCACCGCTCGCGCCCTTCTGCAGGCGCAACAGGCCCGAGTTTTCCAGCGATCGGAGCGCCTCACGCAGAGTGTTGCGCGAAACGCCGAACTGTTCGGCCAAAGCCCGTTCGGCCGGCAGCCGATCGCCCGGCCGCAGGCGTCGATTCGACAGTTCGTGGCGAATCTGAGCCGCGATCTCGTCAAATGCGCGGGGGGTCTTAATGAGGCGGAATTCCGCGCGGCTCAACGTCCGCGAGTTGCCGCGGAGCTTGCCACGGCGGATGATGGCGGCTCGCGCCGGGTCTTTAACGCCTGACATTCGACTCTCTTTCGTGGCTCATCGGTTGAACCATTCGAACCTTGAACCGCTACCTCGAAAATGTCAAGCGCACGCCATTGCTTGCGGGCACCGACAGAGCATCGCGCGCAATCCTCAAAATTTTATGGAGGTGCCTTAGGGCCGCAAACCCCTAGGTCGAAGCGCGGCGGGAGCGGTACGAGCGTTACGCCGATCTGGTGCTCGGCAAACGCAACTGGCAGATAGCCGCAGCCGGATCGCTGCCGGACGAGTTGCTGGCGACGATGAAAGACAGGCCTGCCGGGTAATGGGCTACAGCCGCGACAGCTTCTACCGCTTCAAGGAACTCTACGACAAGGGTGGCGAGGCGGCGCTGCAGGAGATCTCGCGGCGCAAGCCGTTGCTCAAGAATCGGGTGGCGCCGGAAATCGAGCAGGCGGTCGTGGAGGTCGTAATCGCCGAGGCGGCCTGGGGTCAGGTGCGCGCCGAAAACAAGCTGAAGAAGCGCGGGCCGAGCGTGTCGGCGGCCGGGGTGCGTTGCGTCTGGCAGCGTCACGACCTCGAGACCATGCACAAGCGGCTCAAGGCCCTGGAGGCGAAGCGCGCAGGAATGCCTGGTGCTGAGTGAGAGTCAGCTCGCCGCGCTGGAGAAAGCTAAAGCCGACAAGGAGGCGCACGGTGAGTTTGAGAGCGAATGCCCGGGCTACTGCGGCGCGCAGGATACATTCTATGTCGGTACGCTCAAGGGCGTCGGCCGCATCTACCAGCAGACTTTCCTCGATACCTATACCAAAGTGGCGTTCGCCAAACTCTACGACCGCAAGACTCCGCTGGTGGCGGCCGACTTACTCAACGATCGGGTGATCCCATTCTTCGATGAACAGCAGATCCCGCTTTGCCGGGTGTTAACCGACCGCGGCACGGAGTATTGCGGCGCACCCGAGCGCCA
>Ga0181532_10004050_pt1 | contig 12964 bp, 15 predicted proteins | sample PEATcosm2014_Bin_33_FD_119768 | JGI IMG/M metagenome (GOLD analysis project Ga0181532, IMG submission 119768) | Peatland microbial communities from MTU Mesocosm Facility, Houghton, MI, USA - PEATcosm2014_Bin11_30_metaG | ecosystem: Environmental > Terrestrial > Soil > Wetlands > Peat | place...
ACGAACAAGAGAGCTGTCGGCCGCGTCGCTCGCCACCCCAGCAAAAGACGCAAGAGCGCGGGGAGATTGCCGAGGTCCTTCGCTTCGCTCAGGATGACAAAGCGGATTGATGTGGTGCGGCGCTCACCGCCTCAACCACCCGCCGCCCCATCTCCGTAGTAGAAATCACCGTATGCGCTTTCCCCGCCAGATCCCGGCCCGCCAGATCGGAAGTCCGCGCGCCCTGCGCGAGCACAACCGAAACCGCCTTCTCCGCGCACGCCGCTTCTTTCTCCAGCTGAAACGAATGCCGCAGCAACATCGCCGCCGACAAAATCGCTCCCAGCGGATTGGCAATCCCCTTCCCAGCGATGTCCGGCGCCGAGCCATGCACCGGCTCATACAGCCCGACCGGCCCGCCTACGCTCGCCGAAGCCAGCAGCCCGAGCGAACCCACCACCCCGCCCGCCTGATCCGAAAGGATGTCGCCAAACATGTTTTCGGTCAGCAGCACGTCGAACTCCGTAGGCCGCTGCACCAGCAGCATCGCCGCCGAATCCACATACTGATGTCCTAGCTTCACCTCGGGATAATCTTTCCCCACCCGCGTGACCACTTCCCGCCACAGCCGCGAGCATTCCAGCACGTTGGCCTTGTCGACCGACAGCACCTTGCGCCGCCGCTTCATCGCCAACTCAAATGCCACGCGCGCAATGCGTTCAATCTCAGATTCCCCATATTTCATGGTGTTCACTGCGACGCGCGATCCCGGCTCACCTTCGATCGACCGGGGCTGGCCAAAGTAAGCTCCGCCCAGCAGTTCGCGCACGATCATGATGTCCGTGCCCCGCACGATTTCCGGCCTTAGCGGAGAACAATCCTCCAGCGCTGGAAAAAATACGGCCGGCCGCAGATTGGCATACGCGCCCAACTCGCGCCGTATACGCAGCAATCCCGCCTCCGGCCGCAGGTGACCGGGATTGTGATCGAACGCCGGGCTTCCGACCGCACCCAGCAGCACGGCAGACGAAGCCAGGCAAGCCTCGACCGTCTCCGCAGGCAGAGGATCATTCGTGGCGGCAAGCGCCGCTCCGCCAATGAGTTTGTGTTGCAACTGAAGTTGATGGCCAAACCGCTCGGCCGCGGCCTGCAAAACGAGCACGGCCTGTTCCGTAACTTCCGGCCCAATGCCGTCGCCAGGAAGAATCGTCAGTTTGAGGAGCATGCGCGAATTAGTCTAATGGAAACCCAGCCGCGAAGCGGCGGGAGAATGTCGCCCACGGCGTAAGCCGTGGGTGCCAAGCGGAAAATACGGAAGCCCCGGAGGGGGCGGAAGAGAAGCAAGACTCCGGAACAGCAAGACTTAAAATCCCTACACGCCCCAAAGATAGTCTTCCTGCTGCGTCTGCTCGTGGTGGGAATCGCCGTGAACCGGCAGCGGCACTCCGAACGCATTGGTCTGCGGGCCCACCGGGAACGGCTTGGCCGGTTCGGGCGCCGGTTCGGCTTGAGGCGCATTGACCACCGCTGCCTGCTGCGGAACGATCTTCTCGATCAGCGGCGTCGCCGATCCTGACGGCTTGTGCGTGTCGCGAATCAATTCCAGCAGGTGATGATCTTCCACATGCTTGATCTTGTCCGCCAACCGGACAAATCGCCGGTAAATGTCGTCGAGCGCGCGCCGATCGAACTGGTAGCCCAGTTGTTCGCAGCGGATGCTGAGCGCGTGACGTCCAGAATGCTTGCCCAGCACCAGCTTCGAATCGGGCACGCCCACCGACTGCGGAGTCATGATTTCGTAAGTCAGCGGATTCTTCAGCACGCCATCCTGATGAATGCCCGCCTCATGTGCGAACGCATTGCGCCCCGTGATCGCTTTATTCGGCTGCACCGGCACGCCCGTAATCTCGCTCAACAACTGGCTGGCCGTAAAAATTTGCTCGCCCACCACTCCGGTTTCGTAAGCGAAACGATCCGGACGCACCCGCATCGCCATCACAACTTCTTCCAGCGACGCATTGCCCGCCCGCTCGCCAATGCCGTTAATGGTGCACTCAACCTGCCGCGCTCCCGCAGCCACCGCGGCCAGCGCGTTGGCCACCGCCATTCCCAGATCGTTGTGGCAATGCGCGGAGATGGTTACATTCTCGATTCCCTTCACGCGCTGCCGGATAGTCGTGATCAAATCCCCGAACTCGGCCGGTACGGTATAGCCCACCGTGTCGGGAATGTTCAGCGTGGTGGCCCCGGCTTCAACGACCGCCTCCAGCACGCGACACAGAAAATCGGGCTCGGTGCGAGTCGCATCCTCGGGAGAAAACTCCACGTCTTCGCACAGCGACTTGGCGAGCCGAATCGACTCCCGCGCCTGCGCCACGCACTGGTCGCGCGTAATCCGCAGCTTGTATTGCAAATGAATGTCGGAAGTCGCCAGAAACACATGGATGCGCGGCCGCGCCGCATACTGCAGAGCTTCCCACGCGCGCTCAATGTCAGGACGGCAGGCGCGAGCCAATCCCGCAATAATCGGACGCCGCACCGCCGCGGCGATTGCCTTCACCGATTCGAAGTCGCCGTCGGAGGCGATCGGGAACCCGGCCTCGATCACGTCCACGCCCAGGCGGTCCAGCTGGTGAGCCAGACGCAATTTCTCCGGCTGGTTCATGCTGCAACCCGGCGACTGCTCGCCGTCGCGAAGCGTGGTATCGAAAATCGTGATGCGGGGGCGTTCTGCGGTCATGATCTCCTCAGGAAATGGATCTCCCTCAAAACCAAACTAACCTCCTATGGTACGGTCGACGCCCCTAGAAGCAAAACTTATAATTCTTCAACAATCATTAGTAAGAGTTGTATAATAAGTTCTGCTAATGGAATGTCGAGAACTGATTAAGGAGTCGGGCTCGTGGAGCTTTCCCAACTCGAAGTATTTCTCGCCGTCGCCCGCGAACATCGCTTCTCCCGCGCCGCCGAAAAACTCTACCGCACCCAGTCGGCCGTCAGCCAGACCATCCGCAAACTCGAAGACGAACTTGGCGAAGCCCTGTTTGACCGTTCTTCCCGCGAAGGCGTGCTCACCGACGCCGGAAAAGTTCTTTTCGAATACGCCGAAAAGCTCATCAATTTACGAACCGAGGCAGCCGAATCCCTGACCGAACTCCGCGAACTGCAGAAAGGCAAGCTGGTCATCGCGGCCAATGAATTTACCGTGCTGTACCTGCTGCCCCTGCTGGCCGAGTTCCGCCGCCTGCATCCCATGATCAAGATCATGGTCGAACGCGCTCTGGGCAGTCACATCCCCGACGACGTGCTGCGCTACGGCGCGGAATTTGGCGTGCTCTCCTACGAACCCCAGGAAGCGAGCCTGCAGTCGGTGGTCGTGTATCTCGACGAACTCGTGCTCGTCGTTCCCCCCAAACATCCGCTCGCCTCCGCGCGCCAAGTCAGCATCCGGCAACTGGGCGCGGAATCTTTTGTGGCCCACATTGTTCCATCACCGTACCGCGAGAAAGTCATCCAGCTGTTCAAGACCCACAAAACCCCGCTGCACATGGACCTGGAACTGCCCACGCTGCAAGCCATCAAGCAATTCATCGCCATGGGGCATGGAGTGGCGTTGGTCCCCGAGATCAGCGTCGAGACCGAATTGTTCAGAGGAGAGCTGGTAGGAATCCCGGTGCGCGAATTGCAGTTGAAGCGAAAGCTGCGCCTCATCTACCGCAAAGATGCGAACCTGTCGCACGCCGCCCGCGCATTCCTGAAGGTAGCCGAAGCCGTGGCCCTGGAGCGCAAAGGCCGCTACCGCTTCCAGCGGGAAAACTAGCCTTGATGGCGCCTGTGGCGATATTCTTGGCGGCCCCTGTGGCGGAGATGCAGTTGAAAACTCACTTCACCGCAGCCGCGGAGCGGCGGCACATGTTAGCCCAGGACGGAAGTCCTGGGTGGCTCCAAGAGAGGGAACCGAGTCCCGTAGGGACGGCACAAACGCCACACCTGGTTTGCCGAGCCATCAACCGCGGAATATAAAAAGGAGCAAGGCGACCTCCCATCCTTGCTCCTTAAGGTTGAGAAATCCCGCGCTCAGCAGTCGGCGCAGACCTGCTCTTCGCCCACCTGTTCTTCGCGGAACGACGCCAGCGCCGCCTCCACCGTGGGATACACTTCCAGCACCGAATCCAGATTCGTCAGCTCGAGCAAGTCGCTGACCAGCGGACTCGCTCCCGCAAACTTCAGGTTTCCGTTCCGTTCCTCCGACCAGGTTTGCAGCAGGGCCAGTTCGCCAATCCCGGCGCTGTCGATGGAATTCACCCCACTGAGATCGAGCACCAGCTTTTTCGCCCGCTGCTGCAGTTCGCCCACCACCCGCGACAGCTCGGCCGCTTCATCGCGATAGACGATGCGGCCCTGGCAGTGCACGATAACGATATCGCCGCGATTGCGTGTTTCCAAACTGAGTTTCAACTTCCACCCCTTATGTGTTTCAAAAGCACGTGGTTCGAAAGCAGCCGCCACTTGCCCGTTCGGCCCCATTTGCCAATTCGTGTCCATTGGTTGCATGCTAGTAGATAGACGCAGGAGCGATGGTTTTGGAACCATGAAAATCCGGTAAATTTTCACTCATGGGGCGCCGCCCGCAAGGTCGGCACGTTCGGGCAAATTTTGTCAGCTGGGGCATCTTGGGCATCCAGTACACTGCATCTAACAGATTTCGTTGATTAAATTGCACTTTTTGCCGGCGCAACCGCCGGGGAGGAATAATTCGTGTCGAAGACTGCTGCCGCAGTGCTGGCGTTCGCTGGTTTCATCTTGTTCTCGATTCCGATGTCGGCACAATTCAACAAACTTCTTCCCAACGGCAACGTCTACGGCGGCGTCTCCTACGGCCAGCTCACCGACGTCATCAACCAGCAGAGTTATCGCGGGTGGGAGGGATCGTACGAGATGCTTCCCTTTACCCGCTTCCCGCACCTCGGATTCGTGGCCGACGCCAGCGGTTACTATCGCAGAGGCAGCTATAAAGTCACGCAATACAATTTTCTCGGAGGCCCGCGCCTATCTTTCACGTACGGAAAATGGCGTCCCTTTATCCATGCCATGGCCGGAATCCGCCACGTCAACTCCGATAACTTCATCTACAACCCGCTCGCCCTTGATTTTGGCGGCGGCGCCGACTACAAGCTTCCCTTCAAGAATTTTTCCTGGCGCGTGCAAGCCGATTATCTCCACGGCCACTACGCCAGCGCCAACCAGGACGACTACCACGCTTCCACCGGAATCGTCTGGCGCTTCTGAACTGGCCCTCCCAGTACTCACTTGATTAACTCATCGGCCGCGACCTGAATTTATGATTGCGGCAGAAACTTTTTCGCTCCCCGCGGGTTCAGGCATGCCGGGGAAGGAGTGTCTCGTAATGCTCAAAGCTATTTGGATCGTCATCGTACTCTGCATTTGCGCGGGATTCGCCAACGCGCAAATCCCAACTTCGGGCAACGTATTTTTCGGATATTCCTTTGAGAACGCCAGCTCGTCCGCCCTCGACGACATCACCCGTCCCACTTTCCACGGTTGGGAAGGTTCTCTCGAAGGGAAACTCGCGCCCTTTATCGGCCTCGTGACCGACATCAGCGGACATTATGGCACCCAGAACTTCACCGAACTCACTCCTGTGGGCGGCGGCGGACCAGTCAACGTGAAAGTGACCGGCCACCAGTATGAAGTCCTGTTCGGCCCCCGGGTCTCCGTGCCTGTGGGCAAGTTCACGCCGTTTGGCGAGTTCCTGGTGGGGGTCGCGCACGTCAGTTCCAACGGATTCTCCGCCACCAATACCTCCTGGGCCACCGCTCTCGGCGGAGGCCTCGACTATCGCCTGATTCGCCTCGTCGCCGTGCGCGTCGAAGGCGACTACATCCGCACCAACTTTTTCAGTACTTCCCAGAACGATATCCGCATCTCGACCGGAATTGTCTTCCGCTTCTGACCCGGCTGAACAACTTTCTACGGGATTGGCAGCATCATTAGCCAATAAGACAAGGAGGCGTCTGATGGCCAGGATTGCAGCAATCCTTTTTGCTCTATTTCTTTTCGCAGCGCCTGCGCTGACGCAAACTTCCGGCAATGTTTTCTTCGGCTACTCCTACTACAACACAAATTTCTCCAACGTAGGCCGCGCCAACCTCAACGGATGGGAAGGTTCTCTCGAAAAGAAGATCTTCCCCGGCGTCGGCATTGTGGCCGACTTCAGCGGCCATTACGGTTCCCAGAACTCCATCAGTCCCTCCAATGCCTGCCCGCTCGGAGGCCCTTGCCCGTCGGGTTACAACATCCACGCGTTTGAGGGAATGTTCGGGCCGCGTTTCTCCGCGCCCCTCGGGAAGTTTCGCCCGTTCGCCGAATTCGAATTCGGATTCGGCCACGTCAACATCAACGGTGTCGTGTCCGACACATCGTTCGCCGCGGCCTCGGGCGGAGGCCTCGACTACCGCATCATTCGCCCCATCGCCTTGCGCTTCCAGGCCGACTACGTCTCGACCCACTTGCTCAACGCCTATCAGAGCAGCCTGCGCCTGTCGACGGGCATCGTGCTCCGCTTCTGAGCTTCGTCGCCTCCTATCAACCCGCAAGAAAAACAGGATTCAGCTGGCTGGCTGAATCCTGTTTCTAACGGGCATCACAATGCAACAATCCCCTTTATCCCGCATCTAACGAACCGATGCGCCGTTGTGTCTCATAACAACCGATCTGAGGGAAATCATGCGCAACTCCGTTTTCATTGCCTTCATGCTCATGCTGTTTGTGGGTGTGGCGGCCGCCCAGGTGCCCAGCGGCAACGTCTACTTCGGCTACACCTACTACAACACCGATTTTTCGCCGAACCGCGGCGACCTCAACGGATTCCAGGCCACACTCGAAGGCAGACTGGTGCCCTTCCTGGGATTCGTGGCCGACTTCACCGGCCACTATGGCTCGCTGAACTTCCCGGTCCTCTGCTCGCTCTGCGCGCCCGGCACGACAGCCAGCGCGAATGCTCACCAATATGAAGTCATGTTCGGGCCGCGCGTTTCGTTTCCCGCCGGCAAGTTCCGTCCCTTCGCGGAGTTTGAAGTTGGCGTAGGACACGTGACCACGAGCGGTTCCGCGGCAGCTGCAAATGTAATTCCCGATTCCGACACTTCCTACGCAACCGCTGCTGGCGGAGGCTTAGACTACAAGATCTTCAGCCACGTTGCGTGGCGGGTGGAAGGCGATTACGTGCGCACCCACTTTTTCGGAGCCGGACAGAATAACTACCGTCTCTCGACCGGTATAGCGGTTCACTTTTAAGAACTGGCGGGTCGAAGACGATCGCCAATCCGAACCAAGCGCAAAAAAGGATCCAGCTGGTTGGCTGAATCCTGTTTTGTGTGGCCGGCAAAACTCGTTTAAGAAAAGTGAAAAGAGGGTGCCCCATTCTAACGCCGCGCCTTTTGCGACGTTAGAGTGGGACTAACGTTACGCCCGCGGCACGCTGTCCGCTTCCGAAGCCCAATACTTGTGGTCGCGCAGGAAATATTTCTCGTTCCAGAAATTCATCGCGGTCCACAGGAACAGCCAGCCCACCCGCAGATGTCCCATTTTCTGGAAGCGCCGGTTGGTGGTATAGACCCCGCCGCGCACGATCGAGAAACGCTTGCGCTCCACCTGGTTGCTCAGGCAGTAGTCTTCGGCAAACAAAATCTGCTCGTGAAATCCGCCCAGTTCCCAGAACTTCTTGCGGTCGAAGAACATGAACATCCCAGTCGCAAACGGACGATGTAGCCACGACAGGTACTGAAAGAAATCGTTGCCCGCATAGAACAGCTTGTCGATCCAGCTGCCTTCATTGCACAAAATGTTCGTGGTCACGCAGTGCAGTTGCTTGCTCTGTGCCCGCTCCACGCAGCGCCGCACCAGCGACCGGTCGGCGAGTTCAATATCCGCATCCAGAAACAGCAGGTAGGGAGTGTCCGCCTGCGCCGCGCCCTGGTTGCGTCCCACCGACGGCATTCCGCCGCGAATCACGCTCACGTTCAAGCGATCGCGGAAGCTCATCACGATCTCAGGAGTTCCGTCCGTCGAGTTCGCGTCAGCGACCAACACCTTCGTACTCGACATCTTCGAGTAATCCTGATTCGTCAGCGAAGTCAACAAGCGCGGAATCAGCTTCGCCTCGTTCTTCGCCGGAATCACGATGGTCAGTTCGTTCCCCGTGTTCGTGCTGATTGAAGTCATGAATTTCTACCCCCTGTTCGTCAATCGTCAAATAAGTCAGCCGCGAATCCACCCACCCGCCCGAGTTGTAGTACTGAATGCCGTCCTTCTCCTGCTGAAGCGCTTCGTGCGTATGCCCGCAGAAAATTCGGTCCGCCCCGTGATGCCGTGCGTAACTCAGCGCTCCCGCCGCCACTTTCGCCGACATGCGCAGCCAGCGCGTATTCAGGCGGTCAATCATCCGCGTAATCGGCTTGCGCTTGAAGTCCAACTTCTGCAGCAGCAGATACAGCGACGTCCCCCACTGGCTCAGCCGGATCCGGTCCACCTGAAACCCGTCGAACTGGTGACCGTGAATCGCAATGTGCCGCAGCCCGCGATACTCCCAGCTGTAATGCTGGTACACGCGAATCCCCACCAGGTGCGACATGATGTCGGTCAACCCGTGATCGTGATTGCCTTCCACCCACACCACCTCAATGTTCCGCTTGGGATTGGATAGCTTTCGGATATACCCGAGAAACTTCCAGTGCTCCTTGGTGAGCCGGGCAAAATTGAGATCGGCAAAAATGTCGCCCAGCAGAATCAGCCGCTCGAAGCGATTTTCTTTCAGCACCCGCGTGGCCTCGCGGGCACGGCTCGTCTCTGCACCCAGGTGCAGGTCCGAAAGGATCAGCGTGTTGTACACGTGCAGATCCATATTCCTGTTCTAGCAGCCGAATGTTACGGGTTGATGAAATGTGCATCAATATTGGTGCAGAGGTAACTAGCAAAGTAACCAGCGAAACGTGGGAATCCCAGTTCACAAAAGCAACCATCACCGTGGAAGAGCGGCGCTTCAGCGCCGCGTAAAGCTTTTGGGTGGCGCAGCGCTTTCAGCGCTGCGATCAGGACCTTCTTTCTGGTCTGGGCTTTAGCCCCTCTGGGTTCTACTGCAGCGCCTTGAACCCCATGCACTGCGCCCCATCCGGAGGAGTCGTACTCCCCCCAGCATTCAAATCCACGCGAATCACATTCTTATCCGTCGAGCAAAACAACCGCTTCCCCGTCCGATCGAAGACCACCGGCGCTGCGCTCGTCACATAACTCGTGCTCATCCCATTCGCCGCCCCACTCCCCACCGCCGCAAAGTTATACCCGGACTTCACCCCTCCCGCCAGGCTCTCATCCAGCAGACAGGCAGTAGCCGCCGACTTGGCGCACGGCTCCGCCCCGCCCAGGTTCGCCAGCGACTCCGCATACCCGCCGTACACTGCCATGTACGACACCTCCGCCATGTTGATGGCCCGGATAGAACTTACCGCCGAAGCCTCATCCGCATTGATCTTCGCGTTAGTCATACTCGGAATCGCGATCGCGGCGATGATGATAATGAGCGCAACCACGATCAGCAGTTCGATCAAGGTAAATCCCGCTTCACGTTTCATATCGAGTCCTCCGCGCTGAGAAAACGCACAGCAACAAAACAGAGAACGGCCGCCCGCCAACGACTTGCGCAGAAAAGCGTATATAAGGCGTGGAAGAGCGGCCCTACAGGGCCGCGTAAAGCGTCTGCATTCAGGTGGGCTTTAGTGTGTGCGTGAGAACTAACTCGCGCGAGAACGGTGGAGTGAACCCTGCCGAGATCCAGCCGCGAAGCGGCGGCATGGGATAGCCCGGCACGGAAGTGCCGGGTGCGAGTGGGAAAAGAGCCCGAGCCCCGGACGGCACCAGTTCTCCCGCACACTCTTGAGCCCCGGGGCCAGCACTTTAAACCCATGCATCAGGTACCGTAGTAATATTGACCTCCCTATATAGGATTCCTATACTGAAGACATAGGAATCCTATATTGCGATTCCGGAACGCCGTTTCCTATGCCGAATATGACCAAACGCATTCGCTCCAAAATCGCCCGCGGAAGCGGCGAACTCGCCATCCTGTCCATCCTGGCCGAGCAACCGCTCTACGGCTTCGAAATCGCCAAACAGATCGGTGAGCGCACCGGCGGCGCCCTGAAATTCACGCTCGCGTCGCTCTATCCCCTGCTCTACGACATGGAAAAACACGGCTGGGTCGAAGGCCGCTGGCAAGCCAACCACGCCGGCCGCGACCGCCGCTACTACCGCCTCACCCCCGCCGGCCGCCGCCAACTCGCCCCCCTGCGGCAAGAGTGGCGCACATTTTTCCAAGCACTCGACACCCTGGCCGGAGTCAGCCATGCCTGATTGGCAAGAACTGATCCGACAGAGGATGCAACCGCCGCCTGTGACGCAAACGGATGAGGTTATCGAAGAGCTGTCGACGCACTTGGAGGAGACTTACAACGACCTGCTTGATCGCGGATGCGCGCCCCAGGCGGCATTCGAACGTACTCTTGACGAGGTCGACGACTGGGACGCTCTTTGCAAACGAATCTCCCGGACAAGACTAAGGAGAAATCCGATGAATGATCGCATCAAGCGTTGGTGGCTTTTGGTGGCCGTCGCTTGGCTGGGTGCAAGCTTGCTGGTTATGGTTCTGCAGCGGCCTGACCGCCTCTATCCAAATCTGATTCTGTTCTACTTGCCCTGGCTGGCTACGCTTCCCCTGGTCTGTGCCGCGGCAGCCTACTTGGAGCAATGCGCGAACCCAACGAATGATCGCGTCAAGCGCTTGTGGCTTTCGGTGACGGTCACCTGGCTGGGAGCAAACCTTTCGCTCGTGGTTCTGGAGCGGATTGACCATCCAGAACTAGTCTTGAGGCGGCCCATCCCTGTTTGGTTCCCCTTGCCGGGGCTGGCTACGCTCATTCTTGTGGGTGCCGCAGGTGCCTACTTAGCGCAACGCGCGGACGCCCCTCGCAAGACACGTCTAGTGGCGGCGACTTCCCCAGCCCTGCTTCTAGGCATCGTGATGCTGCTGCTTCTGCCCTGGCGCGTGGCCGTTGATAGGTACCCTTGGGCACTCACCTTCTTCGCTATCGACGCCGAAAACTGCGTGGTAGTCCCCGGGCTGGCCTTGCTGTTAGGTGCCCTGCCTTTCCTGTGGCAGGGATCCGCAAATTCGTTCCCTTTGCCCACGAGTGACGCAAACGCCTCGATGCCGTCGACAGCCTTGCAGGAGTGAGCCATGCCTGATTGGAAGAGAATCGTCAGTGAGAATCTGGCCGCGATGAATCTTGCGTGTGGCGTGAGAGGAGAGGTGATCGCGGAACTCGCGGCTCACATGGAAGAAATCTACGAAAGCGTTCGCGCCGACTGCGTGTCAGAGTCAGCCGCGATGGAACAGACTCTAAAAGAAGTCGGCAATTGGCGCGTTCTAGCCGAGAATATTCACCGCGCAAAATCCGAGGAGGAATCAATGAACCACCGCACTAAGTCTCTGTGGCTGCCTACTCTGCTCACTCTGCTGGGCGCGAGTGTTTCTCTGATGGCCGCGCAACTTCTCGGCGTTCAGCCCCGCCTGTTCTGGATCCGCGGTATGGGAATCACTTTGTATTGGCCCTGGCTTGCCGGCCTGCCGCTTTGCGGAGCTCTGGGTGCGTATCTTTCCCAGCGAGCTCAGGCCCCGCTCCGCGCGCGCCTGGTGGCAGGCTTGTCCCCGGCCCTCATCATGCTAATTGTCATGTTCTTGATTCTGCCGTGGGGCCTCGCCATCGACGGCCTTCAGTTCCTCAGACTCGTCGGTTTCGGACTCGGTCTCGCCAACTGGGTCGCGCTTCCCGGCATCGCGCTGCTGATCGGTGCTCTGCCTTTCCTCCACGATTCTCCCCAGGCGGCCACGCAGCGCAGCACGACCTAGAGGCCGTCAGCCGCGATGGATTGAAGCACCGTGTTTGAAGCACAGTGGAAGAGCGGCGCTTCAGCGCCGCGTAAGGCGTCTGAATTCGACGGGCTTTAGAGTGTGCGTGAGAACTCGATTCCCGGCTCCGAGGTGGAGCAAGGACTTCGCTTTCAGCCGCGAAGCGGCGCAAGAATAAAGCCCACGGCGTAAGACGTGGGTTGCAAAGTGGGAAGAAACAAGCCCCGAAGGGTTGAAAGAGCAGTTCTCAAGCACCCTCTTTAGCCCCTGCAATCCTTACTGCGCCGGCGGCACGTACTCCTTCGGCTTAGCCGATCCTTCCCCAAAGAAAAACTGTTCCATTTGCTTGACGATGACTTCCTGATCCTCGCGCCGCGCCGGATTCAGCCGGTACTCGTTCAGCAGCATCTTGCAGTGCTCCACCCACATCCGCCACGCTTCCTGGGACACGTTGTCATACACCTTCTGCCCCAGATCGTTGTCGAACGGCGGCTCGTCCAGCCCTGGCATTTCCTTCTTCAACTTCACGCAAAAAACATTGTGCGCCATAACTTCCCTCTGCGAAATGAATGAAGAGCGATTCGACTGCCCAAAAGATTATCTTACACGCAGAGGGAAGGTCGCGGTTGCGTCGTACCGGACGGGAAAGAAACTGGTTGTGGCGTGCTGGTGGGCCCACCAGGATTTGAACCTGGAACCAACAGATTATGAGTCTGCTGCTCTAACCGTTGAGCTATAGGCCCGCGAACCTCAATCTAGCATATTCAAACAGAGAATAGGGGCCAGGGAACAGGGGCTAGACCGAAGAGAATTCCCTCTTCGATCTAGCCTCTGACCTCTGACCCCTGATCCCTTGAACTCTCGCCCGTTACTCCTCGGTCCCGAACCGCTTAATGTCGTCGGCCGCTTCCGCGATGACGACCGGCTCTTTGCCTTGCACCAGTTCCCGCACTTTCTCCACCACGTCCGGATTCGCCAGGGTCGTAATGTCCCCGGTGCTCA
>Ga0181532_10004053_pt1 | contig 12959 bp, 12 predicted proteins | sample PEATcosm2014_Bin_33_FD_119768 | JGI IMG/M metagenome (GOLD analysis project Ga0181532, IMG submission 119768) | Peatland microbial communities from MTU Mesocosm Facility, Houghton, MI, USA - PEATcosm2014_Bin11_30_metaG | ecosystem: Environmental > Terrestrial > Soil > Wetlands > Peat | place...
ATCGCCTTCGCCCGACTTGCGCAGGAACTTCACCTCGAGCCCGTCAAACTGCTTGGCCAGCGCTTCGGCTTCCGTCTTTTCCTTGGCGGAGCGGCGCACCGAGGCCGCCTTCATCTGCTCGATAACCGTCTTATTCGCGGCCGTCGCTTGAATCGCCAGTTTCTTGGGCAACAGAAAATTCCGCCCGTATCCCTCGGCGACCTTCACCACCTCGCCGCGGTTGCCCAGTTTGGGCACATCTTCTTTCAGGATGACTTCCATGGATGACTCCGTTTCGCAAGTAACTTGGTCGTTAGTCGCTTGTCGTTGGTCGTTCGCAGATTTCTCGAACAGTCAACAAACTGTCTTAATGCCGCTGACTACAAACGACTAGCGACTAACGACGATCATGAATTTATTGCGCGCGTCCGGCGAACGGCAGCAGGGCTATATTGCGCGCCTGCTTGATGGCCCTCGACAGACGGCGCTGATGCGGCGTGCACACGCCGGTCAGGCGTCGCGGAGTGATCTTGCCGCTTTCCGCCACGAACTGCGCCAGCAGACGGACATCTTTGTAATTGACCGCTTCGATCTTTTCGACGCAAAACTTGCACACTTTCTTGCGCCGGAAGAATTTACGGCCACCTTCGCGGGGGCCACCGGGGCCTCCGCCAGCACGCGGACCTCGTGGCCCGCCGCGGTCGGGACGATCACCGCCCGCGCGTTCCGGACGACTATCGCCGTGGCTTGATCCCGCCGAAGCGCCTGGTGCTCTTGTTTCTTCTGCCATAGTGCTCCTGCTTTCTAAGAATTCGATTGTGTGGTGACGGGGCTTTGCCCCGCTCCCGTCGGCGTCCGCGGCACTGCCAAAGCCGTGTCCTTCCTAATCCAAGCTCTGGTTAAACCGGCGCCGAGGCCGGAGTTTCCGCCGCGGATTCCGGTGTCGCCGGCGTTACCGGAGCGGCAACTGCGGCCGGTTGCGCGCTGGCTTTCTTTTTCGAGTCGCGGATCTTCTTGATCTTGTCGAGCCGCTTCAGTTCTTCGTCGGTGCGCACGGTGAGGAACTTGATCACCGGCTCGGTGACGCGCAGGCGGCGTTCGACTTCGTGCACGGTCACGCCGGTGGCTTCAATCAACATCAGCACAAAGATGCCGTCGTTGAATCTGCCCACACGGTATGCCAGGCGTCGCTTGCCCCACACCTCGCTCTTCGCCGTTCCGCCCGTCGAGGTCACCGAAGACTCGAGCGTCGATATCAGTTTGTTCAGATCCTCGTCCACCATGTCGGGCCGGACGATGAACATCAATTCATAGTTACGATTCATTCGTTATCTCCAAACTTTCTCAGCACGGTCCCTGGTCGTTCACTCATCCGCTTCGTTCTTGCGATTGAACCGGTTCATCGCCGCCGCCGGTCCTTCTTTCAAAATCACCTCGACCGCCTGCACTGCCGTGTCGAGGATTTCATCCACAACCTTGTCCTGCGCCTTGCGGAACGGCGAAAGGACATATTTCACGCTGTCCGCGACTTTGCGGCCAGGCGCAATCCCCAGTCGAATCCGCAAAAACTCGGCGCGGCCCAAAGCACCGAGGATGGATTCCATCCCGTTGTGCCCCGCCGAACCTCCCCGCTGCCGGATGCGAATCGTACCCAACGGCAGGTCAAGTTCGTCGTAAATCACAATCAGGTCCCGCTCCACATCGACCTGATGTTCCGCCACCAGTTCCCGCACCGAAAGCCCACTCAGGTTCATGTAGGTTTCCGGTTTAGCCAGGACCACCGGCTCCCCGGCGATCGTTGCCCGCGTAGTCAACGCGCAGCATTGGCGATTCCTGATTTCGATCCCCAGGTCGTTGGCGATCCGATCGATCGTCAAAAATCCGAGATTGTGCGGCGTGAACTGGTACTCGATTCCAGGATTGCCCAAACCGACGATCAGTTTCACGCAAATTAGCTCGTAGCTGTTAGCTGTGGCCTTTGGCTCGTAGCTCGAGGCTCGCAGCTCGCAGCCATTTCTATTTCTTCTCTTTCTTCTCGGGCTTCTCAGCCTTCTCGGGCTTGGCCTTGGCCTTCGCATCGCCCTCAGCCTCGCCTTCACCCTCAACTTCCTGCTTGCCCTTCTTAATGACTTCAGGCTCAGCCGGTGCCGCCGTCGCATCCGCCACCACCGCTTCCGGAGCCACCACCACTTCTTCCTTCACCGTGGTGATATGCGCGATCATCTGGTTCTCTTCGGTCAGGAATTTCAGCTTCTCGCTGTGTGGCAGATCCTTTACGCGCACTTCGACGCCAAACACGAGGTGGCTGATGTCGACTTCGATGTTTTTCGGAATGTCCGCCGGAAGGCACTCAATCTCGATCTCACGCAGCAACTGCTCGAGAATACCGCCCTCCGTCTTCACGCCCAATGCCTCGCCTTTGAGCACGACCGGAACCGTGACCGTCAGCCGCTTGTCCATGGCGATACGCTGCAGATCCACGTGGAGCAGCGTTCCCTTGATGGGTTCGAACTGCCAGTCCACGATCATGGCCTTCACCCGATCGCTGTCAAGCGCCAGGTCGAAAATCGTGTTGTGTCCGCTCTCCGACTTCAGGATGCGCAGAACCTGTCGCGGATCGACCGCGACCGAAGCCGCACCTTTGCCCGCGCCGTATAACACGGCTGGAATTTTTCCGCCGACGCGCACGCGCCGAGCAGCGTTCTTGGTGCCTGGTTCGCGTTTCTGCGCTTCCAGTATGCTGATATCCGTTGCTGTCGCCATAAATTAAATTCCTATCTAGATAAATAACTTGCTGACTGATGTCTCTTCGTGATTCGCCTGAATCGCGCGACCAATCAAACCTGCAATCGAGAGGACGGTAATCTTGCCTCCCTTTTCGGTGCGCGCACCATCGGCCTCGGCGCTCAGAGGAATCGTGTTCGTGACCACCACTTGCTTGATAATCGAATTGCGGACGTTCTCTACCGCCGGTCCCGACAAAACCGCGTGCGAGGCGCAAGCATAAACTTCGAGCGCGCCGTTCTCGACCAGCGCCGCCGCGGTTTTCACCAACGTGCCGGCCGTGTCGATCAAATCGTCGATGATCAAGCACGTGCGCCCATTGACGTCACCGATCACGTGCATCACTTCCGCCACGTTCATCTCCACACGCCGCTTGTCCACGATGGCCAGCGCCGCATCCACCTTCTTCGCAAAAAACCGCGCGCGCTCCACGCCGCCCGCATCCGGCGAAACCACCGTCAGGTTGGGCAGGTTCAGCTTCCTGAAGTGATCCACCAGCACCGGTGAAGCGAACAGGTGATCCACCGGAATATTGAAAAAGCCCTGCAACTGGGGCGTATGCAGATCCACGATCAGCGCCCGATGCGCGCCCGCCGTGGTCAGCAGATCGGCCACCAGCTTCGACGAAATCGGACTGCGCGGCTTGTCCTTGCGATCCTGCCTTGCGTACCCAAAATACGGAATCACCGCCGTGATGCGACGCGCCGAAGCTCGCTTAAGCGCATCGATCATCAACAGCAGCTCCATCAGGTGCCCATCCACCGGACGGCAAGTTGGCTGCACGACAAATGCATCGCAGCCGCGCACGTTCTCCTGGATCTGCACATAGCACTCGCCATCGGCAAACCGCGTAACCTGCGCCTGGCCGCGCGGCATGCCCAGAAAATTGCATACCTCGTCAGCCAGCGGCTCGTTCGCCGTGCCGCTGAAAATCTTGAATCGGTCATCGACCCGGGCGCGCTGCGGCTTGCGTTCCGCTTTTTCGTCCGTCGTCGGCTTTTTTTCCGCGCTGGTCGTTGTCGTCGCAACTGTGGCCATAGTTAAGGTCTCAGGTGTTAGGTCTCAGGTCTCAGCGAACCAATGCGGCCAAGTCTTCCTGAGACCTGACACCTTGCTTTCTTGGCTGGGCCGCTAGGATTCGAACCTAGACAAAGTGCTCCAAAGGCACTTGACCTACCATTAGTCGACGGCCCAGTAATTTAAGAGCGAACTGACTGATTGCGTTTCAATTGTCGTCGAACAATTGTCGTTTAACAACCGTCTTTTAGCGGGCAACAATCGAATCAATCAAAAATTCTTTTCCAATACTTCGGGCGCGTCAACGTACTGGTCGCCACCGCCTTTACCCCCTGCTTTCGCAGACGGCTCGCCGCCTTCGCAGCCTCGGCTGGCGACCGGAACAGCCCGTACAGGGTTGACCCTGACCCGGAGAGCGAAGCGTATCTCGACCCCGCGCGCTCCAGCGCACCTTTTATGTCTCGCAATTCGGGATATTGGGGAAAGACGACTTTCTCGAAGTCGTTTTCAATCCCGGTACGGACAAGGTCGAGAAGCAACTTCTCAACCCGGCTCCCGCCTTTTGCGGAAGCACCGGTGTTAGGGTAACAACTATTATTTGAATCAGTAAGCCACGCCGAAAGCGCGCAGCCAACCTCAAACAGTCTATCGGACGTTCCCGCCCCCGTCAATCGATCCAGCGTAGGGACAGCCGCCCCCGGCTGTCCGGCCGAGCAAAGCTCGGCGTTGTTGTTTGTGTGGGGACGGGCGCCCTCGCCCGTCCAAGCCGAGCGAAGCTCGGCCCCACCCTGCACCAGCGCATCCCAATCGGCAAACGCTTTGGGCGTCGAGACCCCAACCTCCGGAGTCACAACGACGATCGCCACGGGGAGCAAATCCGGCAGCGGATAAACCTCCTCGCCCCGCCCCACTCCGAGAGCAGTTCCGCCCACCAGAAACAGCGGCAAGTCCGAGCCAACGTCGGCAGCAATCCGCAGGCGGGTCGCACACGACAATCGATTCTTGAGCGCCCGCTCCAGCGCAATCATGGTCGCCACCGCATTCGAAGACGCCCCTCCCAGCCCTCCCAGCACCGGCAACCGCTTCTCGATCTCGATGCGGACTCGCCCCTTCGCGCCCAGTTCCTCCATCACCCGCTCGGCCATGCGATAGCAGGTATTCGACGAATCCAGCGGAACCCGCGCATCCTTATTCGCGCAAAGAATTTCAATCCCGCGACCTCGCCCGACGCTCACCCGGATCACGTCATGCAGCGCAATCGTCTGATACACCGTGCGCAGATCGTGATATCCGTCCGCGCGCGCAGCACCGATGTAGAGCCCGAGATTGATCTTCGCAAAAGAACGAACCGCGACTGTCATGGAAGAGGAATTGTAAGCGATTTGGATTGGGAACGGCGGGTGAGGGCCGCAGTTCCCCTATATGTGTTCCGCAGGATCCAGCTTCTATTGGAGAAGGAGCCGCAGTACGCTCGTGGTTGATGTTTGCGCACGAATGCTGGCGTGTCTTAGTGACAGGGAAAGATCGGTAGCTGATGGCTGACGGCTTTCTTGCTACACTTCCCATTCATGCCCGTCCTCACCTACCTCGAAGCCATCCGCCAGGGAATCTGGGAGGAGATGGAACGCGATCCAAGCGTCTTTTGCTTGGGCGAGGATATCGGTATCTACGGCGGCGCTTTCAAGGTCACCGACGGCTTCATCGACCGTTTCGGCCCCGAGCGCGTGATCGATACGCCGATCGCGGAATCGGCGATCATAGGCGCTGCCTTCGGCGCCTCTCTCACCGGCCTGCGCCCCGTAGCCGAATTCCAGTTCATGGATTTCATCGGCTGCGCCTTCAATCAAATAGTGAACATGGCCGCGAAGTCGCACTACCGTTGGGGAGCGCCGGCCCCGCTAGTGCTGCGCGGCCCCAGCGGCGGGAATGTCCATGGCGGGCCATTCCACTCGCAAAATCCGGAAATGTGGTTCGTGCACGCGCCCGGACTGAAAGTAGTTTGCCCGGCAACGGCCTACGATGCCAAGGGACTCATCAAGGCGGCAATCCGCGACCCCAACCCGGTGATCTTCTTCGAGCATAAGTATCTGTATCGCAGAATCAAAGAGGAAATTCCAGGCTCCAACTCCAGCTCCGATGACGACTACGTAGTTCCGATCGGCAAAGCGCGAGTAGCGCGCGCGGGCCGTCATCTCAGCGTGATCACCTACGCCGCCATGCTGTATGTTGCGCTCGAAGCCGCGGAGATCCTGAGCAAAGAAGGAATCGAGATCGAAATCATCGACCTGCGTACGGTCGCGCCGCTCGATCGCGAGGCGATTGCCGCCACCGTGAAGAAGACGAACAAGGTCATCATTCTTCACGAACACGCGCGCACCGGAGGACTGGCTGGAGAAATTTCCGCGATCATCAACGAAGAAGCATTCGACGACCTCGATGGTCCCATTGTTCGCTTGACGTCTCTCGACACGCCGGTTCCGTTTTCTCCGCCGCAGGAGGAATTTTTCCTGCCCAAGGTTTCCGACCTGGTTCGCGAGTCTCGACGTTTACACGCTTACTAACTTTCTCGCAACCAGAAGAGAGTAAAAAATGACGATTGGCCAGGGCGAACAACGGCGAATACACAGTACGTTTCGTTGTCCGCGCTTGGCACGCCCTTGAAGGTAGAATGAAAAAGAGTGGGTGCGTGGCTGCAGTTCGCCCGTGAACTCTCCTGTGAACTGAGGCTTCTGACATGCGCAACTTCGTTCTGGGGATCGTCATCACCATTCTGATTCTGTTGATTGGCAGCCTTGGCCTTGCCTTGCTCGGCTTCTTGCCGACCCGAGCCAACACCGCTCCCCCGGAGATGGAACGCCACATCGCCATGAGCGCGCTCGACAATTCCGTGGATCGCCATGCTCCCCGCTTGAATAGTCCCGTGCCGCCCACCGACGAGAATCTGATCGAGGGACTGAAGATCTACACCATGAATTGTGCCCTTTGCCATGGCGATATCAACCGTCAGCCCTCGGCCCTGGAGAAATCTTTCTATCCGCCGCCTCCGAACCTCATCCTTCACCCGCTGGATGACGAAGAATGGCACGTCTTTTACGTGATTCGAACCGGCGTCCGCTATAGCGGCATGCCCGCCTGGGACAAGACGCTCTCGGAATCCGACATGTGGAAGCTCACAGCATTCCTCACTCGCGTAGAAAAACTGCCGCCAGCCGTACAGGACTATTGGAAGAAATCCATCGGCGTAAACCCACCCACTGGCGGTCAGGAAGCCCACGACCACAAATAAAAGGTAGTGTGGTGTCTAGAAGAAGGTTGTGTGGTGGCGGGGCACTGCCCCGCCAGGAGGAGGACGGAGCACTATCCCGGCGGATAACTGAAATTGACGGTGATCACAGTTTGAGTTGAGGCGGCGTGACCGTTGACACTATAGGGCTGGAACCGCCACTGCTTGACGGCGGCAATCGCCGCCCGGCCCAGAACAAAGTAACCTCGAACAATTTTCAGATCCTCGACACTGCCATCGCGCCCAATCACCGCCTGCAGCACGACTGGTCCGTGAAGTTTCTGCGGTAACGCTTCCGGCGGATACACCGGATCCACGGTGTTAACCAACATGGCCCGCGCCGCTTCTTCGCTAACCGCGACGGGTTCGCTGACTTGCTGCATAGCAGGTTGCGGCTGCGGCGTGGAGGCCGGCATCATCTGCGCCGGATTCACCGTCACCACCACCGGCCGCTCAATCGGCGGCGAGTTTCTCATGCTTTCAGGAATCGCCGCTCGCTCCACGTGGATTGGCGGCGCTTCCTGATGCTCAAACACCGGCAGGGGGAGCGGGAAATCGGGAGCCTTGGGCAAGGTGACGTGTGCGTCGGTCAACGTGGATTCCGTTGCAACCACTCCCAACGTCGGTGTTTGCGCATTGGGACTGGCGGGACCCCGGCTGTAGTACGCATCCTGTTGCGGGTCGCTCGCCGCGGAACCGACGGGCAACGCGCCGGTTTGGTTCATATAGAAAAGCGCCGCCAGCGATTCCCGCAAGACACGCGATCTTCCCTCACGCGTCCGCGAAAGGTACTCGATGGCTTCGCGCGATCGCCAAACGCAAAACACCGCCGCAAGCACAAGCAGCGCGGCACAAGCTCCGCGAAGCCCCGTCGCAAGGCTGCGCTTTCGAGGTCCTTCCTCCTCCTGGTCAGTCGCAGCTTCGCCATCGAAGTTGTCCTGCTCCGCATTCGTTTCCAGGGAGCTGGCTTCCTGCTGACTTTGTTCTGGTTGATGGGCGTCGCCAGTGTGCGGGACATTGCTGCTCGCGTCGTCGCTGGCACCGGACGACTCCGCCATCCGATCTGGGCTCGGCGCTTGCATCTGCTCACACGCCTTCGTCAGCACCGCACCGGCCTCTTCGGCAGCAATTGGACGATAGATCAGAAAATCGAGCTGGTTGTCGCGCATGTCCGCCGCCTCGGGCTCGTGATCAACGATGGCGATGGCCACCGTGGCACGGTTCGGAGCAGACTCGCGAGCACGCTTCAAGAGGAAGCCGGCCTCCGGCTGGTCAACCCAGTCCGCGATCACGCACGAAAAGGTACGTGTCTTCGCTTTTTCGATGGCCGAAAAGATGTCGGAACACGCTTCAGCGCGGATCCCCGTACTCTCGCAGGCCGCCGCCATGGCGGTACTCGTCTCGGGGCTCGTTGAAAATAAAAGGGCGCGGAAAGCCATTGCGCCCATAGATTATCGGGATTTTCTTCACCGCAATAGGTAACCAGGGGCTAGTCCGCTTGTGGAATCTGGCCACGTCGCTTGCAACCTAGAGTTCCACCGCAGCTGGTGACTTTGGTAACCTGCCGCCGATCACCCTGATCGCGTCAGATCTCAGCCCACTCTCCTGATAGCTCATGCCGCAGCTTTTGCTGCCGTTCCTGCATCTTCCGCTGCTCATCCTGCAGTTTCTGCTGCGAGTCTTTCAGCCTCTGCTCGATGGCTCTCGAACATGCCTGCTGCTCCACTTTCTCATTAATGGCCGGAACCAGGTGGGCGATTTCCTCTTCGGCGCGGTTGATTGCCTGCTCCGTCTCTGCCGTGAAATCGGGCATGTCGAGGCTGTCTTCCAGCAGGTTGCCCGAATCCTTCTTTTCGGGGAGAGTCAAAGTCAGAGTCTGCTCTCTCTTTTCACGTATCACGGTAACAGCAGCCGCTGGTCCCGACGACGACCGCAGAGCATGCGTGAAGTCAGACGTATCACGCACCGGTTGGTTGTTGACCTTGACGACCACATCTCCGGCACGGAATCCGCATTTTTCCCCGCGACTGCCTTTTTCCACCGACCGCACCAGCACGCCGTTGCCGTCCTTGACACCAAAGAAATCTCCCAGCTGGGAAGTAATGTTCTCCACCAGCAGCCCGCTCCGCGCCGACTGATGAACAACGACCACTGAGACTGGAAGGTCGAAGTCCGGCATATTGGGTATGTGGGGCACGTCCAACTTGAACTCGTCACCCTTCGGCTCCCATGCCATCGATTTGTGCCGGTCGGCTAGTTGCACCTTTACCGTCAGTGGTTGTCCGTCGCGGCTGATGCCAAGATTCACCACGCGGCCAGGTGGCGTTTCCTTGATCATGCGGCGCAATTGGGCAGCACTCTCTATCGCCGTACCGTTCAGGCTTACGATTACGTCATGCGCCTGCAGCCCCGCCTTTCCGGCAGGAGCGTCCCGGTCGACCATCGTAACCTCTGCTCCGTGCTCTTCCTTGAGCTTCAATTCTCCTAGTCGCTCCGGAGAAACGTCGGCGATGTCCACTCCGAGATATGCAGATCCGCCGCCCTCGTCACCGCCGTAACTCCAGTCCCAACTTTCGGCGCCGCGATCGTAGGTCGATTGCCCGTTCGATTCCGCCGGTTGCGCGCTGGCCACGGCTGCAACGGCCAGCGCAGAAAGAAGCATGCAAAGCAGGAAGCGATGGATCATAGGCCCTCCCGAATAAAATCAGTAGTCACTAGTCATTGGTCTTTGGTCTGTGGTCGTTAGCGAACTCTCGCAGGCCACGAATCCCGAACGACCAGCGACTGACGATCAGCGACTGACAACTAACGACCGTTGTTGTCCTCGCCGCCGCTAGCGACTGACGCGGCGGAAATTGACATTCCCAGAATTCGTGCGGACCTTGAGCACGGGTCCGCCACCGTTGAGTTGACCCTCTGCCGTCACCGTTTTCTCCCACGGTCCGCCTTCACTGGACACGTGAATATCGGAGAAGTCACTGCGTATGGTGTGGCCATTGGCGCTTTCGATCTCCGCCCGGATGGAGATCGCCAGATCATTCGCAAGGTAGACGGTGATGTCGCCAGCCGAGGTTTCAAGCGTGGAATTGCTGCGAGCCGCGGCGCCAGCGGATGAGAGCAGCTTCACAATGATTCCGCCAGCCGAAGTTTCCGCCTGTACCGACGTCGCTCCATCCAATTGGATCGTGCCTCCGCCGGTCTGGGCTTGCACCCGTCCTTTCGCGGAAGCAAGCCGAATGCTGCCCGCGCCCGTTTCAATTTCCGCCGGACCGCCGATCTCACCCAGGTCGATGCTGCCGCCGCCGGTCGTGGCTTTCACCCGCCCGCTGCACTTGTCCACCCGAATGCTGCCCCCGCCCGTCTCCAGCACGGCGCCTTGCAGCCCGGAAAGGACGACTACGCTTCCCCCTCCACTTTCCGCCGTGATTTCGCCCTTGGCGGACGCAACCTTGATGTTTCCTCCGCCGGTTTGCAGGCTTACATTGCCTTCCACGCTGCCAACTTCAATCGCGCCCCCGCCGGTTTCCGCCGACACCTCGCCGCCGATATCGTCCAGGTGAATGGACCCACCTCCACTCTCGAGGTTGACACTTCCGCCGATCCCGGTCGCGTTCACGTTGCCGCCTCCGGTTTCAATCTTGGCGGACTGTAAGCCGCGCGGCACATTGATAATAAATTCGTCAGCACACTTCGAATCACGCCTGCTCGACTCGGCGACGACCCATGCCGTGTCTCCTTTGACTGACGTGTTGATCCTATAAGACTCAAATTCGTGCCGGGCCTGCTGTTCTGAAGATGTATAAGCCTTCCGATGAATGACGTATGTGACCCCAGCTTGCGATCCACCCTGAACCCGCACCGAACCCGCGGCTAGCTTCACCCGCAGGTTCCTGGCCGTACCCAGGTCTCCAGTCATTTCCTGGACCCAATTGCTGCCCTCGCGATACACCTTGGTTTCCTGGCAGAGAGCCAGAGATGCCAGCGCAGCCACCAACCCGGCCACGCCAACGAGTTTGATTGCGTGTTTCAATGAATGTCCTCCTGACTTAGTAAGTCTCTGGTCCTTAGTCGTTAGTCGTCAGTCGTCTGCAACACTCGCGGGTTAGGGCGAAACCCGAACGATCATCGACCAACCACCGTTCTTTAATCCATTTCCGGCATCTGCGCCAGCATCGTTCGCACCTGCGAGCGAATCGAGACGTTCTGATCCGTCTGCGACAGCCTGGTGAGCACCGATCGCACATTGCTGTCCGTCTTCATCGGTTCCACCAGCCGCAAGGCCTGCAGCCGAACGCCGGAGTTCGTGTCGCTGATCAACGCCCGCAAAACTCCATCCCGAACCCGCGGATCCTGCCGCACAAAGCCACTCAGACCATCCAGCGCCTTCAACCGCACGCCCGGATTCGTATCGTTCTGCAACGCATACATCAATGCTTCCCTCACGCGCGAATCGTCGGGCGCCTGGGTCAGCAAATCCACCGAGTCCATGCGCACTCCCGAGTTGTAATTGTTGTGCGCCGCAAACAACAGCAATTGCTGGATGCGGTGGTCGTTCAGCGAGCCTTGCGCTTCCTGAGTCGAAACCGTGTCGTACTTGATGCTGACCTGATTCGATCCCGGATCCTGCGTCACCGACCGGATGCCCGCGATCGCAGACGACTCCAGGGGTTGAACCACCGGTGAATTGCCGCTGCCCGATTCGAGCGAGCCCGTTACTACGCCGCCCCCTCCACGGCCGGAAAGAAAGTTGTAAGTCGTACCAATGCCTCCTCCAAATCCGACGATGAAAATCACCGCTGCCAGTGCCGGCGACATCCGAATCTGCCGCAGCCACATTGCCGGCTCGAGTATCAGCCGGCGCCAGAACCCGCCCGCCTGCGTCGTTTCGAGCACCTCCTGCAGACGCATACGCGATGCCGTCAGCAGGTTCGGAGTCGGCTCCGCCACCGGCAGTTCCGAAAGTGTCGCGTGAAACTTGCGCGTCGCTTTCAACTCCGTGGCGCACTCCGGACACCGGCCGAGGTGCTGCTCTACCTCGTACCGGGCATCGTCCTCCAGTTCGTTGTAAACATAGAACAAAATATTTTGCCGTACCCAATCACATTTCATTTTCGTATCCCTTCGCGGGAAGTTGCCGGTGGCTGCATCCTCGCTGCCGCTGTAGCTTCGTGCCACGCGCTTCGAGCTTCGAGCGAACCGGTTGCTCGAGGCCCGCGGCTCGTAGCTCGTAGCTCTCTCTCACCGCATCTCCGCCAGCGCGGCCCGCAGTTTTTGGGTCGCGCGAAATAACGTATTCTTCGCCGTTTCTTCCGTCGTATTCAGCATCTCGCCCACCGTGCGCAACTTCAGCCCGTGATAGTGCTTCAATTCGAACACCATCCGCTCGCGAGGCGTCAGCATCGTCAACGCCGCTCCAATCTTTCTGCCCAGTTCCCGCCGCATCAAATCGCGTTCCGGATTGGCTCCCGAGCGCACATCCGCGAACTGCTCCAACCGGCTGTACTCTTCGCCCGATGCGTCCACCGCAACTGGACCATCCTCCTTGCGCACATTCCGCTTCCGCAGATGATCGAGGCAAAGATTGGTGACGATGCGGTAGATCCAAGTGTAGAAGGAACACTCAAAGCGGAAACTGCCCAGATTCTTGTAGGCCTTGAGGAAGGCCTCCTGATAAACGTCCTGGGCGTCGGACTCCGATCCCGTCAGGTGCAACGCCAGCCGCAGGACGGACTGATCGTAATGACGCACCAACACCTCGAAGGCCGCGCGATTCCCCTGCTGCGCCTCCCGGATCAGACTCGTATCGTCAATGCGGTTGCTCTGCGCTGCCAAAGAGCCCCTCATATTCGAATACAACGTGGGGTTCTGGTTGCCGCTGTCGCTATTATTCGCCGCC
>Ga0181532_10004055_pt1 | contig 12957 bp, 10 predicted proteins | sample PEATcosm2014_Bin_33_FD_119768 | JGI IMG/M metagenome (GOLD analysis project Ga0181532, IMG submission 119768) | Peatland microbial communities from MTU Mesocosm Facility, Houghton, MI, USA - PEATcosm2014_Bin11_30_metaG | ecosystem: Environmental > Terrestrial > Soil > Wetlands > Peat | place...
TCCTCGGAAAATGAAGGGGAAGCCGAGAACGTTATTCACCATGTTGGGATAATCGGAGCGGCCGGTGCACATGATGACGTCGGAGCGGCAGGCTTTGGCGTCTTCGTAGGTAATTTCCGGATCGGGATTCGCCATGGCGATGACAATTGGACGGGGCGCCATCGAGCGCACCATGTCTTGCGAGACCACGCCACCGACGGAAAGTCCGAGGAACATATCAGCTCCGACCATCGCCTCGGCCAGCGTGCGCAGCTTAGTGTCTTGCGCGAAGCGCTCCTTATATGGATTCATGCCGGCCATGCGGCCTTTGTAAACAACTCCCTTGGTATCGCACAGGGTGATGTGCTCGCGCTTCATGCCGAGCCGCACGTAGTGCTCGGCGGTCGCAACGCTCGAGGCGCCGGCGCCGTTGATGACGAGGGTTATCTTGCCGATGTCCTTGCCTACCACTTCCAGAGCGTTCAACAACGCGGCCCCTGAAATAATCGCGGTGCCGTGCTGATCGTCGTGGAAGACCGGAATCTTCATCGTCTTCTTTAAGGTTTCTTCGATGTAGAAGCATTCCGGAGCCTTTATGTCTTCGAGGTTGATGCCGCCGAAGGTCGGCTCCAGAAGTTGGCATACCTTAATGACATCGTCGGGATCGTGGCTGCCGACCTCGATATCGAAGACATCCACGTCAGCGAAGCGTTTAAAGAGGACAGCTTTGCCCTCCATGACGGGCTTGCCGGCGAGAGGGCCGATGTCGCCCAGTCCGAGAACGGCGGTTCCGTTGGTTACCACGGCGACTAAATTTCCGCGGCCCGTGTACTTAAAGGCGTCATGCGGATTCTGCTGAATCGCGAGGCATGGTACGGCCACGCCCGGCGTATAGGCCAGGCTCAGATCGCGTTGCGTCCGGCACGGTTTTGTGGGGGTGACCTCAATTTTTCCCGGGCGCGACCCAGAATGGTAGTCGAGTGCTTGCTGCTTAGTGAATGACATGGGTTTCTCCTGAGCGTTCCATTTGCGGTCGGAGGCGGGTCCACGGGCAGCTCGTCAGTGGCATTGCGGCGCGCGGGCGACCAGAATTAGTCTGCGCTTGTGCACAATCACAGGCTGTGATCTTCGTCACAGCGCATGGTCCATTCACGCCAAACGTAGCTTTACGATCAAGTCAGACGCAATGTCAGCGGCGGCAGCGGCAGGCCGTCTACCTCAGCGGTCCAGAGATCGCCGCGGTCGGTCAGATGTCCGGCGGTGAGCGTTCCGGAGCTGACGATTTCGCCGGCGTGCAAGGGCTCGGTTGGGAATCGCCGCATGATGGCTGCGCTGAGTTCCGCGAGGCACAATGCTGGGCTCCGCAAGCTGTTCCGGCCGGATCCCTCTTCCATGAACTCTCCGTTCTTCAGCATACGTACTTTGAATCGCGGTAGCTCCTCCACTAGCGCAGCGATGCCGTCGGGACGCACCGCCACTCGCTCTCCGATCACCAGTGCAGCATGAAGCCCGAAGGAGGCAACGAAATCACTGGGCTGAAACTGCCATTGCGGGAAAGGACAATCGATGATTTCGAATCCTGCCGCCAGCCACTCCGTGGATGCGAGCACAGCGGAGGGAGAAGGGGTTTCGCCGCCCTCAACTTCGCCGCGGTCAACCATGAGCGGCTGTTTCAAACCGAAAACAATCTCGGGCTCGATCTTCAGCGAACGAGGATGTGCGAGCGCCAGCGTGGCGGAGTTGCGGTCACTGTAATGCACCGTGTCGTCGTACATGTGGGCCCAAACCAGGGTTTCAAGTTTGAGCACACGCCACATCGCTTTATTGGCATAACCGACCTTGCGGCCGACGGCTCTACTTCCGCCAGCTTCGCGGAACTGCATGAGGGTTGCTTCCACCTCATAAGCTGCGTTGAGATCGAAACCAGGGCGCTGGGAGGGAGGGATACGAATCATCTCGCCCGTCTCATACGCGGACAGCACTTCCCGCGCTAAAGCCTCGGTTTCATGGTGCGACGTAAAATGTTGTGACGTAAGATCTTGAGACATAAGTCGGTTCAGCCTTCGCGGCGCCGTCTCGCGAGCCGGACGCGCACGAGCACACCTCGTAATTTGCCACGACAGCAAGTCCGGACGTCCGGAATTCTAACACCAGCCGTTTGTCAGCTCCTCGCTGCCCAAGATCGCACCGCCGGTAGAAACACAATGCCAGGCTAAGGCTCAACTCTTCCGTCTCACTCCGCGCTGTTGGAGTGATAATTAAACTCTTGCTCTCGGAAAGAGCAGGGATGAACCGATGGCCGTTCCTAGTCTGACAACAGCTACCCGTACCTGACACTGTGGGTTCGCTCGAAGCGGTGGTACCTTACAGTCGTCAGCTAGGTTCAGTACTCCGGTGGCCAACAGGATGAGTTCGTTCGACGCCGTTCAGCCACAATCAGGAGGAACACGATGAGGGTACCGGCAAGATCTTCGTCATCTGACATTGCGCAGCGACATTCCAACCGAAGTTTGCTCTCGCATCTCTGGCTGTTGTCTCTTCTTACTCTCGGACTCGCCAGCGCTCCTGCCAAGGCCCAAAACACGCTTGTCCTGGTGGGATCCGGATCGAGTGTGCCGACGCCCCTTTATAGTCGGTGGACACAGGAGTTCGGCAAGCGCAACCCCAACCTTCAGATGCGATACGTCACGGTCGGCACCAGTGAAGGGATCAAGCAGATCTCACATGGCGTGGGCGATTTTGCCGCCGGGGAAGCTCAGCTTACTGATAAGGAGCGAAAAGAGGGCAGTTTGATCGCGTTACCGGTCGTGCTCATCGCGATCGTTCCCATCTACAATCTTCCCGAGGCGCCGCAGGACCTTCGGCTTTCGGGGGAAGTGTTGGCCGGGATATTCCTCGGTGATATAAAGACGTGGAATGCGCCACAAATCGCAAAGCTCAATCCCGAAATCGCCCTTCCGAATCTTCCGATCCAGGTGGTCAACCGCCCCGCAGGAAAGGGATCCAACTACGTCTTCACTGACTTTCTCTCCAAGGCGAGTTCCAAGTTTCGTTCCCAGGTTGGAATCACCCCTTCACCCAAGTGGCCGGTTGGGGAGTCGGCGGAACGCAGTGCCGATATGGCGGACAAAGTGAAGAACATCCACGGCTCCATTGGCTACGTGGAGTATCAATACGCGGTGAAGAGCAATCTTTCCCAAGCCGCGGTGCTGAATCGCGCCGGCAAGTTTCTTAAGGCTTCCACTGAAGGTGTGGCTGCGGCCTGCCAGGCAGCAGAGGCGCCAGGCTGGAAGGCCTTCTCTGCTTCGTTGATCGACCAACCGGGAGCCGAATCTTTTCCCATTGCCAGTTTCAGCTGGATTTACCTGCGGGTTCCACCGTCTGATTCCGCTCGTGCCGCCGCGTTAATCAATCTCTTGGATTGGATCTACACGGACGGTCAGCAATTTGCGGTTCAGGAAGGGTATTCCGAACTGCCTCCGCCGCTGCTGGCAGCATTGAGAAAGAAAGTCAAAGAGTTGCAATAACGTGAGCTGCGCCGCACTTGGTGCACACCTGACTTGATTCGCTGCATTTCACTTTGGAGGACTAATGCGAGTTTGTTTCGTCTTCGTTTGTATTGTGGTGTTGATGTCTCTTGCCCTGGCGCAAAAAGCGGCAAATCCACCGAAGGCTGGCGAGACGCAGCAATCTAGCGGTGTCTCCACCGATAAGGCGCTGATGGATATGTTCCAAGCGAAGATCAAAGTCGAATGGGATGCGCTGAAGAATAAGGACAAGAAAGCTTACGCCGACTTGCTGGCGGACGATTATCAGGGAATCGAAGTCGATGGTGTGGGCGAGCGGAACAAGATTCAAGCTGTAAACGAACTGGTCAACCAGAATGTTTTCGACTATACGCTGTGGGGCTTCAAGCTGATTCCGCTGGGGTCCGATGCCGCCCTGGTCATCTACGAAAGCACCATACAGTTCCCGCCCCACGCACAGATACGCTACTCACGGGTATACATCAGCGAAATCTGGGTGAAGCGCGCCGGGCAATGGAAGGAACTGCACTATCAGGAAACTCGCGTCAAGTAATCGCTCTCGCCCCCGATTAAATGCAACGGTTGCAACGGCGAAGCCATCCCATTCTATGAGAGGAGAAACGTATATGAAAAAGATGTGGTTCGCTCTGCTGCTTTCAGGCAGTTTTCTCCTGGCCCAAAACAGCAATCCCAGCAACACGAGCCCGCAGAATTCGAAAGATTCCAAAGGGCAGGTAACCATTCAAGGCTGCGTTGGCCGGTCCAGCGGCGATTACATACTGATGAAGCAAGACCCAGGCATGACCTACGAACTGCAGGCTACGGGCAAAATAAGGCTCCGCAATTACCTGGGACAACGAGTGGAAGTAACCGGGAAGGAGTCACCGTCGATGATGACAAGCTCCGACGCATTAACCAAAACGGGTGCTCCAGCCTCGGTGACGTTAACCATCACCTCGATCAAGACCATCGAGAAGGAGTGTTCGGCACACTAGGTACAGCACGAGGTTTGCAACGAGATCCGCTTTGATTCAGGGTCATCCCTCAATCGCATTCCGGCGGCATCGCCATGATCGTGGATTCGGAGTCACAGGGCGGCTTTTTCTTGGCCGGTTCCAGTAGGGCGGGGCGATTGTAGCGGAGAATCCACAAGCCCTCGTTGTTGGTGAGGTAGATCAAGCTGTGGCCGCCATCAGGAAGAAGGCTGGTGACTTTGTTGAAGGTTTCCAGTGTCTTTGGATTGCGCGGATCGCTCAAGTCGAGCACGCGCACGGTCTCGGTGGGATGGGTGCTGCTGGTCAGAGTCGTCGGTGTTTTTTCCGGAGCTTCTGCGATGGCCACATCGGGGCTAACCATCTGCAGGTTTCCCGTGGTCGACTGGTTCGATTCCGCGGTTCGCTTCAAAAGGATCGGCTTCTCCGGCTTGCTCACGTCCACGACCATGAAGCCTTGCTTCCCTGCCTGTTGCACGTACAGGTACTGTTTTCCGTTCTCCTTCTGAAGCAACGTTTGACTTCCGGTCGCTTGCGGCAAAGGCAAGTGGGCGATAACGGTTGCAGGGACGTCGGTTGGTTTTGGCGTGGGCTGCTCGCTGGCGCCGGCGAGCGTGATCAGAATCGAAGCGACCAAGAGACAACTCGGTACTGCCGCCCTACGAAAGGTTCCCATAAATCACTTCACCCACACTCTCTTCGCCCAATTGCTAAACTCGCAGGGCGCACAGGGCAAATATACCATGTTCATTCTGCCGTATTTCGGACCAGCGTTCGTCGCTCACGCGAAACCCGAGTTTCTCAACGCCTCCTCGGACTCACTGTTGAGCGTAGACACCAACGCAGCCATTGCTGCTCTGCGTCGTGCATTGACCTCCGGCCTGAAGCGGAACAAACGCGTGGTTATTGCTGGGATCGACTGCAACGCTGTGTGAATTGGGGCCGGTCGTAGCGTTTTCCAGCCATGTTGGTGGCTGACCGTTGCCGCCCGCATCGATGACACCCATGACCGGGCCATTGGGCATATCTCTCGCTGCCAGGTAGTACTTGTTGTCGCCGGGGTTATACCAGGTTTCGTCCACGCCGCCGACATTAGTGATTTGTGTGAGGATCGCGCCGGTGGTTCCATCGATGATGTACTCATTTGGAGGAAATGCTTCGCCATCGTGGTCCGCGCAACCGACCAGGAAGTTGTTGTTTGGGCCCGCAGTCACACCTGTCGGCATGCAATTCGCCATTACGTAGCTATTCACGACGTACGGGCCGCAGGAGACCCCTCCGCAACTGGTGTCCGTGAGCCGCGGATCGATCTCATCAATGTTTCCGATGTTGGTGATCGGAATGGAATTCTCATTCGCCAGCAGCAGGTGACCGGTGCTCTCATTCCAAACCATTCCTCCCAAACCAGCCGGCGCTATGGCACCAGCGCAACTGGCGGCGGGGGGAGGGGTGTTGCCTTGGGCACAGAATGTGCCTAGTGTTTGATCGAGAATGGGACCGTGGTGGCATGGAATGGTATAGGAGGCGCCACTCGGCGTTGTCCCAATGCCAGGAACCAAAGAGGCGGCCGCTGATCCCGATACGCCACCGAACACTTGCGGATTGGACGGATCCGGACACGGGAACGTACCGTTAACGTTGTCCACCGGAACGCTCGCGGTAAGTCCGAAACCAGCCGAGGCCGCACCTCCCGCGCCGTCGTAGTAGATTTGCCCAAGAATGCACCTTGGCGGGTTGAACGAAGCACCAGGCTGCGCTACTACCCAGGTTGATGAGAATCCCTGGGACGGATAAGTCGGGAAATTAACTGTATCCGTCAGCTGCGAGGACGCGGCGTAGGGCCCGTAAGCTGACGCTGGATCGATCGGTAGGCAATGCAGATCCCCATATCCGTTCGGATCCGTGACGGACGTCCTTGGTGGTGTCGCGCCCACAATGTATTGCATATCGATAAACGTGATAAGCGGCAATCCCGGGTCCCCGTTGATGACCGCGAGAACATGATGTGTGTTGTCGTACGACATCTCATCCGCCCGGTCGTCTCCGCAGTCCGCGGCTGAGCCGGCTTCGCCGTTCCATGAGGCAACGCAGGGAGCGATGCCCAGCGGACCGTCATAAGAAGCCGAAACCCCGGTTGGTACGATGGCCAATACATTCGGAGGGGTGGGGGGATTTGTGGTCAGGTTCATCGAACTCAAATCGAAAACCACGACGGAAGCACTGCCATTGCCGACGAACAAGGTGTTGCCGTCCGCGCTTACTTCAAGACCATCTGGGCCGGACATCGGATTCACGCCGTTGCCGCGGGAAGCGCAACACTGCGCGCCAGGGAATCCACCGAACTTAGAATTTGGGCCGAAGCCCGTGCCGAGATGGAACCTGGACCCGCCCTCCCAAGTGAGATCGGTTCTACACCCATAGCGGGTGAAATTGCCAAATACATCGACGATGGGGGGGATGATGTCGACAGGTGGCTGTCCAGCAACAGGGTTCGGGACCTGGAGGCACGGGCTAGCCCCGTTGCCAGCACCTGCGACGGCATTGACGCCTTGAATCGCATTCACCGCGAGATCGTTGGTGGTATCAAAAACATCAACGGTCAAACCGATGCGATCGGAAACGTAGTCCAGGTGGTGTACCGGGTCGACCCAGCTTATGTCGAAGGAGTTAAACGGTCCGCCGGGCTCGCCCGTGGCATTGTGCTCGGGCACGGGGATGATGTCGATGACGCCGTAACCACCAGCAGTGGTGGTGCCGCAGATCGGACAGTTCGCAACACTTCCGCAGCCACTCAGGATCACAAACAGCGCGGTGACAAAGATAATAAGCAGAATCCTCGGTCTCATCGAATTCCCTCCTGCGATTTTTCCCTTCAGAACCGTTGCGGCCGGCTCCGGCGGTACCAAACTTGCTGACCAGTCCATCCGCAACGGACACCCGAGCGGGCAGACTCTAGAACCTGAACTGTAAGCGCTGTAAAAACACATAGTAGTTCTGCGGCACCGCACCAATTAGACTGGGGTCCTTCAACTGATCAATATTCAGATTGACCATGTACCTGACCCAATAATTGGGATACCAGTTGAGCCCCATCGTGTACTCAGTGGTGTGGAAATTAAATGTGGGCACATAGCCCGGCGTGTAATAGTTCAACAGGTTCGCGCCCGGTTCTTTGGCGTGGATACCAGTGATTCGGAAGGCGACTTCCCAGGCTCCGTATCCGCGTCCCTTGCCGCCTGGAGTCTCGGGGCCGAACATCGGACGATTGACCCGGGGAGTGCCGTTTTCCGGCCGTTTCTCCCCCGTCAGCAAGTAAGTTGCGCTGACGTCATAAGCCTTGGCTATGATTGACGGAAGGCTCAGGAAGCCCAGCCCTCCCACCGTCTCGGAGCCGACATTGTTGCGCGACTGATTGAGCTGATCGTATTCGCCGCGCAGAGCGAAACGATTCTTGATGTAGGTGAACTCACCGTTATAGCGGTGGATCGGTCCGTTAATCGCGAACTGTGGGAAGAAAGTGTAAGCCCCATCGGGCAGCGTGCCGCTGAAACTTTGATCATGGGTAAGCCCCTGCGAACGCGCCCAGTCAATGGATCCGCCAAAAGCAAATTGCTTGAACCAGGCGTTGTTGGATTTGCGCCACGGGTAGAAACGGAGCCTCCCGATGACTTCGGGTTGATTGGTGGTGTTGGCCAAGGCATATCCCTTGCCGTTAAACGCCCCTACCCAATACTGCATGACGCCACCGTCAATATCGCCGTGAAAGGCCACGCCGGGGCTGCGGTATGCTGAAGCTGCTGACGGGTACAGCATCGCCTGGAACCCACGTTCTACAAAGTCCAGGTTGGTGGCGCCGACTCCGCTTTCCTGAGCGAAGGGCGTCTTGAACTGGCCACCCTGAAATTGGATCTCAGGCCGGATTCTTACGTTGAGGTAAACGTCGCGCACCACTGAGCCCGAGGTCGACGCAGCGTCGGTGAGCAACGCAAAATCGAAGTGAGAGCCGTAGTTGCCTTGAAACCCGAAGCGAGCGCGGCGCACCAGAAACGTGTCGGCGGGAGTGCCGTCGCCTTTGTAAGCACGGTAATCGGTGTCCACGTAGCCGTAGGGACTGATGCTGAACTGTCCGTCCGCGCTCCTGATGAAAAAGTGCTCTCCGTTCCACCCAGCGGTAACGGGAACATCAGGTTTCTTCGGAGCAGCCGCCGAGGGAGCCTGCTCCACGAGCGCCGCCTCTACCGCAGGGTTGGGCTGCACGAGAACCGCATTCATCAGATGAACCGCGCTGCCGGTGGGAGCGTCAACCGCCTGCGAATTCGTTTCCACCGAAGCAGAGGCGGCAACCGGGCGAATCTGCGCCGAACTGTTTGTGTCGTTGCTTGTTGGGAGCGCGGTTGCCAGGGCCCTCCCCTCAGCCAGCTTCTCGACCAAGACCTTCAGCTCCTCGATGGTCTTGCGCTGCGCTGCGACCTCGCTGCGCAACTGATTGACTTCGGCCTTGGTGGCGCTCTCGGAGGTTGATCCGCCGGTCTGGCTCGCCGGTTCCGTGGTTTGAGCATGGGCGAGCGAACCTGGCGCCATGAAAATTACCAGAAGCACGAAAAACGTTGTTAGCGAGCGCATGTTTTTCTTCTCCCGCAATGATTTGCCAAACAAGCCCATGCTCGAGCATGCGCACACCGATACCGCGCGCTGCCTTCTTCGTTGGGGCCACGAATTTAAAACTTTATTTAGAGTTACTAGCGAGTTCAGGTCCGGTCTGAAAAGCGGACCACTTGCGACATCGCGGTTTATCACATCAAAATACACACAGTCAAGAGAAAACTTTGCAGACCCCATAGCCGAAATCTCACAACAGTTTCAGCAAGCGAAGTCTGGTCGGAAAAAACGCTAGCAGAGGGAGGGGCTTCGAGGAAGTGCATAAAGAGATTCGAAAAGTAAAGAGATCGCCAAATTGCGAAATGGAAATCTCTGTCGCGGTATGAAATATGAAAAAAGAAATCGTCGGGAGGTCGCTGACTGATCCTGATAGAATTGGCGCCCGTTGTGTGCGCTGCTTTCCCGGACCCGTCTTTCTGGTACGTATGGTTTTACACTTCGCTCATGCCATCTACCTGCTTTTCGCCGCCGTAATCGCTGGCGCGCTGAACGCGTTGGCCGGCGGCGGCAGTTTCATTTCCTTTCCGGCGTTGTTGATCATGGGCGTCCCAGCTGTGGAAGCCAACGCGACCAATACGGTCGCGCTCTGGCCCGGATTGGCAGCGAGCACGGTTGCTTACTTGAAACGGCTGAACGCACCCCTTCGTGTATTGCTCCCCTTGCTCGTCACCAGCGTTGTCGGCGGTTGGGCGGGAGCGCTGCTACTGCTTAGAACTCCGCAGCATACTTTCTTGCGCCTCGTTCCCTGGCTGCTGCTCGCCGGCACTTTGCTGTTCGCTTTCGGCAATTCGATCCGAGCCGTCGTCGGCAGGACTGCGGTTATTGACGATCTGCGGGACACATCATGGCGGGCGATCACGATAGGTTCGATCGCGGAGTTGCTAATTTCAGTCTATGGCGGATACTTTGGCGCCGGCATCGGGTTCATGACGCTGGCCATGCTCGCGCTCATGGGGATGCGTGACATCCATGCCATGGGCGCGCTCAGGACGTTGCTAGCCGTCGCAATTAACGCTGCCGCGGTGGTCACCTTTATCGTGGCTCACGCGGTGTTGTGGCCGCAGTGCGCGGTGATGATTGCAGGTTCGCTCGCCGGGGGCTGGTTCGGCGCGCATTACGCTCAGAAGGCAGACCCCCGGAAGGTGCGGGGCCTGATGATCAGAGTAGGCGTCGTGATGACAGCATACTTTTTTGTCACGACGCGCTAGCGGGCGATTCGCGGCGGGTCGATCCCTTTACCAAGTCGCCAACAATAAGATAAACTAATCGAACTAATCAATAGAATTAATTTGACTGCACTTGCGTCGTCGGTGCTCACTGTCAACGAGCATCGCGTGTCCTGAACCTCGGACTTCGGGTGTCCTGGAGATTAGTCCGCTCCGTGTCGTAGAATCTGAATATGTTTCTAGAGAAACGAGAGCTATGAGCGCCATAGAACAGGAAGTTCCGGCACTTAATTTGTTTCCTACCTTGCAGCCGCCTCGCCGCTATCTCTTTGGGCCGGGACCCACCATGGTTGACCCGCGCGTCTACGAAGCGCTGTCGAAGCCGATTGTCGGGCACCTTGACCCTTACTTCATCCAGGTGATGGAAGATGTTCAGCAGTTGCTCAAGCCTGGCTTCGGGGTTAACGACAGCGCCACGCTGGTAATTTCCGGCACAGGCAGCGCGGGGATGGAAGCTGCGGTTGCCAACTTCGTGGAGCCCGGAACCAAGGTCGCGGTGTTTGCCAATGGCTATTTCTCTGACCGGCTCACGGAGATGGCAAAACGCCACGGCGCCAACCTGGTACGCTTTGAGAAGAGTTGGGGTGAGACCTTCACGGATGATGAAGCGAGTGAGTTCATCCATCGCGAGAAGCCCCAGGTTGTGGCTTACGTCCACGCCGAGACATCGACGGGAGCCTTACAATTGGGCCAGGCGATCTGTGCCGCCGCTCATGACACGGGTGCGCTGGTGATCGCGGACTGCGTCACCTCGCTCGGCGGACTGCCGGTGGAATTCGACAAGACCGGCATCGACGTCGCGTACAGTTGCACGCAAAAGGGGCTGAGCTGTCCGCCGGGCTTGTCTCCGATGGCAATTTCACTTCGGGCCATGGACTGGCTGCGCACTCGCACTTCTCCGGTACGCAGTTGGTATTTTGACCTCAAGCTGATTCATGATTACTCCAGCGTCTCGCACCGCTATCATCACACCGCGCCGATTGCGATGTTCTATGCCCTGCGCGAAGCGCTGCTGGTCATTGCCGAGGAAGGAATCGAGAACCGCTGGGAGAGGCATCGCCGTTGCCACAGGCTCTTTGTCAAAGGCATAGAAGCCATGGGTCTGCGGCTGCACGTTCCTGAAGGGCGTGGTATTGCCACTTTGAATACGGTGTGCGTTCCACAAGGCGTTGACGAGGCGAAAGTCCGAAAACACCTCTTGGACGAGGCAGGCATTGAGATCGCCGGCGGTTTCGGGCCGCTTGCGGGCAAGGTCTTCCGCATTGGTGTGATGGGCCCGCTGGCCACAGAAGATAACGTGCAGTTTCTTCTGAAAGAGTTTGGCCAGGCGCTGAACGCCGAGGGCTACGCAATCTAGAATCTTCTTCCAAAAGATAATGAAAGGTGGACCTTTGCATTCCGCCACTGCCCGCAAATGCATGGGTCCTTCGCTTCGCTCGGGATGACAGTGTGAATTTACGGGCCGCGCTAAGGGCACTGACGAATGACTCTGAAGTCGGTCAACACGCTTCTTGATGTCCTGCATTTTGCGGACAGTCACACGGCGGTGGTCGTGCCCGAGCTCGGCATCCGTGTCACCTACGCTTCGTTGCGGCAGCAGGTCCTGGCCATGGCGAACGCCTTGGCCTCCGCCGGCATTCGCCGCGGCGATGCGGTGGCGATTGCAATGCCGAATGGATTGCCTGCGATAGTGAGCTTTCTCGCCGCCTCCATCGCTGGAACTGCAGCCCCATTGAACCCGGCTTATCCCTACGAGGAATTTCATTTTTTTCTCGGAGACACGAATGCCCGCATTTTGCTTTGTTCCCCGGTTGGCACGGAATTTGTGCGCAGCGCTGCCGCGGACCGCAAGATCCCAGTCTTCTCGGTAGAAATGAACGACCAGGGACACGTTCAAATGGTGAATGCTCCCTGCGGCGTTTCGGCAACCGAGCCCACTGCCGACGACATTGCACTGGTCCTGCACACCAGTGGAAGCACGGGTCGGCCAAAGCGCGTGCCCTTGCGGCATTTCAATCTCGCGGTCTCGTCGGCGAATATTGCCAACACCTATGCGCTTGCCGAGGAGGATGTTTCGCTGTGCATCATGCCGCTGTTCCACGTTCATGGATTGATTGCCTCAACCATGGCAACCTTGCTTTCCGGAGGCACCGTAGTCGTTCCCACCAAATTCAACGCACTTTCTTTCTGGCGTACGGTTCGAGAACATCGCGTAACCTGGTATTCCGGAGTACCCACAATGCATCAGCTTCTGGCGGCCCGGACTCACCACAAACCAGTGGAGGCTGCAAGTCTGCGCTTCATCCGTTCCTGCAGCGCGCCTTTGTCGCCGGAACTCATTCACAAGATCGAGGGACTGTTCGGCGTGCCTTTCGTCGAAGCTTATGGAATGACGGAAGCTGCCCACCAGATGACCTCGAATCCGTTGCCCCCACGGCATCGGAAGGCTGGTTCTGTGGGTGTGGGCGCGGGGCTCCGCATCAGCATTATGGACAAGGAGGGCAATCACCTCGGCACCAACCAGCGAGGGGAAGTGGCCATTCAGGGAGCGAACGTGTTTCGCGGATATGAAAA
>Ga0181532_10004056_pt1 | contig 12957 bp, 10 predicted proteins | sample PEATcosm2014_Bin_33_FD_119768 | JGI IMG/M metagenome (GOLD analysis project Ga0181532, IMG submission 119768) | Peatland microbial communities from MTU Mesocosm Facility, Houghton, MI, USA - PEATcosm2014_Bin11_30_metaG | ecosystem: Environmental > Terrestrial > Soil > Wetlands > Peat | place...
AAACCGCGCTGCAAAGCGATCCCGGTCCATGTCTCGCCTCGGGACTCCGTGGCGTAATCCTTAATGCAGGAAGTTTTCCCGGTCCGGATGGCCGTTCCGCAAGGGCCGCGCCCACGCTCGGTGTCGGCCCAAGTAATGGCGAGGTTTGCGAGGGTCTCCTCCTCGGTCCCGGTCCACGCGACAGGACGCACGCTTTTGGCCTCGTCATGTTCGGCATAGCCCACCCACGCAATGCGGTAGCCGGCCTCCTCGCACACGATCCGGCAGATTTCTTTGAGCAAGCTCTGCTCATCGGTGGCACGCAGGAGGACTTGATTGCAGTTGCTGATCGCGCGCAGTTCGCGATTCAAACGACGCAGGGCCTCCTCTGCCTGCTTGCGGGTTTCATCACGTTCTTGAGAGGTCAACTGAACGGCCTGGACCAGGCGCCTGATGGTGAAATACAGCAGCGTGGCGGTCACGAAGACAAAGACAGTCCCCTTGATCGTCTGCACAGCCGGGGGCAGTTTTAAATAAACTACGACCGCGTTACTGAACGCGATCCATAGAATTGCGATCACAGCGTAGCCCAGTGCAATTCGGCCTGCACTCAACGTTGAAACTCTGGAATCGGGGCTTGCTCGCGCCACATTTCTTTCCCGGGCCGCCGCCGAAGTCGGTTGCTGGTCTTGGTTCATGACGTCTGCCCGGCTTGAGCATGCCCCCTTTCCAGCAGTTTCAACAGACGTTTGTAGTCAAGCTGCGAGGCCAGCCGGTCCAAGGCCCGCCCCAGCGGGGCGTTCAATTCCGTGACCTGTCCAATGAGTGCTTGCGTGCGGGCCGTGTCCAGTTCAAGGGCAGCCTGACGCAAATCCTGCAGCAGTTGCGGCGGCAGCGCGTCCCATTGCTCCGGACGCAGGCTAAGGCCCGGGCCATCCTCCATGCCTTGGTGCCCCGGCGCCTGGTCGTAGATGAATCTCAGACCCAGGTGCCGGGCCAGGGCGTCGAAGAGCTCCTGTTCCCGAAATGGCTTGCGCACGAGATCGTCACAACCGGCGGCCATAATCGGCCCTCGCTCTTCCTCCAGCGCGTGAGCCGTGAGCGCGATGATCTTGGTGTCGGCGCCGGCCTTGTTTGCCCGAATCCGCCGGACGGCTTGCAACCCGTCCATGACCGGCATGCGTATGTCCATCCAGATCAGGTCCGGATGCCATTGCTCAAATAATGTCACCGCTTCCTGCCCGTTGGATGCCTCCCGCAGCTCAAAACCAAGTGGGTTCAGCAGCCTGCGCAACAGCAGACGATTGTCTTGCTGGTCTTCTGCAATCAGGAGCCGATAGCGCGGCTGCCCTTCGACCAGTCCCAGAATGCGCCCGTGCCTGGTTTCCTCCCCCGGCTCCGCTACCGACGGCAGGACGGTCACTGGAATCGTAAAATGAAACACCGATCCCTTGCCCGGCTCGCCGGCAACGCCGATTTGGCCGCCCATCAGCTCGACATATTGCTTGCAGATGGCCAACCCCAAGCCTGTCCCGGTTTGCGCGGGAGCCTGGTCGCCCAACTGCACGAACGGCAAGAAGATGCGCTCGGCATCCTCCTGCCGGATGCCGGGTCCGGAATCTTCCACCTCAAATCGCACCTGAACGGTTTCGGACCCGTCGCGGCGGGCGAGCCGCCCACGCAGCTTCACACCGCCGGAATCCGTGTACTTGATGGCGTTGCCAATCAGGTTCAGCAGCACCTGGCGCAGCTTGCCCGCGTCCACGGCAACAAAGCGGGGCAGCTCTGGAGCACGCTCCAGAGCGAAATGCAGTCCCTTCTCGGCGGCCCCCACTCCCATCAGCGACTGCATCTCATGCAGCAACTGGTGCAAATCAACTTCGGACTCCTCGAGGGCCATCCTGCCCGACTCGATCTTGGCCATGTCCAGGACGTTGTTGATCAGGTTCAGGAGGTGTTCGCCGCTGCGGACGATGATATCCAGCGTCTCCTGCTGGTGCGGCGTTAAGTCCGAACCATTCTTGAGGAGCCGGGAAAAGCCGAGCACGGCGTTGAGCGGTGTGCGCAACTCGTGGCTCATGTTAGCCAGGAACCGGCTCTTCTCGCGATTGGCGGCTTCGGCCCGGGCCTTGGCTTCCGCTAGCTGCTCCGTCCGCTGTTTCACTAGCTTTTCGAGGTGTTCCCGGTGCTTGCGCAATTCCTCTTCTGTCCGCTTACGTTCCGTGATGTCGATCGAGGTGCCCACTATTTGAACGACCTCTCCCGCATCATTCAGAACCGGGTGCCGGATCGTGTAAATGTCCCGTATCGTCCCACCCGGCAGCACGATCCGGTACTCCACGAAGCTATCTACTTTCTCGCGGAGCGACTGCTGAAAGCCCTCTTCCAGCCGGTTCCTGTCCTCCGGGACGACGCGTCGGAGGAATGCTTCCCGGGTCGGTAAACCCGCTTGCGGATCGAATCCAAATATCCGAAAATCTTCTTCGGAAAGATAGTTATACCTGCGAGTGGACACATCCAATGCCCAACTGCCCGTATGCGTCAGCCTTTGCGCTTCCGCCAAATACCTCTGACTCTGCCGCAGTTCGTTTTCCGCCCGCATGCGCTCGGTGATGTCCATGAGCATCGCGAACGAACCCAGGAAACGCTGCTGGGCATCCCGGACCGAGGTGGCCGAGACATACATCCACACGGTGCTGCCATCCTTGTGGCGGTATCTCTGTTCATAGCGCTCGGTGAGTCCCTGGCGCCGGGCGGCTATCCTCGCCGGCAGTTGGGGCACGTCGTCCTCAAACAGAAACTCGCTCACGTTCCTGCCCACCATCTCCTGCGGCTCGTAGCCAAGCATTTCCGCCATGCGCCGATTCACATACGTCGTTACGTATTGCTCATCAATTTGCCAAATCCCCTCGGACGCCGTATCCACGAGCCGGCGGTATTGCTGTTCGCGTTGGCTGAGCCTTTCCTCCGCTTCCTTGCGCTCGGCGAGTTCCAGCTCCAGCCTTTGGTTGGCCTGCTCGAGGCGTTTGCCGGCCACGCGGATTTCCTCGAACGCGCGGGCGTTTGCGATGGCCGCGCCGACGTGATTAGCGATAAGGTTCCCCCACGGCAGCATATGCTCCTGAAGCACCTCGCGTGTGCCCGAGACGATCGCGCCCAACGCCTCTCCTTTGTAGCTGATCGGATGAATCGAATAGCCACGGATGCCCTCTTCGCGCAGCCACTCGGGATCGAGCGGAGATACAGGCTGCTGGTTCAAATCCGCAACCGCTCGCGTCTGACCGCTGACCACGATGCTGCCAATCGGCGGCACACCCAGCGGCTCGCGAGAGGTCCGAGGGTCAAATTGTCCCAATCCTTTCCCCGGCTGCAAAATGGACTTCGCCTTGGCGGCAGCCAGGTGCAGGCAGCGGGACTGGTCCGGACATGCAGGGCGCCGTGGGCAGGTGGCGCACAGGTCCCCATTTTCGATCAACCACACCTGAGCAAAGACGATGTGGGGCCTTTCCGTCGCGCGCTCGAGAAGCTTCTGCAACAGTTTCTCCAGCGACTGCTCGTGCGCAATCTCCAGCAGTATATGCGCGGCGAAATTGGCATCGAAGCGGTCTTCGCTAGCTGGTTCCATGAGTGTCAGAATATCAAAGGAAGAAACGGGAGCCCAAGGAAAAAGGGCTGCTTATCGGCCCCGCCCACTTGTGATCCGGCATCAGGCACACCAAGTGGAGGACGATGCGGCCAGCTTCTGAGGTCCTGGCGGGCGCTGATTCATGAAGTCTGCAGACGCGTCAGCTTCCCAACCATCGGGACTATCTCTTTATACAACGCGAAACGACCGTGGAGTTGGGCGACCACGTTTACTTCGGTAACGTTCTTGATCTCGACGGCGAAAGTCTTTTCCATATCCGCCAACTCGGCCTCGATGTCAGGCCAGGAGTGTTCGGGTTTGCCCTGCACGCGGTCGGAGAGATTTTCGAGAGCGGCGGCCAACGTCGTTCGGAAGCGGAGCGACGCGGCGCGCAGCGGTTCGGGCACCGCGGCGGGCCGTAAATCTGGCCGATGCTGGATGACGGCCAGCAGGTGCAGCGTAAGAGATTTCGCCTCGTCGGCCAGCGCCTCCAGTCCTTTTCGGAGCTCGCCGCCACTTTCAAATTTCGAGCCTTCCCGCATTTCGCTGAGGATGCTGAAATCCTGATAGAGTTTCAGGCGCAGGTTGTAGGCTTCGGCCATTCGCGGCAAGGGGCTTTCACCTTCATCCGGCAGGCCGGCCAGCCGCGCAAGCTGATGGAAAACATCCGACAGTTTCGCCCGCAAGGTTTCCATCGCGCGCACCGGCCAGAGCTGACTGTTGATTAGACCAAAGACCACAAGTCCCAGTGCAATCCCAGTCAGGCGATCGCGCGCCACCTTCAGTTCGGTGTAAGTCCCGTAGCCTTGGAAGGCGCATTTGCAAAAGGCCAGACAAATCTGGATGCCGACGTAGGAAATCCGCACACTGCCGAAGTTGACGTAGGCCGCCAGCGCCATGACCGCGCCAAACACAAGGGAGTAACCCCCCACTGAGTCGAGCTGCGGGAAAACATACATCAAGCAGATGATTCCGAGCGCGCCGCCAACGACGGCGCCGGCGAAACGCAGCACGCCCTTCTGCACGCTCGCTCCAACCGTCGCGAGCGAGCAAAGGATGACCGTGATGACCGAGGTGTATATTGCCGGATAAGCGCACAACGTGTATATGAGATAGCAAATCGTTCCCGCCAGCATGCCTTTGATGGCATAGCGAACGTGGTCCGGATTGGTGAAGGCATCGGGAGCCAGAAAGCCACTCTTCTTGTGAGGTGGCAACTTGAGTTCATCCGGCAGGTTTTCGCCGCGGGCGGCCAGCGGCAGCAATTCGATGACGCGTTCCATTTCGGCCAGCGCGGGAAGCCAGTCTATGTCCGCGGTGTCGGTCGAACGCTCGATAGGCGGCGCGGGAATCTCCGGTGGATGACGCTGCGGGAGGGCCCGCCGCCAAGCCGCGCAAACCTCCGCCACCCACACCAATCTCTTCTTCACCGCCTCATGGCCGGGCGTATTCTGCGGAACCTCCAGCACCGCCGCCGCCGTCACCAACCGGTCCACCAATATGATTTGCGCGTTAAATTCCAATCCGCGCTTTTTGAGCAGCGGGTCAACTGCGCCGGCAACTTCCAGGAGACGCAGTTGTTGTGCCGCACCGCTGAAGGCAAGGGCCGCACTTGAAGAACGCGACGGTTCAACTTTTTCCCCTGCCGCCAGTCCCCGCAGCGAAGCTTCAACGGCCTCCAGCCTTGAGATCAAGCCGCGAACCAACAGCGAACGGGAAGGGTGGGGGTTCATAAGGCATTGGACCCCCAGATTCACGCTCAGTCCCAGAATCCACGCCCAACAATAGTGGAAGGGAACTCGATTAAGGATGTAAACGTCGGAGGTGGTATCGGGAAGCGTAATGCCAAAACCGACGCAGATCGCGACGCCCAATCCTAAGATGCTGGGATTCACGACCCGCATCATCAGCAAGCCCAACCCGATGAAGGTTGGCACACACAGCACCCGGAGCCACGTCAGGTCGAGCACGGACATATAGTAAAGGAGCAGCAATCCGCAGGTGACAACCGCGGCGACGATAGCCAGAACCGTTCCCAATAACGTGGTCGAGAGGTCGTCTCGGGTGACCATGAACATTCCAATCATCACCATGGCCGGCTGGTTCAGGTGGAAAGCCTCGATCAAAATGATGCATATCACGCAGGACAGCGTGATGCGCACCGTCGCCCGCCAGCGCTCTGGGGTGGGCGCCATTTCGCGCCGCAAGAATTCCCAATGCCGTGAAACATTCAGCCACGGCAAGGCCGGATTCGCGGTCATAGGCGTTTGGTCATGGAGACGCCTTGGTGAGCTTTGCTGTGGGCTGGGCCGGTGCGGGGCCGCAAATCCTTACCACAGCCGAGGCTCCAACCCGAAACGTATTGTCAGGATTGTCAATCTGCACCCGCACCGGAAACCTTTGAGCCAGCCGCACCCAGTCCAAATTGCGTGGCACATTCGGCAAGCCCAGGGTGCTGGTGCCATATTCCGGAATTACCGCCCAGCCCGGCCCAACGACTCGACCGTGAAACCGTTTGCCGCCCGTGAATTGGAGAAAGACCTCCGCTGGGCTCCCTTCTGCAATCTGGCGAAGTTGGGTTTCCCGGAAGTTGGCCACGACATACCACGTGCGCGTATCCACCAGCGTAAAAACTTGCACCCCTGCATGAGCAAATTCCCCCACCGAAATGTTAAGATTTACGACCTCCCCGGTGAATGGCGCATGCACGTAGCAATAACTGAGGTCCAGCTCGGCTTCCGCGAGTTGTGCCTCGGCTTGGCTAATGCGGGCGTTAAGGCTCCCCTCCTGGCCGACGGCATCTTCGGCCCGGAGGCGTTCGGCCTTGGTTTGTTCAAGCGCAGCTTCGGCGGCGAGCTTTTGTGCCCGGGCAGCATCCACGACCGAACGGGCGGCACTCAAAGCCTTTTGGGCCTCTCGCACACCGGCTTCAGCGACCAGCTGCCGGGTTTCAGCCGCTTCCACCACATCGGGGGTGGTTAACTGCTTTGCCAGCAGCGGCTGGATGCGGTGATAATGGTTGTCCGCTTCCTTGAATTGGCCCTGCGCCCGCTCGACGGAGGCCTCGGCCGCGATACTCTGCGCCTCGGCGCGGGCGATATCCGCCGTGCTGGCGTTCACCTGGGCTTCGGCCCGGCCAATGGCTGCCTCGGCAACCTGGACCGCCTTCTGCAACGCCGCGACGTCTTTGCGTGTGAGCGCCAGCCTGGCTCTGGCGAGCGCCACCGCATCCTGGTACGGTCGCGGGTCAATGACAAACAGCAGGTCGCCTTCGCGGACGAGCTGGTTGTCTCTAACCGGGAGTTCGACGATGTGGCCGCTGGCATGAGGCGCGATCCCAACAAAATTCGCGCGAACCGTGGCGTCGTCGGTTTCCGGTTCATGCACATACACCCGGATCGCCAGCAAACAAACGATGCCTGCGCCAAGCATGATGCCGATGCCCAGGATCTCGCCAATCCTCTTCGGGTCAAAGCCCTTTAGGGTTCGGTGTAGTTCGCTCAGTAATTGCCTTGTGTCGGTCATAGATTAAACCCTGAAAAACATTAGCCAGGACGCGAGAGTCAGCAGCACCCACAAGCAGAAATAGACCAGTGGGAGCAATCCCAGGTGAGGTTCGAGCTTGGCGCGAACAAAGACCTGGTGCAGCAGCAGAGTTCCGCCGATTCCTATGCCAACAGAGACCATCCAGGCTGGGAAGAAAGAGCCCAGCAGGTTGATTTGCGGCGCGCCGCGGCAGCCGGCCAAGGGCATCACAGCCAGGAGGAGAAAAGAGTTTCGAAGCTTCATGGTCGAGTATCCAGAGTACCTGGTTTGCGGTTTATCAATCGCGGTCCGAGATCGCCCGAGGCGAATGCCAGCGCCGCGGTGGACTCCAGGAGCGTGGCACGGGTGTCGAGTTGCGTGTAGCGCGCGCTGCTCAATGCCCGTTCCGCATCCAAAACGTCCACCAGGCTGTTGAGCTCATGCTGATAGCCTTCAAAGGTCTGTTGGTAGGACTTCTCCGAGGCCTCCAGGAGGGCGGCGGCCACATCCAGCCTGCGGAATGCCAGCTTCGTCGAGGTGTAATACTGCCACACCTGCGAGATGGCTTTGTCCTTGGCATCCTCTACTTCATGCTGCGCGGCGTCGCGCTCGGCCCGGGCTATCTCCAGCTTGTGTTTCCGTGCTTTATCGAAGATGTCCCAGGTCAAAGCGAGCCCGACGCCCCAGGTGGTCTGATCGGTGTACTGCCACGGGTAGGTGTGTCCATCCACCTTGATTTGAGAGTTCTCGTAGGCGTGGCCGACTTCGCCCCGGAGAGCGAGGGTGGGCAAATAGGCGGATTTCGCCCGGCGCACCTCAGCTTCCCTTGCGCGCAGAGCCGCCACCTTGGCCAGCAGGTCGGGGCGGTGGTCCAATGTCCGGTTGATGAACTGCTCGACCGTGTCCTCCATCTGGCTGGGCAGGGGCACGCGGGAGAAGTCCACAATGCGGATCGGGGTGGTGGGCAGCACGCCGATGCTCTCGGCCAGGGCAACCTCTGCATCCCGTTCGTGCGACAGCGCCTCTTCCAGGTCGAAAGCAGCCTGGGCCGCCAACTGGCGCGCGCGCGAGACGTCCGGCGCGGCGGCCAAGCCGTTCTTGAAGCGCTCGTCCGTCGCTTCCTGGATCTTTAAGGCAGAATCGAGGGAGGCCTGGGCGGCGGTGATGCGGCCGAGCAGGCTGGACAGTTGATAGAACGCGGTTTGGACCTTGAAGACGATCTGCTGGTGGTGAGCGTTGAAGCCCAGGTTGGCCGCCAGCAATTGGGCTCTGGCGGCCCGCACGTCGGCGGCGCGCCGGCCAAAGTCGAGCAGCACCCATTCCAGCGTGGCCACCGGTTGCAGCTCCCGCGCTTCCACATCCTGATAGCCCGCCTGCACAGAGCTCAACGGCAAGGGTTCCGGCAGCCGATACATACCCGCCGAGGCCTTTGCGGCCAGGATCGGGTAGTATTCGCTCTTCGCGAGCCCAACCGCAGCGGCGGCTGCTTTGGCCTGAGACCATGCCAGCCGCGTCTCGGGGTTGAGCCGTTCGGCAAGGTCCACAAGTTCCGCCAGCTCGTACGCCTTGTTCGTGTCCACCTCCGAGGGCGTCTTCTCCTTGAGGGGCTCGGAGATCGGACTCAAATCCGGTGCGATCCAGGGGGCGGTTGGGCTGCTGGGAGCCGAAAGTCCTTTGAGAAGCTTCGCCTCCTGTCTGGTCGGGCCTGATTCTCCTTGATCCGCCAGCGCACTTCTCGATCCGAGTCCGCATAGCAGAGAAAGGACGAGAACAGCGGTGGGAATCCGGAGACGCTTCATGTTATGTGTCCGCCAGATGAGCAGTTAAGGGTCGGCTTAGTCCGTTCTTTTGAACGCAGTTCACGCACGACGGGTCCTTATGCAACTACTGCGCCAAACGATCAGTAATGCAGAAGCCACTTGTTTACAGCCATTTGCGCCTGGGGCTGGGTTGCGCGCCAAGGGCCGGAATTTCGAACGTTCGAACACATGCGTTCGCTTAGCAAACGATGCCCTGGGGGTGAAACCGACCACCCTGGCTACACGGATGCAAAAATGGGGATCGAAGAAAGCTGAGCGGGAACGTTAGCCGGCGGTAGCCGGCGGTAGCGCTGTTCGCTTGCCCTGAGTCCTTCCTCCGCGTCTTTGCGCTCGGCCAGTTCGCGCTCAAGCCTTTGGTTGGTTTGCTCGAGGCGTTTGCCGGCCACGCGGATTTCCTCGAATACAAAGTCCGGTTTATCGGTCCCGTCCGGTTTTATGACCCTTGGCGGAAACTGCCGGGCCACCATGCTAGACCCTGTGGATACGCGGCTTACAGATCTCCACGCCATCTGGCATGGGCTGTGCGTTGAGCCAGGTGAAGCTGAACAAAACTGAAAGCATGAACACAAACCAAAACGGCGCCTCAACGGCGGACCTCAGCGAAGCGAACTTCGGGGCAGAGGTCCTGCACTCTAAAGAGCCGGTATTGGTTGCGTTCTGGGCCCCCTGGAGCCGGGCTTGCCAGGTCCTTGATTCTGTCCTTCCAGAACTGGCGAGCGCCCTCGAGGGAAAGGCGAGGGTGGTCAAAGTGAATGCGGATGACAGCCTCGACCTAAGTCTTCTATACGATATTCACTCCATCCCCACCTTGCTCTATTTTGTTGAGGGAACGACTCGGCTGCGAATCGTTGGCACCGCCACGAAAGAAGCGATTCTCGCCAAGCTCAAGCCCTTTGGCGTTTCGAGTGAAACTGTTTGCTTAGCCAAGGGCACCCCCGACGCAGCGTGCCAATCTGGAAAGGAGAAATGAATCTATGTTTACGTTACCCTTCATGGCGATCACTGCCTTTGCCCTGTTGATCCTGCTTTACGGGGCTTCCTGGCATGACCAATCGGCACGCCCGGTTGTGATCAAGCGATCCACTAGCTCCGAACCACGGCGCGATAAATGAGACCGGATCGGTCCCAGCGCCACCGTGCTTCGTATGAAGGTGCGCGATCCCATGAAAGTAAAATATGCCTGTGTTGCAGGCGCTTTGCTGTTCTTGTTCGCTGCCGTTCACGCTGGCGAACCCAGCCAGGGGCTTTCGGCGGCTTGTTTGCGTGTTCAACCGTTGACTCTTCATCTGCCAACCGTGCCGAGACCTGCGGGTACGAACCCGATAGTCGCGCTCAAGATTGACCAGGAAAACGTGCCGATGCTCGCGGAGCCGCCTGCATCCAGGTATGGTCCAAAGAATGTCTGGCGCCTTCTTTACTCGGAAGGCGACCTGGAAACGATCCGTGACCCGAGCAGCCGCGCGGGCGCTGATGCCTACAACAGCGATCTGTACCGGTTCAAATTCCTGGGCAAGGATTGCTCGATCGGGACGAGGCTTGCGGCCGAGTTTAGCGAAAGCAACTCTGCGGGGTGCCGTCCCCATTCCCATGCGGGTTTATTCATCAGGATTTATACCAAATAAGGGCTTGCGCCTGCGAGGCTTCGGGAACGGTTCCCTGCTTTCACGAGCAGCGCGTTGCCCCGTCGCCTGTCGCAAGCTCCCGCTGATAACCACCCTGATTCTGCTAACCCCTCATAGCCCCACCGGGACAGCACCACTACTTCGCCGTTACCGGCGTGGTAAGCCAGAGAAACGGGAGGAGCAGGAGTCTACCCAGGCGGGGGATGGAGTAGATGCGGTAGCACTGCCCCGTTTGCTAAGCGAACGCGTGTTTTCGAACGTTCGAAATTTCGCCCCTTGCGGCGCAACCTGGCCGAAGGCGCAAATGGCTGTAAACAAGTGGCTTCTGCATTACTGATTGCTTGGCGCAGCAGTTGCAGAAGGACACGTCGTGTGTGAACTGCGACCACCGATCCAAGACGCCTCAGTGCCGTTTCAGCTCGCAGATGGCACCGATGTTATCCTGCGGCCGGTTGCGCGTAGCGATCGCGAGTACTTCAGAATGGGCTTGCGTTCGCTGTCGCCTGAATCGCGGTATCACAGGTTCTTTTCATGCCCACCCGGGCTGTCAAACGCCCAGTTGCGGTACCTGACCGAAGTGGATCAGCTCAACCATGTTGCATGGGTCGCGCTAACCGCCGAGCCAACTCCCGCTGCCGGCCTTGGGGTGGCCCGATTCGTTCGGATGCCAGACCAGCCCGCAATCGCAGAGTTCTCTTTTGCCGTCATCGATGCCATGCAACGCAAAGGGCTGGGGCGAGCCCTCTTGGCCGTGCTCTACCTTTTGGCTGCGGAACGAGGAGTTGGAATTCTGAGGGCAACCTGCTTGCCAGAGAACGAAAGCGTGGTGAGTTGGCTCTGTCGTCTCGGAGCTCAATATAGAGGCTATGCGGAGGGAACGATTGACCTCGATTTGCACGTTGGGAAGAGCCCCGAACTTTGCGCTCCGCGCGGCAGCGCCGCCGAGCGGTTCGCAAGTGCCTTGGACTATTTGGGCCGGGCGCTGGCTGGAGCACGGGAGAAGTTACGCTCACCCGGAGCCCGGTTGTCTTACGCCAGCAAACAAAAATCACAGGAGGGCTAGACGATGGGACTCCGATCCAAAATTGCCGATGTATGTCGGCTTCACGAAATCATCAAAGCGTTCACTATCGCCGGCTTCGGCGATCTCTTCAAACGCATGGGTCTTGAGGCCGCGGCTGAGCGCACGGGCAAGATTCTATGGTGGAAGTATGCAGAAGACGTCGCCCACCTTGACCGTCCGCAGCGCTTACGCCGGGTCTTTGAAGTTCTCGGGCCGACCTTTGTGAAACTCGGCCAAATTCTTGCCACCCGCCCGGACTTGTTCGGACCGGAGTGGATCAGTGAATTCGAAAAGCTCCAATCGCAGGCGCCATACCTGGACTTTAAAGAGCTTCGTCCTCAGATCGAGGAAGATTTGGGAGCCCCCCTTGAAGAAATCTTCGAAGAGGTGGATACCAAACCGCTGGCTGCCGCTTCGCTGGCCCAGGTTCACCGGGCCACCTTGAAAGACGGGACCCAAGTGATACTCAAGATTCAACGCCCAGGGATCCGGACCAGCATTGAATCCGATATGCACCTGTTAGCTTATTTGGCATCGTTAGCTGAAAAGAAACTCCCGGAGCTGGCTACCTATCATCCGCAGAAAGTCGTCCAGCAATTTGTGAAGTCTTTGCAGAATGAACTCAATTTCATGACGGAAGGGCACAATGCCGAACAAGTGGCGGCCAACTTCGAAGACAATGATCGCATCGTGATTCCCAAAGTGTATTGGGAATGGACCAAAGAACGCATTATCGTGCAGGAATTCGTGGACGGCATCCCCGGGGTGAATATTGCCGCCATTGATGAAGCAGGCATGGACCGCAAACGCCTGGCCCAAACGGGGGGCAATGCTGTGCTCAAAATGATTATGATAAATGGGGTATTCCATGCCGACCCGCACCCCGGGAACTTCTTCATTTTGCCCGGGGAACGCATTGCCTTCATAGACTTTGGCATGGTTGGACGCGTATCGGAGGTCAGGCGGCAACAGATTATGAAACTGCTGCAGGCCTTGACGCAAAATGATGCCGAGGGCCTCTGCACGATCCTTTTACAATGGTCCGACAGGGAAGGAGAAGACCCGGGCGATCTGTTGGAAGCCGTCGACGTATTTCTGAGCAAGTATTCCGCGAGATCCATGGAACGCACCGATCTGTCGGCCATGGTCGGAGATTTGTTGGGTTTGGTCCGAAACAACCATCTGTCTATGCCCCCGGATCAGGCCATGCTGCTCAAAGTGTTTGTGTCACTGGAGGGGGCATTTAAGAAACTTGACCCGGCATTTGACATGATTGTCGCTATAGAACCCACCCTTCGGGAGGCGGTCAGTAATCAGTTCTCT
>Ga0181532_10004057_pt1 | contig 12955 bp, 10 predicted proteins | sample PEATcosm2014_Bin_33_FD_119768 | JGI IMG/M metagenome (GOLD analysis project Ga0181532, IMG submission 119768) | Peatland microbial communities from MTU Mesocosm Facility, Houghton, MI, USA - PEATcosm2014_Bin11_30_metaG | ecosystem: Environmental > Terrestrial > Soil > Wetlands > Peat | place...
AACAGCTATGCGATCTACCGTATCGCTGAGACGCTGCGCGTGCTGTTGTTCATGACGCTGGCGATCCTGGTGTTTAACTTCTACCCACTGACGGCGGTGATGATCGTGATACTGGCGTTGCTCAACGACGGAGCCATCCTGTCCATCGCCTACGACAACGTTCATTACAAGGATAAGCCCGAGGCTTGGAACATGCGTCTGGTGCTGGGGATTTCCACGGTGCTGGGTGTCATCGGGGTCGTCTCCGCTTTCGGATTGTTTTATCTCGGTGAGCGCGTCTTTCATCTCGATCGTGCGCACATCCAGACGCTGATGTATTTGAAGCTGTCCGTGGCCGGACATCTGACGATTTTCCTGACGCGTACGCGCGGCCCGTTCTGGTCCATACGGCCCGCGCGGGTTCTATGGGCAGCGGTGCTCGGCACGCAGGCGCTGGCGACCCTGATTGCGGTTTATGGGCTGTTTATGACACCCCTCGGCTGGGGCTGGGCTGCGTTCGTTTGGGGCTACGCTCTGGCTTGGTTCCTGCTGAATGACCGCGTGAAACTGCTCGCCTATCGGATTTTTGATCCTACTAAAGCCCCATTGTTGGCTAGGAAGTTGCTCGATCTGAGACCGCGGATCGCCACGCGGGCCTATGAGCTCTATGAGCAGCGAGGGCGCCGCGACGGCCAGGCAGGGCAAGACTGGCTTGAGGCGGAGCGCGAGATCCGGAAACAGCAAGCGTGATCGTGAGCCCCATGAGTGTTAAGCGGCATCTACGCAGTTCGCGATAGCGAAGGGATGAAGATGAAGATCAATTCAAAGAATTTCCGGGTTCGTCCCGGAGCGAAGGTCCAACTCAAAGAGTGGCCGACGATTGTGAAGCCGTTTTGCAAGTCGAAGGAGGAATATCAAGAACTCCTGGAAGAACACGTCGCGAAGCTAAGCTCGCTGCAACACCTTCACTACGCTTCCAACCGCTATGCGTTGCTCCTGATTTTTCAGGGGATGGATGCCGGCGGCAAGGACGGCGCCATTCGGCACGTCATGTCCGGGGTCAATCCGCAAGGCTGCCAGGTTTTCAGCTTCAAACAGCCGAGCGCCGACGAGCTAGAACATGATTTTCTCTGGCGCACCACCTGCCGTCTGCCCCAACGCGGGCACATCGGCATATTCAATCGCTCGTATTACGAGGAAGTGCTGGTGGTTCGAGTCCATCCGGAGATTCTCCGCAGCCAGAGCCTTCCGGAAGAGTTGCGCGAGGAGAAAACCATCTGGGAGGATCGCTATCGCTCCATCCGCGACCTGGAGGAGCATCTCCACGGGAACGGTACCCGTATCATTAAGTTTTTCCTCCACCTTTCGGAGGACGAACAACGGAAGCGCTTCGTCGAGCGCATTGACGATCCGGACAAGAACTGGAAACTGAGCCTCGCGGACATTCATGAGAGGAAATACTGGAAACACTACATGCAGGCGTATGCGGACTGTCTCAGCGCGACCAGCACCCATCACGCCCCCTGGTATGTCGTTCCCGCCGACGATAAAGAGAACTCGCGCCTGATTGTTTCGCAAATTGTTCTGGATATCTTCGATGAACTGAAGATGGCGTATCCCAAGACCACCCCGAAACATGCGAAGGAATTGAAATCGATCCGTAGGTTGCTTACGAAATGAGGGGTGAATTATGGCCGCTACCATAGGTGTCCAGACCTCGACCGGCCTGACGGGCGATGAAGCCCGAAGCCGACTGGCGAAGTCCGGCCCAAACGCAATGCCCGACACGGCCCTGCATCCGCTACGCAGGGCGTTGACCAAGTTCTGGGCGCCGGTTCCGTGGATGCTCGAGGCTGCAATCGTGCTCGAAATCGTCCTCGGCAAGTATGTCGAGGCGGGGATCATCGCGGGTCTCCTGGCCTTCAACGCTGCTCTCGGATTCTTCCAAGAAGGGCGCGCTCAGGCGACTCTGGCCGCGCTGAAGTCGCGGCTTGCGCTGAATGCTTCGGTCAAACGCGATAATGTTTGGACTACGGTACCCGCGGCCCAATTGGTGGTTGGAGACACAGTGAAACTGTCGCTCGGCGCCGTAGTTGCCGCCGACGTACGCCTGACCGAGGGATCGGTGCTGCTTGACCAATCCATGCTCACCGGCGAATCCGTTCCGATTGAAGCAGGCGCTGGGTTCGAGACTTACGCGGGAGCGCTGGTGCGGCGCGGCGAAGCTGTCGCGGAGGTCACGGCGACAGGAGCGCGCACCAAGTTTGGACGTACCGCGGAATTGGTTCGCACGGCACATGTCGAAAGTTCGCAGCAGAAGGCGGTTCTGCGTGTAGTGCGCAATCTCGGCATGTTCAATGGCATCCTCATCGTGATGCTGGTGGGGTACGCCTACGCTCTCAAGATGCCAGGGAGCGAAGTCATTCTGCTGGTGTTGACGGCGGTTCTGGCGTCGATTCCGGTGGCGTTGCCGGCCACCTTTACCCTTGCGGCCGCGCTCGGTGCAAAAGCTTTAGCCAAGCTGGGCGTCCTTCCAACCAGACTCTCCGCGGTGGATGAAGCGGCAAGCATCGACGTGCTTTGCTCGGATAAGACCGGCACGCTCACCCAAAACGAACTTACGGTGACCGCCGTCCACGCCATGCCCGGCTTCGACGAATCGCACGTCTTGGGACTGGCTGCCCTGGCGAGTTCGGACGGCGGGCAAGATCCGGTGGATGCGGCCATCCGTGCCGCCGCCGCCGAGAAAGCAGCCTCCGACCTGCCCAAACTGCTCAAGTTTGTTCCGTTCGATCCTGGTACGAAGATGTCGGAGGCGACTGCCACCGATCCGGGGGGCGCCACGGTTCGCGCGGTCAAAGGTGCGTTTGCCGCGGTTGCAAAGCTGACACAATCGGCGCCTGATGCGTCCAAGACGGCGAACGAACTTGAGGCGAAGGGTTTCCGCGTTCTGGCCGTCGCGGCCGGTCCGCCCGCGGCGCTGAAGTTTGCCGGAGTCATCGCTCTCAGTGATCCGCCCCGGCCGGATTCCGCCGCCTTGATTACGGAACTGCAGACGCTGGGAGTGCGGGCGGTGATGGTGACCGGCGATGCAGCCGCGACCGCAGCCATCGTCGCCCACGATGTAGGCTTGGACGGAAAGGTCTGTCCACCGGGGCCCATTCCCGCCGATGTTCGCCCTGAGGAGTTTGCAGTTTTTGCCGGCATTCTTCCGGAAGGAAAGTACAATCTCGTCAAGGCGTTCCAGAAGAGTGGCCACACTGTTGGTATGTGCGGCGATGGAGCCAACGACGCGCCGGCGCTCCGCCAGGCGCAGATGGGAATCGCGGTGTCCACGGCCACGGATGTGGCCAAATCGGCAGCGGGCATTGTGCTGACAAAGCCCGGACTCGTCGGTATTGTCGCTGCGGTAAAAGAAGGCCGTGTTACGTTCCAGCGCATCCTGACTTATACGCTGAACTCGGTGATTAAGAAGATTGTGCAGGTGCTCTTCCTTGCGGTGGGTCTGGTCATGACCGGGCACGCCATTCTGACCCCCATGCTGATGGTCATTTTAATGATCACCGGCGACTTCCTGGCTATGTCCTTGACGACGGACAACGTACGGCCATCCTCGATGCCCAATGCCTGGCGAATCGGCAAATTGACGATCGCAGGTGTCGTTATGGGGAGTTGCCTTTTGCTCTTTTGCATCACCGTGCTGGCTTTCGGCAAATTTCGGATGGGACTTGGAATCGATGCCTTGAGAACCATGGCCCTGGTAGCGCTAGTGTTCGGCAGTGAGGCGACGCTCTATTCCATTCGCGAACGCGGGCGGGTGTGGAGTTCTCGCCCAAGTCTGTTGGTCGTTGTGTCGAGTGTCTGCGATATTTTAATCATTTCGACGCTGGTCACGCGCGGAATCGCCATGAGTCCTCTGTCCATATTCGTTGTGGGAGGAATACTCGCCGGGGCGGCGGTTTTCGCATTCATCGTGGATTTTGCCAAAGTCCCAGTGTTCAAGCGTCTGGGGATCGTATAGAACCTGCGTAGCACAGGAGGTTATCCTCGCCAGGAAGTAGAAAGTATTTGGCCGGCGCCGCGGTCGGAAAATCGACGCCCTCGCTCTGCCGGCGAATAGCGCGAGGACATAAAGATGGTATAAAGGCAGCATTAGTGTCATCGGTAACACAAGCGGAAGGACCTGTCACTTTGCCGTCACAAGCTGCGGATAGGATTAAGATAACGCCCTTCCCTAAGAGTCCAGGCGCATGTAAGGAGGCAACCTTGTCATTACTTCACAAACCTTTTTCGGGTCTGACGCACCGATCGATCCTGACCGGCGCCATCTTAGCTCTCGCCTTGGGCGCCAGCGTCATGGCCGGGGCCGATGGCAGCATCAATATTCTTGAAACCGGGTCGAGCCTGCTCTATCCGCTCTTCAATCTCTGGGTTCCTGCTTATGGGCAGTCTAATCCGAATGTGCAGATTACCACCCAGTCGACGGGTAGCGGCACCGGCATATCCCAGGCGGTTGAGGGCATCGCGCAGATCGGCGTGTCCGACGCCTACATGAGCGATGCGCTGCTGAAGGAGCATTCGGACATGTTGAACATTCCGCTGGCCATCTCGATGTAAATGGTGAACTACAATTTGCCAAGCCTGAACCAGGAGCATTTGAAACTGAGCGGCCCGGTACTGGCGGAAATCTACCAAGGTAAAGTCCAGAAGTGGAATGACGCGGCCATCGCAGGTCTCAATCCCGGCGTTCACCTTCCGGACCATGCCATCATTGCCGTGCACCGCGCCGATGGCAGCGGCGATACATTCATCTTCACGCAATACCTCTCGTTCAGCACGCCCGATTGGGGGAATAGCATCCGGTATGGCACCACGGTGAGTTGGCCGGCCGTTTCCGGCGGCCTCGGCGCCGTAGGCAACCCGGGCATGATCACTACCACCAAAGACAATCCGTATTCGATTTCTTACATCGGATCGAGCTACCAGAACGCGATCGAAAGCGACGGGCTCGGTATCGCGATGCTGCAGAACCACGACGGCAAATTCGTCCTCCCCGAGGCGAAGACAGCGGATGCCGCCGCCGCAATAATGCAGCCGAAGACGCCAAAGGACGAAAGGATCAGCTTGATTTTCGCGCCCGGCGCCGATTGCTATCCCATCATCAACTACGAGTATGCGATCGTGAATCGCAAGCAGCCCTCGGCCGAAATGGCGGGGGCGTTGCGCAAGTTCTGCACTTGGGCGATCAGCCTGAGCGGCGGCAATGCCGCCCAGTTCATGGAAGAAGTGCACTTCGTGCCCCTCCCGGCTCCCGTCGTGAAGCTCAGTGCAGCCCAGATCGCGGAGATCCAATGATGTCCGCAGGTCCGGATTCCGGCGAACGCCTCGCTGGCGCGATGGCGCTTTTCGGCCCTCATTGCGGCGGATTTCGCGGCTTCGAAATGCGATGATGAGCTTCCGCACCTTCACCGCCCTGCTCGCCACCATCGTGGCCGGCTGCCTTATCCTGATCGTGGTCTTTCTCGCGCTGTATGCCTGGCCGGCCGTGCGCCTCAACGGATTCGGCTTCCTTTCCGGAAACAACTGGAATCTCGGCAACCTGTATGGGAGTCCTGTCACGGTTCGCGGTCAGCAGATTCTGCCGGGCGCCCAGTATGGCATCCTGTTCCTCATTGTCGGCACGCTGCTCAGCACCGGCATCGCACTCGTGATCGCGGTTCCCTTCGGAGTCGGCGCCGCGATGTTCCTGGCCGACAGCGTGCCGCTGGAACTGCGTCCCTGGGTTTCCTTCTTCGTTGAGCTGCTGGCCGCGATTCCCAGCGTTGTCTATGGCCTTTGGGCTACGTGGTGGTGATCCCGTTCCTGGGGCATCATGTTTTTCCGTTACTGGTCAGGTGGCTTGGTTTCATTCCCTTCTTCGGCGGTCCGGCGGGTAGCGGATATGGGCTCCTTACCGCTGGTTTCGTTTTGAGCCTGATGATCGTTCCCCTGATCACGGCGACCTTGCGTGATGAGCTGGTCAATCTGCCGGCAGAACTCCGCGATGGAGCGATGGCGCTGGGCGCGACACGGTTTGAGGCTCTGCGGACCGTGCTGCTGCCGGCCGCGAACCGGGTGTTGATCGGGGCAACCATTCTATCCGCCGGCCGGGCGCTCGGCGAGACCATGGCCGTCCTTATGGTCAGCGGCATGCGTTGAACTATTTGCCTGGCAACATCTACACGCCGATTTCCACTATGGCTTCGTTCATCGTCTCGCAGCTAGACAGCGCGCTGGAGGATCCAACCGGCATGGCAGTCCGTTCGCTGGCCGAGGCGGCGCTGGTACTGTGCCTGATCTCCATCGTCGTGAATGGCCTAGCCCGTCTCCTGATTTATTACGAAGGCCGCCAGGGTATGGGGGTGGCCTGATGGCATCGACGGTTAGCAAGATCTACACTACCGCGATCCATACCACCAGCCGGACCACCACCCGGCGCCGCTTGTTCGACTGCCTGGGTTGGAGTGCGAGCGCGCTCGCCTTTCTCCTTCTTGGCGCCGCGATGGTGTGGATCCTGGTCATGGTTTTCATCTACGGCTACCACTCGCTCACGCCTAAAGTCATCACCCAAGTCACCGAGGGGACGGGGGGCGGGCTCCTCAACGCTATCGAGGGCACACTCGTTCTGGCTCTCGGCGGCGTCCTCCTGGCCGTCCCGCTGGGGCTTGGAGCCGGCATTTATCTCGCGGAATTCGATTACGGACCTTTGGCTCCGGTCGTACGCTTCCTGGCCGATGTCCTAGCGGGAGTGCCTTCGATCGTGATCGGTTACTTCGGGTATGTCACGCTGGTGACGACCCTCGGATGGGAATTCTCGGCTGCAGCCGGCAGCGTGGCGCTCGCGGTCATCTCCGTTCCCTATATCTGCCGTACCACCGAGATGGCGTTACGCGGGGTTCCGCGCGGTTTGCGCGAGGGGGCGTACGCGTTGGGCGCCACGGACCGCCAGGTGGTGCTCGGCATCACTGTGCCGGCAGCGCTGCCTGGCATCGTAACCGGCATTCTGCTCGCGCTCGCCATCTCGGTGGGCGAGACGGCGCCGCTGCTTATACGGCCGGATGGTCCAGCTTTCTCTGGAACGGGCACTTGATCAAGGAGCCAATCGGTTACCTGACTTATGTGATCTGGGCATTCGTCACGGAACCCTTCGCCAGCGCACAGGCACTGGCTTATGCGGCGGCACTCTTCGTCACACTCTTCGTGCTGGTGATCAGCGTCTTCTCGCGACTGCTGTTGAATAAGACTCCGGCTTGGCGCCGGCGCGGTTGACTATTGAACGGTCAATGGCTGAAGCCGGCGGGCATTCTCAGAGCTGCGCAATTTTTCTAGGGCCTGCCCCTGGATCTGCCGGATCCGCTCGCGGGTGAGGCCAATCTCCTGGCCGATTTCCTCCAATGTGTGTTCCTGGTCGTAGCCGATGCCGAAGCGCATCCGCATGACCATCTCTTCGTTTGGTGAAAGCGCCTTCAACACGTCGGCGGTTTCTTCCCTTACGTCACGAGCCATCAGCGGATCCAGGATAGATTCAGGCGAACCACCTTCGATGAGGTCGCCTAGAACGGATTCTCCATCGTGTCCGACCGGGAGGTCGAGCGATACCGGGTCGCGGGAGAGCGCCCTTAGTTGCTGAACATTATCCGTGGTCGTTTCCATCCGATGAGCGATCTCTTCGTCCTTGGGAGCCCGCCCCAATTCCTTTTCCAGTTCCCTCGAAAACCGTAGGTACTTGTTCAAGCTCTCGTTCATGTGGACGGGAATGCGGATCGTACGGGACTGATCGGCTATGGCGCGCGATACAGCCTGTCTGATCCACCAAGTCGCATACGTCGAGAACTTATAGCCGAGATGATAATTGAACTTGTCGGCAGCTCGCATGAGTCCAATATTACCCTCCTGGATCAGGTCGAGCAGGTGAAGTCCCCGATGGACATATTTCTTTGCAACCGATACAACCAAACGAAGGTTCGCCTCCACCAGCGCAGACTTGGCGGCATCAGCTTCGGCTTGCCCGCCCCGGGCGGTTTTCAGCCATCTACGCACCTGTAACGCGCTTGCTCCGGGGCTGGTCTCGTATTTGCGAATGTGGCGTCTGACCTCTGTCGTGGAGGCACTTTGATCCGGACATTTATTGATATCGGCATCCAGCCGGTTGATGTCCCGGACGGCGCCCTCCGCGAAGGCCAGGACGCGTTTCCAATGGGCCGGTTGGAACGGCATCGAGCGAAGTTCCCGGGAGCACTGGACGTGAAAACGGCGGAGCCGGCCCATCAGTTTTGCGCGCACGTTTACGTGTCGCTGCGGTGTGGCATCGATTCTTCGCTCCAGCTCCAGGAAAGCGTTACGCAGGCGCGCGAGTTGTTTGAGCCGACGGGCGACTTCTTTGCGCGCTCGCTCTCGGACGGCATCATCCAGTCCGCCCAAATCAACTATATAATCCAGACGCCCGCGGCCGTCGTGAACGTCTTCAAACAATACAAGCACACTCCCCCAGACAGTTGGCAAACGCGAAAGCGCCTTCCGCATCCGATGGTTTCCACGCTCCATCCGCTTGGCCAGCTCGATCTCACCCTGGCGGCTCAGCAAGCGCACGGTCCCCATTTCCCTTAGATACACGCGTACAGGATCATCGATGGAGGCACATCCCTCCGCGTGTTCCTCGTGCTCTGAGAATTCACTATCTATCGAAGGGCTCGGCTCATCTGGTGGGTATTCCTGAAGTGGATACATTGTAATCCTCTGGTCTCGGCCAGTTCCCGGCGTCGTAAGTTGGACTGCATGTCGGTTGATCTCTCTAGTGGAACCCAAGGAGCACAGTGTGCGAGGGCGGGATTTGTAACCGCAGCGACGCTAAGGCCGGCCCCGGTCGGAGGATCCGGGACCGGCCATCCTGCCGTCGGCCGCTTAGACAGCTAAATACATCGTGTTGCCCTGGCGGTTTACCAACAACAGAGTCTGGTCTTTCGAGTTGCGCATGGCAGCCTCGAAATCGGAGGTGTTCTTAACCGGTTGCCGGTTGACTTCCTGGATGACGTCGCCGCGGCGCAATCCGGAATCGACGGCTGGGCTGGAGGGACTGATCTCGGTGACCACTACGCCAGCGGTGTTGGCGGGCACGCCCAACTGGCTGGCGGTCTGCGCGTCCAGATCCTCCACCGCGACTCCGGCGAGGGCGCTCTTGGTGCCGCTCGATTCGCCGTGAACACTGGCTACCTTACCAGGCAATTCGGCCAACTTTATCGTGAATTCCTTCTCGGCGCCGTTGCGCATTACCTTGAGGGTTACGCCGGCGTCCGGGTTCATCATGGAAATGCTCATGCGCAGTTGATTGGCGTCTTCCACAGGCTTGCCGTTGAGCTCCGTTATGATGTCGCCCTTCAGCAGGCCGCCTTTCTGCGCCGGGCTGTCAGCGCTCACATCGCCTACCAGAGCGCCGCGCAGATCTTTTTCGCCGAATGCCTTGGCAATGGCCGGTGTGAGATCCTGCGGAACGATCCCGAGATAGGCGCGCGTCACTTTCCCGTTATTAAGAATCTGGTCCATTACCGTGCGAGCCAGGTTCACGGGAATCGCGAAGCCGATGCCTTGATTCCCTTCGGATCCGTGGGAGATTATGGCCGTGTTGATGCCGACCAGTTCGCCGCGATCGTTGATCAACGCTCCGCCGGAGTTGCCGGGGTTGATGGGAGCGTCGGTCTGGATGAAGTCTTCGTAGGCCTCGATGCCCAGATTGTTGCGCCCGGTGGCGCTAACGATTCCCATAGTCACGGTTTTGCCGACGCCAAAGGGATCGCCAACTGCAAGAGCATAGTCGCCAATCTGGATCTTGGACGAGTCGCCAATTACGATGGCGGGCAGACCGGAAGCGTCGATCTTCAGTACGGCGATATCGGTTTTGGGGTCGGTACCAATGACGCGAGCTTTGAAATCGCGCTTGTCGGAGAGCGTCACGGTGACGGACGTGGCCCCGTCGACGACGTGATTGTTGGTGAGTATATAGCCCTCGGGGCTTACGATCACGCCCGAGCCTAGCCCCTGCTCACGCTGCCCTTGGGGCATGCTGCGGCGGCCCCTGGAACGATCGCCGAAGAACTGGCGTAGTTCGTCGGGGACCTGCCCCTGGCCCTCGTCCTGGCCCTCAAACGCCGTGGGTGTTTCGACCACCTTAGAAGACGCGATGGTTACGACTGACGGCAAGACCTTCTTGACAATCGGCGCGAAGCCGGTGCGGCTTGGGCCTTCGTTAGTGTCCGCAAGTTTCAACGTAGCCGGCGGATTATCGTTCAAGACGCGATTGGCGGCGGCGATACCGAGACCACCGAGCCCCAAAGCCAGGGCCACGCCGGCGATCGCGGTTTTCGGACGCATCCAGAAACTCTGTATGTTCATATATTTTCCTTTTCACCTTGTGGGCAATTCCACGTTGCGCGGCATCGGCCGAATTGTGGACCCATCTGTATAGATGCGGGGGGCGATAGCGTGTTTCTAGCGGACAATCGGTATTCGCAGACCGGGGACTGGGTATATCGCTAAGAGATGATTCCTTGCTGACGGCGAAGAAAATCAGTTCGGGAATGCCGCGCAGGACCGCCACGGCCTTCGCGGAATACTCGGCCGCTGCCTCCGCATTCCGAGTGCCGGAGTGCCGCACAGCGTTGTTCAGAGCTTCCTGAACCAGCCGATGGGTGAGAATCTTGTGTGTCGGCGGATTAGTTCTCCGGGACGGTCGCCGATTCGACAGCGACTTCGATTTCACTGCGACGGGACACTTCCCGACCCTGCCATTCCAGCCGCCTCGATCGGCCCGAGGTCGTCCGGCGTGGATGGATCCGCAGGCTTCGACAGTTCCGCCCGCGACCGGATTGCGGTGAGCGGCCCGCCGGAATGCTGCGCGAAGTAGTGGCGCAACTTGTGGCCGCACACGACCCTCTGGAGCGCGACGCGTGGGGCATCCGAAGCAGGGGGCGATATTTCTCACTGCTTGAAGAGTCCGCTCGGCCGCAGACTTCATGTTGGCAAGGTTATGGACAGCAATCGCCGCGGGCGAATTATCGAATGCGCTGAGCGGACCCGCGGAACCGATCTGCCCCGCGGTACCCTTTTATTGGAGCTTTAGGAATTGCGGCAGACTCTCCGCCGCGCCACCGATGGCGCGCGCCAGACTCAGTTTCGCCAGATTGTGGGCGAAGACACTACGAGCACAATGGACGTTGCTGGCTAAGTCGTCCATGGCGGGATGCCCTGCTCCGGATCCTGCGATGGGCCGATCGCACACCGCCTGCGGGCCGTGGGCTCAGTGCGGGCCGCGATCGCGATAGGCGGCCCCGAGGTTACTTCTCATTGTCAGCAAGTTCTTTGCCATCCAGCTGCGGACACGCCGCTCCACAATTGATCGTTCGAGGGACGCAGCCCGCAGCCCATCCGTCTGTGAGCGATTGAAGTAGGCAACCGAAATCCCCGGGACGGAGGCGTTTGCAGATTCCCCCGTAATCATGGTCAAGCCAAGAGATGCATCGAAGTAATGATCGGCGTAGATCTGTTTCGAGCCTATGATCGCCCACGGTTTGCCTAGCATAGTCGTTCTGAGCACCACCACATCTGTTAAACTCACTACGGGTTTCAGACCGAAGCGCTCTTGGGACCAATAGAGAAACTCGTATATGTCGGGCGCCGTCACTGACTTAGCATCCTTAAGAATTCGGAACAGCCGTGGTGCATCTTGTTGTACCCATCCGAATTCCCCAAGCACCTCCAGAAATCTTTCGGAAGCTGATACTGGCGGCGTCGAATCGCCATAGGAAATCATCGCCTCGGTGCCTTGGGCCAAGTAAGTAGCCAGGTAGTCCCAGAGAACGGCACGGAATTGATTCGCCAACTCGCTGCCCCCACCGCGGGTTTTGGCGGTTGATCGCAGGCGGTTCATCATTGCGATGGAGAGTTTCAAACTGCATTGTCCCGGCTTGCATGCTGCAAGCCCATCGAGATCTTTAGTCCCAAGGGTCAGTCTTGCGAGGTCCTGCTCTCGAGGGGGACTGCTGAACTTGCCGATTGCCAAGACTGCCGGCCCTTCCTTAAACTTCTCAATGTCACGAAACTGCTCGAGAAAGAAATCGATCGTCACTGGAATCCGCACCGCGCCAGCTGCTCCAAGTTCTCCGTCCCGAATATGCGGGAGGATCTTGGCGAAGACTCCTCCTGGACGTGCATATCTGGTGAAGTCGTCAGAGTTTGCCCCAGCCCGTTGGGCCAGAAGGTCATGAAACGGCTCGGACGAACTACTCCCCAAAATCAGGCTTGGTATAAGCAGCGCTAGTGTGAACAACGTCAAGGAGGCGTGAGCTCGCATGGGTCCGCGCGGATTACACTTTCGAAAGGCAAACCTTCTGCATCTGTCAAACTGCGAGCACGTATGGGACCAAACAGCCGAGTGCTGGCCTTCAGCCTGCCCGCCGCGTTTATCCACGGCTGGGGCGTCGGCATCTGCGGGGGCCTGGGTGGGCGATGAGCCAAGGACCGCCCAGGATATATTGTCGGCACCCCGTGACCGTATGTTTGCCATTTGACGTCGTCCGAGGGGGACCGTCGAAGACAGCAGCAGCGGAATCTGGCCATGACCGATCGCCTTTCTGACGGCTGCCCGGCACCATCTCACCCAGTGCAGCACAGAGAATATGATCTAAGCCAACGTGCGAGTGATGATTTAGATTCCATCTCCAGGTCTAATCCCTCCGCCTTTCAGGCGGACAGCTTCCAGCGGGTATCACCTTTGCATTTGGCGCGAGCGCTGGTGATGCTCATCGGCAGACCGTACTTGGCCTGCCAACGTTCGCCTTTCCACCGAGGGCACGCGAAACCGCCCCGCTCCGCCGATGCCGCCACGTCCTTCAGGCGGCTTTCAGCCGCAACCTGAATCTACCGGCTTTTAGCCGGTAGTCATCAA
>Ga0181532_10004060_pt1 | contig 12951 bp, 13 predicted proteins | sample PEATcosm2014_Bin_33_FD_119768 | JGI IMG/M metagenome (GOLD analysis project Ga0181532, IMG submission 119768) | Peatland microbial communities from MTU Mesocosm Facility, Houghton, MI, USA - PEATcosm2014_Bin11_30_metaG | ecosystem: Environmental > Terrestrial > Soil > Wetlands > Peat | place...
AGTGCCGCCACACGCGCAAGCGTCGCTCTTGTCGGACACGATCAGTTGCAGCGAATGGCCGAGCAACTCGACATGTTCGAAGTCGACCGAGGTCACCGCGGTGACATGGCTGCCCAGCAGGCGAACCGGATCGTAGCGGCCGCCGATGCCGGCCTCGAACGCCATGAATGCGCAATCGCTCTCCTGGAAATGCAGGCAGGCCAGCGCAAACATGGCCTCGAACGCGCCGAATCGTTCACCGCGCCGCCGCGAAATCGCGTCGATGGCAGTTGTGACCCTCGCGGCCAACTCGTTTAGTGCAGCATCGCCGATCGCCACGCCGCCGATCTGAAACCGCTCGTTGACGCGAAACAGATGCGGCGAGGTGAATAGCCCCGTGCGCAGGCCATAGGCGCGGGCGATAGCGGCACAAAAAGCCGCCGTCGATCCCTTGCCGTTCGATCCCGTGACCGCGACCGATCGCTTCTGCAACCTGGTGCGATCGATGCCGAGAGCCTCAAGCAACTCGGCCATCCGCGCGAGGCAAATGCCATCGCCATATTTCGGCAGATCAAACATCCAATAGCCCGACCGCAGAAAAAGTGTGACGCCAGATTTTAAGGATCAGGTCCGTTCGCTCCAGTTCCTCCAACAACCGGATCGAGGGATTGGAATTGACTTCGATGATCGCCATCGCGTCCGCCACTCCACCGATATCGGCAAACAAGTCGACGGCGGCGGCCCGCAAACCGAGGGTTTTGACGGCTTTTCGCGCCATCGCCAGGGCGGCCGTGGAGCGCGGAGATTCAAAGGCCATGCTGCCGCCCACGCCGAGATTCATCCGGCCTGGAATTTCCCAACGCCCGCCCTTGGGCAAAACGACGTCGAGGGGAGCTTGCGGCATCGCCGCCGGATCAACCGCCGAAAGACCCCGGGCCTTCAGCGCGGCGTTGTGGGCGGTGAGGAGGTCAAGCACGCTATGCACGCCGTCACCTGTAAGGGCGGGCGGAAACTTTCGTGCGGAATAGAGGACTTCTTCGTCCAGCAGAAAGATCCGGTATTCGAGACCGCTTGCGACCGGCTGCATCAATACCGAGTCGTAATGCTGCGAAACCTCCCGAAGATATCGATCGAGCTCAGCCTGGCTATGGATCGTTTGGGCAAAATCTCCGCGCGATCCCGTGAGCGGTTTGACGAACGCGCGTCCATTCAGCTTCCCGAAATAGTCGAAAACGTCGTCGCGCTCATGCCCGGAGGGACGATGCGCGCGGTGGCGTGGCTTGAGGAAAAAATAGTCGCCGCCGAGCGTTGCAATGCCGGCATCTTCAAGAATCCGGTTGGCGAAATACTTGTCGGATGCGAGCGTTGCCGCGCTGGAATTGTTTTGCGGATACCAGGAGCAGCGGCCGGCGCCGAAATAAGCGGTCCTTGCTTTCGAGGCGACGCGAAAAACAAGTCCGGTGCCGCCCTCGATATCTTCAAAACTCAGTCCGAGTTCGGCGCTGGAATAGGCGGCATAAACCGCCTGATCCGGATAAGAGGCGGGCTTTCCCGCGCGAAATTCCCGCAAGTTCCGCATGCAATATCAGGCGATCTGGCATTCCGGTTTTTTCAAAGAATATCTCTAACGATTTTTTTCATGTAAGGCGGCAATTAATCACCTGAATTGCGCGCCTACTCAGCAAGTTAATTACGTTGGAGGTCCCGTGCAGAGAAGGTTTGTGGCGAGAGCCGCCTTGGCCGGCCGGCTCTGCAATCTTCGAGTGGTTATCCCGCGCTGCAGCGTGTTGACTATCACGGGAATTAGGGTAGTTGAAACGCCGTAATTCCTCAATTGCTACAGAGGCTTCTGCGTATTGGCGCGGATAGGTCCTATCGGCTTTTTTGCAAGACTTGATCGGAAAAACATGAGCGCGTTTCATCGAGAGAAGGTCCTTTCTGTCCGTCACTGGACCGATACGCTTTTCAGCTTTCGAGCCACCCGCAACACCGGCTTCCGGTTCCAGAACGGGCAATTCGCGATGATCGGCTTGGAGATCGAGGGGCGGCCGCTGATGCGCGCCTATTCGATGGCGAGTGCCAATCACGAAGACGAGCTTGAATTTTTTTCGATCAAGGTTGCGGATGGCCCGCTCACTTCCCGTCTGCAGAAGATCAAGGAAGGCGATACCATCCTGGTCGGCCGCAAAGCCACCGGCACGCTGATTGCCGACAATCTGATCCCGGGCAGGCGATTGCTGCTGCTGTCCACCGGCACGGGGCTCGCTCCCTTCGCCAGCCTGATCAAGGATCCGGACGCGTACGAAAAGTTCGACAGCATCGTTCTGGTGCACGGCTGCCGTCAGGTCTCCGAACTTGCTTATGGCGAGGAACTGGTGGCGAATTTGCAGAACGATGAATTGTTCGGGCCGCTGCTCGCCGAGAAGCTCGTCTATTATCCGACCGTCACCCGCGAGCCCTTCCGTAATCGCGGCCGCATCACCGATCTGATCACCTCGGAGCAGTTGTTCAACGATATCGGCCAGTCGCCGCTCGATATCGCCGGCGACCGGATCATGATGTGCGGCAGCCCGGCGATGCTGGAGGAATTGCGCCAGATGTTCGACGCCCGCGGCTTCGTCGAGGGCAGCCACAGCGAGCCCGGTCACTTCGTGATCGAGAAGGCTTTCGTGGAAAGGTGAGCCGGCTCACGATAACTGCTTTGCGTCGGCCGTGAACCTTCGAAAGCGGCAAACTGACAAAAGTCGCGTTCGCTCCGGCTTCAGACCGGGATGCAAATGTTGAAAATCGGCCCGCTAGAAGCCGACGGCATGGCTGCCCTTCAACGACAGCATTTCGCGCGCCTCATCCGGCGTTGCGACCTCTAGGCCCAACCCATTTATGATCTGTCGCACGATCCTGACCTGGTCCGCGCTTCCGGTCGCTAGCCGCCCACGTCCGGCCCAGAGCGAATCCTCAAGACCGACCCGAACGTTGCCGCCCATCGCCGCCGCCATCGCCGCAACTTGCATCTGGCTGCGGCCGGCGCCCAGCACGGACCAGTGGTATTGATCGCCAAAAAGCCGGTCTGCCGTCCGCTTCAGGTGCATAACGTCTTCGGGGTGAGACCCAATGCCGCCGAGCAGGCCGAACACGGTCTGGATGAACAGCGGTGCGCGTATCAGTCCACGGTCGAAGAAGTGCTTCAGGTTGTAGAGGTGCCGTGTCGTAGCACTCGAACTCGAACCTGGTGTTGTTTTCGTAGCAGGATTTCAGGATGTATTCGATGTCCTGGAACGAGTTTCGAAAGACGAGATCGCGGGAGTTTTCCAGGTGTTCGCGCTCCCAATCGAATTTGAACTCCTTGTAGCGGTTCAGAAGATGGTAGAGACCGAAATTCATCGATCCCATGTTCAGCGACGCGACCTCCGGGCTGAACGCGATCGCCGGGCGCGCCCGCTCCTCGACCCGCATGTAGGGACTGCCGCCCGTGGTGATGTTCACCACCGCGTTGGTGCGCTGCTTGACGATGGGCAGGAAGCGGGCGAACCCTTCGGGGGTCTGGTCGGGGCGCCCCGTTTCCGGATCGCGCGCATGAAGATGGATGATGGCTGCCCCAGCCTCTGCGGCTGCGATCGCGTCGTCGGCAATCTGTTGCGGCGTCACCGGAAGATGCGGCGACATCGAAGGGGTATGTATCGAGCCGGTTACGGCGCAGGTGATGATGATCTTGTTCGTCGTTGCCATAGGGGTTTCCCCATTTCCTGACGGGTGGCCTGCCGCCCGCGTTTCATCTCGCCTTAGCCTCGACCGCGCTTGGCTTCCGGCACCAGGAGGCGCACAAATGCTTGCGACATTTTTTCCAGGTGCCGGGGATTCCGATAGGCGCGCTCCATCACCGCCAGTCCCCGTGTAAAGGTGACCGCGAGGTCGGCGGCAATATCAGGATCGCAACTCAGCTTTCGCCGCGCGGTCGGCGTCGAAAGCGCCTCGCGGATCAGCGCGGCAAAATCGTCGAGCAGCCGCTTGACCCGGGCTTCGATTACCTTGCCGGCGAGATGCAATTCAATCGCCGTCTTGGTCGTCAGGCAGCCGCGCGAAGGAGTACCTTCGATCAGGCTGGCGATGACCCCCTTGAACAGGGCCATGAGCGCGACCGCGGGATCGGGGTTCGACAGCGCCTGCCTGACGGAATCGAGAAAGCGGCTTGCATAACGCTCATAGGCGAGCAGGAACAGCCGCTCCTTGTCGCCATAGGCATTGTAAAGGCTGCCGCGCTGAACCCCCGTGGCTTCCGCCACGTCGATCATCGATGTCGCTGCAAACCCGTTTTGCCAGAAGGTCTTGAGCGCGACCTCCAGCATTGCGTCCTCGTCGAATTGTCGCGTGCCAACCATAAGATAGCCTACCTCATCATTGACAGTGTCGTCAAATTTATTATTGACATCTATGTCAAAATTAACAGGTGGCGTCAAAGAGGCCCGCGGATCAACTTCTGCTGATGGCTTTCTAAAAATTCGCAAGGCCACGGTATGTAAAGGCTCCCGCGCTGAAACCCCCGTGGCTTTCGCCACGTAGATTAACGATGTTGCTGCAAATCCGGTCTGTCTGGAGGTTTTGAGAGACCTCCGGCAGGGCGTCCTTGCCGAATTGTCACATGCCGGCCCTGGGTTCACATCCTCTATCTTTGACATGCATGTCAATTTTGTTGTTGACAGTTGTGTCAAGTTTGACGATAGTGTCAAGAATACGGCATGTCCTATAAGGAAAGGGAGACGATCAATGAGCTACCGATTTGAGGCCGGGCGCATCTATCGGATGCCAACGCATTTCGGTCCGCAGCACGGACCCCGCCAATTGCCTGACGATGTCGTGGTCGACCCGAAGCACAGTAAAAGAACTCTCTCTGTCGCGGCGAGCTTCCTGACCGATCCCGTGCTGCTGGAACGGCACCTGCCGGAAGGGTTTACGCTAGCCGGCGAACCGGTGGTCACGGTCGAATGTCATCATTTGACGGACCTCGACTGGCTCGCGGGTCGTGGCTACTCGATGATCTGGGTCAGCTGGCCGGCGACATTCAAGGGTAGCCGGGACCGGGCTACCGGCAAGTTTGTGGCCGTCATCTGGGAGAATCTCGCCGATCCGATCATCGCCGGGCGTGACGAGATCGGGCATCCCAAACTTTATGCCGAGATCGAGGAGCCACGCCGGTGGAATGGAACCCAGATCTGCGCGGCGGGCTGGATGGGATTCCGCTTTCTCGGGATCGAGGTTTCTCAGTTGCAAGATGCAGAGCAGGCACCGCAAGGCGCTGCCTCGGACGGAGCCCTGATGCTGAAATACAAGCCCCGCACCGGCGCCTGGGGCGAGGCGGATTTATGCCAGGTTACACTCACGCCGGCCGCCGATCCGGACTTCCACATCGAGCAACGCCAGACGGGCACGGGCAAGGTGCACTTCCACAAGGCAAGCTGGTCGGACCTCCCGACCATGCACCACGTCGTGAACGGGCTGGCCGCGTTGCCCGTCATCGAAGCGCGCGGTGGCTCGGTCACCCTCTCGCGTGGAGGCAAGCACGCCCACGACCAGCGCGTGCTCGTGTAGCGGCGCGGGCTACAATTCGGTTCTTTGATTGAACGCGCCGGGCCACCGGCCAAACAGAGAGGAAGTATCATGTTAGTTCACATTGCACTGACGAAGGGCGAGGAGCGGGACCTTGGTGCCAGAGTTGCCGATGGCGTCCATCGCGCCGTCGCCGCAACGCTTGATCCTGGCGAAGAGGGTTATCTCCAGGTCGTCACGGAGCAAACGCCCGACTTGAGGGCGGCGACGTTGCAAGCTCAGGCTGAGCAACCGGACGTTACCGCCGTCGTCCTGATTTATCCGACGGAGCAAATCAGTGACAAGAAGAAGCGTATCCTGTTCAGCCGGATCAGCGAGGGCCTGGAAAAGGAACGCTTGGTTGGAAGAGAGAATCTGGTCGTCGGCGTCATCGAACAACCGCACCGCAATTGGTACTACGGCGGCGCCGCCATGAAACTGGAACAGATGATGGCTAGTGGTTTTGTTTAGACGAGGCGCTGCCGCATCAGATCATCGACGTCGAGCCGGCGCGTGAACATCGCCAGCGAACCGTCCGCCGCCCGCGGCCATTCGGCTTGCGGGCGGTCCCAATAGAGCTCGACACCGTTTTCGTCGGGATCGCGCAGGTAGAGCGCTTCGCTCACGCCGTGATCGCTGGCGCCGTCGAGCGGAATGCCGGCGTTGATGACACGGTGCAGTGCGTCCGCCAGCGCCGCGCGGGTCGGATACAGGATCGCGGTGTGAAATAGACCCGTCGTTCCAGGCGGAGGGGGATGGCCGCCTTTGCTTTCCCACGTGTTCAGCCCGATATGGTGGTGATAGCCGCCTGCCGAAATGAATGCCGCGCCGGACCCATAGCGTTGCGTCAGCTCAAAGCCGAGCACGCCGCAATAAAAGCCCAACGCGCGATCGAGGTCGGCGACCTTGAGATGAACATGGCCGATTCTGGTACCGGCGATGATGGGCAAATCTTGCGGCATGGTTGCTCCGTGAGTGATCGTTAGGCCAGGCACGATCTATGATGAGGCCGTCGCTCACACAAGCTCCGACGCCTGTCCCTCGGGCAGGTCGAATTCGAAGGCGTTCAGTGTCATCGAGACCATGGTGTAATAGCCGCAGAGACCGATGACCTCGACGAGCCCGCGGAGCGAGAGCACGTTGACCGCCTCGTCGTAGAGGGCCTTGGTCAAGCCGTGCGCCTCGTGCAGGGATTTCGCGACATCGTAGATCATCTGGCCCTTGGGATCGTCGAACTTCGGCGTGCGGCGATCGCGAATGTCGTCGATGATCTGCGGATCCATGCTCCCCTGGAGGGCGAGGCGCTTGTGGGCGAACCACTCGTAATGCGAGGTCCAGTGCCGCGCGGTGACGAGGATGGCGATCTCGGAGAGTTTTGCGGGAAATATCGTATCGAAACGCAATACCTCGCCAAGGCGCGTGGCATGACGCGCCATTTCCGGGCTGTTGAGCCAGGCCATCATCGGCGCCGGCGGTCTGCCGCGCTTGCCGGCGACCGCTTCGTCGTAGGTCTGCTTTTGGTCCGCGCCCATTTCGTCGGGCGAAAGCAATTTCAACCGCATCCTTACGTTCCTCTTTGTTGTTTGGACGATTGCGTCTTGCCAATACATCTGATCGGGCAGCGGGGTCACGCGGATTGGCTCACAGCCGGCCCGTCATTGCGAGCGCCAGCGAAGCAATCCAGTCTTGCCGCCGCGTGCTGGTCGATCAATTCCGGATTGCTTCGGAGCTGGCGCTCCTCGCAATGACAGGGATAGTTACCGTATCGGCGGCGCGTATTGAATACCGCCGGCGCTCCAAAGCTGGTTGAGCCCACGCGGAATCTTCAGCTTGGATTCCGAGCCGACGTTGCGCTCGTAGACTTCGCCATAATTGCCGACATGCCGGATAATGCGGACCGCCCAGTCCTTTGACAGCCCGAGTTCCCCGCCGTAGTTGTCCTCGGTGCCGACCAGCCGCATCACGTCGGGCTTCTTCGACTTGAGTGCTTCGTCGATGTTCTTGGAGGTGACGCCGAGCTCCTCGGCGTTGATCATCGCATACAGCGTCCATTTCACGATCAGCATCCAGTCATCGTCGCGAAGCCGCACGACGGGGGCGAGCGGCTCCTTTGAGATGACATCGGGAAGGATGACGTGGTCGTTGGGCTTGCCGAGATTCAGCCGCAGCGCATAAAGCTGCGACACGTCGGCGGTGAGCGTGTCGCACTGTCCCGAATCATAGGCCTTGATGACATCTTCAAGCTTGCCGAACTTCTTTTCCTCGTACTTCATGTTGTTGGCGCGGAAGTAGTCGGCGAGATTGAGCACCGTCGTCGTGCCGTCCTGTACGCAAACCTTGCTGCCGTTGAGGTCGAGCGCGGAATCGATGTTGCGGGCGCGGGGCACCATGAAGCCCTGGCCGTCATAATAGGCGACGGCCGGGAAATAGAGGTCGTAGGACGTCTCGCGTGACATGCTCCAGGTCGAGTTGCGCGAGAGAATGTCGACCTTGCGGTTCTGCAATTCCCGGAAACGCTCGCTGGCGTCGAGCGGAACGAATCTCGCCTTTTTCGGATCGTCGAAAATCGCGGCCGCAACCGCGCGGCAGAAATCGACGTCGAAGCCGGTCCAGTTGCCCTGCTCGTCGGGGATCGAGAAGCCGGGCAGCCCCTTGTTGACGCCGCACAGTACCTCGCCGCGGCGAACCGTCCGTTTCAGCGTGCGCGTGTCGTAGAGCTCGTAGCTGACAGCGACTGCCGCGACCGCGACTGCGACCAGTAGCCCAATCAGGAGGCCGCCTCGGAATGTCCGCATGATCCGTCTCTCTCCCAATACCGGAAAGTTAAAATGGCTTTTTATGGAAATATGGCGCCGTTACAGTTCCGGCTTCTGACGGACCACGACCTTGGTCCCCAGCGGCACCCGTTCATAGAGATCAGCGACGTCGGTGTTGACCAGCCGGAAGCAGCCGGACGATACCTTGGTGCCGATCGTATCCGGGCGGTTGGTGCCGTGAATGCGATAGACCGTGGTCCCAAGATACATCGCACGCGCTCCGAGCGGGTTGCCCGGCCCGCCGGCCATGAAGCGCGGCAGATATGGCTGCCGTTCGATCATTTCCGGCGGCGGTACCCAATCCGGCCACTCCGCCTTGCGGCTAATATTCAATAGCCCCTGCCACTGAAAACCATCACGGCCGACACCGATGCCATAACGCAGCGCGCGGCCGCCCGGCTGCACCAGATAAAGGTGCCGCTCGGTGGTCGAGATGATGATGGTGCCCGGCGGCTCGGTGGTGCGGTAATACACCATCTGCTTCTGCCACTCCGGATCGAGCTCGTAGGAATCATCGGCAATCAGTCCAGGCTGGTCGCCGGAATCGGCCTTTTGCGCAATGCTGTGGGAGGCCGAAAGCATCAGGCCTGCCGCCGCAATCGCCGTGCAGATCAGGTGACGAATTGTTTTCATTGAAGCCTCTCCCGTCGCTCAGTTTGCTGATGCCGCCATGTGCGGCGACGCCCGCCAAGTCCATTCCTGCCAAAGCCTGTTCCCATCAAATCTCAGGGGCAGGATGATGGCAAGCCGTGGCCCTGATCCATGGCCTTTTACAGGCAATGCGGCGATTTTCAAAAGGCTTTTCAGGCAGATGCGAGGCCGGAAGCCTCCGACGGTGCCGGCATCGTCGAGCGAGAACACCAAAAAGCGAACGGCCGTCAGATGAACGGCCGCGCTTCGCGTTTTAAGGTCAAACGAAATGGCAGCGGATGGCGTTTAGGCGGCCAGACTCTCCACGCCCGCCATCCTGAGCAGATCGGCGAGCTGCTTGCGGGCATAAAACATCCGGGTCTTCACCGTGCTCTGGGGAATGCCGATGATGTTGCCCACTTCCTCGACCGATTTCTCATGGTAGTAGACGAGATTGATGATCTCGCGATGCGCGGGCGACAACTTTGCCACACAGGCGCGCAGGATAGCGCTGGTGTTGCTGCGGTCGAGACAGGCTTCGGGCGTCTCGGCGTCGTCGGCGATCTCAAGCATCTCCTCCTGATCGATGTCCTCGTGCCGGCGCTGACGCAATGCGGTCAGGGCCTTGAAGCGTGCGATGGACAGCAGCCAGGTGGAGACCTGGGAACGTCCCTGGAACTGGCTTGCGGTGCGCCAGACATCGAGGAAAACCTGGCTGGTCAGATCCTCGGCCGTAGTGGTGTCACGCACCATCCGCATGATGAAGCGGTAAATCCGCACATTGTGACGAGAATAAAGAATATGCATTGCAGCCCGGCCGCCCTCGGAAATGCTTTCAAGCAGCGCCTCGTCCGACGTCGCCTGTGCGGCGATGATGCCTTGGCGAGCTGCGGCATTGATGGCTACGACGTTCTGCATGACGATCTCCCGGTGTCGCCGTGGTGACGGCGCTTCGTTGCGCCCATTGGTAGCCAGCGAAAGTTTCGGGACGTCTGCACGAAAGGCAAAAAATGGTTTCATTCGGGGGAGAATTGTTTCGTCGCCGCGGCGCCAACGAAACATTCGGCAGGGAAAAGCCAGCAATTTGAAGTAGGTAAATCTCAGGTTGTCATTCGCCGCCAGGACGGGCCCGCATGGGGAATGAAACTCCCGGAAGATGACGGCTGCCGCCTGCCGGCGATTCAGGCAAATTTCAACGGCAACTCGAATTGGCGGAGAGGATATCCCGCATGATCTGGCTCTGGATGGTCGGTGCGGTCGTCAGCGAGACGTGTCCGTAACTGGTTTTTCCCATGTCGACGTTCTGCAGCATGCCATGGAAGTGTCCGCTGCGTTCCACCGCCGTTCCCATCCCGCTGGAGAGATAGAAATTCTTCAACTGGCGGACATTGTTGGGAACGACCGTCTTGACGACAGGGTCGATCGTAACGATCAGGGCGACATGAAGGCCCGCTTGTTGCAGATGCTCGGCCATGCTCACGGCTGCGCTTCCGCCGAGCGAATGCCCGACCAGCACGATGGAGCCAATCCGGCCGCTCTTGCACCCTTCAATGGCTTCGCTGGCGAGCGAATCGGAAAACGCATGATTGGCGATCGTGACATCGATATTTCGCCGCTGCAGATCCTCGTTGAGTTGATCGAGCCCGGGCGACAGAACGTTGGTCAAACCGCGCAGCAGGTAGACCTTCTTGTGCATGCCGGGATTGGCCGCAGCAGAAGCTGTTGACCACGTGCCAAGAGCTATAGCGACGACAGGCAGGCATTTAATCGCAGACCGGGAAATCGCGCAGAGGACAGAGAGCATGAGATCATTAATCCCTTGAGGTACGAGACGTCGCTTAGTGGTCCGATTCTAACATTCGCATTCCTTCTCAGCGGCCACTTTTGCGAATGTTAGAATCAAGGGACCACTAACAAATATAGGCTTCTAGTGGAGTTTTGGATTTGACATTCGCTATTATCGCGTTTGCGGCCATGTAGGTTGCGAAGGTCAAATCCACTCCACTTGCGGCTGGCCAAGGCGCGATGACTACTGCATCCGCGCACTGAAATCCAGAAACGAGCGCCCTGCTGCGACAGTTTGACGATGGCTGTTTCTCCGCCGCATCAGTGGCCGCATTTTCTTGATGCGATGCCGCTCAGGCCTTGTCGCCTGCCGGCGAAAACAGATATCCGCCGCCGCGAATCGTCCTGATGACGGCCGGTTTGGTGGGATCAATCTCGATTTTTCGGCGGATTCGCATGATGCGAAGGTCAACCGCGCGATCGAAGGCTTCGCTATCGCGGGCATTGGCGAGCTCCAGGAGCCGCTCGCGCGACAGCACCCGCTTCGGATTTGCCGCAAACACCTTCAGCAGTCCGAATTCGGAGGCCGTCAGCGGATGCTCGTTGCCCTCATCGTCGCGCAGAGCCTGCGCCTGAAGGTCGAGCCATTTGGTGCCGAACCGCACCAGCAGGTCCTTGGCTGCCTTCGCGCTGCTCGCCTCATTGGCGGCCTGCGCCCGGGCCGGTGTGCTTCGGCGCAAGACCGAGCGGATCCGCGCCATCAACTCGCGCAACTCGCAAGGCTTCGCCACATAGTCGTCGGCGCCAAGCTCCAGCCCGACCACGCGGTCGATCGGGCTTGCAGTGGCCGTCAGCATGATGACCGGTACATTGGTACGGCTTTTCAAGTCGCGAATAATGGAGAGCCCATCTTCCTCCGGCATGTTCAGGTCGAGAACGACGAGATCGGGTACGCCGTTTTCGATTGCCGAACGCAGGCTGTTGCCGCCGTCACAAAGCGTCACGGTGAACCCATGCATTTTGAGATAGTCGCCGACCATCTCGCGGGCCGGTGCTTCGTCGTCGACAATGATGATGTGCTGACTTTGGCTCATGGGATCATGCGTCTGCTGCCGGCAATGTGATGGTGAATGTCGAGCCATGTCCCGGCCCGCCGCTGTTGGCGGTGACCTCGCCGCCATGCATATCGATGATACGCTTAACGATCGACAATCCCAGTCCCGTCGAGCTTTCCCCGGCGGTGGGCTTGGCGGAAAGCCGCTGGAAGCGACCGAACAGCCGGCCGATATCCTCGGGCGACAGGCCAGCGCCTTCGTCGACGACGCGGATCACGGTCTTGTTCGCCTCGTGGTCGACCTGCACGGAAATCCTGCCGCCGATCGGGCTGTATTTGACGGCATTGCTGATGAGATTGTCGATGGCTTCGCGGATCCGGTCGGCGTCGCACATCGTGACGAGATCGGGCGCCGCCGAAACCATAATCGACTGCTGCTTGTTGACGGCCAACGGCTGATTGGCGTCGGCCACCTCGCTCACCAGCGTGGCGATGTCGACCGGCTCGCGGCGGATCGTGATGTCGAAGGCATCCGCCATGGCGTCCGAGATCAGGTGGTCCACCATCGACGTGAGACGTTTGGTGGCGTCGCGAATATGGCTCACCTGGGCGGTGATGTTGTCGCGGGAGGATTCGGCGGCGATCAATTCGGTCAGCATTTCAGTGCGGCCGAGAATGACGCTGAGCGGATTCTTCAGGTCGTGGGCAACGGTGCCGAGAATTTCGTTCTTGAAGCCGTTGGCGCGTTGCAGCCGCAGCCATTGCGCCGACAGCCTGCGGTTGGCCTGCATCAGCGCGCGGGTGCGCTGCGCGACGCGGTCCTCGAGCTGGGTATTGGCCTCGTTGAGCTGCTGGTAGAGAATGACGTTGTCGAAGGCGATCGAAAGCCTGCTGCCGAAAATCTCGACCAGCGAGCGGTCGGTCTCCGACAGTTGCCGCGCGGCTTGCAGCAGCACCACGACTTCCCGCCCGCTGCCGGTGCGAATGTAGAGAACGGTGCGCTGATCGGCAAACTCGTGCTTGCGCCGCCGGAAGGCGGCTTCCACCATCGACCGCAAATCGGGATCGAGCGATCTGGCGCCCGAAGTGCCGATGAAGCGGCTGTAG
>Ga0181532_10004065_pt1 | contig 12943 bp, 12 predicted proteins | sample PEATcosm2014_Bin_33_FD_119768 | JGI IMG/M metagenome (GOLD analysis project Ga0181532, IMG submission 119768) | Peatland microbial communities from MTU Mesocosm Facility, Houghton, MI, USA - PEATcosm2014_Bin11_30_metaG | ecosystem: Environmental > Terrestrial > Soil > Wetlands > Peat | place...
GAACACACCGCCGTCGGACCCCACCTCCCAGTAGCCCTTGCCGTCGGGCGTCGACGCCATGCCGACCACCGGCGCGTTGAGGTGCAGGCCACCGGCCGAGCCGTAGAAGCCGGCGTCGCCGTAGGTGAACACACCGCCGTCGGACCCCACCTCCCAGTAGCCCTTGCCGTCGGGCGTCGACGCCATGCCGACCACCGGCGCGTTGAGGTGCAGTCCACCGGCCGAGCCGTAGAAGCCGGCGTCACCGTAGGTGAAGACACCGCCGTCCGACCCGACCAGCCAGTACCCGGCGCCGTCGGGCGTGGACGCCATGCCGACCACCGGCGCGTTGGCCGGGCCGGCACCGGAGGCTCCCGTCGGTGAGCCGGCCACGCCCAAGAGAGCGCCCAGCAGCAAGATGACCATGGAAATCGGAGGAATTCGGCGTCGCACGGGAGGATTGTGGGTCTTCCCGCGCTCTGCAACCAGGGTACTTAGACCCTCATTGACCGCAGACTGTGGAAGAGATGGGCCGGGGTTCTCGATGCGGCCTTAACCCCGCCGGGTCAAGGTGACGGGGAGTGGGTGCCTTCTGTGTCGGCACCTGATTCGATCTCTGTTGCGCCCTTGCCTGTTCGATCGCACAGAGCCACTTGCTCGTCCATGCTGAGCCCACCTGCTCGCCTTGAGTCGACGCCGGACAACCAGTCGTCAAAGGCCCGTGGGGTAGGTCTCCGGAGGCTCTCCCTGGTCCCAGAGCGACGTGCGCTCGAGGGGCTCGACCGCCTCGGTGTGGTCGAGATGGATCACCGCATCGAACTGTTCGCCGAGTCGGGCATGAAAGTAGTGACTCCTGCGTTCAGTGTCGGGTCGATAGATGACTCCGATTGCCCGCTCCAAGCGCGGGACCACCATCGCGTCGTGCACGGTCGGATCTCCCAAGTTCAACCAGAACCGCCCGACATTGGCGTCATGGAGGAACGATTCATGGCTGTCGATCATGGCGGGGCGCACCCGTTTGCGTTCGGCTGGACCGCCCCACTCGGTGGAGGCTGTCACGGTCCCGCCATACGTGGTGAAGCCGATAAGGGCGCATTCGTCTGCGTATCGCTGTCTGGCAAGTTGGCCGACGTTGAGCTCGCCGTGAGTCCCCATCTCGGTAGATCGAGCGTCACCGACGTGGGAATTGTGCTCCCATACCACGATCTTCGCACGGCCTAGCTGGTGATTGAGATGCTCAGCCAGCGAATCGAGCGTCGCGGCCATATGACGGTCGCGAAGGTTCCACGAGGATACGTCGGCCCGATACATCTGCTGGTAGTACTCCTCGGCGTCTCGCACCACAAGTGCATTCTGCTCGGCGAAGAAGAACTCGTCGTCGGCCACCCAGCCGTCTCGCCGAAGGTATCCGTCCGCTTTCCGTCGCAGCTCTATCAGTTGCGTGACGACTTCGTTCTCGCAGGGGATGGCACTCGAGTAAGCCAATGCGTAGCCGTAGGCCTGTCCCTCGCCACCTACATGGTCAAAGCATGAGTAGCGTGCCCGAGCCCGTGTGGCCTCGTCTGGATCGACCCGGTCGAGGTACCTCACCACGGCCTCCATCGACGCTCGGAGGCTGTAGAGGTCCAGACCGTAGAACCGCGCCTTGAGCCTCGGATTGACCTGAGTGTCGTTGTGGGAGCGAAGCCATTCGACAAAGGCCAGTACATCGCGGTTCCGCCACATCCAGGCCGGAAAGCGGCGGAAGTCCGAGAGTGCCGTATCGGCGTCCGCATCATCGGAGAGTCCCATGACGTAGCGGTTGACCCGATATGCATCGGGCCAGTCTGCTTCGACCGCCACGGCGTTGAAACCACATTTGTCCATCAGATGACGGGTGATACGAGCTCGTTCCGCGTAGAAGTCGTGAGTTCCGTGAGAGGCCTCTCCGATGAGCACGAACCTTCGATCGCCGACGAGATCGACGAGCGAGTCGTAATCATCCTGAGCGCGCGTGATCGGGCGAAAATGTCCCTCCAGCGTCGCGGAGATCGACGTGTCGACCATGTCACAGCGCCTCAGTCGTGGCCGAATTGCAGCAGTTGGCGGTCAAGAGATCGTTGATGGCTGTCAGGACGGTGTCGGTTTCGCACAGCAACCGGGCTCGGCGCTCCCGAGGGGTCTCCCGTCCATCGCGTGTCGGGGTCCGGCCCAAGTGTCTCCGCTGCGTAGGGCCTCTCACCGGTGGCTCCCAATGGGACCTGGCGCGTACCTGGGGGATCCATGAGCTGACGGCGGGAACGCGGTCGAGGCCGAGAGCGCATCGGTGACGACGACTGTCAACATGGGAATCATGTCGCTCTCCATGGATCCTTCCCTCGCTCCGTCCTTTGCACGCTCTCTGGAGCGCGTAGCCTGTGTGACCCTGTCAGTCTGGTCGCGGCGTGCCGGGTCGCGATAGGGACGAAGGTCCCGAGAGCCCCCGATGCCTCTGCGCGGCTCTCGGGCCCTTTGGCCCACCCGAGCGAGGACCCACGGCCCTATTGGGAATGGACTGGGGCTGCGTGAACCTGGATGGAGATCGGGAGCGCCTGAAGGAGGGCCGGGACTCGCCATGAAGACCGTGTTCATCAATCCGGAACGATGCATTGGCTGCCTCCAATGTGACTTGGCATGTGCGGTGGAGCACTCCTGAAGCAAGGACGAGACTCCCGCTTTCCTCGAGGACCCGGTCTCCTCCACGCCGACGCCTCTGTTCGTTGAAGATTGCGACGCCGGGCACGAGCTCCTGGATCTCGGGGTGGGTTCGACAAGGGCATCTCGCACAGCCTGTGCGTGAGGCGCTCCGGGGAGCCCTCCGCTGTCCGACCATCAACCGCGGCGTGGCGGGGTTCCGCGTAGCCGGCTCATTCCCTCACATTGGGATATCCCGCGGGCGTAGAGAATCTACGCTGATGGAGTGGTCAGCTCCAGCTCTGCACCTCGCGAAGTCCACCGGGCTCGAGGGCGACCTCCCTCTCTCACAAGGGCCGATATCGTCACCGAGGCCCTCAATCTGACGCGGGAAATTGGGCTTGCGAACCTGTCGATGCGTGCTCTGGCGCGGGAGATGCACGTACCACCGATGACCATCTACAACTATGTCCCCAGCAGAGAGGTGCTGCGCGGACTCGTTGTAGACCACGTCCTGGGCAAGATCAGCATCCCGACCCCGGAACTAGGGACATGGGAGGAGAGACTTCACACGCTCTTGAGCGACGCACGCCGTGTGTTCGTGGCCCACCCAGGGGTGCTCTCCGAGCTGGGAGACAAGGGAAGCGCTGAGACGTCACGCTTGGCACAAGCAGTGCTTACCATCCTGCGTGACGGCGGATTCAGCGATGACGATGCTGTGCTGTGCTTCGCCACCCTCTTCACCTTCATGACGGGCCAGATCGACCTTGATTCCATGACGGTGGCCATGGCGTCAGGCACGGCACACGCAACGTTGGAAGGCGTTACCGAATCCACCCAGTTCTCGCGCGACGAGCTGTTCGAATTCGGATTCGATACCATCATCGAAGGTTTGAAGAGCAAGTTGCTGCGGAATTAGCAGCTGTCAGACGTTGCCCCCTCGAATAAGGGCGAGTTTGGAGTATCGACCGCCGATCAACCATTCAGAGATGTAGAGGTTTCCGTCGGCATCGACGGTAACTGAGTGTGGCGAGTTGAGTCGTTCGGGAAGAGCTGGATCCGGTGCTTGCGCTCGTCCCTGGTCGTCGAGTGCATTGGGCCAACCCGGCCGCGCGGGCCAACCGTGGTCTTCTCGTGCCACCTCGTCTCCGCCGATGTATCCGACCAGTTCATCATCAGAGTCGAGTAGGGCGAGTCGCGAATAGAGCTCGGCGATGACTAGGAACTCTCCCCATCGAGCGAAACCACTCGGACTACTGAGAAACGGTGTACCGATAGTGCGCAGATAGCGCCCATCGAGATCGAATATTTGGGGCTCTCCTGACTGATCCGTGGGTCGGTTCGGCCAGCTGAGACAGTCAAACTCCCGCGAGGCCACCCGCGGGCGAAGATGGGGCGATGGCACGAAGGACCCCCGACTGGTCACCGGAGAGCGAAGAGGACTACGAGGTAGCTCGTCGAGAGCTGAAGAAGCGCTTCGCGAAATGGCGTTCGGCCGTCGGCGCGGCGCCGGAAAAGGACGCCGGAGAGGCGCCCATCCATTACAAGTGGGCCTTTCTCGACGGCCATCTGACCAGCTGGACCTGCTCGGACCTCGACGAGGTCTATCTCGAGCTGCACCCGGCCAAGGTGATGGTCGATGACGACGATCTCGACGACGTGCTCGAAGAAGCGAAGGCCTTCGTGAGGTTCTTGGACGAGACGGGGCTGCTCGCCCCCGGCAGCGAGCCGGCCGACGTGCTCGTCGACCATCTGAGCGCCATCGAGGACCAGTTCCGCCACAACATGGCCGACGTCTCGCGTTATAGCTTCGGCAAACGACTGTGGACGAGCGCGCGGGCCGAGGGGGTCCGCCTCGACGACCCGGCCTCGGTCGAGTCCTTCATGGCTGAGTTCAACGCTCGGCCGAGAGCCGAACGCGAGGCCATCTTGGGCCGGGGCCCGGGCCATCCCCCGCGGCCGCCATCGACAGGGCGCATCACCGCGCCCGGGACGCGCCCCAAGACCGCCTCAGCCAAGCGCCGCAAGCGCCGGCGCTGAGGGATGGCCCCGTCCGGGCAACGGCGGACAGTAGCCACCGCGGTCGAGGAGCGCCAGGGCGATGAGGTGCTCGGGCTGGCGGAAGCCGAAGGCCATGCGGTGCAGGACACGCAGCTTCGTGTTCGTGCTCTCGATCAACGCGTTGGAGAGATTGTTGAGCATGGCCGCCTCGATGCCGGCGATGTTCTTCTTGATCTTTCGACCGAGCTCGACGAAGGCGTCAATGCGGCAACGCTGGGCCCAGGCCAGCCACTCGTCGAGCATGGTGAGGGCGAGCACTCCTTTGGTGCGGATCGCTACGCGGAGCTGCTCCTTCATCAAGTAGGCCCGGTAGAGCTTGGTGTTGACCTGAGCGATCCAGGCCAGCTTGCGCTCCTGACGCGGCGTGAGGTCCTCGGGGTTGCGCCACAGGGCATAGCGGCATCCTTTGAGTTCTTTGGCGTGGCTGGTCATGCCACCCTGGCGGGCCTCGTTCCAGACCTCGCGGCGCACCTCGTCGAGGGCGTCGCCGGCCCACTGGACCACGTGGAAGCTGTCGGTGCAGATCGTGGCGTTCGCACAGCGTTCGTGCACGACCTCGGCAATCCACTCGGCCGCGTCGGCTGAGACCAAGGTGACCAGCTCGCAGCGTTCGTCGCCCAAGAGGTCGAAGAAGCGGCCGAGGGTCTTCTTGTCCCGACCGACGGCGGCCCAGACGAGGCGCCCCGAGGCGTGGTCGACCACGATGGTCAGGTAGCGGTGCCCCTTCTTGTAGGAGATCTCGTCGATGCCGATGCGGGTCAGGCCCTCGAAGGGGTCGTGGGCGGCCCGGCCGTCGGCGACGACGCGCTCGATGATGGCGCCGACTGACTTCCAGGCGATGCGCAGCAGCTCGCTCACCGTGGATTTCGGGGTGTGGGTGACCAGCCAGGCCACGGTGTCATCGAAGTCACGCGTATGGCCGGCACCGTGGCGGGCCCAGGGCACCTGGGCCACCGTCGGTCCGTGCTCGGGGCAGTTGACCCGCGGCGAATCGGCCTGGAGGAAACACCGCAGCGTCCCGAGGTCGAGCGCCCGCCAGTTGCGCCGGCCTTCGCCCTGGTCATAGCCCGGTGCGCGCACCCCGCAACGGCCGCACCTGCGCTTGGTAGCCCGTCTTGGACGCACATGGACGACCACGGTGTCCGATTCCTCATCGAAGTCCACATCCTCGATCACCGTCGCCCGGTCGACACCGAGCACACGACGCCATACGTTGGCTCCGAACAACGCCATCCTCCTCGTCTCGTTCTTGGACCTTCAAGCAGCCCAGAAACGTAGAGGGAGATGGCGTTGTTCGCGTCAGGACCAGGTCAGGGCACCCACGGATCAGTCAGGAGAGCCGAAATAGTGCAGCCAGCGTCTTGGTGTCCTGGAATCCACTGGCCCAAGCCTTCTTCAGCCAGGTCCTCGGAACGAGCAGACAACCAGCGAAGTAGTCACAGATTGCCTCGGCTCGCTGCCGGTGAGTCATGGTCCGCGTTGCCGGGTAAGCGAAATCGATGTGGCGATTGTCGACGATGTGCTTGAACTCATGAGCCAAAGTGAAGCGACGACGACCGAACGGTTCGTTGCCACGAATCACGATGCTCCAAGTGCCCTTGGTCCAGTGTGTTGCACCCGATACCGGCCACGGCACCATCCGCTGAACCACGATCTTCGGTAGGTCCGTAATTACGGTCATTGGTACAGGAGGTTGCTTCACACCTGAGATCTCCAGGAGGCGTTGTGCCTGGAGCTCAGCGATCCGAAACGCCTCGCCTTGGGTCAATGCCCTTGGGGGCATCACGTCTCGCAGTGTGGCCAGCGTGCCCCGGGTCATGACCGCCTCCCGGATCGGATCGGTGCAGGCGACTCGTCATCGACTTCATCGCTTCCGCCGTAATGCTGGCTGAGATTGTCAAATAGCTCAGTCAGCGCGGCCCTGGCTCCCTCTGGCAGCTCTTCGCCATACCGGGCCCTGAGATAGGGACCGAACGATGGCAGGCTGCCTGGCACCTGAAAGCCAGCCAATGCAAAGAGATCGGCGGCGGGTATTTCCAAGGAGTCGGACAGCGTCATCAGTGTGTCGGGTGAAATGCTCTGGTAAGTGGACTTCTCCAGCTTGGAGATAAAGGAGTGATCAAGCCCACTTAGCTCTTCAAGCTTTCGAGCAGATAACCCTGCTGCTTCCCGAGCCTTTCTAACGAGTTCCCCCAGTCGATCCATATCCTTTTGTGACTTCATTATCCTCACCTCCTTACCATGTTCTTTACTTAAATTTTACCGCCATTGTGGATTAAAATCCACGGTGGTTTTTACAACGATTTAGGCAATCCTGAACCAGGATTTAGGGGATTTGGCAGGGAGACTGTCTGAGTTAGCACCAATGTGGCGCAAAAGAACTCAGACAGTCATCCCTGCCGGAAGGTGGAATGCCAACGACTACTCGTTGGCTGCATCACCTCCCTTTGCTCTGGAGCTACGCCGCGACGACGGTGTCGTCTCGGAGCCCGCAGAACGGGTCGTCTTGGTGCTCTTATCGCCCAACAGGGCGTTAATGGCACCACGACGGGTGGCGGCTTCTTGCTCGATGTCAGCAAGTACTGCCTCAGCACGGGCTTGGAGCTCCGGATTGGAGCGCTTCGACTCGACCCACTGATCGATGGCCTGCCGGATGGCATCGGTCACCGTCAGCGCTTCGAGCTTGGCAATCATCCCAAGCTGGGCGTGCTGTTCCTCCTCCAAACGTATGGCCAGCGTCTTCATCGACGTTGTCCTCCCGTCTGGAGTACTGCCAAGTGTTCATGTCCCATGGAACATGACCTCCTCGGTGTGGTGGGGCCGGCGATCTCCGGATGAGATCTCCTCGGAAAAACCCCAGGCCACCGGCGAGGGAACGGGCCCATTTCAGGGCCAGAACAAGAACACTCCTCCGGTCTCGTCGTCATCCACCGCGTACAGCTCGCCGCTATAGGACATGTCCCGTGCCAAGGCTTCGGCGTCGATCCGTACGTAGGGTTGCAGGTTCTCGGGCACCGCTCTTTCGATAATTTCGTCCAGTCCCAGATCTTCCAGCAGGGACTCGGCGTAATCGGTGAGCGACTCCCAATGCCCTTGGTAGCAATCCTCGAATCGATCGAGGTCGTCCCAGCTGTCATGGCCCAGATAGCTGGCCCAAGCGCCAAAGGCCGCTCCGTGTTCGGCGATGCCCAGAGCAATCTTCGACAAGCTTTCGATGGAGTCGTATTCACCGAGCCGTACCCCGCAGAACTGCTCGTAGTCGTGGATGGCCCACTCTTCAGCGCCAGGTTCTGGTGAGGCCGCCAACATGGCGCTGATGCCTGCCAAGAGAGCCTCGGGATACTGGGCGGCATCCAGCCACTTTCCGTGCAGCCGCCCAGCGTTGTAGTCGCTGAGACTGGCCACGTAGATCCGCGGTTGATGCTTCGGCTCCTGCTCATGTTCCTCCTGCCCGTTCGGCAGGTGTTCCTGTCGATGTGGTGCTTGTTCGCTCATGCAACCCTCCTTTCGTAGTTGTTAGTGATCACCCCCTCCGTGGATCGCGTGGCCTCGATGCGGCTCATTGCCAGCTCGGCGTAGTCCGAGTTGAGTTCGATGCCAATCCAATCCCGTTCGTACTTCTCGGCCACCACCCCGACCGTCCCGCTGCCGAAAAACGGATCCAGGACCACGCCCTCTGGCGGACACGTCGCTAGCAGCGGCCGGACCACCAAGGCCTCAGGAAATGTGGCGAAGTGGGCTCCCCGGAACCCCCTGGTCGCTATGTTCCAGACGTCGCCAGGGTTCTTGCCCAAAGCGTGCCCTGGTACGCCATCGGGTCGAGCCCTTCGCAGCCCGTCCTGGCTCCCAGCCAGTGGACCAGCCCACGCTGGCGCCCTGCCGATGGGCTCACGCCCCGTGCGATTGCCACGGCTGCGGTGAGGCTCACGAATGGCATCGAGGTTGAAGTGGTAACGGGGCGAACGGACCAGGTGGTAAACGACCTCGTAGGTCATGTTGAGCCGGTCGGTGACCGAACTCGGCATCGGGTTGGGCTTCGACCAGATGACCTTGCCTCGGCATATCCAGCCGTCGGCCATCAGTGCCAGTAGCAAACGCTCGGGTGCTGCCAGTAGTCCTTTAGCCGGAGCGCCGTACTTCGGATGCCGAGAGAACGAGTCGCCGAGGTTCAGCCAGAGACTGCCGCTCGGCTTGAGTACTCGTGCCAAACCATGGCAGACAAGACGTAGTTCATCGACCCACAGCTCGACGTGAGGCTCCAGTCCTACCTGATTTTTCACCCCATAATCCCGGAGCATGTAATACGGCGGGCTGGTAACGACGCAGTCGATCGATCTCGCTGGCAGTTGCTTGAGCATGTCGGCAGCATCACCGACGAGGATTTCGCCTAGTGGTAGCGAGGTCATGAGTCGGCCTCCACAGTCTCGCCAGCTCCGCTCTCCAGCGTCTCAGCGAATGCGGCGGTCGTGGTGACTTGGAGAAGTTTCCAGTGCTCGGCGGGGAGCTGACACAACACGCCAACGAGCTGATTGAGACGGCGCTCGTCAGGGACCACGAATAGCACTTTCGGAAAGACATCCGCTGATAGCTGTTCTTTGCCGGACTGCCAGTAGCGAATGTAGTTGCTGGCCTTGTCCCGAATCCGACCGGGTGATTCAGAGCTGCGGTCGACTTCGAGATACCAGCGGTCCTCCCACTCACCTGAGGCGGTGATCACAAAGGCGTCAGGGCGCAGAGTCTGAGGGGCTCCGCCCGGACCGAAGTAGCTGCGCCAACACCAGGGTTCGGCCTCGAAGCCGATCAGCTCCAGACGACTAGCGGCGTCGAGCATCCGAAGGGCCAGATAGCACTCGGTGACAGCGATGGAGTGATCGATGAAGGCCACCGATGGTTCTCGTGGTCTCCTGGGAGTTGCCTCCGTGGTGAGTTGCTGACCGACGACATCGAGTCGGTAGACGTAGCCGTCGTGACCGGTGCGAACTCCGCCCGGTCGGTGAGACAGCCGGGCCAGGACTCGCAGCTCAACCAATTTGGCGAGTTGCCGCCTGGCGGAGCGAGCTGCGGAGCTGTCCTCGCCCCAGACCAGTCGGCGTAGTTGTGCTCCGGTCGCCAGCTGAATTGTTGCGAGCGCTTCAATGGTCTGGCGATCACGTGTGCCGAGATGCCAACCAATCTCCTGGGCCTTGGCCCTTGAAATCCGCTTTGTAGCGTCACCCCTTGTTGTTAGAGAGTCATGGGCACTATTTGGTTTCTGGCCTGCAGTCAGCAGGTAGTACGCGGCATCGAACTTAAGCGCGGCGGACATTCGCTCGGCCTTCTGGCGACTAGTCATGATCACCGCCTCTCCGCTGGCGGCGACTTCGTCCGAGAGGCTGGTTTGCCTTCCTCGTCGCCTGTTGGCGCTCGAGCATGGCGGTGTCAACCTCTTTTCGATCGACGCCGTAGCGCTCTCTGGACCTCTGGTAGACGTCTTCGGCAGCTCGGAGCGGCTCAGGTAGCGGAGCCGTGGCGATGGTGGCCGGGGGTTGAACAGAGCCATCGGCAAAAAGACTGACGACCGCTTCATGGGCCGGGATCCCCATCAGGTCTTCTGGGGTCAGCTCGCCACCCAGCTCCTTGGCCAGTGTGGTGGCATCCTGGCTGGCGGTCGCGAAGGTCAGCTTGGAGCGAGCATTCACCCGCACGGCTTGTTGCAGATCACGGGATAGCTGACCGAGGTGCTGGTGAGCCAGGACCATACCCAGGCCGTAGCCCCTCGACTCCGCCAGAACGGTTTCGGCCGGAGTGGGCAGCGCAACCAAGTGTTGAAATTCGTCGAGCGTGGCCATCACCGCCGGACGTTTGTCGATCGGCTGACCAGCCCGGGCGCTGACGGCGTCCCAGAGGCCAGCGAAAAGCAATGCCCCGAGCAAATAGGCAGCGTCGTTGCCCAGCCGTCCAGCGGCCAGGTTGACCAGCAGGATCTGACGGTCTCTGATGATCTTCGGGAAGTTGACGACACCTTCGGACTGTCCGAGGACGCCGCGGAGGCGTGAACGAGCAGCCAGAGCCCGAACCTTGTTAAGGACACTCGCCGTATTGGTGACTTTCTCTTGGTCACTCCAGCTCTCGTAGCTGGCCCAGAAACCCTGGACACCGAAGGGATCATCGAGCCGAGAGACCAGCCGGCGCCGGAAGTCGGTGTCGGTCAGCAATCTGGGAATTTCGGCCAAGGTCATGCCGGGTGTCAGGCTGAGCGTCATCAAGCTGGCGTAGAGGATCTCGTTGAGCCTTGGCCCCCATGATTCGCGCCAGATGGCGTGCATGACTCCGAGAACCTGTTCGACAATCAGCTCTCGGTTGCTGTCATCGCAGCTCAGAGGGTTGTAGCCAACTGGCCGCTCATCGTCAGCAGCGTCGAGCACGATGACATCACCTAAGCGCCGCTGGTCCATGCGTTCGAGAATCGGGGTGATCAAGTCACCCTTGGGATCGAGAACCACTACGCCGTAACCATGCTCAATGTCCGAGAGCACGATATGTGCCAGAAGGGTGCTCTTGCCCGAGCCGGTCGGGCCGATGGCATGGAGATGGACTAGACGGGCTCGTTCGTCAAGAGCCACTTGTCGACCCAAGGTCGCTGGATAGGTACTGGTGCCAAGTCTTGTACCCACGGTTTTCACCGACGCGGTGACCGGCAACAGCCGACAGCCACCAAGTGTCAGTCCAGGAAGTTGCGTCAGGCCTACCGGCCAGCCGAGCAGACTGGCGGCTTCCTGAGTGTTGAGCAAGCTGGGGTAAACGGTCAGCGGGATGGAGCGGTCAACCACTCGACGAGCGACGACAGATCCAGGGATCGCTCGACGCATGAGATGGACGCCAGGTGCCCGGGTTCCGTGCCACGGTGCCTCGACCTGGCGTAGTAGAGATACGGCCCGAGCTGAACTGCGAGCCCGAATGGCGATTCGCCCTACGGACAGCAGGAGCGGCTGGGATTGCTTGGATTTGAGAGCGCCGACTGCTTCGGCGTTATCCAGCAGCTCGTAGCTGAACACGACACCGCTGTCCCCCTTTTGATTGCTCCTGACCCTCGGTGGCCGCACAGGACTAGCCGGAGTCAGTTGCCACTGAACGATGATCTCTTCGTCACCTTCGAGAGGTTGGAGGGCAGAAAGCAAGCCCGACGAAATGGCCTCGATCTCGATGCGCAATGGGCGCTGATCGGTTGAAGTTCGGTACTCTGCTCCGGTCGTCAAACCGTCATTCATGGTCGCAAGTTCCACACGCTCGTAGCGAACCGACGGCAGGTGGGCGGTCAGTGCCGCCTCGATGACACCGGCGACTCGTGCTGGCGATGTCAAGAAGTGTGTGATGCCGCCAGCGCCAGCACGGACTTCGAAGCAGATAACCGGTTGTCCGATCCAGCGTCGCCACCAAGGAAGCAGCAGACCGTTCAGAGCGGCTAAGAAGTTGGTGACTGCTTCGGCTTCCAGACCGGTGGGAAAGGCTAGTCGATAGGTCACCGCACCAGACTGCATCTCGTGGTTTGTGCTGGCCCTGAGAAACAGCACGGCAACTACGAACAAGCTTGAACTGGCGGCAAGGAACACCAACGAGTTCATGAAGCTTCCTCGGCGGCAACTTCTGCGTTGCTTTGTTCTGCGCTTTGCTGCTCTTGCTCTTGCGCCATCGCTAGTTGGATCAGCGCCCGGGACAACTTCCGTAAATCTGGCTCCTTCTTCTGAACGCCTTTGGCGATTACTTTGACCTCCCTTGCCATAACAATGTCTCCGCTTAAGTTTGTAAGTGGGGACGTGAGACGCCACGCGCTATCGCGATGGATTTGTTGGGGCGTCATGCGCCTCACAGGTCCCTACTAATCCTTGTATGGGTTTTGCAGTCCACAGTCAATAGTTCGGCTGCTGTGTTATTTGCAGCAGTGATGTGGATAAGGCGCTTATCTACGCCGCAGTACGGAGTAGATGACGTAAGAAATAGTGAGCAGTCCGATCAAGGTCGGCAGTAGTGGCCTGAGCAGTCCGAAGACCACCCGAGCCGCCACCGCCACAGCAATGATCAGCAGCAGCGCCTCGGTGACTTTCTCCTTCACGTCGGTCAGTCGCCATCCTTGGATGACTGCCGCCTCGCTGCATCGAGCATCGCCTCGAAGGCGCTTCTGGTCAGGCCGTGCAACCGCAACTCTGCCTGGCGGACCTCCCGCTTCAGTTGGACACGCTCGGCTCTGGATTGCCACTGGTTTCGACCGATCAGC
>Ga0181532_10004067_pt1 | contig 12941 bp, 8 predicted proteins | sample PEATcosm2014_Bin_33_FD_119768 | JGI IMG/M metagenome (GOLD analysis project Ga0181532, IMG submission 119768) | Peatland microbial communities from MTU Mesocosm Facility, Houghton, MI, USA - PEATcosm2014_Bin11_30_metaG | ecosystem: Environmental > Terrestrial > Soil > Wetlands > Peat | place...
CGCATTGAATGGCGCCGGGACACAGAAAGACTTCGGGCCGGATCTGACGGCTCTGGGCGCCAAGAACGCCTCGGAACTGGAGTTCGGCAAGTCAAAGATTGACCGAAACCTAGTGTCGTACATCCAAGCCAAGTTACAGGACCCCGTGGCGGTGAATCCCGCCGCGCGCATGCCTCAATACACCTGGAATCAGGCCGATCTTGACTCCATCACTACGGCGTTGTTGAGCCAGAGTGGACCCGCGCCGACCAGCGCGCTCCAGCACTTGGTCATTCCGAAGAAGGATGCGTCTTTCCAGGCCGTGGGGGGGTTCGCGGAAGTCTACGAACGTTATAAATGCTATGCCTGTCATCGCTTCAACGGCTATGGCGGTACCCTGGCGCCGGACCTTTCGTACGAAGGAAGCCGGGCGCAGAAGAAGTGGATCGCGGATTTCCTGAAGAATCCGCAGACCATCCGGCCGGCGCTGATTTTGCGCATGCCGCAATTCAACATGTCGGATAAGGATGCAGAGACGGCCGCAGAATATCTGTCGATGGCGGTGCAGAAACCGGACGTCAATCCTGAGAGCGTGGACGCTCGGCAATTCACGCCGGCGATGGTTTCCATGGGCAAGCAATTGTACGAAGTGAAGTATCAATGTCAGTCCTGCCACACGATTGGGGGCACCGGCGGATATGTTGGACCGAACCTGAATAACGCGGGCAACTGGCTGACCCCGGCTTGGATTGAGGCGTGGTTGAGAAATCCGCAAGCGCTGCAGCCGGATACGATTGAGTCGCGCCGCAATTTCACGGAACAAGAGATACAGGCCCTGGCGGCTTATCTGATGACGCTGCGCGCGGGAATCAAACCGCAGGCGCCGAAAAGCGCGACAAATATACACGCCGCTGCGCAGGGAGTGGGTCGATGAAAGCCAAACTCGTGATGGTCGCGATTCTGCTGTGCAGTGTGCTGTGCGTGCTGGCGCTTTCCGGCTGCAAGAAGTCGGCGGCGGTCGTGAATCCGGATACTGCTTTTGGAGCCTACGACAGCGAACCCGATTGGAACGATAGCACCAAGCTGACCAAGCTGAGTTATCAGGAATCGCAGGGAAAGCGCGTGTTTTACCAATATTGTGTGTGGTGCCACGCCGATGCCAGCCCGGCCGGCCCGTCGAACCGCAGCAACCTCACTCCGGTGCCGCCGCTGATGAACGACGGCGAGAAGCTCAACGGCGAGAGTGACGAATACATGCAGAACATCATTACTTTGGGGGGGAGCGCGCTCGGAAAATCGGCCATGATGCCGCCTTACGGGAAGACCCTTAGCCCCGACGAGATCAAGGCGGTAATCGCATTTACCCGCGCCATTGCACAACCGCCATACCAAAAGCCAGGGCGGCCAGGGTCGCAATACACAACCAAGTAGCGGATGCTAAGATCGGGGGATGGAAACGATGCGCTCAATCTCACGGAGAGGTGTGTTCACGTTTTTGTGTGTCGCGGCTCTGGTCCTGGGGTGTGCAGCAAATGCCTGCGCCCAGGTAAGCCCGAACGAAATCCTGGATCCGCAACTGAAGTCCCTTGAAAAGCAATACTTTGCGCAACTAAAGACCATCAATCAGGAGATCGCGAGAACGCAGTTCCCGTTCTCCTTCAGTCTGAACCGGGTTGTGGGGCTCGACCCTTCCCAGCAGATCGAAGCCGATACACGCGGATTGGAGTTCAGGCGGTTCAAAGACCGGGTGATCCTGAAGGCAACGGGTAATTACAACGCCGCATATGATTCCAAGCAGTTTTCGCGGAACGAACGGGCCGCGCGCACCTTTCACGATGTGTTTCTTCCGATCCTGCAAAGCATCACCCGGAACATCCCGCCGGACGTGGATTGCGACTCCATCGGGATTGAGGTGGCGTTCCATGTGCGAGATGCCCAAAAAAGCTACGAGTATGAGGGCAAGGACATACTGGTAGTGGTGATGGATCGAAAAGATGCGTTCCAGATGGCGCTCGAGAAGGATGATAACGCGCGGCAGCAGATATTGAATCGTTCGATGATCTATCTGGGCGGCGAAGAATACGGGCTCTCTCTACTGGACCGGGATCCTACGGTCATCGACACTCAGGCACGCTCGAGGTCCAACAAGGTTGACGCAACATCGACGGCAAGCTCCTCCACCTCGGCGAGCCGCCTGATTCACAGCAATCCGAACCTGATGCCTTCAGCTACCGCAGGAACCGCAATGGATGCGAGTGCCGCGCCAAAGGTGGATCTGTCGCAGTCCAAGCCGGCGGTGACGGCGGCCGACGCCGAGAGACTGCAGGCACAATACCAGCACCAACTCGATGCACTTTCCAGTGCGGGGCAGGCCAAGTTCGGGTTTGTGGATTACGACCCGCCGACCTTCGTGGTAGTCAGCAAGCAGATGGTGCTGCAGATGACCATGAAGAATACAGCGCGCTACGATCCCGAAAAAACATCGATCTATAAGAGAGCTGCGCTGACCTTCGACTTATTTGTTGCACCTAAAATGAAGGACGTGCTCGAAGGGATCCCGAGCGAAGTGCCGGTGGATTATTATGATTTCTCCGTCATCAACACGCTAGCTTCAAGTTCTGGTGGCAAAGATCACTCAGAGGCGATTGAATACCTCATGCCCAAAAACCTGGCACAGAAATTTACGAATTCGGAAGTCACGAACCAGGAACTGATCGACAAGGGACAAGTACTCGTAAACGGTGTGCGCATCGCGCTGAATCTGCAGTTGGCGGAATAGCACTTTCCTGCGAATTACGAAGGATGCGGTTCGCCGGCGATACAGCGGACCGTGTCACGCGCGATCAAAAGCTCTTCGTCGGTTGGAATGACGAAGGCTTTCAGAGCGGAGTCTGCCGTCGATATCAGTTCTTCCTTGCCGACGGCTTGCTCGTTCTTGTCTTTGTCCAGTCTTAGTCCGGCCCATTCCAGCCCCGTGCAGATGCGAGCACGGACATCGGCCGAGTTCTCTCCGATTCCGCCAGTGAAGACGACGGCGTCGGCGCCACCCATGCAGGCAAGATACGCTCCAACATATTTTCGCGCGCGATAACAGAACACTTCGATGGCCAGGCGCACGCGCCGGTCGTCATGTTGTTTTAGTTCCTGTTGCAAAGTCCGCATATCATTCGTCAGTCCCGATATGCCGAGCAGGCCGGACTGCGTGTTGAGAAGAGACTCCACCTCATGAGGCGAGAGACCTTCCTTTGTGGCGATCAAATTCACGATGGCTGGATCGAGATCGCCGGAGCGCGTGCCCATCACCAGGCCCTCGAGAGGCGTCATGCCCATGGAAGTGTCTACAGGGTACCCTGCGCGTATGGCCGCCGCCGAGCAGCCGTTGCCGAGATGCAGGGTTATGACGTGCGTCTGTTCCCGCGTTAAATTGCGCAACATGCGATAGCGATAGGAGACGTAGCGGTGCGAAGTGCCGTGAAATCCGTAGCGGCGAATGTGGTGCCGCCGATACAGGTGATATGGAATGGCGTAGAGGTAGGCCTGTTCCGGCAAGGTGTGATGAAAGGAGGTATCAAAGACGGCGACCTGAGGGACATTCGGCCCCAGAATCTGGCGTGCTGCTTGAATGCACTTGATGTTGTTGGGATTGTGAAGGGGCGCGAGATCAATGCACTCTTCTATCCCCTGCAACACCTCCTCGGTGATAATGGCCGATTCCGAGAACATTTCCCCGCCATGGACGACGCGATGCCCAACGGCGTGAATATCCGCGGGACTCTGAACCTCGGTTATGCCAGAGTCTTCCGACGAGATCCAGCGAATCAGGTATTCCAGGGCCGCGGAGAGGTTGGCCAGGGGGGCAGTGAATTTGTGCCTGGGCAACTTGCTGGTTTCGACGGTAACAATTGCTTCCCCGCCAATCCGTTCCACCTCGCCCCGGCAGATGCGTTCGTCCGTGCTATTCCGGATGCGCTCGCGATCTGTTGCGATCAGCTGAAACTTCAGGCTGGAACTTCCTGAGTTGAGTACGAGGACGTTCATTATCTGCTCCGGCCGGGGATTTAAAGAATCAGCTGCGCTCGAATCGGTGGTGCACAGAGTTCAGTAGGGCCAGGTCCACGCCGCAACCGCCGGTTCATCCGTGCCGTGTTCGTGAGCGTAATGGAGACACTCAATTTTTTTGTTGCGGAACTTTTCCTTGGCGTGAACTCCGATCTCCTGGAGTCGCGGCACGCGATCAATCACGTCAATGGCCAGACTGAAGCGATCAATCTCATTTTCAATGGCCAACTCCAGGGGGGTGTTTATGTTGCCCTTTTCCTTGTAGCCGCGAACGTGAAGGCCTTCGTGGTTGGCCCGGCGATAGGCCAGGCGGTGAATCAGCCAGGGATAACCATGAAAATTGAAAATGACCGGCTTATCGACTGTGAAAAGGGAATTAAAGTCACGATCCGTCAAACCGTGAGGGTGGTCTGTGTTCGGTTGCAGCTTGAAAAGGTCAACGACGTTCACGTAGCGGATTTTAATGTCGGGAAATTCCGCCCGGAGCAGGACAATCGCCGCCAGAGCCTCCTGCGTGGGGATGTCTCCTGCCGAAGCCATGACCACGTCCGGCTCTACGCCCTGATCGTTACACGCCCATTCCCAGATGCCAATTCCTTTGGTGCAATGCTTGATTGCGGCATCCATATCCATGTATTGGAGATGCAGTTGTTTGTCGCACACGATGACATTGACATAGTTTTCGCTGCGCAGGCAATGGTCGGCCACAGAGAGTAGAGAATTGACGTCGGGAGGCAGGTAAATGCGCGTGACCGCAGCGCTCTTGTTCACTACCACATCCAAAAAGCCCGGATCCTGGTGCGTGAAGCCGTTGTGGTCTTGCCGCCAGACGGTTGAAGTAATCAGCAGATTGAGGGATGCAATCTTTTCCCTCCAGGAGAGATGGTTGCAGATGGAAAGCCACTTGGCATGCTGGTTGAACATCGAATCAATGACATGCACGAAAGATTCGTAGGAGGACATGAAGCCGTGACGGCCGGTCAGGAGGTAGCCCTCCAGCATCCCTTCCATGGTGTGTTCACTGAGCATTTCGATGACCCGGCCGTCTGGCGCCAACTCTCCTCCGTCTGCGTCCTCAGGGAAATATTCTTCAATCCAGAACTTCTTGCTCACCTTGTAGATTTCATCAAGCTTGTTCGAAGTGGTTTCATCCGGTCCGAAAACGCGGAAATTCTTCATGTTTAGCTTCATCACATCGCGCAAGAATGCGCCTAAAGGCCGGGTATTTTCTGCTTGTTGAACAGCGGGTTTTTCCAATTTGAGGGCGTAATCGCGGAAATCAGGCAAGCGGAGAGCTCTTTTCAGCTGTCCGCCGTTGGCATGCGGATTGGAACCCATGCGGCGCGTGCCGGTGGGCGCAATCTCCTTGAATTCGGCACGCAACGAGCCATTCTTGTCGAACAGTTCCTCCGGTTTGTAACCATGCATCCATCTTTCGAGTAAGGAGAGGTGTTCTGGATTGCTCTTCACGTCTGTCATCGGGACCTGATGAGCGCGCCAAAAGCCTTCCATCTTGTGACCGTCGATCGATGCTGGAGCCGTCCAGCCTTTTGGTGAGCGCAGAATAATCATGGGCCACCGTGGACGCTCGCCTTTTCCACTCGTCCGGGCCTGGTGCTGTATACGGCGGATCTCCGTTACGCAGAATTCCGTGGTAGCGGACATAGCCTGATGCATGCTTTCGTGATCGGAACCCTCCACGAAACAGGGTGTCCAGCCATAGCCGCGAAGCAAGTTCTCCAGTTCCTCGTGACTGATGCGCGCAAGTAGGGTGGGATTGTTGATCTTGTAACCGTTCAAATGAAGAATCGGAAGCACGGCTCCATCACGGATAGGGCTCAGAAACTTATTGATGTGCCACGAGGTGGCTAGAGGCCCGGTTTCAGACTCGCCGTCGCCCACAACCGCGGCAACGATTAATTCGGGATTATCAAACGCTGCACCGCAAGCGTGAGAGAGTACGTAGCCGAGCTCACCGCCTTCATGGATCGATCCCGGCGTTTCCGGAGTGCAATGACTGCCAATGCCACCCGGGAATGAGAACTGTTTGAAGAATTCGCGCAGCCCTTCCTCATCCTCGCACTTGTCGGAGTACACTTCGGAATAGCTGCCTTCCAGATAGACGGGAGCGAGAACCCCCGGCGCGCCGTGGCCTGGGCCAGCGAGAAAAATCATCTCTTGATCGTACTTTTTGATCTGACGCATCAGATGGATGTAGGTAAAGGCCAGGCCAGGACTTGATCCCCAGTGCCCCAATTGACGATTCTTGATGTGTTCGGCCTTGAGCGGCTCCCGCAAGAGTGGGTTTTCCTGCAGGTACAGCATCCCGAGGATCAGGTAGTTGCACGCTCGCCAGAACGCATCGGTCTTGCGCAGCTCCTCGGCATTCAAGGGAGTTCCCTGGATTGTCGAGCGAGCCGTTCCATAGGCGGTTATCGACTGAATCGCAGGTACGGTTGTGGACATCGGGGGCCTCTCAGTTGTTGCACGACAGAGCGAGTCACCTGGGGCGAGAAATGAGCTCATTCGTCTTCGGAACCATAGCCGGCTGCGAAACCTGCCTCGAAACAAGGCAGAGCGGACCTGCTGCGGCATTGCTCGGGCGGAAAGCTAGGCTTGGCAACGAAGTGAATAGTAATCGTCTAACATTTCCGTAGTGTTACGCAAGCCTTACACTCGGGCAGACGATTCCATGGCTTGCCTGGTTGCAGCTTCTTTTGCTAGGAACTTTGCAAAGCTCGATTCACCATGGCCCGCGCTTCTGTCACGATGTCATTCAGGTGGTGTTGGCTGGTGAAGCTCTCGGCATAAATCTTATAGATGTTTTCCGTCCCCGAAGGCCGCGCGGCAAACCAGCCGTTTGTCGCGGTGACCTTCAGCCCGCCAATCGGGGCATTATTCCCGGGAGCCCGCGTAAGCTTGGCGGTTATGGGGTCGCCGGCGAGTGTTGCATCCTTCACGCCCTCCGGCGAAAGCTTCAGCAGCTTGGCTTTTTCTTCCGGCGTGGCAGCCGTGTCGATCCGGGTATAGAAGAATGCTCCGAATTCATCGGTGAGTGCGCGATAGTGCTTGCCCGGATCCCGCCCGGTACGTGCGGTGATCTCCGCGGCGAGAAGATTCATGATCGGTCCGTCCTTGTCTGTGGTCCAGACCGAGCCATTTCGACGGAGAAAACTCGCCCCGGCGCTTTCCTCCCCGCCAAAGCAGTATGATCCGTCAAACAACCCCGGAGCGAACCATTTGAAGCCCACCGGGACTTCAGACAATTTGCGGCCCAGTTTCTGCACAACACGATCAATCATGCTGCTACTTACCAGCGTTTTCCCGACGAGCGCGCTTTGCGGCCAATCTGGGCGGTGGGTCAACAGATATTGGATGGCGACAGCAAGATAGTGATTGGGATTCAGCAGCCCTGCCGAGGGGGTGACTACGCCATGCCGGTCTGCATCGGGATCATTTCCGAAAGCAATCTGAAACTGGTCCTTGAGCTTCACCAGTCCCGCCATGGCATAAGGGCTGGAGCAATCCATCCGAATCACGCCATCATGATCCACGGTCATAAAGGAAAACGTCGGATCGATTGTCGGATTCACAACCGTAATATCCAGTCCGTAGATGGACCGGATGGGCTCCCAATAAGGCTCCGAGGCCCCGCCCAGGGGATCGACACCCAATTTCAGACCCGCGCCATGAATTACTTCCATGTCGATGATATTTCCGAGATCTCTCACATACGGAAAGAGAAAGTCCTCTTGGCGCGTAGTCGCGGCCGCAATTCCCGTGGCATAGGCGACCCGCTTCACCCCAGCGTTTTTCGCTCGTAACAATTCGTTGGCGCGAGATTCGATCCATTTCGTGATGTCGGTGTCGGCCGGGCCGCCATTGGGAGGGTTGTACTTGAATCCACCGTCGCATGGCGGATTATGAGAAGGAGTGATGACGATGCCATCGGCGAGATGGTCCTTGCGCTGCCGGTTGTAAACGAGGATCGCACGTGAAATGACAGGCGTTGGAGTTACTCCATCGTTTTGCTGAATCACCGTTTCAACCTGGTTCGCGGCTAACACTTCGAGTGCGCTGCGCTCGGCGGGGCCGGAGAGTGCGTGCGTATCCTTGCCCATGTAGAGTGGTCCATCGATTCGCTGGGCTCGCCGGTGCTCACAGATTGCCTGGGTGATCGCAAGGATATGCGCTTCCGTGAAGGTGGAGTTGAGAGAACTCCCGCGGTGGCCACTCGTCCCGAAGCTGACCATCTGCTGTGGATCGTCAATGTTCGGCCTGCGTTCATAGTAAGCCCGTTCGAGTTGCGCGAGATCGACCAACAATTCCTTCGGCGCGATTTTTCCCGCAAGAGGTGAAATGCCGGTTTTATCTACCGGGTCATCTGGCGGAGGTTGTAGTTGTGACATGGGGCCTCGCATCAGGGATGATCATAACCTGACTCCGCCTGTTGCCTGGAATACCAATGTTCAGATCGGACCTACCACGGCTTTTGACCAAAATTCATCGTTTAGAGATGTCAAGACCGTCTCGAGCGCGGTATCATCACAAACCGGGGACCCTGAAAGGGAAGGAAGCCGGAGCGCGCCCGCTCTCCCCGTTTTTTTGAACTGCCATGGCTCTGTTCTCTATCTCCCCCCAGCACGCTTCATGGCAAAAGTAAGGCATCCGATTGCAGCATAACCAAGCGTGACTTCTCCTAGAATGCCAACCAGCGAGGGACATCATGGCGGATGGTCTTAGCAAAAACCCGAATCTGCAGATCGAAGATGACCGCACCGGCTCGAGCGTCGACGCCTTGAAACGGGCGATCCTCGATAATCTTTTTTATGTTGTTGGCAAGGACACGGATCACGCCGACTCCACCGACTACTACATGGCCGTTGCTTACACGGTCCGCGACCGCATCCTCGCGCGGTTCATGCACACCATTCACAGTTACAAGAAAAACGCTGTTCGCGCCGTCAGCTACCTTTCCGCGGAATTCCTGATGGGCCCGCAGTTGGCGAACAATCTCTTGAACCTCGGACTGGATGCACCGTTCCGCCAGGCGGTCAAAGAACTTGGACTGGATATGAACTCGCTGATCGACCAGGAGGCCGAGCCGGGACTCGGCAATGGTGGCTTAGGACGACTCGCGGCTTGCTTCCTCGATTCGATGGCCACCATGGGAGTTCCCGCGATTGGCTACGGGATCCGCTACGAGTACGGCATCTTTGACCAGAAGATCCAGGACGGCTGGCAGGTTGAATTTACCGATCATTGGCTGCGCAACGGAAATCCCTGGGAATTGCGGCGGACGCGGCTGGCGGCTGAGGTAGGCTTCCATGGGCGTACCGAACACTGGACCGATGACGGAGGCCGATTCCGTGTTCGCTGGATTCCGCAGACGGTAGTGAAGGGCGTACCCTATGACACCCCTATCATCGGTTATCGCTCGGGCATGGCCAACATTCTTCGCCTGTGGCGCTCCGAAGCGCGTGAGTCCTTTTATTTTGAGAGATTCAATGGCGGCGATTATGCCGGCGCGGTCTCGGAAAAAGTGTTCGCCGAGAATATCACCAAGGTTCTCTATCCCAATGACGAAGATTTCCACGGCAAGGAATTGCGCTTGCAGCAGCAGTATTTCTTCACCTCCTGCTCGCTGCAGGACATGATCCGAAGGCACCAATTCCGGGGCCAAAAGCTTGAAAACTTTCATGAACTCTGGGCCATTCAGCTCAACGATACGCATCCTTCCATTGGAGTAGCCGAACTGATGCGCTTGCTGGTTGACGAGCATGGCATGGAGTGGGAGCAGGCCTGGAACATTACATCAAAGACCTTCAGTTATACGAATCACACCTTGCTGCCGGAGGCGCTGGAGCGTTGGTCTTTGCCGTTGTTTGCCTCCCTTTTGCCACGGCATCTGGAGATTATCTATGAGATCAACGCTCGTTTCTTGGCCAAAGTGCGGAAACGTTTTCCAAACGACGAAGCTATGGTTGCGCGCATGTCGCTTATCGATGAATCCGGCGAAAAGTACGTACGCATGGCCCACCTGGCTTGCGTGGGCAGCCACAAGATCAATGGCGTTGCCAAAATTCATACCGACCTGTTGAAAACCGAATTGTTGCGGGATTTCAATGAGCTGTGTCCGGAGAAAATCATCAACGTCACGAACGGCGTGACTCCGCGGCGGTGGCTAGCTGTCAGCAACCCGGAGCAATCGGGACTAATGACGGCAAAAATTGGCGACGCATGGATCGATCACCTGGAAGACCTGAAAAATCTCGAATCCTATGCGGCAGATGTTACCTTCGGGAAGGAATGGTGGAAAGTACAACGCGACGTCAAAGTACGATTGGCTAACTTCATCCTGAAAGAGACCGGCCTGACCGTGGATCCCAGTTCCATGTTCGACGTTCAAGTCAAGCGCATTCACGAATACAAACGGCAGCACCTGAACGTGTTGCATATCCTGACGCTCTACCAGCGGTTGAAGGATCATCCGACCTCTGAGATCACCCCGCGTACATTTATTTTTGGCGGCAAAGCCGCGCCCGGCTATCACATGGCCAAGTTGATCATCAAACTCATCAATTCGGTTGCGGAGGTCGTGAATGAGGATTCCGACGTACGGGAGCGCCTCAAAGTCGTTTTTTTGCCCGGCTATGATGTGACTTTCGGCCAGTTGGTCTATCCCGCCGCAGACCTCAGCGAGCAGATTTCCACGGCGGGGAAGGAAGCTTCCGGCACGGGGAATATGAAATTTGCGATGAACGGCGCGCTCACCATCGGCACCCTGGATGGAGCCAACGTCGAAATGCGTGAGGCGGTAGGCCACGAGAATTTCTTTCTCTTCGGCCTCACGGTCGATCAGGTACGCGCTACCTTGGCTGCGGGCTATAATCCCCGCCATTACTATGAGACACTCCCCGCGTTACGCAACGTAATCGATGCACTTTATTCCGGCCAGTTCTCCCGTGGAAACCGGGATCTTTTTCGCCCGCTGCTTGATTCGCTTCTTTATCAGGACTCCTATCTCCTGCTCGCCGATTTTGAGTCCTACATCCACTGCCAGGACCAAGTTGCCGAGGCGTATCGCGACCAGGCAGCCTGGGCTCGGATGTCCATCCTGAATGCGGCGCGGATGGGTTACTTTTCCTCCGACCGCTCCATTGCGGAGTATTGTAAAGAGATTTGGGGCTGCCACCCGTTAGCATTGCCGATGGTGAAGGGTGCCTGAATTTTCACAGAATGGAATGGTGCTCGAAACATGAGTGACTCTTCGGGAGTCTCTGCCGTTGATGTTCCGTCGGCTCGCAAGATTGAAGGCGGCAAGCTGGAGGCCGTATTCCTGCCACGGCAAGGGATGCTATGTGCTTCTCTCTGTTATCAGGGTATGGAATTACTGAGGCGCATCGAGGACCTCGAAGCCGCGGGAAAAAAGAGAAGTACGGCCGGAATTCCGCTGCTCTATCCTTGGGCGAACCGGCTGGAGACTCTCGGCTACGCCGTTGCCGGACAAACAGTACAACTTGCGGCGACGTCTCCCCTCTTGCACTTCGATGAACATCGGCAACCGATGCATGGCGTGCCCTGGTCCATGCTCGAATGGGAGATAGTGGAAGCGAGCAGCGTAGCGCTGCTAGGCCGGCTGGTTTGGAATCGGAAGGAACTACTGGCCATTTATCCGTTTCCTCATCAAGTCGAGATGCGGGCATCCATTCCTGATGGGGCCCTCACGTTCGAAACTTGCGTAACCAGTTTTGGCGGGCCGGTTCCCATCAGTTTCGGTTTTCATCCTTATTTCGGAATTCCGGGGCTTCGACGTGCAGAATGGTGATTGCGACTTCCCGAGATGCAACGACTGTTGCTGAATCGAAATGGAATTCCGACCGGCGAAGAAGAGAGATTCCCGGTGTTTGACCTTAACCTCTGGCAATCCGATTTCAACGATTGCTTTGCCATGCGCGAAAAGAATCCTAGCTTTATTCTTTCCGGGGCGGGGATCAGGATCGCCGTGGAGTTTGTGGAGGGCTTCCGGTATGCATAGGTCTATGCACCTAAAGACAAGGGATTTATCGCGCTGGAACCGATGACTGCGCCGACAAGCGCACTGGTAAGCGGGAAGGGGCTGTCGGTCGTCAAGGCAGGTGGCAAGTTTCGCGCGATTTTCCGCGTAGTTGTAAAAGCAGAGCCTTAACGACGCTTCGCGATTGGCTTAGTCCGTAACTTTTTTCCACGAACTGTCAGGATTGTATTCGGTCATGGCCTTGGCGATATCGTCGGTGTTTTCGCCCAGGTCCTTCTGATAAACGACCCCATCCTGGTTGATGAGGAATGTCATGACCCCACTGCTCTTGTACTGCACCGGGTAGGCCACGAGTGCAACGCCGCCCTTGAGCTGGCCGTCGACCAGATAGCTTTTCGCGCCGCCTTTAACAGCGGCACCTTGGGCTTTCAAGCCGTGATAGTAGTACCCGTGATAAGGATCCCCTTTTTGATAGCCCTCTTCGGCTGCCTGTGCGAGAAACGGGCCGGCAGGACTAGGAGTCTCTCCCTCTTTCGTCTCCCAATATAGGCCGTTCTGTTTGCCCGGATCGCTGCGAAGCTTCTGCGCGTAAAGGCCGGCGGGCAATCCATCGTGACCGACCGCAGCATAGTCCGTTTGCGCCGCAAGGGCCCCGCGGCACACCGCAATGGCTCCGAGTTCGTTGTTGCCGATGCGCCGGTAAAGCAATTCCTGCTTGCCGGCAGCCGTGTCAAAGTGCCATTTGCCGCCTTCCTGAACGATCGGAATCGGCATATCCCAATTTTTTGTGCCTACCTCAAGAACTCGTGTGTTCGCGTCTTGTGTGACGATGGCATGCTTGGTCTTGTAGGACTTCAGGAAACCTTCGCGTCCATTCTTGTCTTGA
>Ga0181532_10004069_pt1 | contig 12935 bp, 10 predicted proteins | sample PEATcosm2014_Bin_33_FD_119768 | JGI IMG/M metagenome (GOLD analysis project Ga0181532, IMG submission 119768) | Peatland microbial communities from MTU Mesocosm Facility, Houghton, MI, USA - PEATcosm2014_Bin11_30_metaG | ecosystem: Environmental > Terrestrial > Soil > Wetlands > Peat | place...
TCCGCTCGACATTGGCAGCAGATTGAGGCCGGAAGACCCATCACTGTGACTACTTTGCTTAGGATCTGCGAGACTTTCCACGTGCCTGTCGCTCGGCTACTCCGAGACCTCGACAAAGGCATAATACACACGTGGGGAGAAGCCCGAAATCGTCCCCTAACCGATTTTGGGCAAGCTCACAACAGCCCGCTGAGCTGTTCCCTTACTGACCCCTATCTCATCCCTGATCTGGGCCCAGGAGCGTCCCTGAGCGCGCAAAGACGCAATCTGTGGGGCGTCCACAATCACCCGCGGCCTTCCCAGTCGTCTCCCTTTGGCCCGAGCGTTTCGCAGCCCGGCACGCACCCTCTCCTGGATCAATGCCCGCTCGAATTCGGCCATGGCACCAATGATCTGGAACATCAGTCGGCCGGAAGGGGTGCTCAAGTCCAAATTGTCCCTCAGGCTAATGAAGGCCACTCCCAGCGCCGCGAGTTCGGCAAGAGCGTTGACAAGGTGCTTGAGGGATCGTCCAAAGCGGTCGATCTTCCAGACCAGAACCGCGTCAAACCGCCTACAGCAAGCGTCTGCCATTAGCCTATTCAGCGCCGGCCGCGATTCCTTGCAGCCGGATACTCCCTGATCCGTGAACTCTTCCACGATCTGCCAGCCGCGGCGCCCTGCATATTCCCGCAGTTCCGCCAGCTGCATCTCCGGATCCTGATTGTTGAGGGTGCTGACCCGGGCGTAGAGGGCGACCCGGGTGATGGGACGAGTGGATTCTTGGGGGACTGTGGTGCTACGTTTCTGTACAGCCATTGTTGCCTCCTTGGGGCGACTTTGGTTAGCGCTCTCTCGGTGTTCAAGCACTGAGAGAGCGCGTTGACTGTGTTTCTGGCTCGAATTCCTAATGCTCGTAAACCTTCTTCGAAGCTTCTTCTAGCCTCCGTTGCCTATCTCGATATTCGCGCATTTGGCGTTTCTTAGACTCTCGATATTCCGGAGTGCTTGTGTAATAGGTCTCCCTGCACTCTGCTCCGCAAAATTTGTAGTTCTTGTGCTTAGCGAAAATCCATTTCACTGAGCACCGCTCGCAGAGACGAACACGATTCAGAAGGCTTCGCTCGGCAAGTCGAAGCGCCGCAAGCACAGCGTCACCTTCGCAAACCGTGTACGAGGGAGCCTGAAGAATAGTTTGGCCTGGTTCAGCCCGATACGCATAAAGGGTCTCCCATCCAAAATCGTCTCTCTGTCGAGGGCAGTACAGATTGAGCAGCCACGGCCTGCCAAGAAGAAAACCGGTGAGGCGAATTCCGAAGGTGTAGCGACCGAGGGCTCGCCCCAATTCTGTAGCCAGGATGCTGCCTGCACGCAACAGTCTAAGGTGCTCCCTCGGCCGTTTCCCTCTTCCGACGTGAACGTAGGCTCTTTTCGCGACAATGTTCCGACGGCTCTCTTCGTTGTCGCGGATCAACTCCAGAATGCGCACAACGCGCCTATAGGAGCTAGTGCCCTTGGCTGCGTTCAGCCAACCTGGCAACGTGAGCTCGTCCGGCTCGGCTGACAGTGCTCCGCCCGTGGAGTGAGACTCCGCAATAGGGCGTGGTGATTGCCTTGTTACCATATTAGCCGTGCCTGATCAGCGGTAACCATATCACTAGAACTGCTTGATGACAATAGCTATCATTTCTTGAGAATCGATTTTGGTTGCGGACATTCAACGCGAATACTTGAGGTTACCTTGAGGCACCTGCTCTCTCTTATGGATGCGGCGCAGCAATTGCGTCTACAAATTGCTACGCTGCGTGACTGGCGCCAAAAGCGAGCTCACCTCGAGTTCGTTAAGGTTGGCGGTCGAGTCTGCGTTACGCAAGAAAGCATCGATGAATTCGTCACGGTTAATACCCTTCGGCCACTTCCCAGCAAATCGAAGGCACCAAAATCAAAATGCGGTAGTCGAAAGGAGAGCAAAGCGCAAACATTCGCTGCCTCTTGCTCAAAGTGGGAGGGTGAGCGACCTTGAGCAGATTGGGAACAGTCAATTCTCGGTGCCATTCTTGTTGACGGCCGAGTTTATGAGCAGGTCGCCGGACTGAGGTCCGACGACTTCTCGCTCGACTCTAATCGCCGCATTTTTGCTCGCATAGGCGATCTAGCGGCCTCTGGGCGCCCCATCGACATTCTGACCGTGGTCGAAGAACTCGAACGCCATCAGGAACTGCAGACGGTTGGCGATGTGGGATACGTCTCTAGCCTGATGGATGGCATTCCGGAGCCGCCTTCGATCCAGCACTACGTCAAGATGATGAGCGAGGCTGCCGACCGAAGGAACGCAGCTAGGCTCGGAGAAAATGTGCAGCGATTGGCCGAGGACCGCAGCGTATCCACGACGGCACTTGCGGAAATGGGTAGTGCTTTAGCGGAACTCGCCACCGGCATTGAGCCCCTGCCGCCGCGGTTCTCCGAGGAGGCACTGGCACTTCGATTCTCACGGCACTATGCAGACAACCTGCGTTATGTATTGGCATGGGGACACTGGATGTGCAGGGACGGGCAACGATGGGTCGATGATGACACGTTGCACGTTTTCGATCTCGCCCGCGGCATTTGCCGGGCAGCGAGCTCCGAATGCGGAGACGCCAAGGAACGAGTTGCGATCAGGATCGCTGCCGCGCAAACGGTCACAGCAATCGAGAGGCTCGCGCGCGCAGACCGTCGTCATGCAACTAGGGTCGAGGAGTGGGACAAGGATGTCTGGTTGCTGAATACCCGTAGACCTTCGGACGGGGGATATGCACGAACATAGTCGCAACAACTACATTACAAGAGTAACTTCGGCCGGTCCCGCCGGCGAGTGCCCACTCTGGCTGCGGTTTCTTGAGCGGATAACCAGCGGCGACCCAGACCTTCAGTCGTTCCTTCAGCGGATGATCGGCTATTCGCTGACCGGCTGTACGGGCGAACACGCTCTGTTCTTCCTGTATGGAACGGTGCCAACGGAAAAAGCGTGTTCTTGTCCACGATCTCTGGGCTCTTGGCTGAATACGCGAAAACTGCGCCGGCTTCGTCCTTTACAGCGAGCACAAACGAACAACACCCCACAGACTTAGCGGGCTTACGTGGAGCTCGATTTGTGACCGCCATCGAGACTGAAGACGGGTCTCGCTGGGCTGAATCGAAAATCAAGTCTCTGACCGGAGGCGACAAGATTGCTGCCCGATTCATGCGGTGTGATTTCTTCGAGTTCACTCCAGAATTCAAGTTGGTCATCGCGGGCAATCACAAGCCTGGGCTGCGTTCCGTAGACGAAGCCATTCGACGACGTCTTCATCTGGTACCGTTCACGGTGACCATTCCTCAGCACGAACGTGACCCGTGCCTCGCGGAAAAACTCAGGGCGGAGTTTCCCGGAATCCTAGCCTGGGCTATCCGGGGCTGTTTGGACTGGCAGGAACATGGGCTGAACCCTCCGGCCGTCGTGCGCAATGCGACCGCCGAATATCTGGCAGGAGAGGATGCGATTGGGCGCTGGCTGGAGGACGACTGCATTGAGGATGAGGCCATTTGGACATCTTCGGCTTCATTGTTCGTGGACTACAAGGCATGGTGTGAACGGACCGGTGAGAAGCCAATATCTCCCAAGCGGCTCACTCAAGGGCTTGAAAGTCGAGGTTTTGTTCAGAAGAGAACCGGTTCAGCGAGGGGACTTTCCGGTATTGGGCTCCGACGCGAAATGACACATGTGACGGATGGTCCGGTTATCCCCGTCACGAGCGCGCGCGGACGCCCTAAATAGGTGGAAGTGTCACAAGTGTCACTCTTGACGAATCTGAAGTCGGTACAGCTCGCTGCAATGCAGAATTGGGTTAGAGGATCCTGGAGGACGAACAATGTGTGAACCGCTGATCACCGCGGATCAAGCAGCAGAACTGCTGAAGCTGCACCCAAAGACTGTGAAGAGGCTAGCTCAAGCCGGCGAGTTGCCCGGCATGAAAATCGGTCGAGTCTGGCGGTTTCGAGATTCCTCTCTAGACGCATGGATGTCGGCGCGATTAAAGTGTTGTGGCCACCCGAGTCCGAAAGGGGAAGCAACCCAATGAGGACTCGGTATCAACACGGAAGTTTGCAGCTAGACAAACGCACGAACGGTCCCGATGTTTGGATATATCGCTGGCGCGAATATCCGCCAAACGGCAATATGCAGCGGCGGGGAGAAATGATCGGAACCATCGAGGACTATCCCACCAAAGCAGACGCGCAGAAGGCCAGCGAACACCTGCGTCTAACAGCAAATAGTGACAACCCGGGAGCGCTGAACCTTACCTTCGGAGCGCTCTTGGATCGTTATGCAAAGGAGGAGATGCCGGAGCGTCACTCTACGAACTTGGCATATCGATCGTACATCGAGACCCACATTCGCCCTCGGTGGGCACACTTGCCGCTCAACAAGTTGGTGGCCAGGGGTGCCTCGTTCACCGTGGAGATGTGGTTGAAATCCCTCGATCTGGCTCCGAAGACAAAGGGCAACATCCGCAACGTCATGGCCGTAGTGTTTAACTGCGCCATGCGGTGGGGGATTATCGAACAGGGTATCAACCCCCTCTCCTTGGTCAGGGTCAAAGGCATCAGTCGCAGACAGACCGAGCCCCGGATCCTGGCCGCAAACGAAATCCAGCCACTGATTGCCGCGCTGTCGTCGGAGCCGTATCACACCATGGTGGTCATGGCTCTGAGCACGGGCTTGAGGTGCAGCGAGTTATTCGCGCTGAAGTGGCTCGACATCGATTGGGAGAGGCTTACTGTCCTAGTCCGTCGGGCGATCGTGGACGGAGTGGTCGGAGATGTGAAAACGAAGTATTCACAATCCGGCTTACCCCTGGATCCAGTTCTCGCTGAGATGCTATTCACCTGGAAACGAGCATCCCAGTTCGGCCAGGAAACGGATTGGGTGTTCGCCAGCCCGCTGAAGGCCGGCGAGCTTCCACTGAGATCAACCGCGGTGCTGGCGAACCACATCAAGCCAGCCGCGATAACGGCTGGGCTTGGGAGTAGCGTGGGATGGCATACGTTTCGGCACACCTACAGCTCCATGCTGCGACAGCTTGGCGTGGATCTGAAGGTCCAGCAGGAATTGCTGAGGCACGCCGATGTGCGAACCACGATGAACGTCTACACTCAGGCGGTCAGCGAACAAAAACGCGCGGCCCATTCCAGTGTCGTCAGAATCGTCCTGGCGTAGGAGAAACGAGCAGAAATGAGCCAACTGGACATTTGTGGACATGGACGAAGCGGTAACGTCAACAAAGTCAGTTGGTTAATGGTGGGCGCTATAGGATTCGAACCTATGACTTCCACCGTGTGAAGATGGCACTCTACCGCTGAGTTAAGCGCCCACTATGATGCGGCAAGCTCGTTATTATACACAAGTTCCCGAGCAGAAACTGAGGCAGTGGAGCGCTAGGCAGTCGCAAATTGCATTGGTTTCGCAATCGAGTCCGATGCGGCGTACTCAATATGCAGAACTCGGCATGTCCGCATGCGACTTCGACGCGCGCCAGTCCATTTTTCACCGCACCCCAAGCCACGTAGATGAACGCAAACGTGAGCTCAACCGTGTGAGCTCAACCGTGGAAGAGCGGCGCTTCAGCGCCGCGTAAAGCGAGGGTTGATGCGGGGCTTCAGCCCCCGCGGGCGTCTTTCTGCTGGCGAACGACTTTCCAGTGCGGCGACCGCAGGCCGCTCCGCCGGCACCACCACAACTTTCTCGGGCGTGATCTGCAGCATCGATCGCCCGCTGACGTGCACGAAACTTAATTCGCGCGCCGCCAACAGCGCGTTGACCGCGTCCTTCACTTTTGACCGCGCAATAAAGTTTCCAAAGAAAACCTCCAGATCGGCCTGCTCGATCGCGATCACGCAATCCAGATACTTCGACAGCAGCGCAGTGAGCGCCTCTTGCACCGACAATCCCACGCCCTCTTTCACCGCGTCCGGCGCCCAGCGGTAGAGCACATCCCAGACCGAGCCCTCGCTGGCCTTGTAATCCACGCGCGTAATGCGCAGCTTCGACCACAACTCGCCGAGCGCCCCGTCGAGCGCCGCCAACGATACGCTGCCGCCCAGCGTGTCCTGCATCTTCTGCTTCGAGATGGGACCATCGCGGCGGATCAACTCGAACGCATCGCAGGCCAGCGCAGAGTAAGCTGACCGCGACCCGGCCTTCGGCGCCAGCTTGGGATTGCGCTCTCCCACCAGCGCATAAAAATAAGGAAACACCGACGCCGCCACTAGAAAGCCATTGTTCTCGTCGAATAGATTCGCCTCGAACGCCGCCCGCTCGCGCAGCAACCGCACCATCAATTCGATTGCCTCGGCCGCCCGTGGATCCTTAAACGCGTGTTGCCATCCCGGCAAGCGGTCGTCCGAGCCCACGAACGCCCCAATGAACGTCGGCACCAGCAGCGCCGGACGCTGGGGATACATCAGGCAGAATCCCACCTCTTCAAGAAACGCGCGCGCCTGCTCGATCGTCCGGATGGGCTTGCCATCCAGCCGCCATTTCTCGCGCCGTAGTTGCTGGAGCTCTTGATCAGTCATCGTGGAGTCGTGAGCTACGAGTAAAGCGCTTAAGGCTCGAAGCTCATAACTCGCAGCTAGATTCTCTTAAACGCCTTCTGAATGTCCTTCACAGAATACCTTAGAACCACCGGCCGGCCGTGCGGACACGCCATGGGGTGGTCGGTCTTGGCCAACTCGGCCAGCAGCCACTCCATTTTATTCTGCTCTAGCGGCATGTTCACCTTGATGGCGGCGTGGCACGCAATCGACGCCGCAATGCGCGCGCGAATCTTTTCCAGGTTCAGCGACTGCTCTTCGCGCGAGAACTGGTCGAGCAACTCATGCAGCATATGCTCGACGGCAGACGCGTCCACTCCCGCCGGGGCGACTTTCACGGCCACGCTGCGCGCGCCGAAGGGCTCGGCTTCGAATCCGTTATGCTGCAGTTCGTCCGCAATCTCCGAGAACACCGCCTGCTGCGCGGGAGACAACTCCAGCACGATCGGCATGAGCAAGCGCTGGCTTTCGACTTTCTGCGCCCCCCGCTGTTTCAGGATTCGCTCAAACAACACGCGTTCGTGCGCCACATGCTGATCGACAATCCATAGCCCATCTTCGTTCACCGCCAGGATGAACGAATTCCGAATCTGGCCCAGCGGCTTCAATGTGCCGAGAGCCGACAGCGTCGGCTCCTCCTCGCCGACGTCAAGCGCCGGAGCACACCCGTTGTCGGGAACCGCGTCGGCTCCGCGCGCCAGCGAAACCGCTGCATTCGCCTCCACCGCGATTCCGCCTTCGAACTGGAATCGCTGCGAGATCGGCGGAGGCATTGGGGCCTGCAACGAAAACCCTCCGCTGTCCGCGGGATCATACGACTGGGCTGGCACATCGGCTTGCGCATCCGCGACCGAAGCCACGACGAACGCCGGTTCCCAAGCCCCGGGAGTGAGCCCGGGCGTCATTGCCCCCGGCGTCAGCGACGTACTCGCGGTCGCGTGGGCATGCATCTCGGTCACAAACTGCGGCACCGGGCGCGCTTTCATCAGCGCCGCTCGCACCGAGTCGCGCACAAAATCATGCATCACCGATTGCTGCCGGAAGCGCACCTCGGTCTTCGAAGGATGCACGTTCACGTCCACCTCGCCGGCCGGCAACTCCAGAAACAGCAGCACCACCGGATACACCGTCGGCGGAATAATGTTTCGATACGCCTCGGTCAGCGCGTGCTGGATCAAGCGATCGCGGATCGTGCGGCCGTTCACGAATACAAAAATCGAATTGCGGTTCAGCTTCTGAATCTCCGGCTTCGACACGAAGCCGTGAACGCGCATCTCGCCCGGGTTTTCGTATGAACGATCTTTTTCAGCGACCTCGCCATCCTCCTCGACCTCCTTGCGCCGCCACGGCGGAGGCTGGGGCAATCCCACGCGCTCCAACGCCTGCCGCGAGGCCACGGGAATCAACTGGTCCAGCGTTTCTTTTCCAAATACCTGATACACGCGCTGGCTGTATCCCGCCACCGGAGGCGCGACCAGCATGGCATTCGCCGCCGAGTGCAACTCGAAATGTTTTTCCGGATGGGCCAGCGCGTAGTGCGTGACCAGCGACGCGATGTGTGACAACTCGGTCGACTCCGCCTTCAGAAACTTCTTGCGCGCCGGAGTATTAAAAAAAAGATCGCGCACCGTGATCGAAGTTCCCAGCGGCAAGCCCGCTTCTTCGACGCGCGCAATCTTGCCGCCGTTAATCTCGACCACCGTGCCGGCCGACTCTTCTTCAGCCCGCGTCTCCAGGCGCAGCCGCGACACCGACGCGATCGAGGGCAGCGCCTCTCCGCGAAATCCCAGCGTGGCAATGCTCAGCAAATCCTCGGCATTCTTGATTTTCGAGGTCGCATGGCGCTCAAAGGCCAGCATGGCGTCGTCGCGCACCATGCCGCATCCGTTGTCGGTGATCTGGATCAGTTTTTTCCCGCCCGCCTCCACGCTGATCTTGATGCGAGTCGCGCCCGCGTCCAGCGCGTTCTCCAGCATCTCCTTCACCACCGATGCCGGGCGCTCCACCACCTCGCCGGCGGCGATCTGGTTGGCAACAGTCTCGGAAAGTACGTGGATGCGGCCCATGGGCAGTGATCAGTGATGAGTGGCTAATGGTCAGTTTCGCAGATGGGATGGAAAAAACAAAGGCGGGTCGATGTGGGGCGGACACTCCTGTCCGCCAAGTGCCAGCAGTACGGCAGTCATTCAGGTCCGCCGGTGCGTTGAAGTCAAAGTCAAAGGCGGCGGACAGAGCCTGCCCTGAGCTTGCCGAAGGGAGTGTCCGCCCCACACGGATCACTTGGCGTCCGTCACCTGCTCGCGCGACTCGTTGTAGGTGCCAAACTTTTTCGCGACCGGTTTCAGCGTGGGATAGAACTGCACGAACGTGTGTTCGACCGCGGCGTGCTCCTCATGGCACGACCAGCAGGGGTTGCCCTTGGGCATGGCGCCGGCACTCTTCCCTGCCGAACTCGCGCCATCGGCGTCAAAGACGTAGTAGGCCCACTTGTCCGGATTCCGCGCCGAATCTTTCACCTCGACGGCCAGGCCCATCAAATCGGTCTGAAAATGTCCGGTCTTGTTGATCGATCCTTTGCTGGCGGCGTCGCGTTCGTCGATCACGAACATGGTCTGCTCCGGCCACTTGCCGGAGTTCACAAACCCGTCATAAGCCCAGCGCTGCACGAAAACGTTGGTGAACATTTCATGGCTGCCGGGCGCAGGACTGTAGTTCATGCCATAGCCGGCGGAGAGAAACATCCACTCGCGGTAGTCGGCGGGCCGAAGGAGTTGGCCTTTGTCGTCATATTGCGGCTTGGAAGATTTCTCTTTCTCATCGGGTGCGGGCGCTGCCGCGAGCAGCGCGAAGCAAGCAGCCAGAACCAGCGCAGAGCAGAAAACGATTTTCATGGACACTCCGGTTGAAGACACCAGACTTGAACACATCAGCGTTTCACGATACGCCGGGCAACTTCAACCAATTAAACATAAACAAATCCAAGATCGCGCACTCCAGACCTGAGCGGCGTACTCGCGCGGAAAAGAAAAAGGCGCTCCGAGATGAGCGGAGCGCCTACGAACTTCGTGCTGCTTCTCGAGTTGGGCCGCTATTTCACCACGTCCAGTTGGACCGTCGAGGTGACGGTCGAAGAGCCCGATGTAGCGGTCAGAGTGATCGTGTAATTGCCCACGGGTGTTCCCGGGTTGGAGTTGCCGCCGCTGCTGCCGCCGCAGGAGGCCAGCCACATGGTGGAGAAGCCCATGACCAGGATGAGTCCCAGGAGGCGCATGCCGCGCAGCGAGCGACGGCGCGTTCCCGCCGTTAACATCAGGCCGAACAAACCTGGCAGCAGAGCTGCATAGAGGATCCCCGTCCCCCGGCTGGACGGATGTCGCAGCGCGGCGGTCGGGGCTGAGGTCGTGATGTTGAAACTGACGGTCTGCGTCGTCGTGATCCCCTGCGCCGGAGAGGTGCAGATTGACTCCGGAGCGGGGTCGGCGCACTGGAACGCAACCGTTCCGTTAAAGCTCCCGTTTACCTGTACAGTGACCAGCACGCTAGCGTTCGACCCTTGCGAAACCTGGTAGCTTGCAGCCGTCGGAGCGAGCGAAAAGCCAGCCGGCAATGTCGCGGCCCATGCGACGGCCAGGTGGTTTGAGTTGACTGACCCAAGACCGGTGGCCAGGTTGAAGCCGGTAGCCGAATCTGCGTTCGAGGCCTGGAAGCCAATCAAGCCAGCCGTCGGTCCGGTCGACGGGCACCGTAGCGCGGGTGGCTGGACGGATGGCTGCCCCTCTTCACAATACGCAGTGTTCTCGCCGGTTGTGACTGGGTTGAACGCTCCGTTGGCTTGGGTCTTCGCCAGCGAGTAGAGCGTTTGGTTAATGTTCCCCAAGCCCGGCGGGGTCCCTGCGGGCAGGTATTGGTTCAGCAGCGTCACGATACCGGCAAAGATGGGGGCCGAGGCCGATGTCCCGCCGATGATCGAGAAGTCTCCGACCGCGGTGGGGATTCCGTTCGCACAACTGCTGCCGCCCGACACCTGGGTGCAATAGACGAAGCCCGGGAAATTCGGGGTCGCCAACAAAGAGACATCCGGCGACATACGCGTCGTCTGCCCAGAAATGGTCACGGTTTGCCATGCAGGCTGCGGGAAACCGGATACGCACGCCGAGAAGTCTGCGTTCTGCACCGCGCAGTTGCTGGCGCCCCCACCGCCGGCCCCAATGCCGAAATTGTCCTGCGCCGTGGCTGAAGAGGTAATCGGAACCCAGCCGGACTGGGGAGGCGTTCCGCCCTGGCTGCAAAACAGGCCCGGGAATTGCTGGCAATATTGCGCGAATTCGTCGTCGTCGTTCCAGGTCTGTTCCGGAATATAGCCATTTCCCGGTCCGTTGGGCAGAATTGAGCCGCCATTGGCTCCGTTAGCCTGACCCCAGTACGCAGCCGGAGGTGGAATGATGTCCGCCAGCGGTATGGCTGTACCCCCAACGCCCGTCACTTCCGGGCTGCTCGCCGGGTAGGCTACGGCCAGGCCTCCAGTGGCAAGGCCCGTGGCGGTGAGCGTAGAGTTGTCGTCGCACTCCGCTGCACCGGAGTCGCCGCTGGAATTCACGAAGGTGATTCCCTCCGTATTCGCTTTCTGCAGTTCGGTTTCAAACAGGGCTGGCTGACCTATTTCTAATTCGCCAATGTTCTCCTCGAACTCGCAGCCGCCAAAGCTCAAACTGATCACGGTCTCGCCGAGTGTGCTCTGATTGTCGATCGCGTAGTAGAAGGAAGTGAACGCATCGGTCGAATTCACGAAGATGATCTGCGCACCGGGCGCGATGGCTCCAGACCACTCCAGATCCAGGTCAGCCTCTTCGAGGGTGTTGCCCCCGACCGGCCCGGGATCAGCGCCACCCAGCACGTAGCTAAAATGGGGATCGCTGCACGCCGTGACCAGGTCGTTCGGCGGGTTCCCTGCGGTGCAACTGATCGCGGGAAGCCCGAAGCCCGTGCGAAAGTCGTTAAGATCAGACAGGTAAATATCGGTCGCCCCCATGATCGCCAGTATCTGCCCGCTGCCGTCGATTCCGTTCTTGTGAAGGGGATTGATGTCGTAAATCGTATAGATGTCGCCCGGGGCTATGTACTGTGCAGTATAGGTCCCACCGTTGTAGAAGTAGTCCGGGCGGGCCCGCCTAACGCCCATCGGCCGGGGATGGAAATCGTCCAACCCACGCACGCCCGTGACAATGCCGGCGAGAGCCGCGGGAATCTGCGGCGCCGTGGCGTTGGCGTAATGCAATTCGCCTTTTACGTTGTAATGGTGAATTTCAGTGCCGAACGCGGTCTCGACCTGGGCAGCCGTGCCGGTAAAAGAAATCCAGTTACGCCCGTGCGCCGGCTCAATCATGGTGAATCCTTGGGCGGACAGCCAGGCCACCAACTGCTGCATGTCGTTCTGGCTGAGGCCGAAACGGTCGGCGTACTGCTCCGGCGTGATCCACTTATGGTAGTTCGGCGATTTCCGGTCCTGCTGCTGCGCCAGCAGCTGCTTGATCGCGCTCTGCTGCGCCGCGGTGGGCGCGGTCAGCAGCGTCATCGTGCCCAGACGCATGGCGGGATCGACCCGGCCCTGGTCGTACTGTGGCAGCGCCTGGTGGCGGACGTTCCCTTTCAGCCCATGGCTCTGGCCGCTGGCGAGCGATCCGGAAATGCGGTCTTGCTGGGCCGCAAAACTCAAGCTGGAGAAAAGGCTGGCGACGAGGAGGGAGAGCGACAACGCCTTGACGATTCGCATGGAAACTCCGGGCAGATCGGATACCTGCTGTGTTTTAACTTATAACGACTTATCCCTGTTCGATCAAGGCTGTTGCATAGAAGGTTGTATGGAGGGCCAAAGTTAACAAAGATTCGGCCGAAATTCACTCTTTCTGGCTTGCCCCGGTCGGTTTGACGATCATCAACCACGAAAATCAGGGGCTTCGTGATATTTCGTGACCTTCGTGGTTGATGCTTTTGGGGCGTCAAACCGACCCACTGAAAATCACGGAATCTGCCAGGCCACTGCCGTATACTGCGACTGCCCTGAAGCCCCCGCAATCCCGGCATGCCACCCCCAAACGCCCCCAAATCGCGCCTCGCCTACATCGACTGGATGCGCGGACTGGCCTGCCTGCTCATGTTCCAGACCCATTGTTACGATTCGTGGCTCAGCCCGCAGGCGCGCCAGAGCCGCTTTTTCATGTATTCGCAGCTGGGTGGAACTTTTCCGGCTCCGCTGTTTCTGTTTCTAGCGGGGATTTCCTTCGCGCTCGTCACCGAGAAACTCTGGCAGAAAGAGGTCGCGCCGGCGCAGATCGCCGGCAGCA
>Ga0181532_10004074_pt1 | contig 12929 bp, 11 predicted proteins | sample PEATcosm2014_Bin_33_FD_119768 | JGI IMG/M metagenome (GOLD analysis project Ga0181532, IMG submission 119768) | Peatland microbial communities from MTU Mesocosm Facility, Houghton, MI, USA - PEATcosm2014_Bin11_30_metaG | ecosystem: Environmental > Terrestrial > Soil > Wetlands > Peat | place...
CATGCTCGGCGACAACGTGCTTTCGATCAACGCGAGCGTGCGCGGCGAGACGATCCGCCGATTGTCCTATATCTCGTCGGCGTTCCCGGCCGATTTCATGACCCGAATCGAGTTTGGCAAGCCGGTGGGCGCGTTCAAGCATCGGATGCACGACAAGGTGCTCGAGGTCGTCGTTCTCAAGGCGGAGGCGGCCCAGTTTCAGCACGCTGCCTGAAAAATTCTCGCGAGCTTGAACCGGCGTACGAGCTTGGACCGGCTGATTCGGCGCGCCGACAGTGCAGTTGAGCTTGGCTGAGATGGCGATCCACATTCGGGACGCCACAGATCGCGACCTGCCCGGTATCATCGAGATCGAGCGGCTGGCCTTCCCCGCCCCCTGGACGATGGCCTCCTTTCAACGTGAACTGACGCTGCCGTTCTCGCGCATCATGGTGGCGATCCCGGCGGCCAGCGACGAGCATGGGCGGGACGACAACGGCAAGATTGCCGGCTTTCTCTGCCGATGGCTGATCGCCGACGAATGCCACGTCCTCAATATCGCCGTGCATCCGGAGTCGCGCCGGCTCGGGATCGGCACCGTGCTGCTAACCGAAGCGATCACCGAGGCGAGATCGATGGGCGCAAGCGTGGTTACGCTGGAAGTTCGCCGTTCTAACCTGCCTGCGCGGCAGCTTTATCGGAAGTTCGAGTTCGAAGAACGGCGTTTGAGACGGCATTACTACGGTCCCGGTGAAGACGCGATCATCATGGAACTCCAGTTGAACTGACCTGATTCGGCAGTTAATTCCGAACATTGTTCTATCGAGTCTCACCGATTCCGGTTTCTTTTTAGGACTGGGGTTACAAATCAACTGAATTTGTGTCATAATGCATTTACATTCCAGGCTGATCGGATAAGTGATGAACCCATGAACTGCGCGGTCATCAACCCCTGTCCGAAATCCAGAGCCTGCCATCGAGTGCCATTATCACGATGAATTTGCCGTTCAAGAAGGGTGAAAAAGTGGTTTACCCCGCCCATGGGGTGGCCGTCATCGAAGACATCCAGATGCGGGTTATCTCCGGGACGGAGCGGCGTTTTTACATGCTCCGGATCCTCGGCACCGAGAAGATGACCATCATGATCCCGACCGAAAATGTCGAGTCGGTCGGACTGCGGCGAGTTATCGGAAAGGATATGGTGGAAAAAATTTACCGTATCCTGCGCCAGCGCAAGGTCGAGGTCGATACGCAAACCTGGAACCGGCGTTATCGCGAATATACGGAGAAGATTAAGACTGGTTCTCCGCTGGAAATCGCCAAGGTGCTGCGCGACCTGCTGGTGCTCAAGAGCGACAAGGAGTTGTCGTTCGGCGAGCGCAAGATGCTCGACACGGCGCGATCCTTGCTCGTGAAGGAATTGTCGATCGCCAAGGCGCATCCCGAAGAGAAAATCATGGAAGAACTGAAGACGATCTTCGCGAACTAGCCGCCGCCGCCAATCGAATTGTGTGAATAAGGCCGGGATTTTCCCCCCGGCCTTTTCATTTTTGCGGAAGGGGCCTGCGATTTTGTTGAACGTGCGCATCGAGTCTGCAAATCTGCATCGATATGCCAAAGCGAATGTTCGTGTTGGGCGTTGCGTTTTTTGCGCTCGCGATTTTTTCCGCTACTCGATGCGCGGCCAAAGCCAACGCCGAGGACGTGATTGTCGATCATTTCTTCTCGGCGATTCGTGACGGCAACTTCAAAGCGGCGACCAGTCATTTCAGCGCGAAGATGAAAGCATTGTCGCCGGCGGGGCTGAAGGGGTCGTGGAACCAGGTGTACGCCAGCGAGGGTAGGCTGCGCAGCTGGAAAATTTTCGAGCGGCGGGATCTTCCCAAGGGCGGCGACGAGGTCAGGGTACAACTCAGGTTCTCTCGCTCGACGGCGAATTCGATAATCGTGGTCACCTCGCAGACCGGCGAGATTAAGTTGATATTATTCAAGCAGCCTGCGACCGCGCCCCCATATTCGGACCAAACAAGGTTTCACTTCGAGGATGTGGCAGTAGGTGCGTACAAGTTGCCCGGCACGCTGACGATCCCAAAGGGCAAGGGCCCATTTCCAGCTGTGGTCCTCATCGAAGGATCGGGCCCCAACGATCGCGACGAGACGGTCGGCGCCAATCATCCATTCGCCGACCTCGCCCAGGGACTCAGCTCGCGCGGAATTGTCGTACTCCGATACGACAAGCGCACCTATGCGTACCCGCAGCTCGATCCGCAGCAGACCACGGTGGACGAGGAAGTCATCCAGGACGGCGTCGCCGCGGTGGGGCTGCTGCGGGCGCGGCGCGACGTGGCGCAAGACAGGATCTTCGTCGTCGGGCACAGCCTTGGCGCGATGCTGGCGCCGGAGATTGTGAAGAATGCATGGCCGATTGCGGGAATCGTGATGCTGGCGCCGTCGGGCCGCAAGCTGGAGCAGGCGATAATTCAGCAGGCGCGATTTTCGCCACAAATGCCACCGGAGCAACTGCCGGTTGCCGAGCGCCAGGCCGACGACATCTCGGCGCACAAGATGCCGCCGACGCAAATTTTCTTCGGCGCGCCCGCGTCGTACTACTACAACCTCGACGCGCGCGACGAAGTCGCAATCGCGCGCAGCCTTAACCTGCCGATCCTGATTCTGCACGGCTCGCGCGACTACCAGGTGCTCGACAAGGACATCGGCGACTGGCAAAACGGCCTCAAGGGTGACCCGAAGGTTAAGGTCGATACGTTCCCGGGGCTCAACCATCTGTTCATCGCGGGCGCGGGCAACCCCGGACCGGCCGAGTACGCGACGCCGGGTCATGTTGACGCGGCGGTCATCGCAACGATCGCAAGTTTCGTGGCAAACGCCGGTCGTACTCCGGCGTCGCACGCGATGGCGAATTGACAGCCTCGGCGATCATCGTTGCGGCGGGGATCGGCGCGCGGCTTGGGTCGGGCGTGCCCAAGGCGTTCATAAAGATCGGCGGCCGCACGATGCTGTCGTATTCGCTCGGCGCCGTCGCACAAATCAATTCGATTGGCGAAGTGGTGATAACAGTGCCCGAAGGATTCGAAAGTTCGGCGCGCGCCGAAGCCGCGGCGGCCGGGCTTGGCGTACCGGTCAAGATTACGCCCGGCGGCGTCGAGCGTCAGGATTCGGTGCGAATCGCGCTCGGACTGACCAGTTCGGAGAGCGAGCTGGTGATAATACATGACGCGGCGCGTCCGCTGGCGACGCCGGCAATTTTCGAGGCGTGCATGGCGGCGGCGGCGCGGGCCGGCGGTGCGATCGCGGCGATACCAGTGGCCGATACCCTCAAGCGCGTCGCCGACGGCGCGATCGCGGCGACCGTCGCGCGGGCCGGGCTATGGCAAGCGCAAACTCCGCAGGCATTTCGCCGCGCGGTGCTGGTCGCGGCGCATCGACGCGCAGTCAGCGAGGGAATCATCGCGACCGATGACGCGGATTTGGTCGAACGGACGGGAGCTCGCGTCGAAGTGGTCGAAGGCTCGACCGCGAACATCAAGATCACCACGCCATCCGATCTGGCGATCGTCGAGGCAATCATCGCCGCCCGGATGGCGGATTAACGCTCGCGCTACGCCGGCTCCGGCTCGTATCCGGCCCGCTCGATCAGCTCGCGGGTTCGCGACCAGTCCCATCCCGCGGTGGTCAGGTAGCCGTTGACGAAAATCGAATTCACCGCGCTGAACAGTTCGGCCTGGCGCGCGCCAACGTTGAGTTCGCGGCCGCCCGCCGCGCGAACCTCGCTGCGCGGATTGAGGATACGGAACAGGCACGCGGCCTTGAGACATTTCTCGGGCGTGAGCGCGCGCCTGGATTCGAGCGGAGTGCCCTTTATCGGATGCAGAAAATTCAGCGGCACCGAATCGACCGCGAGGCGCCGCGTCGAGTAGGCGAGATCGATAATGTCATCGTCAGTCTCGCCCATCCCGATTATCCCTCCCGAGCAAGTCGATAATCCCGCCGCGCGCACGTTGCCGAGAGTCTCGACCCGGTCGTCCCAGGTATGCGTCGTGCAAATTTCCGGATAGAAGCGGCGGCTGGTGTTGAGGTTGTGATTTATCCATCCCGCGCCGGCGCTCTTGAGCTCGCCCGCCTGCTCGCGATTCATCAGGCCGATCGACAGGCACAGCTCCAGCCCCGGCAGCTCGGCGCGGATTCGATCGCACGCCTCGCCGAGATGCTCGATATCCTGGCGCACCGGACCGCGCATGCTGCAGACCATGCAGTAGCGGCGCGCCCCGCTCTCGACCGCGATTCGTGCGCCCTCGATCAATTTGGCGGCGCTCTGCATTTTGTAAACGGGGATTTCGGCTTTCGAGATGCGCGATTGCGAGCAATAGCTGCAATCCTCGGCGCAGATGCCGCTTTGCGCGTTGCGCAGCATGCAAATCTTCACTCGGCGGCCGAATGCGGCCTCGCGCACGGCGCTCGTCGCGGCGAGCAAATCAGCAAGCCGATGGTCGGGGCAATTGAGGATTGCCGCGGCGGTCTCGCGTGAGATTTCTTTTCCGGCCAGCACTTCTTCGACCATGCGATCGAGATCGATTTCCTCAAACTTCAACATCACCGATTCCTTGTGGCTTGAAAAAATGCGCGCGCCGAAGATTTAGAGCTTTCCCGAAGCTCGATCAAGGACTATTGCGCGGCGGACGCATCGGATTCGCCGGCTTTGATCCGTTGGCAATCACGCCTTCGTTGAGCGAGCCGGAGCGAAAGCCCTTCAGATCGATCGCGACGAATCGAAAACCGATTTTTTTGAATTCGCGATCGATCGTTTCGCGAATTTCGGGCTCGAAGATGCGCGCGATCCGGCTTTGCTCGACCTCCAATCGCGCGACCTCGCCATGGTAGCGCACGCGCGCGACCGCAAAGCCCATCGAATGAAGCAGCTGCTCGCCCGCCGCGACTTTCCTAAGCCCCTCGGGCGTTATCTCCGTGCCGTACGGAAAGCGCGACGACAGGCACGGCGAGGCGGGCCGATCCCAGGTCGGCAACCCCATCGAGTGCGAGAGCGCGCGAACCTCGGCCTTGGTCATTTCGGCTTCGACCAGCGGATGGCGCACGCGTTTCTCGCCGGCCGCCCGCATCCCGGGGCGATAGTCGTGCAGGTCGTCGAGGTTAAGCCCGTCCACTATCTCGTCGATACCAAGTTGCGCGCCCTTTGCCTCGCAAACCGTAAACAGATTGTGCTTGCACAGGTAGCATCGGTCGAGCGGATTTGCCGCGTAGCCCGGAATCTCGAGTTCATTGGACTCGACGACCAGGTGGCGCGCGCCGATCAGGCGCGCCATCGCAAGCGCCGAATCGCGATCCTCGTCGGGCATCGTGGGCGAAGTCGTCGTCAGCGCGAGCACGGAGCCGCCAAGCACGTCGTGCGCGACCTTGAGCACCAGGGTGGAATCGACGCCGCCGGAAAACGCCACGATAAGGTTGCGCATCGGCGCAAATATCGCGCGCATCCGCTCAAGCTTCGCGTCCAGCGTTTTCGATATGTCCGTCGAATCAGCCATTGCTAGATTCCCGCGGCCGGGAAAAGATCGGTCGTCAGATAGCGCTCGCCGGTGTCGCAGAAAATCACGGCCACGACGTTGCCCTTGCCAAGCCGCCTGGCTATCTCGATAGCCGCGCAGCAGCTTGCGCCCGACGAGATGCCGACCAGCATGCCCTCCTCGCGCGCGAGACGGCGCGCGCACAGGACCGCATCCTCGTCGCTTACGGCGATTATCTCATCGTAAACTTGAGTGTCGAGATTGCCCGGCACGAAGCCGGCGCCGATTCCCTGAATCTTGTGAAAGCCCGGCTTGCCGCCCGACAACACCGGCGAGTTTTTCGGCTCGACGGCGACGATCAGGACTTTTTTGTCGAGATGCTCGCGCAAGTAGTGGCCCGCGCCGGTGATCGTTCCGCCCGTCCCCACGCCGGAGATGAACGCGTCGATGCGCGGGAGCTGTTCGAGCAACTCGGGCCCGGTGGATCGATAGTGGATGTCGGGATTGGCGGTGTTGCTGAATTGCTGCGGCATGAAGTAGCCGGGATTCTCGCGGCACAGTTCCTCGGCCTTCGCGATCGCCCCGTGCATCCCGCGCGTGTCCGGCGTCAGCACCAGCTCCGCGCCGTAAGCGACCAGCAGCGAGCGCCGTTCCTCGCTCATCGTGTCAGGCATCGTAAGAATCAGCTTATAGCCTTTCACGGCAGCGACCAGCGCCAGGCCGATCCCGGTGTTGCCGGAGGTCGGCTCGACGATCGTATCGCCCGGCTTTAGCCGGCCGGCTTTCTCGGCCGCCTCGACCATCGCCAGGCAGATCCGGTCCTTGACGCTGCCACCGGGATTGAAATTCTCGAGCTTCGCCCATACTTCGGCGTCGTTCTTGCCGGGGATGCGATTGAGCCGGACGACGGGCGTGTTGCCGATAAGTTCAAGCGGCGATCGCGCGACGCTGATAGGCATGGCGGCGATTGTATCCAAAAGATGCGCCCAGTTGCGAATCTCGCCAAGGCGGGTTCCTGATCTCCTCCCTAACCCTTTCTGACCGGGACGAGGTCCCGCATCTTTTCTTTTCACTTTTCACTGGGTGCAGGGCTAAGCGCTGCGGCGCAGCCTCGACTGTCTTCTCGATGGACCCCAAGGAGGACCCGGTGGTAGTGTTCATGACCCAGTTGATGCGGTCGGCCACATTCAACTTCCGCGGGCAACTTAAGAACATCATTTATTCGGCCATTGTCGATTGAGGTGTAGGCCATGGACACGTACGTCGAGCTCGACACCCACCTGCCCGACCATTACCGGACACTCAAGGACAACATTCATCGCTTCGCGCGCGAGGTGATGCGCCCGACGGCGGCCGCTCTGGACCGGCTCGCCGATCCGAGCGCGGTAATCGCGCCGGGCTCGCCGCTGTGGGACTTCCTCAAGCAGGCATATCGGCTCGGGTACAATAAGGCCGGGTTTCCCACCCAGTTCGGCGGACTCGGACTGAGCGGCCTTGGGCAGCATATCTACCTCGAGGAGCTTGGATGGGGCAGCGCGGACCTCGCGCTGACACTTGGTCTTGCAGGGGCGCCGTTCGGCGCGCTTGCGGCCACCGGCAATCGCGAACTGATCGAAAAGTATGTTGTGCCGTTCATTCAGGATCGCGAGGCGGATTACATCGGATGCTGGCCGGTGACCGAGCCGCAGCATGGATCGGATTGGGTAACGGGGCTGTGGGACCGGGACCACAATGACCTGGCGGGTCACGTGATCGCCCGGCGCGACGGCGATTCGTACGTGATCAGCGGGCAGAAGTCGGCTTGGGTTTCCAACGGAACGATTGCGACGCATGGCCTGGTGATTCTGATCGCCGACCCTTCACGCGGCAGCGTGCTCGGCCGAGGCGTTGCTTTCGTGCCGTTCGACTTGCCCGGCGTATCGAAGGGCAAGCCGCTCAACAAGCTCGGCCAGCGCGCGCTCAACCAGGGCGAGATTTTCTTCGATGAGGTCAGGATTCCGAGCAGCTACATGCTGATCGCGCCCGACCAGCCCGCGGCTGCGGCGGCCTACGGCAGGGGCGGCGGTCCAAACGCGATGGTGGGTGCGGTCTTCACCGGAGTGGCTCGTGCCGCCTTCGAGATTGCGCTCGATTACTCCAGGCAGCGCATCCAGGGTGGCAAGCCGATTTGCGAGCATCAGCTCGTGCAAAAGCGCCTGTTCGAAATGTTCACGAAGGTCGAGACGTGCCGCCTGCTCTCGCGCGCGGCGATAACCTACAACACCGACGCACCGGTGCCCGCGATGGAATACTCGATTGCCTCGAAGACCTTCTGCACGCAGGCGGCATTTGAGGTCGCCAGCGACGCGCTTCAGATGCTGGGTGGCAACGGTCTCAGCAAGGAGTATCCGATCGAAAAAATCTTCCGAGACGCGCGCGCCGCGCTGATCGAGGACGGCACCAACGACGTGCTCAGCCTGGTCGGGGCAAGCCTGGTGCTCGCGCGCCCCTCCTGAGCGCACCCACCGCGCACCCACCGCGCCCACAGCAGGGGTGACCCCTGGCCGTTGGCACGGCTGGCCAATATTAAGGGGGGAAATACACAACCGGTTGTGGTTTTGGGACGGCTGCGCTCCAGGGCTAGCTTTGTTCCGTCAAAAATATTTTTGCGAGAAGCGCAAGGGTCGGTGGCGCGGGTGGTGAGTCGTCGGGCGGCTTTTTCAGCAAGCGGGCGTGCAGAATCCTGGCTGTTGACCATAAGCGATTGGTAGCACGGAGGGCGCTCGAGCATAAGGCTGAATAGTTCAGCCCCTGCGACGGCACCTCTTCTATCGTGTAGTCGTGAAAAGATGCGCTGCGCAGATTTTCACGTCTTCTCACTGGGTGCAGGGGTCACCCCTGCCCAAGGAGGTGCGGAACCCACGGTGGGTTCCGCATTTAGGTGATAGGTTGTTCCCAATGTTGCCGCATGAGAGCACTGCGCATCCCATCCGGCGCGTGCTGGTGATTTTTCCGGGCGCGCTCGGCGACCTCATGTGCTTGATGCCGGCGCTGGCGGCGATCTCGCGGCGCCACCCGGACGCGTCAGTCGAGCTGATGGCGCGCATCGAACTGGCCCGGCTCGCAGCCGGAAGAACCGTCGTCGCGCGCGCTCATTCGATAGACGCTCGCGAGGTCGGAGCGTTATTCACTGATGAACCGCCGGCCAATTCAAACTCGCGTCGATTCTTCGCGGACTTCGAGCGCATCTACTCGTTCTTCGCGTCGGACGACCAGCGTTTTCGCGCGCGATTGGCGGCGGCAACCGATGGGCACGTCTCGTTTCACCCGTTCCGCCCCGGCGGCGACGGCCACGTATCAGCGGCTTACTTGCGGGCAACTGAAATTGAAATTGACGAGCGCGCTTCGCCGCTGGATTCACGGCTCGAACCGACTCCGGACGACCTCGCGGCAGCCTCGCGCGCGCTCGCGCAATCGAAATGCGCCGTCTCGAATCTGATTGTGATTTTTCCCGGCAGCGGAAGTCCCGGCAAGAACTGGCCGGCGGATAAATTCGCCGCACTCGCATCTACGCTATCGAGCCGCGCAAGCGCCGCGGCACCTGAAAAACGCATCACGTGGCCGAGCATTCCGGCTAATGCATTATGTGTCGCGGCCCCTGAAAAAAGCGTCGCGGTCATCCTGGGTCCCGCCGAAATATCGATGGAGCCGATCTTTCGCGAGTCAGGTGTCCCGGTCCTCAAGCACCTCGATTTGCCGACGGTCGCGGCGATCGCGCGTGTCGCATCGGCCTTCGTCGGTAACGATTCGGGCGTGTCGCATCTGGCGGCCGCGGCCGGCGCGTCCGGCGTGGTGATCTTCGGGCCTACCGATCCCGCGCGATGGGGTCCGATGCCCGCGGGCACTGATGGGCACATCGTGATTTTGAGGCGCACCCCGATCGATTCCATCGAGCCCGCCGAAGTCGCCTCCGCGCTGTCGGGGATACTGCTTACAGCGGAACGGAACATTATCGACTGAAAGTTTTGAGGAATGGTTAAGCCGCTGAAGACGCGGCTCTATTGGGGCGTTTTTGGCGAGGATGAAAGACAAAAGTTGAGATCGTCGGGAAGCCTCCTGGACTCAAAACCGAGCTCGAACTCCGCGTTTGTAAACCGCTAGTGTTGGTGCTACTTTGCATCGGGCTGCAAAACGGAAATTCCGGTTGAACGAGTATCTGATTTGCGACCGAATACGGAGTGTCCACCGTTCAACCAAAATAAAATGGGAGGCTTGCCTTGCGGCTCCTTGCGAATGCACCGCCATCGCGCCTCGCGTGCTGGCAGACCGGCCGCTGAGTCTTCATGTTTGATCTTCCTAACTATGAGAACATCCAACGTTGGGCTGACTGGTTCGCTCGACGTTCATCGAAACTGCGTTACGGATTGGCGGTCATTGTCGGCGTCTGTATTGGTCTAGCTCTCTCCCGCTTTGCGCCACTTCCGGGGCCTCTCGATGCTTTACTTCATCCGAAACCAGCTCTTCCATCTGCGCAACCTGAGATCGTTAATTCTGCGCAAGCTGAGATCGTTAATTTCGGGAACGACTGGCCACGAACCGATATGGGTACGGAGTTTAATATCTTTTCCGACGTCAAGTTCCTGGGCCAGTCGTCAATCTCCTACGAAACGGTTAAAGGCAACGACCCGGGCGAGTTTTTTCTGCGTCTTCACTACTCGCTCAACCGCGGTAGCCATTCTAAAAGTGCGGATGCCTATTGTGGGATCTATTTTGAGTGGACGGAACCACCTCCAACGTTCATCGATGCATCTTCGTACAGCGGTCTCAGTTTTAAAGCCTCTTTTACCCCAGCTGATACGAAAGACGAGCCTCAATTCATCCTTAACATAGGAACGCCAGGTGTTTCAGACTCCTCCTATTTCGAGTATGACTTCACAGAGCTCCTTTCTACACCTGGTAAGTTTTACACCGTTGACATTCCATTCAGTAGTCTGAAGCTACCGCCTTGGGCTACGACGGCTGATCGGAAACGGCGCTTCAGGGCCTCTGAGATCTTCCGAATATCGATTACCATCAAAGGAACCGATCAATCGGGATCCTTCGATTTCAAGGACATGAAATTTACTTCCTCGTGAACCATGGTGGCTAAGTCATCGCGGCTGTTTGCAGCCGCCGCGATCGTCTGGTTGGCTGCTGTTTGCGTCGCTATCCCTGCTCTGATCCCGGCAAAGACCTCCCTAGATTTGCAAGACTCACTATTCAACTTTACAGCCTTGACGCTGCTCGCCTACTTCTGGTTTTACAACGCCTATTACGCTTGTTCTTTCGCAGAGTATTGCTGCACGTCGCCTATCGACGAAACCCTCTGCGCGACCGGCGACGAGGAGCAGCAGACACCTGCGATTGCGGTCCTCCAGACAGTATGCAACGACTTTGTCAAAGAGGCCGTTTCCAGGAATCTCGAGCTCGCCTCGGCTCGGTGCCATCTATTTATATGCGACGACAGTACGAACAACGATGCGAGGGCAGAGGTCGACAGATTCGTGCAGGAGAATGCTCGAAACTGCACTCTGTTACGACGCAGCAATCGGGCTGGCTACAAAGCCGGGAACCTGAATCACGCTCTGCGGTATTTAGGCAATAACTACCCGTTCATCATCCTAGCAGATAGCGACTCGGTGATTTCGGCAGACTTCGTGGAGGTTGCGCTCCACCGGCTTACTAAGGACGACCGGCTTGCTTTTGTACAGGCACCACATTCCGCTAACTTGAGACGATCGAATGGGCTCGCGGCCGCGTTGGCGATGAGTCTAGAAGCTATGTGGCGTCTCCTTTCGTTGAAGGACCGGTTTGGCATCACCCCCTTGATGGGACACGGGGGAATGATTCGGCTAGAAGCGCTCAGACAAGTCGGCGGTTTCCCGAACAGAGTGTCAGAAGACCTTGCTCTTACTGCCCTTTTTCGAAGACACGGATACTACGGCTGCCTCGCGCGGCGGGCGAGGTGCTACGAGGAGCCCCCGCAGAGTTTCTCCCATTTCCGAAGGAGGTTTGAGAAATGGTTGATTGGCGGTGTCGAGTTCATGAAGAAAGACGCCGTACCGTTTGCGTGCGCAGAGAGCGTCACTACCGTCGAAAAAGTCGATCTATTCTTCCATCTATTTGGGCTGTTCAATGTTCCTTTGCTCTTTGTCTTCCTGTTGGTAGTGAACGTGCTGTGGCCATTGAGTTCCGGTACCTGGGAAACGGCTACCGTCGCGATTCCACCCCTTAACGTCGCGATAGGTATCCCAGTGCTCTCCTCAAGTCTCGTCAATTCGCCCGTTGGCTCGCTGTCTACACGTTTTGTGATTATCGGTGCAATTCTGGCGCCGCTAGCCTACTTTCTGCCGGACCTAAAAGATCGGCCAGTCGAGACGCTTAGGTACATTTCGGCAGGGTTTACGAGCTTCTGTACTATGCTCATCCCGGCGACCATTACTCTGGTCAACGTTGTGCTTAGCGGACGGTATGAATTTCGCGCAACAGGAAATCCACTAGAAGACGCTCTCTGGATCCGCGGCAGGAGTAACCTGCCGCGCAATCTGTATGTCGGCCGTGCTTTGTCAATCGGAATCGAGAGCTGCGCAGCTGTGTTTTTTATCAGTATTGCTCTCTGCACCTACAACTTGTTTCTACTTTCCGTTTCGCTTGGCATGTTGTGCGGCCCTTTATTCGAGTTTCTCGATTGGGACAATCGAAAAGTAGTCTGGTTGCGCCATCTTCCTTTTGCGTTGTTGGCGCTTCAGCTGATATTTCTGACATTTCCCGCATTTGGATACAGTGGTTTAGCCCCAAATCTATTGATGATTCACTTTTGAACGTTTATGTCTGCTAATCCGCTGACGTAGCCCCTGCGGCCCAGCGGATGAGCCAGCCGGTCATACGAGGGCCTGATTGCCCGAGGCACTCCAGCCTTCTCTCTCCCCCCCCACGGACGAGGGAATCAGAAGAAGAGCATCGGAGCCGGGCCCTTCGCTGTGCTCAGGGTAAACTCCGCCCGCATCCCGCGGCGGTGCCGATTTGTTTCAACACCGGGTGCAGATCCTGTCCTGAGCGAAGCCGAAGGAGGTCACCCCTGGCCGTGGCGACGGCAGCGCAGTATGAAGCCGTTGGCAGTGGACGCGCGCGACAACGGAGCGAGGCCTTAACGGTGGGTGCAGGGGTCACCCCTGCGAAAATTTGTGGCGCAGCGGCAAACGTAATACACTTGAGAGGGCCATGAGTTTCTTCAAGACGACGATGCTGCTGGGTCTGATGACGGGTCTGCTGATGGTAATCGGCGGGCTGCTCGGAGGCTCGCGCGGCGTCGTGATCTTTTTCGTCATCGCCGCGGTGATGAACTTCTTCAGCTACTGGTTCTCCGACAAGATTGTGCTGCGCGCCTACGGAGCG
>Ga0181532_10004075_pt1 | contig 12927 bp, 12 predicted proteins | sample PEATcosm2014_Bin_33_FD_119768 | JGI IMG/M metagenome (GOLD analysis project Ga0181532, IMG submission 119768) | Peatland microbial communities from MTU Mesocosm Facility, Houghton, MI, USA - PEATcosm2014_Bin11_30_metaG | ecosystem: Environmental > Terrestrial > Soil > Wetlands > Peat | place...
CCCTGTTGGCGGGCAAAGGCGGCGACGGACAACCCGCTGCGATCAAACGAGGCCAGCAGTTGAGCCCGCCGGGCGGCGTCGAGGCGTGGAGCCCGGCGGCGGAGAAACGAACCATTGGATGTCCTCATGGCCCCATTTTTACCACCGCCACCCGCTGATCAACAGGGGGACGCTCCTTTACCGCTTACAAAAAATCTGAAGCTAAAGAACTTCATGTGCCAAAAGCGCGGGTGGACAGCACCGCCCACTTGGATTTGAGCCGGATGCAGGAAGTGGTGTTTTCCACCGGGTCTTATAACTTTAGCCTTTCGTCAGTCAGCCATAGCTGCTTCGGCGACGGAGGAAGCCTTCAGCATTTAGCCTTTCTGCACCTCCTCCTCTTCGGAAACGAAAATGTGCGCTTGTGCAGGAGCCGTTCATATGGAGATTACCGCCCTTCCAAAACAGCCGTGTTCGAAGCTCTATTCCGTATTGCTACTGGCGGTTTGCCGCGTAAAGAATCAAGTTAGAGTATTTTCTTTTCAGAAGAAGGGCTAAGCGCCGGGTAGATGTTACGGATTTTATGTCGCTCTCGTCGAGAATCAAAATCCTTTGTCCTTGCGCCAGTGCCATAGTGACTTCATAGTACGCGGCTGTGAGCGGCTTGACGGTGCCGGCAATCCCTTTCATAGCAAGAATGATCCCACAATCACACCCTCGGTGTCTGAGTATTGTTCCGAAGTAGGCGACTTCTTTGCTTCCGACGGGCCTGTCCCAATACTTACATTCCACTGGGAAGAGATTAGGTAGGAAGTATAGCCCCGTCGGTAGTTGCTTATTCCAAAACGGTACATCGATTTCTTCTGTTCCGAAAGCGTTTCGCACGTTGTCTTCGCACGGTTCAACACCCGGTATTCTTCCGAAGAGGTAACGAGCCAAGTCCTGAAGGGCCTCTCCGCACTCTTTAGTGTTGGAGCCATTCGCGGCTCTTTGCAGAGGGCTTGGGATAGGCCATGTCACGCCGCACGGCTTGCGGTCGTATTTCGTCACGCAAGCGCGGCAGGGCGGGCTTTCTGACGCGGAAATCGCCATGCTGATTGGGGACAAGACCGGCCCAGCAATCATTGCGCAGACCTATGGCGACGTGCGGCCAGATCACTTGCTCAAGCAGGCGCAACGAATCTGCCTGACCGTGCAAGCCAACCAAGCCAGCCCGGCGGATGGTAGTAGTATCGGAAGTAGTAACACGTTGCCCTATGTTTCAGGTTGTGTCGCAAGTGTGCTGCAAGGTACGGAATCCACCCAACAGCCTGTGATTCAAGGGGTTTGAGCCTGCCCGGCGAAACACAGATTGACACCCTGAAACGTGATTGTCCTTACTCTTAATCTGTGGGTCGTGGGTTCGATCCCCTCCCGGGGCACCATTCTTTTTTTGCCTCGCAGATCCGGCGGTTGGCGCCGTCATCGAAGGGAAACGGGAGGTGGTTTGTTTGCCGGACAAATCATGGACGCGGCGTCCTGAATGGGCGCTGGCATCTTTTGACGCCTTTTGTTGTGGCCGGGCCAGGCTGGCCGCGCCGGATGTTCGCCTGGCTGGTTGGGCTGGGGAATGCGCCTCCGCAGGAAATGTTCAACTTACGGCAACAGCACGACACGATAAAATTGTTGCGAGTTTGAGCCAATGGGTTCGGAAATGGTCATGGTGGGATTGGTTGCGGCGTTGGTGCCGGCCAAAGTTGTCCAGTTGGTTAAAATCAAATTGGTCGTGGACTGGATTTGATACATTTGATTTGAGATTGCACTCCAGGTGAATGTCAACGAACCGCCGGATTGCGTTACTGACTGAATCACGGGCGGCGAGGATGGTGCGGTCACTGTGAGCGTGCCGTTGACCAGCGTGACCGTGTAGTTGGTGTGGCGGTTGTTCGGGTCCACGAGGTGCGGCGTGATGGCATACGTTCCCGCCGAACTGTTGGTGGTCGCAGTCGTGCTGTAGGTTGCTGTGATGTTGTCGTTGTTTTGCAAACCAGCAATTGTTCCGCTGAACACTGGATTGGTTGCGCCATACGGGCGGCTTGCGTTGGATGCCGTCACGGTCAAGGTGGCGGGCGATACCACGAGACTCACGTTGGTTGAGCTTGCGCTGCCGTAATCCGTTGTGTCGCTTGGAGTGAAGGTGACGGAAAGTGTTTGCGTGCCCGCGCTCAAGATCGTGCCAGCGGAAGGACTGTAGGCCTAACTGCCGGAGGTGATCGTTGTGGCATCGAGTTGGCTGGAAGTGAGGGTTGCGGCTAGGACAGCGCAACGGGCAATTGCCCACCCACAATCGTCATCCAGTCAAACCAATGATTAGTGTAAAAACTCAGGCAGACAGCGACCAGCATCACCCCGCCAAAGACAACAATTGCGATGCCGCAAGCCACAAGCCGGCGCATTAGGCACAGACTCCCCCCCAACAGAAGGCCGGCCAACGCGAGCAAACCCATTTCACCCCGCCCGGACACGCGCCGCAGCCAATCGTCCTGCATCAGATTGAGATACGCCGTGACATGAAGCTCCACGCCACCAACCTCCTTCCCATTCCAACGCGTGTAGGGTGTGCGGAATCGGTCCTGTTCAGGAGGCGCGCTGGAAGCCGTTTCCTCTGGTTCCTGGCCAATGAAGACAACCTTGTTTCGAAAGAATCCGGAGCCGCCCCTTTCCAACGCAAACTGGTAACTCAACGTCGTCCAGGCTCCTCTCTCGCCGTAGTAACGCATCCAACGCTCCTCTGGTTTTGTCGGCAGTTACGCGCCGGAATTTGTCGCAGCGGCCCAAGAGAGGCTGACGACCTCTGCGGATGAAGGAAAGGGCCAGTGCTGGCGCACGATATCATCGTCTTTGCCTGGCGCAAACCAGGCCACACCAAGACCTGCGGCAGCCTGCGCAAAGATGCTTTGTGGAGACAAGATTTGGTAAGTCTCGAGCTTGGGATTCTTGGGCTCCGCCATCTTTTCCATAAGAACCACATGACCTTGCCGGCGCATCGCCGCCGCAAGATCGACGTCGTATTTTGACGCTCCTTCGTCACCGAGGAACACATCCAAGACGACCAGTGAGGCTTGATCGTCGGCCAATTTTTGCAGCAACTTTGCGTGCAATGATCGGTCCCACGTCTGCCCGCGAGCTTGGTGCAATTCCTGATACGCCGAATTGTCCATCGTGATCAGGACCACGTTGGTCGCCGCGTGGCTGCCGAACCGAAACAGGTAATCGTAGCTCGCGTTTTCCCACTTTTCCCCGAGCGGGATCTGATGGAGGGCGAAGCCGCAAAGCATCGTGACCGCCGCCCCAACGGCGGGGATAAACCACGCATGCTTTGTAACAGCTTTTAGCTTCACGGTCGCGACTGCCAGTCATCTGGCTGCGACAACGTAAGGGAGAACCCCCTGGCAAAGCAGCTTTTTATTGGCCCAAACCCCCGGCGGCGCCATTTAAATCCGATCAGAGCGCGTATTCAGCCATGAAGTCATGCCCATCGGGGGTGTGTTCAAGTTTGAATCCGACTTTTCTGCTGATGTGTTGCATGGCGTGATTGTCGGCCATGATGTCGGCGGTGATGCGCGTGAGTTTTTCTTCACGGCCGATATGCACGAGACGCTTGAGCAGTTCGGTGCCAAGTCCCTGCTTCTGACAGCGGTCGGTGACCAGCAGCGCGAATTCGGCTTCGTTGGCGCCATGCACCTTGCTGAGCCGTCCGACACCAAGGATTTCCCGGCGCCCGGTCTTTGCGTCCGTGCGTTCGGCCACGAGCGCAATTTCGCGGTCGTAATCATTGAAACAAATGCGCGTCAGCCGTTCGTGGGCGACGCGTTGCGATAATTTCAAGGCGCTGAAGTAGCGGTGATACACGCTTTCCTCGGAGAGCGTTTCGTGGAACTTCACCATCAGCGGTTCATCTTCCGGGCGGATGGGACGGATGACGACCGGCGTTTTGTCCGCCAGTTGTGCCGCGGTCACATATTGAGTCGGATACGGGCGGATGGCGGGCCTGGGCAATTTCTTGACCGGCGTGGCGGGGTCGTGCAAAACCACCCGCGCATCGAGGGCGAAGATGCGTTCGGAGGAAACGAGCAGGGGATTGATGTCAATTTCCGCAATCCACGGCTGCTCGATGACAAGCTGGCTGAAGCGCACCAGCGTTTGTTCCAGCGCCAGGATGTTGGCGGGCTGGCGTCCGCGAACGCCTTTGAGCGCGGTGAAAATGCGGGTGCGTTCCATCATCCGGCGCGCGAGAGTGGCGTTGAGCGGCGGGAGCCCAAGGGCGCGGTCCTTGTACACTTCCACCAATTGTCCGCCTGTGCCGAACAATAATACCGGCCCGAATTGCGGATCAATGCTGCTGCCGAGAATCAATTCGTAACCGTCGAGCTTTATCATCGGTTGCACCGTCACGCCGAGAAAATGTTGCGCGCCGGCTTTTTTGGCCACGGTGGTTTCAATGGCGCGCCAAGCCTGGCGCACCGCCGAGGCCGTGCGCAGATTTAATTGCACGCCTCCCACGTCGGTCTTGTGCGTGATGGTTTCGGAATACAATTTGAGCACCACGGGAAAGCCCAGATGCGCCGCCTGTTTTACGGCGTCGAGTTCGGTGCGGGCGATGTGCGTTTCAACTGTGGGAATGCCGTAGGCGGCGAGAAGTTGCTTGGACTCGTGCTCGGTCAAAATGGTGCGGCCCGTCTTTCGCGCCGCTTGCAACAGTTTGTCCACCTTGAGGCGGTCAATTTGACTGCGGTTGGAATCATCCGCCGTGGCTGGCGTTTCGTAAAGCGAACGGAGATTCTCATTGTAACGCCACATGTAATAAAACGCCCGGGCGGCGCGGTCGGGGTACTTGAAGGTGGGGATGTTGGCGGCGTTGAGAATGTCCTCGCCGGCCTCGACTTCGTCCGCCCCCATCCAACTGGCAAGGATGGGTTTGTTCTCCAGCTTCGCCAGCGGCACCATTTGTGTGGCGGTGGCAGTGGCATCCGTCATCGCTTGCGGCGTCAGGATGACCAGCAGGCCGTCGGTATTCGGGTCTTTGGCCGCCAGGTCCACCGCCTGGGCGTACAGCGCCGGGCCGGCGTCGCCAATGATGTCCACTGGATTATTGTGACTCCACGTTGGGGGAAGGATTTTGTTGAGGGCAGCCATCGTTTCGGGTGCCAGGGCGGCGAGTTGCGCGCCACTGGTGATGAGGGCATCGGTGGCGAGCACGCCCGGCCCGCCGGCGTTGGTGACGATGGCCAGGCGCGGTCCTTTTGGGCGCGGCTGTTTGGCCAGCACTTCCGCCATGTCGAACAATTCAGAAATGGTGTCCACCCGCAAAACGCCGACGCGCTGGAAAGCGGCCTGCAAAACTTCATCGCTGCCGGTGAGCGACCCGGTGTGAGACGCGGCGGCCTTGGCGGCCTGTTCGGTGCGCCCGGGCTTGATCACGATGATCGGTTTGGTGAGGGAGACTTCACGGGCGGCGGACAAGAACCCGCGCGCGTCGCCGATGGTTTCCATGTAGATGATGATGCTCTTGGTGTTCGGATCGTCGCTCAGGTAATAAATCAAATCGCTCCAACCAACATCGAGCATCGAACCAAGTGAGGCGAAAGCGCTGAAGCCGACGTTTTCCTTCAAGCTCCAGTCCAGAATGGCCGTGCAGAGCGCCCCGCTCTGGCTCAGGAGAGCGACATTGCCCGGTTTGGCAATGGTGGTGGCGAACGTGGCGTTCAATCCGATTTTTGGAATCATCACGCCGAGACAATTCGGTCCGACAATTCTCATTCCGCCACTCTGCGCATCGGAAAAAATCTCCTGTTCGAGCTTCTGCCCCACTTTGCCGATTTCCTTGAAACCCGCCGAAATGATGATGGCGCCCGGCACTCCCGCCCTGGCGCAGTCGCGGATCACTGCCGGCACCGCAGTCGCCGGGGTGCAGATAACCGCCAAATCCACCTTTTCGGGAATAGCGGCGATGTTCGGATAGGCCTTCACGCACAACACGGAAGAACGTTTGGGGTTAACCGGATAGACCACGCCCTCGAAGCCCCCGCGACCGAGATTCTGGAAAACAGTTCGCCCCACACTGCCCGTCGATTCCGTCGCGCCGATAACGGCGACGACCTTGGGCGAGAAGATGTGGTTCAGCGGATGCCGTCGCGTCCGCAGGATGTCGTGTGCAGATTCGATATGCTGGGAGCCGCTGGAGGGTTGCGGGGTTTCTTCAGGTTGTCCAACTTCTTTGACATCTGGCATTATAGTTTTCATTTGCAAATGGTCGTGAATTTAGCGCCGGAACCAGCCGGCTGACATGGAGCGAATCGATTCATTCTTCGACTAAATTGGCCGGAATGCCGCCCGCCCACCTCACGCTCCTTGGCAAAGACTCACCGTTTTTTGCCGCGAATGAAGCGGAAAATAGAACCCGGGATTTGGCTGGGTGCGTTTTTGTCAACATGGCTGGCAAAATATGGCCAGTATTTACCAAGGAGAGGGTAGTCCCTCCGACTCTCTCCGTTTAAGCTGAAGACAATAATATGACGATTAATCCGTCGATCAAGCCAGTTCGCGTTCTGAAGCCAGTAAAGCGCGGAACCGGACTTGGGAGGTGCCACGCGCCCGGGTCCCGTGTCCATTGCGCATAGCCAAGATGCCTGAACCAGAAAAAAAAGGAATCGACATGTCCACATCCGCTTATGTTAGTGAGGGCGTCGAAAAACCCCGGGTGGCCCCAGTTGCAACGGCCTTTGGCTGTCCGCGCAATTTTCTCGACAATCGCTTTGTCTATACCGTGTTGTCGGCCCGGGCGCGGGGCCTCGCCATTGGCATCAACATGAACCCGGACAGGTTGTGCAATTTCGACTGCATTTATTGCGAGGTCAACCGGAATCTGCCCGCCACGGAACAAGAATTGAACGTCGCGGTGATGGCGGAGGAATTGGACAAGACCCTCCTCCTGGTGCGCTCGGGCAAAATAAGGGAGCATGCCGCTTACCGCGAGTTAAGCGACGAGTTGCTGCAATTGCGCCACGTGGCACTAAGCGGCGACGGGGAACCCACCCTGTGCCCGAATTTCGCCGAAGCGGTCCAGGTCGTGGTCCATGTGCGGGCGCGCAGTCCCCATGCGTTTTTCAAATTGGCCCTGATTACCAACGGCACCGGGTTGGATTTGCGTCCGGTGCAGGAAAGCCTGCAATACTTTACTCCCGATGATGAAATTTGGATCAAGCTCGACGGCGGCACGCAAGACTACATGGATCGCGTCAACCGCAGCGAAGTGCCGCTGGAGAAGGTCATTTCGAACATCCTGCTGGTCGCGCGGCAGCGGCCCGTCGTCATTCAGAGTTTGTTCCCCATGGCCTTTGGCGAGGAACCGCCGCCGCAGGAAATTGATGAGTATATCTATCGATTGAACGATCTGAAAAATGGCGGGGCGCAAATATCGCTCGTGCAGATTTATTCCGCGACGAGGCCGATTGCGCATCCGGATTGCGGGCATATGCCGCTGAAAAAGCTTTCGCGGATCAGCCACCGGATCAAGGTGGAAACGGGATTGAAAGCGGAAGTCTTCTGACCGGGCGGCGGCGGGCGGGCCTGCGATGGCTAAGGAATACTCTTAGATATTCTAGTTCAAATCCAGAAAACATGTCTGGCGTGATGCCTGATTGTCGGCGAGCCGTGGTCAGTGCTATTTTGCTCATATGACAACAAAATTTGCGAAGCGAGCCATGGCGAAACAAATGACCCGCCACGACAACAAAGATTTGATCGAGAGCCTGATCAACTCGAGGATATTTCAGGATTACGAGAAGGCGTTCAGCGAAACCACCGGTTTGCCCGTCTCGTTGCGTCCGGTGGAATCGTGGCAGTTGCCGCACCACGGCAAGCGCCACGAGAATCCCCTGTGCGCCATGCTGGCCGAAAAAAGCCGGTCTTGCGCGACCTGTCTGCAAACGCAGCAACAACTCTCGGAAGGGGCCCGGTTTGAACCCGCGACGGTGACCTGCCAGCTTGGATTGGTCGATACGGCGGTGCCGGTTCGTTTGGGCGAGCAGTTGATCGGCTTCCTCCAAACCGGCCAGGTGCTGCGCAAAAAAGCCACGCCCTCCCAAATCGAGCGCACGGCCAGGCTCATTGCTGAGTGGGGTCTGCAAATGAGCCGGGAACGACTGCAAAGCGTCTATTTTGGAACCAAGGTGTTGTCGTCCAAACAATACGATGCCATGGTCAAGCTGCTCAGCATCTTTGCCGAGCACATCTCGGTGGTCAGCAACCAGATTGTCGTCCACCGCGAAAACGCCGAATCGCCGGTGATCAAGCGGGCGAAGGAATTTATTGTTGAAAATCAGGCGGAAGACCTTTCCCTGGGCCAGGTGGCCAAGGCGGTCAACACCAGCACCTTCCACTTTTGCAAAATGTTCAAAAAAGCGACCGGCTTGAACTTCACCGAGTACGTTTCGCGCGTTCGCGTGGAAAAAGCCCGGAATCTTTTGCTCAATCCGAACTTGCGCATCAGCGAAATCGCTTACGAAGTCGGTTTCCAATCGCTCACTCATTTCAATCGCGTCTTTAAGAAGATAACCGGGCAGTCGCCTACGGATTACCGGAGCCAACTGGCGCCCGCTTGAAACCGTGGCGCGGGGCGGAGCCATTCTTTTACCGTGTTTGGCGCACAGACTTCAGTAACATGAGGCCGCGATGGACGATTATTCCCAAATGACCAAAGCCGAACTGGTGAAAAGATTGAAGGCTTTGGAGGCCGGGCATGTTCCCTCCGGCCATTCGGGACCCGGTTCGCCTCCTGCCGGGCAAATGGAGGCGATCAAGGAACTGCGCGACTTGAAATCGGCGCTCGATGCCCATTCCATCGTTGCCATCACGGACGCGCGCGGGCGCATTACTTATGTCAACGACAAGTTTTGCGAGATTTCGAAATATCCCCGCGAGGAATTGCTGGGCCAGGATCATCGCATCATCAACTCCCGGTTTCATTCAAAGGAGTTTTTCCGTGATCTTTGGACCACCATAGCCCAAGGCAAAGTTTGGAAAGGCGAAATTCGGAATCGCGCCAGGGATGGCAGTCATTATTGGGTGGATACGACAATCTTTCCGTTTCTCAATGCGGATGGAAAGCCGGCGCAATACATCGCCATCCGGACGGATATTACCGAGCGCAAACGCGCGGAAGTCAGGCTGGCTGAATTGGCGCAAAGCCTCGCGGAAAAGAACAAGGAATTGGAAACGGTGGTCTATATCGCGTCGCACGATTTGCGTTCTCCCCTGGTCAACATCCAGGGGTTTACCAAGGAATTGAAACGCGACTGTGATCGGATTTACGAGTTGATGGCGGGCAGCGAGCCTTCGGCCATCAAGGATCACGAACTGAAAACGATTCTGGGCCGGGATATGCCCGAAGCGATGGAATTCATCCACGCCGGCGTGATCAAAATTGACACTTTATTGACCGGGTTCCTTCGTTTTTCCAGGCTGGGCCGCGCGGCCCTGACCATCCGGCGCCTGGATATGAATGCAACGCTGGCCAGCATCGCGCAAACCGTTGAATTTCAGCTCAAGCAAGCCGGCGCAACGCTGCAAGTTGGACTCTTGCCCGACTGCCGGGGCGATGCCACCCAAATCAACCAGGTCTTTTCCAATCTGATCGACAACGCGATTAAATATCGCAGCCCAGACCACCCCGGGCTGATCCAAGTGTCCGGCAGGGTTGAAAATGGCGCTTGCATCTATGCGGTCAAGGACAACGGCATCGGCATTGCGCCGGAGCACCAGGCCAGAGTGTTCGAGATTTTCCACAGACTGAACCCTTCCGCGTCCGAAGGGGAAGGATTGGGGCTGACCATCGCCCAAAAGATCCTGGAACGGCAGGAGGGCAGAATATGGGTGGAATCCAAAGCCGGGCAAGGCAGCGTTTTTTTTGTTTCTTTGCCCGCAATATAAGGCGTAAATAGATGGGCATGACCAATGAAGTCGTTGTTTTGATCGCCGATGATGATCTCGGCCACATCCGCCTGATCGAAAAAAATCTCCGCCGCGCCGGGTTGCACAACCCGATTGAACGGTTTGAGAATGGCCAGGATATTTTGGATTTCCTTTTTGGCCGCGGCGCCCGCCGGCGGGCCAAGGAAGCCCCCTACTTGCTCCTGCTCGATATCCGCATGCCAAAAGTCGATGGCCTCGAAGTGCTCCGGCAGATCAAGGCGGACCCGGAGTTGAGGAAGATTCCTGTCATTGTCCTCACCACCACGGATGACCCGCGCGAAGTTGAACATTGCCACGCGCTCGGTTGCAGCAATTACGTCGTCAAGCCGGTGGATTACGAAAAATTCGCGGAGGCGATCAAGCAGTTCGGCTTGTTCATTGCGCTGGTGCAAGTGCCCGAAGTCCGCACCTGACCGGCCCATGAGCAATCGTAAACCAGCCGCCACGCTCTTAATCGTCGATGACGATCGCGGCCTGTTGCGCCTGGCGGCCAGGACGCTGGAACGGGAGGGCTATTCCGTCGCCACCGCCGCCTCGGGCGCGGAAGCCATTGCCTGGTTGCAAGACCACACGCTGGATTTGCTTTTGCTGGATTTGAAACTTCAGGATTTCGATGCCCGGCTGGTCCTCCGTCAACTGTCCCACATCAACCGTCTGCCCCCATTTCTGATCATCACCGGCCAAGGCGATGAACGGGTGGCCGTCGAGATGATGAAAAGCGGCGCGCGGGATTACCTGGTCAAAGGCGCCGGGTTTTTGGAGGTCCTGCCCCCGGTGGTCGCGCGCGTGCTGGCGCAGATTGAGCAGGAGGGGAAACTGGCCGCGGCGGAAGAAGCCCTGCGTTTGAGCGAGGAACGATTCCGCGTCGCGTTGATCCATTCTCCCATCATGGTCTTCAACCAGGACACCGGGCTGTCTTATACCTGGGTTCACAACGAATCGGTGGTCCAGACGGGCAGGGACATGCTGGGCAAGACCGACGCCGAACTGTTTCCCGCCGAAGAGGCGGACCGGTTGACGCAGATCAAGGCGCGCGTTTTGATGACAGGAACAGGTTTGCGGCAGGAAGTTTCCCTCGCGGCGAACGGCCAAAAACACTTTTATGATCTGACGGTCGAACCGGTGAGGGATGCCGAGGGCCGGATCACCGGCATCACCGGCGCCGCCATGGAGGTGACGGAGCGCAAGCGATTGGAGGAGGAAATCCTGTCTATCAGCGAATTGGAACAACGCCGCATCGGACAGGATTTGCACGATGGCATCTGCCAGCATCTGGCGGGCATCGAATTGAAAAGCCAATCCCTGGTGGAAACCCTGGAGAAGAAGGCCAAAGGCCAGGCGGCACAAGCCGGGCAAATTGCCCGCCACGTGCGCGATGTCATCGCGCAGACGCGCTCGCTGGCCCGCGGCTTGTCCCCCTTTATTCTCGAAGCCGAGGGATGCGCGTCGGCGTTGAAGGAACTGGCCGCGCACACGGAAAAATTATTCAACGTCAAATGTAAATTCCAGGCCGGCGGCCCGGTTTCAATTTCCGACCAGGCCGTGGCCACCCACCTCTATCGCATCGCGCAGGAAGCGGTCTCCAACGCCATCAAACACGGCAAAGCCAGCGCCATCGAAATCAGTCTTGCCAATACGAACGGCAAAATTCTCCTGGCTGTCAGCGATAATGGAATCGGTTTTGGATCCCCGGTCCCGGGCGGAACCGGCATGGGCTTGCGTATCATGCAGTATCGGGCGGGAATGATCGGGGCCACATTGCTCGTGCAGGCGCAAGGCAGGGGCGGGACCAGAATCCTTTGTTTTCTCCAGAAGACCGGGAGACATCCGGCCAAATGAACCCGATGAAAAAAACGGCCCAGGCGCAAACAAGAATCCTCATCGTGGATGATCATCCGATGATGCGGGAAGGTTTGGCGCAACTGATTGGCCACCAGCCGGACATGATGGTTTGCGGCGAAGCGGGAGAGGCGCGCGACGCTTTGGAAAAAGTCAGACTGCTCAAACCGAACCTTGTGCTGGCCGACATCACGCTGCCGGGACGAAACGGCTTGGAACTGATCAAAGACATCCAGGCGCTGGATGCCGGCGTTTCGGTGTTGGTGATTTCCATGCATGATGAATCGTTTTATGCCGAGCGCGTGCTCCGCGCCGGCGGCCGGGGTTACGTGATGAAACAGGAGGGCGGCAAAAAAATCATGGAAGCCATCCGCCAGGTTTCCGCCGGGCAAATTTTTGTCAGCGAAAAGATGTCGGCCAGGATTTTGGAAATATTCTCCGGCCACCGGCCGGAAGGCGGCCAATCGTCGGTGGAAAACCTGACCGACCGCGAATTCGAGGTTTTCCAATTGATAGGGCAAGGGATGGAAACAAAGGAATTGGCCGGGGAATTGGGCGTCAGCCCCAAAACCATTGAAGTCCATCGCGCCAACATCAAAGCCAAACTCAAGCTCAAGAGCATGGGGGAACTGATCCGCTACGCGGTGCGCTGGGTGGAGTCGGAAAAGCGGGAGTAACTGCCCTGAAGAACTGGCCGGAAACGCAAGATTGATAGATAAGTCCGAAAAAGGGGAAACACGGTAACAAGTATTGATAGTCAACGACTTAGCCCGTAACAAAAAGAGCAACAGAGCCGCAACATGTTGCGGCTTTTTATTGCCTCAGCGAGAAAATGGCTAAATTTGCCCACCTGAAGGGAAAGGCAAAAACATGGGGTAAAAACATAAAATAGCCGCCAGGCATGGCCAGAAACGCCAGATTGATATGTAGGTCCGGAAAACCCGCAACACCGCAACAAGTGTTGATAGTCAATGACTTAGTGGGCCGTTTCGTAAGTTCACTAACGTATTCTCCGGGTCAGGCCGCCAAGGCTGATTGGTGGCGGTCTTGCTGGGCCAGTTTTTCCAGCCAATCGTTGAGATTGCGGCGCGTAAAACG
>Ga0181532_10004079_pt1 | contig 12923 bp, 11 predicted proteins | sample PEATcosm2014_Bin_33_FD_119768 | JGI IMG/M metagenome (GOLD analysis project Ga0181532, IMG submission 119768) | Peatland microbial communities from MTU Mesocosm Facility, Houghton, MI, USA - PEATcosm2014_Bin11_30_metaG | ecosystem: Environmental > Terrestrial > Soil > Wetlands > Peat | place...
GAAACTGTAAACATTGCTGATGCCGCCGCCGTTGGTACTGATGGCGAATACCGTCCCGGCATTCGAACTGCCGCCGGCATACGTCGTCCCGTACAACGTGCCGCCTGACACCACCAAACCCGCTTGCGGATTGGCCCCGTCGCTGCCATTAAAATTCACGAGCGTGGTGAGGGTTTGCGCCGTGGCGCAGGTTGCCAACGACAGCAACGCCATGATGACGCGGAAGGGTTTGACATTGGTTCTCATGGAATTATCTCCGGCAATTTTTTCGCATTTCCTTTCAGCGCCACACCAAGCTGGCACATCCCTTGAATCTTATCGCAGGACGGGGCCGCGTCAAGCATTTCTCTCGCTTATCGGCGGCAGGCGTGCCATGCTGCCTGCATGTCGAATCGCTCGAAGCCGCTCAAAACGTCAGGACCCAAAACAGGAGACATGGCCGCCCGTCAGTCCCGGGCCAGTCAGTTCTCCGATCAACGTCGCAGGGACATGGCCACGCGCTCAACCCTGTCCCGTCTGCGCAACAGGAAATCAAATTTGAAGTGATGACGGAAACCAAGACCGGCCCGCTGTTGGATTGGTTGCTGCGCCAATATCCCGACACGCCGAAGAGCCGCGCCAAACAATGGATCCTGGCGGGACGCGTCAGCGTCAACGGCGTGGTGATCCGCAAACCCCATCAGAATATCGAGGACCCGGAGGATGCGCTGGAGCTCGGTGGACGCCGCGCCACCACCCTGGCCTGCGCTTCCGGTTGGCAGATTCATCCGCGTGTTTCGTTGCTTTACTTGGATTCCGCCCTGGCCATTGTCAACAAGGGGCCTGGCCTCATCTCTGTGCCAGCCTCGAATTGCGACCTTTCCGCGCTCAGCATCCTGGCCGACTTCCTGTCGGGCAAACTAAAAGCCCGGGACTGGGGCGTCGCCGGAAAGTCGCTGCCGCCGGCCTATCGCCGGCTCGAACCGTTGCCGGTTCATCGCCTGGATCAATATACGAGCGGCGTTTTTTGCATGGCCACCAACCCCGCCGCCCGCCACCACCTCATCGGGCAGTTGCAGGCGCGCACCATGAAACGGGAATATGTGGCTTTCGTGGAAGGCCGTTCCCGCGCGCCCAAAGGCACATGGCGGCAATGGCTGCAATTAAGCCGGGACGAACTGCGCCAGCACGTCCTTTCCGAAACACAGGCAAAAGCCGCCGGACCCGAAGCCCGCGAGGCCATCACACACTACGAAGTCGTTGCCGAATATCCGCTGGTTGACGGCAAACGCTTCGTCACCAAATTGCGGCTCCGGTTGGAAACCGGCAGAAAACATCAAATCCGCGCCCAAGCCGCCCGTGCCGGACTCCCCTTGATCGGCGACCGCACCTACAACCCCGGCTATCGCGGACGTGAGCCTGTCGGCACATCGATTGATTTCCCGCGGCAAGCCTTGCACGCCGAAGTCCTCGACCTCGAACACCCCGGCCAACCCGGCCAGCGCATGACGTGGACGGCTGATCTTCCCAAAGATCTGCGCCAGCTCGAAACCGCCCTGCGCGCCTTGCGGCTCTGAACATTTCCTACGCCCTGGCAATCCATTTCCTGTCTTCCCACACCGCCCGCATGGAAGTCAGGTTGCGCCGGTCCAAAATGTTTTTCGCCGCCGCGCCCAGCCTGCCTTTCTTAATGTTCTGCCAGGCGTCGCTCACGCTCACCGCCGCAAATTGAAGGACGCTGGGGTCGCGGTAGCAGTCAATCATGCATTTGGTGCAGCCGTCCCGAATCAATTTGGTTTCATCGAAATCATGGATGCGGCACATCGGCTTGTCCCAGGCGTGACAGCGGTAAAGGTCCAGGTTCCAATCCAGATAAAAATATTTGTGGCCCCCCAGGCAGCCAAAGCGCTCCGGTTCGTGGCGCAGATGCCGTTGCATTTCTCTCAGCGATTCGGCCGGGTTCACCACCGGATGGCCGCTCCGCATTTTCATCCGCTTTATTCTTTCGAACACGCCGATCAACTCGTCTCTCTGGTAGCTGACCAGCTTCGAATCGCTGAAGCTCAAGTAACTCGACGCCAAATGGGTCAAAGGATAGCTGAATGTGCAATTGGCAAAACCAAGCATCCGCAGAAAACCCGGCAATTTATCGTAGTCATCAATCAGCCGGCTGGCCGTCACGCTGGCCGTGGTCTGCACCCCAAGCTCGGCGAAGACTTCGTTGGCGTATTTGATTTTTTTGCAGACCTCGGGCAGGCCGCGATTTTTTTCATGGCGCGCCACGTCGTGCGAATCAATTGACATGATCACGCTGCTCAAGCCGTCGGCGGCGAGCCCGCGCATATTCTGTTCCGTCCAGAGCGAGCCGTTGGTGCAAATCATGGGACGAATTCCCCGTTCTGCGGCGTAGCGGGTCATCTTGCGCAGGTCTTTATGAACCAGCGGTTCGCCCCCGACAAAGAGCAGGTAGCCGATATGGTTTTTGACCAGGATGTCAATCACGTCCCGGGCTTGTTCCAGGGTGACACTGTGGCGCCGGCGCGGGTCGAATTTGTCCGCGGCGAAACCGCAAAAGTCGCATCTGGCGTTGCAGATGTTGGTGATGGCAAACTGCACATAGCCGGGGCCGCCATGCGTTAGAATATCGCCGGCGAGCCGCCAGAAATTTTTCTTCGGCGTGCGGACCGGGGCGTGGAAGCCGGTTGGAACGCCCGGCTCTTTTCCAACGGCGGGATTTTCTTCAGCGATGGAGGCGCTAATCGTCATTATAATTTTTATAATTTGTAAGGTTTCAGATTACAAGAAAAAGGGTAATTTGCCTTGCAGACAGGCCAGCGGAACTTTCATATATTGATTGGCGCAGTAGAGTTAGTTTTCATGGGGCGCCCCGGGTGGGGCGCCTGTTTTTTTACCCGTCAATTTTGCCGCGGTGGCCGATGGGTGGGCGGGTCGTGAACCTTCAACCGGGCAGTGGAGGGACTTTCCCCGGATCGTTCCAGACGTTCATTCAACTTCTCGCGGATTTGGCGGGGCAGGTGGGTGAATTTGCCATTGCGTGCATTCATGGTTTTGATGGTTGTTGTTGTTTTCCGTACTTCAGTCTCACCCTTTTTCAGCCGATAACTCTTCGTGGAAGAGCGTGCGGAAAATCCTCGGATAGTGAGGATGCGTTGCACACGGCGTGCCGGCAGCCAGGGAAATGACCGCAACCCTGGCCGACACACCCCGGATGCCATGCTCGTTCCCCAACTGTTGAATCGATTATGTACATTATGAAGAGGAAAATGGCTCAAGGGCGTCTGCGGCGGCTGCTCCTTCTGAGTTCCATGCTTTTGGTCACCGCGAGTCCTTTTCGGGCCTCGGCACTTGATCCGAATCGAACAATTTATCAATATAATTGCCGGACATGGCACCGCGCCAATGGTCTTCCCGCCAATGGCGTCACGGCCATTGCGCAAAGCGAGGACAGACGTCTGTGGCTTGGCACGTCCCAGGGATTGGTCTATTTCGACGGTGTGGGGTTCCGCCTGTTCGACCTGGCAGGAGAGAAAGGCCTGGAAAGCAAGCTGATCAACAGTCTGGCGCGCCGTGCGGGCGGAGGCCTTTGGTTCGGATTGGAGCGGGGCAGCTTCGGTTATTTTGACGGCCAGCAATTCCATTCGCTGCAGCGGGCGGATTGGGGCGGGCCTTTTGACACCGTTCATTCCATGGCAACAACGCGGGAGGGAACCCTGCTGCTGGGAGGTTCTGCGCTGGCCGGAATATTGGTGGACACCAATACACTGACGTCTTTGTTGCCCACCAACAATGCGGACGTGTTCTCGGTGTATGAGGACCCGGCCGGGCGCATCTGGATGGGGACGGCGCAGGACGGGCTGTTCTACTGGGAGAACGGGCTTCTGAAGGCATTTCCCGACCAGACGCTGCGGAACGTAGTCATCTCCGCGATTGCGGTGGACCGGGTCGGGAACATTTGGGTGGCGACTGCAAGCGGATTGCGGTGTTACGGACCGCGCTTCCAGTACCAGCCGACACCTGAATTCACTTCCCAGCCAAAGGCGCTGCTCGTGGACAGGCACGGGGTGTTGTGGATCGGAACCGCCCGCAGCGGCTTGATTCGCTATCAGGGAGGCACATTCGCTTCATTGTTCAAACAGGATGGGCTGGCCAGCGATCACATCCTGTCGCTGGGCGAGTCGGACGACGGGAGTTTATGGGTGGGGACCGAAGATGGCTTGAGCCAGTTGTCGGATGTGAAATTCCCAATCTTCTCGAAGACAGAGGGCTTGGCGCAGGAGGCATCACTTGCGGTGGCAGCCTCGCCCGACGGCGGCATTTGGGCGGGCACACCGGACGGCGTGTCTTACTGCCGGGACGGTCACTGGACGAATTATGGCATGGCAGGGGCGAACGGTTTCCGTTCGCGTTGGGTCAAACGTGTTTTTGCCGCCAGGAACGGTGAAGTGTATTTCCTCGGCGCCCGCAAAAATCTCGACCGGTTCCACGGCGATCATGTGGTCAGGAGTTGGACCAACAGCGTCTGGCCGCGCGCGGTGGCAGAGGATTCGCACGGCATCCTGGTGGCGCTGGCCGGAGATTTGATGCGAATTCAGAACGACAAACTGGTTCCCGTTCGCCTCGCCAACGGGACAAACGTTTCGCTCAAATGGATCAACAATATTTTGGTGGCGCGCGATGATTCGATCTGGGTGGCCGCGACGGACGGCATTTTTCAGATTAAAGATGGCGTGCTGCACAACTGGTGCCAGGAAAACGGTCTTTCGCAAAGCACCTTCTTTTACATGTGTGAAGCCGACGACGGCGCCATCTGGGCGGCGCAGAACACGGGCATAGCGCGTTTCAAGAATGGCGGGTTGCGGACAATCACCAAGCGACAGGGTTTGCACGAGGATTTCGTTTACGCGATCGTTCCGGACAAACTTGGGAACTTCTGGATGGACTCCAACCGCGGGATTTTCCGCGTCAGCCAGCTCGAGTTGAACGCGGTCGCGGATGGCAAAGCCAGAGTGGTGCATTGCAGCGTGTATGAGGGTGAGGACGCGGTCAAGACCACCGACAAGGGCGCCCAGGAATACTCCGGATGCCGCTCGTTGGACGGGCGGATTTGGTTCCCCAGTTCCAAGGGAATCATCATGATTGATCCCGCCAACGTTCCCGGCAATCCACAGCCGCCAACCGTGTCCATCGAGCGGGTGCGCATCAATGGCCGGCAATATCGCCCGGATCAGGAACCGATCCTTGAACCGGGACCCGGGAATCTGGAATTTGATTATTCGGCGTTGGATTACCAGGCGCCACAAAAAATTCAATATCGCTACCGGCTTGACGGATATGAATCCGATTGGGTGGATGCCGGCACCCGGCATTCGGCGTTCTATACCAACCTGAAACCCGGGGCTTATCGTTTCCAAGTGCAGGCCTGCAACGCGGACGGGGTGTGGAACACCACCGGGACCAGCTTCGCCTTTCAACTGCCGCTCCGTTTCTACGAAACCGTGGCCTTCCGCGCCGGGAGCGTCCTGGCCCTGCTGAGTTTTGGCACCTATGTCTGGCGGAGCCAGCATCTCCGCCGGAGACAGGCGCAGTTGCAAAAAACACGAGATCTCCTGGAAACCAAAGTCCAGGAACGCACCTCCGAATTGAGGAACGAAATCGAGGAACGCAAACGGGCGCAGGCCGAGACCGAGCGATTGCAGAGCAAGTTGCTGGAAACCTCCCGCCAGGCCGGCCAGGCGGAGGTGGCCTCAAGCGTCCTGCACAACGTCGGCAACGTGCTCAACAGCGTCAACATCGCCTCCTCCTGCGTGGCTGACAGGCTCAGGAAATCCAAGGTTTCCAATTTGTCCAAAGTGGTCAAGATGCTGGCTGAACACGAGAATGACCTGGGCGGTTTCCTCACCAACGACCCCAAAGGCAGGCAGGTGCCGGTTTATCTGGCACAATTGGCAGGACTTCTGGCCGACGAACAGGCCAACGCGCTCGAGGAGTTGGCGCAATTGCAAAAGAACATCGAGCACATCAAAGACATTGTGACCATGCAGCAGAGCTTCGCCAAAGTTTCCGGCGTCACCGAGTTGGTTAAGGCAGCGGACCTGGTCGAAGACGCCTTAAGGATGAACGCGAGCGGTCTCGCGCGCCATAACATTGAAATTATCAAGGAATTTGAGGAGGCACGGCTCATCACCGTCGAGAAACAGAAGGTGCTGCAGGTCCTGGTGAACCTGGTGCGCAACGCCCAGGATGCCTGCGACAACTCAGGCTGCGAAAAGAAGCGGTTGACCCTCCGGGTGACCCACGCGGATGACCGCGTTCGGATCGCCGTGTGTGATAATGGTGTCGGCATCCCACCCGAAAACCGGACCCGCATTTTTGCCCACGGTTTTACCACCAAAAAGGATGGCCACGGCTTCGGCCTGCATAGCGGCGCGCTGGCGGCGAGGGAAATGGGCGGTTCATTGACTGTTCAGAGCGACGGCCCCGGCCAGGGCGCGACCTTCACACTGGAGTTGCCTTACACCACAAACGGCGACTCAAATTAATATCAGAACAAAAAAATCAGGGCGCGCTTGAAGCGCGCCCTGGTCGTTGCCTGCTGTTCCAGCGGGCTTTAGTGCGGACTAGCCATGGTGTGAGCTGGATCGTGTGCCACCTCCTGTCGAATTGACAACGGTTGTTCCCGCGGTTCGCCGGGCTTCCGTGCCAGTTCCGGGGCGCGCGTCTGTTCGTCGTACAGAGCGGATTCCTGTTCCAAAACCTGGGCAATCAGGAATAGGCCAAACAGAATCGCGCCAACCGGACGGCCCAGGTCAAAAATGATGGCGGGCCGGGCATCGCTGAAGCCGACGGCCAGCGCGATTAAAGACAAAGCCAAAAAAATGTACTTCCATTTCAACATGGCTGCGACCTGCGGTGGATTGATGGCATCTCAATTATCATTACAGCGCCAGCTTGACCGATCGGAGCCGGAGTGGCTCCCCAATTTTTGGCGAAAACAAAGCTTATTTTGCCAAAGACGATTTTGGGGTAATGTGTCCCCGGATTGTTGCTGGCCCGTTGGCCGAGGCAATCTGGCTATGGACGCAAAACTTAGAATTGCACAGTGGAAAGAGCGGAACCCCCGGCTTTCGCCCGACGAAATCAGCATGGCTTTTCAGGGCCGAAAAGCTCTATCCTTGTGGGATATGAAAGTGATCTTGGCAGACGCATTACACAACGATTTATTGAGGTTGGAGGGCCAGACGTACGATAAAATTGAGGAATCCCCCGAAGGTCTTGAAACGCCAGAAGGCCGCGTCTTCAATTCAGAGCAAAAACGGCGGATGGTTTGTGTTTTAAAATCGCTTGAGAATCATTGCAAAGAGCAGCAATTAGACCAAACAATGACGCGCTGCGCTGACTTGATAAGCGAACTTGAGCGGGTTATGCCTGCTTCTTACACGGATTTGCACCTGAAAGCCACTGAAACCGCGCCAGCCGAACCCCGAACGCCAGCAATGGCCTTTGGCCTGACCGATCACGTCTGGACTATCCGTGAACTACTTTCAGCAACAATCTCTTGACACACTACCGATTTTGGCGGGGTTCAAGGCAGGGGCTTCGCTTTTGGGTTGAGGCTGAAAGTTAGGGGATGACTTTAGATCATCAAATACCTTGCAGACGACAAGGCGCCCAAAGGGACCTGTTACGAAGTCTATTGTCCCATGGCCGGCGCCAGTTGGCTGCAAACGGGCAAGGATTTGAAGAACCCCTGCATGGGTAAAGCGATGGCCGATTGCGGCGTCATTAAGAATTAGGATTCGAAGGAAGTATCCGGGGACATCGCTTTCGAGCCGATTCTTTGTCACCTCTTGGGCCTTTCCGGGTGCTTATATGGTGATATGATAACAAGTGAAGCGATGCATACGGCGGAATTGAACGATGCCGAATTGGTGGCCGGAAGCCTGGACGGAAACCGGGATGCCTTCCGCCAGATTGTTGAACGGTATCAAACCTTGATTTCCTCGCTGGCGTATTGCGCCACGGGCAACATGAGCCAGAGCGAAGACCTCGCCCAGGACACCTTCGTGAGAGCCTGGAAAGAATTGGCGGAACTGCGTGAGCCGGCCAGGCTGCGGCCCTGGTTATGCAGCATCACCCGTTTTCTCGTCAGCAAGGAGTTCCGGCGCCAGGGTCGCGAGCCGGCTTATGCCGCCGAATCATTGGAGGCGGTGTTTGATTGGGCTTCCCCCGAACCATTGCCGCCAGATCATGTCATCAGCGAGGAGGAAAAGGCCATTCTCTGGCACTCGCTCGAGCGCATCCCGGAGATCTATCGTGAACCACTGGTCTTGTTTTATCGGGAGCAACAATCCATCGAGGCCGTGGCGCGGGGTTTGGAACTGAGCGAGGACGCAGTGAAGCAACGGCTGTCACGGGGGCGGAAGCTATTGCAGGAGCAATTCCTCGCATTTGTCGCCGGCGCGCTCAAACAGACAAGTCCGGGCAAGGTGTTCACGCTCGGTGTGATGGCAGCTCTGCCCCTGCTCGCAACGTCGGCCAAGGCCGCAACCGTCACCGCCGCCACGACCAAAGGCGGCTCGGCCGCCAAGGCCGCGACCGGAGCGGGGATGTTGAGCGCGTTTTTTACGGGCGGCATGATGTTTCTCTTCTCGCTGTTCGGCGTCTTCGGGTTCTTTGGCCGCTGGTTTGGCCGCAGGATGGGGCGCGTCAGCCAGCAGTCTTCCTTGGGACGCAAACGAATCATCCAGTTCTGGCGCACGCTGGCCATCGGCTTCTTCGTGTTCGTTCTGCCCCCGATGTTGGTTTCCAGCTCGATAATTCATTCTCATCCCTGGCTTTTTCGCGCAGGGACTTGGTCCCTGTCGGCATTTTACTGGTTGGTGGCAGCAGCCCTGATCATCTGGGTATGGCGGCGAAAGCGGGACGCCCGCCGGGGCGAAATGGAATCTACGGACGCAACGCAAACGATGAGCAAAGCATACAATGTTTGGGTGACACTGGGGATGATCGGCCCGGCATACGTAGTCGGGATGTTCCTGTTTGCCCTCTTCTTCTCGGACTGGACGTTGTCCTCCAGGTATATCCCCAAGACCGAGGCACAGCGTATCATCTCTGAGCGCAAGGATGCCCGATTTACGGTTTGTCAATACCGAGACGGATCAAGGTCTCTGAACATCGCTCTGCCTGAGAATCACCGGATCGATCTTATGACGTTTTGGGATGACTCCTTTGTGTCAGCGTTGACCGGGAAGGGGATCACCTATCAGACGCTGATTGAGGACCAGGACTTTCACAATGGCGGCGTCCGCGGATGGCTTGTGTTGTTGTCAACCTTCATCGTGGTCGCAGGCAGTGCCCTGCTTTTGCGCCGGCCGGGAACGCAAAAGTTTTATCAACAGGAAATCACCACGCCGCGAGCCGAGAAAAGAGAAAAGAACATCATTGCCGTGTGTGCTGCGCTGGCCCTCATCGCGATGAGCCTCATGCTCGTTGTTTTCACAATCGCTCATGGCGCCCGGAGCATTTCCGGGGCGGAGGCGAGAACAATGATCCGTCAAAACAAAAGCGCGCGATTCGAGGTCCTTCAGTACGATAACGGATCAAAAGAGCTGTGGATTACTCTGCCGCAAAGCAGGACTTATCCCAGCTTCACCGCCTCGGCGGATGAATCCACGCTCGCGCTCCTGGCAGAGAAAAAGATTTCCTATGGAACTATTTTTCAAGGCCGGGATTTCGGACACCGCGAACCAGGCAGAGGGTTATTGCTGTTGTGCATCTCCGTTCTGGCCGCGGGTGCGACCTGCCTTCTATGGCGGGTGGTGAGGAAGAACAGAACGCTTCCCGCGCCCGCAGAATCCCACGTCTGACATTCCACCGAGCGTTCAAAAAACGGCTTCGGCGACGAATACCGGGGTTGAGCGCAGCTATGGCCCGGACGGTGTGTTGGTGAACATTTTTTGCATCATCGGTCCCATGGCTTTTTGCATTGCGATCATGTTGGATTGCGAGGTGGAGAGGGTTTGCAGTTGATCGGGCGAAAGGAACGCGGCGGCTTGTTGGAGGACGTTCTGGTTGATCTGCTGCTGCTGTTGCATGGTCTGATCCATCATCGCCAACTTGTCGGAAGGATTCGCTTGCGAAAGATCCGGAGGGTTGTTGGCAGTCACGTTTTGGCGCGCGGTTTTCATGGCTTGCAGCAGTTGCTGTTGCTGGGTGTCGCTCAACGGATTGTTCACGAAGTCGTTTTTGATCGCCATGAGCGTAGATTGGCCGGCCATGTCATACTTGACGTAATCCGTGTATTGGGCGAAGCCCGCATCGCCCAGCAATGATTGGAGATCTGCCTCCATGGATTTCCCGGCATCGGGGCTGACATTTCCCGATTGCATGGCTTTTATGCTCTTTATTCCACTATCAACTATTATGTTATAGAACTTGTCCGCCTGTTCCGGGGAGAGATTGAGCTGTTTGACCAGCGGAGCGTACATCATTTTTGCCGTCATGAGTTGTTGCGGTCGCATGGCTTCGAGCATGTCCGGGTCTTTGAACATTTCGGCGAAGGCGTTCCCTTTTGTTCCGGCGGTGGCGGGTGCCTTGGTGGCTAGCGCGGCGCTTGAGCGGGCGCGGGCTTTGGCGACGTCCCGCTCCATGCCCGACACCGTCTTGGCGTAGATGGCGTTTCGCTCTTGCAGCTTTTCAATCTCGGCCTGCTGCGCCTGGCTGGCTTGCGCCTGTTGCGACACCTGCGCCTCTAGCTGTGTGACGGTCTGTTTTTGGGTGGAAATTTGGTGCCACTGCAGCCCGATAATGGCGGCAACGCCCACGCCGATAACCACGCTGATTTTTGTCGAGGTCATGATATGTATGGCTCCTTTCACAAAACTTAAAGTTGAGACGGTCAGGGCCGATCCTTGAACAACGCCCGAGGCCACCGACGCGGCCAGACCCGCCGGGGCGGCCTGAATCGAGTTCCCGGAAATCGCCTCGGCCAGGGCGGCCGCCGGCATGGTGATGCCGCGGTGGTGAAAGAAGTCCCGCAATTTGTCCAGCGCGCGGTTGACCCGCATTTTGGCGGCGTCCTCGCTCGCGCCCAAAGAATCGCCGACTTCCTTCAGGGGTTTGCCCTCAAAAAAGCGGAGGACGATGGCGTTGCGATCCTTCTCGTTCAAATGCGACATGGCCTCATCGAGCAAAGGGCCGACGCGGGTCCAGGGTTCCGGATCGGGGGCATTCATGGTGGATTGGGTGAGGGCCTGATTTTCGCGGTGCTGGCGGCGCATTTCCGTGCGGATGAAATTGGCGGCGGTGAGGCGGGCCGTTTGGTAAAGCCAGCCGGAGAGGACGGTGCCGCGGCGCAAGCCGCGCGATTTCCGGGCCAGCATGACAAAGACCGATTGGGTGATGTCCTCGGCATGGTGGGGATTGTTGACCGAGCGCATGGCCGCCGAATAAACCAGGTTGATGTGGCGCGAGACCAGCGAGGTGAAGGCCGCTTCGGAACGGCTGGTGGCGTATTCCTGCAGCAACTGCATGTCATCTGATGCGTTCATCCACTTAATAATGTCCGCCGTCTGGCAAAAGGGAACAGTCTTTTCTCGACAACGCGGGAAGATAAATCTAAAAGGGGTTACCGGACATGACACTTGGGGAATTTTCAAAAAGTAAAAAAGACGGCGTTTAATTGGAGCAAAAAGCGGCAAGCATTTAGCAAGGATGGTGTGGCGGCTTCTGCAGTACCGAAGCTAATTTGACTCCAAAGATTATGTCCGCGAAAATATGTGAGATTGAAGAGGCGAAAGAAGAGCGCGCGCACCAGACCGAAACAGCTTTCGGCTGTCCCCGGGATTTTCTCGGCAACCGGTTTGTGTATGTCGTGACTTCGGCCCGGGCGCGCGGCCTCTCCGTCGGGCTTAACATGAACCCGGACAAGTTTTGCAATTTCGATTGCATCTATTGCGAGGTCAACCGCACTGTTCCACCTGTCGAGAATGAGCTGGATGTGTGCGTCATGGCGGCGGAGTTGGAGAAGACCCTGATCCTGATCCAGTCGGGAGCCATTCGACGAGTGGCAGGTTACGGGGCGTTGAGCAGCGATTTGCTCCGATTGCGCCATGTGGCTTTCAGCGGTGATGGCGAACCGACCTTGTGCGGCAGGTTTGCGCAAGCGGTGCAGGCGGTGGTGCATGTGCGGGCGCGGGGGTTGTATCCCTTCTTTAAACTGGTTCTCATCACCAATGGCACCTGGTTGGAATTGGAGCGAGTCCAGGAGGGCCTGCAGTACTTTATCCGCGAGGACGAAATCTGGATCAAGCTCGATGCCGGCACGCAGGATTACATGGACCGGGTCAACCGCAGCGAAGTCCCTCTGGACAAGGTCATGGAGAATGCCTGCCGGATTGGCAGGAAGCATCCCATTGTCATCCAGAGCCTGTTTCCGCTGATTGCGGAGCAGGAACCGCAGGAGGAGGAAATTGACGAATACATCCATCGCCTTGTCGAACTAAAGCGGGGCGGGGCGATGATTTCCCTGGTGCAGATCTATTCCGCCACCCGTCCGACGGCGTATTCCAATTGCGGGCATATCCCCCTGCAAAGTTTGGCCCACATCTGTCGGCGAATCAAAACCGAAACCGGCTTGAAAGCCGAGGTGTTTTGAGTGGACAGAAGCAGCATTGCCGGAAGAAGGAATTTCCTCAGCCGGGTGAAGCTTTTCCGCTGGTTTCCTGTTGCAATTGAAGCAATTGCACCCGGACGATCTGCAGCCGCTTGATCACTACCGCGGCCACGCGTTTCATGAGTTCATAACCGAATGCCGGGTCCTCTTCAGATTGGTTGCGCAGACGGGTGCCGTAAAAGAAAATCGCGGACGTCGGTTCGACAGCCCGGGCGTCAAAATGCCAGCAATACGGCGGAAAAAGCCAGGA
>Ga0181532_10004081_pt1 | contig 12923 bp, 4 predicted proteins | sample PEATcosm2014_Bin_33_FD_119768 | JGI IMG/M metagenome (GOLD analysis project Ga0181532, IMG submission 119768) | Peatland microbial communities from MTU Mesocosm Facility, Houghton, MI, USA - PEATcosm2014_Bin11_30_metaG | ecosystem: Environmental > Terrestrial > Soil > Wetlands > Peat | place...
CCACTAACTTTAGCATGAACTTCTAGAGGCAATAATGTCGCTTAACTTGCGCGAATTGAAGCAAGTAGGGTCGAAGTACGGAGAAAAGCGCCGAGGTCGGCGCATGAACTCCCGCGTCAAAGTTCGCCTGGAATGGGATTCCGAAGACGGTCATCGCCATTCCGTCGAAACCCATACGCGCATCGTCAACCCCTACGGCTGCATGGTTGTTCTTTCCAATTCGCTCGAGCTTGAGCAGCGTTTGGCCCTTACCAATCTCTCGACGCAAGCTAGCAATGCCGCAGTTGTCGTCTGGAAGGGGAATCAACAGCCGGAGGGCTGGGAGTACGGCGTGGAGCTGGTTGCGCCGGATATGGATTTCTGGGGGCTGGAACTGTGACACCTGTGCCGAAATCGAATCCGCCGGCGGCTGCACCGGCTCCGCAAGTCAAGCGCAGCGCCACTGCTGCTCGTCCGCAGACCAATGAAGAGCGTCGCCGCGCGCAGCGTGTACTTCTTCGCATGCCTGTTCTGATTCATTTGCCCGGCAAGCCTAATCCCATTAACGGCTTTACCCACACCGTGAGCGCCAGCGGCGCCATGGTTATCCTTGCTGAGGGGCTGCCAACGGGCACCAAGCTCGCAATCGAAAATCCCAAAACTCAGAACAAGGTCGAAGCCCACGTCGTCCGTCCGCCGCAGATGAACTCCGAGGGCTCTCTCGTCCCCATTGAGTTCAACGTCCCCTCACCCCGGTTCTGGAATATTTTCTTCCCACCGAACGCTGTTTGATCAAGACTCCATAAATGAGTCTGCCCGCAATGCTTCGCGGCAGAATTCTCGTGCAATCTGGATTTATAGCCGAAGCCTACTGCACACCCAGCATTGCCTGTATCGCGTGGGCATCGCTGCCCGTGTTTGCCTGGATTGTGGCCGGGATAGCTCCTGTAACCACTTGTGTGAGTGGTGCGGACGTCGAGGAAAGATTGTTGGGATCACCGCTATAGGTGGCCGTGACCTGGTACACACCAGGATTGTTGATGTATCCCGAGCCTGTCTGCGCTTGATCATTGGTGAGCGGGATACCTCCCTCCAGGGGATTTCCGTAATTGCTAAAGTTGATTGTTCCCGTGAGTGGTTTGCCGGAGGTAGCAGTCACCGTCGCTGTAATGAGAAACTGCACGTTCTGCGCTACCTTGGCGCTTGTGGTCGTTAGCGCGATGCTTGTCGCCTGTGCTCCCCCTCCCCCACCCCCGCTGCCAACTCCTCCTCCACTAGTTCCGCCTCCACCCCCTCCACATCCGAGTACGAAAAAGTACAGGCCAACTACGCTCAATCCGAGGGCCGCCCGGAATCTCTTGCGCCGCCCGGGAACTCCGATCATGAATAGTGCACCCAGACTGGCAGTAAGGCTCAATCCCCACCACTTGCCTCGCTGGATTGCAAGAAGTCCTGCGTGTTTGACTTGGCCGTGAACTACGTTTGCTGAAGAGACGGGAGTAAGTGATAGCGTTGACGTTACGGCTGAGCCATTCAGATTGACCTGCTGCGGGCTTAGTGAAATGGTGTAACCGGAAATCGCCAATGGGGAGAGGACTAACGTCACCGTGCTCGGTGCTTGGCTCGCACTCACCGGCGTGATCGTGATTTGCCCTGAGCCCGCTTGTCCCGCTACCGGTATCACGCTGATCCCACTCGCTGGTCCTATCGTGAAATCTGGGATGTTGACTGTAATCGAAACAAACGCCGAGCTTGATAGTCCGTAATTTGCGTCTTGTTGAAAGACGGCATTGATACTTTCGGATCCCGGAGGCGCGGTGGTACCCGTTACGGTTAACGTCTGATTGCCATTGGCATCGGTTCCGGGCGTGGTGCTCACAATGGTAATAGGCGTTTGATTTCCTGCGAAAGCGACTTCGTTGCTGATCCCTGGGCCCTTTGCGTTGGAGGTCACTAGCGCAGTCAAAGTTACACTCTGGCCGTAGTTGATGCTGTTTGAGGAGGAGGTCAGGATAATCGCCGTCGCGATCCGGCAGTTGATCGTAACCGGTTGACTAGTTGCCGAGGTATAGTTGCTGTCTCCGCTATAGTTCGCGGTTATCGAATGGCTGCCCGGTGTCGAGAAGCTGACGTTGTTGAGGTCTGCGAAAATCTGTCCGGTTCCGCCATCCCTGATCTGAACCGCTCCAGACAGAGCGGTACTCCCATCGTAGAAGGTAACCGTGCCAGAGGGATAGGCCACGTTTCCGACGGCTTGGGAGGTTACGTTCGCCTCGAGTTGGAAAGTTTGACCCAGCACCACATTGCTCGGGTAAGCATCCATTTGGATCTGGGTGACGGCAGGAGTTACCGTGAAATTGGTCGTCACAGACGTGCTGGTCTGGTAGCTGCTGTCTCCACTATAAGTTGCCACCAAGCTGTGCGTTCCCCCGGTGAGATTCGGCGAAAGGTACCGGGTATAGCCGGCGTTATTCATATTGAAGATTCCCACGCCTCCGCCACCGGCCCCCACCAGCGCGCCATTATCCCTCAGCGTCACAGTTCCCGTCGGACAAGTCAGCAGATTGATCAAGTCGCACGTGCCGTTTGGCGGCCCCGTCGAGGTGGGTGTAGCTGCCGAATTCGTCACATACATGCGAATGTTGTAATTCGTCCCGTACTGCACCGACGAGGCATTTCCGTTCGTCTGATTGCCATTCGGGTCAAAGGTAGGGATTACGATGAATGTCTGGCTGCTCTCTTTCGCCACGTTTACCGTCACCGGCGCTGAGTCGCTCGGCGCGTTCGTCCCATCTCCCGCATAATGCGCAATGATGGTGTAGCTTCCTCCCGGCAAGTTACTCTCATTGGCGTTCGTGATCTTGCCGCTTGTCAAAGTGAATTGGTCCACTCCCTGCGTCGTTCCGTTTGCGAGTTTGCCGATCAGCGACACATCTCCCGTCGCCGTCCCGCTTGTCGGCGTCACGGTGATGTTCACGGTCACATTCTCTCCCGTACCGTGCGTAATCCCGGTTGTCGGCGAAAGAGTCATTGTCGTCGTTGTGGGAACTGTCGAAACCGAGCCCCACTTCGTCACCAGATTATTTGCATTCACCGACCCTAGTCCCGTCACCGCGTCGTACCCGGCTGTTACCGTCCACGCTTCCGTCGTCGCGCTTGTCGGCTCCACCAGCACGCCGTTTTCCGTTGCCACCGTTGCGCTGCAATTCGGTTTCCCGCTGGTGCACGGCACGCTGTTTGTACCTACACCTATCCCGCCCGTGGGCAGAACGCTATTCCCCTTGGTTATATCGTTGAAGACGCAGCCCGCCGCTTCCGCCGCACTCGAGGTACAACTGGCTCCCGATTTCTTCACCAGCTGGTACAGCACGTAATTGGCATTTCCTTGACGGCTCGTTCCGTTATTCGTCGCCTCATACTGGTTCACCAGCGCCATGATTCCCGCAAACGCCGGCGACGATGCCGAGGTGCCACCAACAATAAGGAAATCGACCGCACCCGCAGTCAAGCTGCAGGGTACACCACCATTCGCGTCTGCCTGACAGATGATGTATCCGCTCCCGTCAAACCCCGGGCTCGCGAACAGAGACACGTCCGGCAACTCGCGATGGTTGTCGCTGGGCATCCCGGTAACACCCATCTGCCAGTTCGGCTTCGGGTACACGCTGCTGGGCCCGCCGCTCCCCGCAACGATGTTCAGCGAGCCGCTTGGTGCGTTCGCACCGCAACCGCTCAATCCAATCTGCGCGCAGCTCTGGTTCCAGGGAATTTCCGGAATGTAGCTCAGAGCCGACGCTCCTGACGTCGCTCCGTTGGTCGCGCTCCAGTAACTGGTCCACTTGTTCACCTGATCAAAATCCGTTCCGCCCACCGCTACGTTGTATGGGGTTGAGGCGATTCCGTTGACGGCCAGCCCCTGCGTTGCGGTTGTCTCTGTCGTGAAATCATCGCAACCTGCCGACCCGTTATCTCCCGCGGAGATCATCACCGTGATGCCTTGCGCAGCAGCTTGTTCCCACAACGAGTTGTAAAACGCGTTTCCACCGCTAAGCAGGCCCGGCTCGCAACTCCCATAGCTCTCGCTCATCACTCCGGCCAGGTTATGTTCGATGATGTACAGCGCCGACAGGTCGATTCCCGCGGATGCCGGTGTTGATGCCGACACTACAAACTGTACCGTTGCTCCCGGCGCCACCGCTCCGGACCACTCCGTGTCCAGGTCCGCCTCGGTCTCCTCATCGGTTGAGGTGATGCCCGGATCCTCGCCATTCAAAACCACATTCGACGCAGAAAAGTTTGCCGGCAGGCCGAATATCTGCCGGAACGACTGCACGTCAGACACATGGATGTTCGTTTCGCCTACGATCGCGATGGTCTGGCCGGTCCCGTCTATTTTTGACGCGGCATTCAACAGCGGCGCCGTGTTGTAAATGGTCGCAAAATCACCGGGCCCCACTCCGTAGAAATTTCCGCTCCCGTCCGGATTTGGAAACGTAAACAACGGCTCCAGCCCCGCTTTGCCGGCCACCTTTCGCGCGACACCTGCCATGCGCACATGCGACTGCCGCGGGAAATTATTGAGCGACACAATTCCGGCAACGACCGGTTCCAGCGCCACCGGGATCTGCGGATCGTTGGCATTGGCCACGTACATCTTCCCGTTGACCTGGTAGTTCCGGATCGCCGAGCCAAGCGCGGTCTGCACCTGCCCGGCGGTCCCGGAAAACTCAATCACCGTCTTTCCGCTGTACACCTTCTCGATCGTGAACCCTTGACTGACCAGCCATTGTGTTACCGCCTGTATGTCACTATCCGCCGGCCCGTACCGTGCCCCGAACGCTTCCGGTGCCAGCCACTGGTGATAATTGGGTGAGCTCTTGTCCTGCTGTTGTCCGAGATAAACCTCGAGCGCGGCCTCCTGCTCGTCGCTGCGCTTCAGCAACAGCAGGATTCTCTTCATCGGTTGTCCATCGGCAACCCCCCCGCGGTCAAACTCCGTCCGCGCCAGGGGATGGACATTCCCGGCGAGCGTCACCCGCCGCGCGTTGTCCACGGTTTGCACCACGCGCGGCAGCGCCTGCCCAGATGCATCTTTTGGAATCAGAAGGATCAGAAAGGAGAGAGACAGCAGGCTGTTTCGTAGACCAACTCGATTTGCGCTCATACTCCGTCCGGCTTGCCGGAATTTGCATTCAATCTGGAGCAACTGCTTAGTTGGGCGGAGCTTAGCAGTTCGTTCTGGTCATGTCCATACAGTTACGTCCCACAAGGAACAATTTGTCCATCACCGTCTCCCGTCTCTCTGTAAGGGCGCAGCGTTGCGCACTCTGGAAACGAAAAGGGGCACCTCGATGCTCTCGAGGTGCCCCTTGGTACAAACCTCTGGATGGGTTGTTACTGGACCAACACCTGCGTGGTCCCGTTCGACGAAGTGTAATTCGTGTCGCCCGGATACGCCGCAGTGATCGTCCGCGTCGTGCCTCCGCTGTTGCCACCGCCACCGCCTCCGCAACCGGCAATTCCCACCGCCAGCAGCGCAAACGCCAGCAACCCGGCATATCCATAAGCTCGCCGCCGCGGTTGCGGCATCCACCTCCATCCGAGCGCAAACAATACCGCGCTCAGTAAGGCCAGGAGTATTGGCAGCACCGGCGTTTTCGGCCCATTCACCGGTGACGGATAAACCGACGAAATGGCCGCTGTCAGCGTTGCCGTGCAATACGACGGCGTACTTGTCGTTGAGGCTGTCCCCACGCACTTGGCCGAGCCTAGAGTGGTGCTGCCGTTTGTGAACTGCACGCTCCCGGTCGGGGGCGCACCAAATCCCGAGGTGGCCACGAGGGCTGTCAATAGCACACTGCCTCCCGAGGTGGTCGAAGATGGGCTGCTTGTGACTGTCGTTGTCGTCGACGCCTGCGTGATCGTAATCGTGAGGGTATTGCTTACGTTGGTGGGGGTGTAGTTCTTATCTCCCCCATAGGTTGCGGTGAGCTTGTGCGTTCCAACCGGCACATTGATCGGTTGATCTTCCGCGAACCCCTGGTTGTTCAGGTTCGTCTGGTTGGTTGCGGCTCCGTTGTTCAGGAAATCGGTCAACGGGCTCAAGTTATCGAAGAGTTGGATCGAGCCCGTCGGGCAGGGAATGGATGGCTTGGTGTTCGGATAGCTGAAGCTGCAGCTTCCATTCGAACCCGTCACAACGATCTTCAGAATGTATCCGTTCCCCGTCCCATACGCGAAGCTCGCGGGACTGCTGGTCGTCGGCGTTGTTGGATTTCCGCTCGAATCAAATGCCACGTAGTAGATGGTTAGAGTACTCGCTTGGTTGGTCCCCGTTACCGCTGCTGTTAACGCCACGGCTGTGGATGTGCTTGCGGCCAGCGTCGCGTCTCCGCCGTAGCTTCCTTGCACATTTGCTGTGCCCGGGGGCAGGAGATTTACGGACACCGCCGCACTTCCGCTGCTCAGCGAGAAGGGGCCGAACGATCCCAAAACTGTCACGCCGTCGCTCGCCAGGGCGATCAACGAAACGGGCTCGCCGCTGGTTGGCGCGGGCGAAACCGCTATGGTCGCGGTGAATGTCTGCCCAGATGGTGAACCGCCGCTAGGACTCGTCAACGTTGTTGTCGTTGCCGTGCGTATAGCACTGGTCCACTTGGCCAGCAAGTTCTTGACGTTGATCGAGCCGAGCCCGGTAGCCAGGTCATATTTCGCGCTGGACAGAAAAGCAGGATTTCCGTTATCTACCAGTGGGCAGGCCGGCGAAGTGGTTGTATTACAGATCAACACGCCGTACCCGCTCGAAGCTCCGTTGCTGCAATTGGGCGTCCCTGCGTCGCAGGCCACCGCATTGTTGCCTTTGGTGACGTCGTTGAAGACGCAACTGGCGTTCGGCGTTTGCCCGAGCGATGAAGCGCAGCTTCCTGCCGTATAATTTGTGTCGCTGGCAGCTAGGTTGTAGAGAACATAGTTCGGATTCCCCTGTCGCTGGCCCGTGGACTGATTGACTAGGGCCATGACTGCCGCAAACGCCGGCGTTGCCGCTGACGTGCCTCCCACCTCGCTGAAGTCCGCGTAGGGCGTAGTCAGATTACAGGATGCGCCTGTGGGCGTCGTTGAGTTCTGCGGATTTGAGTCCGATTGGCAAACGACGTAGGCCACGCCCGTTCCTCCTGAGATCGGCCCTCCGTTGCTTGCGAAAAAGGATACGTCCGGCGTGTCCCGTAGAGAATCGGCTGGAGTCAGACTGGTTTGATATGCTGGCTTGAGATAGCCATAATTTGGGAACGTGCTGTTCTTATCGCAAGTGATATTTCCGTTGCTCGCGACCGTCGTCACCACACAGTTACTGGGTCCCCCGCCACCCCCACTGATGTCTGCTCCATAGCTGCTGGTATCTACGCTTGTACACGCTGCTGGATAAGCGAGCGCACAGGCAGAATTGTCCCAGGTGATTTCCGGCATATAGCCGAGCGCCGAGGTGATCGTATCGCTCGTCGTATTCCAGTAGGTGGCAACGTTGGCGCCGGTGGTGACAGGATCGAAATCGGTTCCGCCCACGGCTACGTTGTAGGGTGTTGAGGCGATGCCGTTCACCGCGATACCTTGGCTGGCCGCACTCGGATCTATGGTGGGAATGGGATCGCAGCCCGCCGAACCGTTGTCGCCTGCCGAGACGGCTACGGAAATTCCCTGTGCGGCGGCTTGTTCCCAGAGCGTGCTGTAATATTGGTTTCCCCCGGTCTCTAAGGCAGCTTCGCATTTTCCATAGCTTTCGCTGACGACCGGTGCCAGGTTATTGTCAACCGCATACAACGCTGACAGGTCTACTCCCTGCGATACCTGGGTGGGATTGGATTCTGTCGATTGCGTAACCACCAAATAAATGTTCGCTCCTGGCGCTACTGCGCCTGCCCACTCGGTGTCCAGGTCCGCTTCGATCTCATCGTCCAAAACGGTATCCGGCCCTACAATGCCCGGGTCGGTTCCGTTAATGATCACGCTAAATTGACAGCTTGGCGGCAACGCTGAAGTGCACACCGTGCTATACGCGGGCAGTCCAAACATGGACCTGAAATCGACCACGTCCTGGGTATTGATGTTCGTCTGCGCGATGATCGCGATGGCTTGTCCGGCCCCTGTCGCCCCGGCCGGAATGTTGTAAATCTTGGCAAAGTCACCGGGCCCGAGTGCGTAGTTCGCCGGGTTCCCAAACGTAAACAGCGGCTCCAACTTGCCCGAATCCTTGTAACGCCGGTAGAGTCCGGCTCTCCGAACGTTGGGATGCACTGGGAAATTATGCAGCGCCACAACTCCCGCAATTACCGGCGCCAGCGCTTCCGGAATCGATGGGTCCGTGGTGTTGGCAAAGCGCTGTTCGCCATTCACTGCAAACTTGTGAATATCGGTATGAAATGCGCTGCGCACCTGCGCTACGTTTCCGCTAAATTCAATGACCGCGCGTCCTGCGGCCACTTTGCCCACTTGAAAGCCTTGCCGCGTCAGCCAATTCGTCACCGCCTGGACATCCGCGTCCGACGGTCCGTACTGCGTCCCAAATTGTTCCGGTGTAAGCCATGCGTGGTAGTTGCCCGACCCCTTGGTCTGCTGGGCGTCCAGCAATTGCCCGAGTGCCAGTTCCTGTTGCGAACTCCGCTGCAACAGAAGCATCATCCGCGTCATCGGTTGCGAATCCGGCAGCGCTCCCTGATCGTATTCCGGTCTGGCCAGCGGGTTCACGTTCCCACGCAGTACCACGGTGCGCGTGTCGTCCACCGTTTCCACCACGCGCGAGGGCACCACCGACTTCTGGGCCCACAGACTCGCGCTCCCCGCCAGCTGCAACGTCAGCGCACACAAAATCGCCCGGAGGATCAATGTTGTTCTTTTCATATTCGCCTCAGACTCCCCAATCGTATTTGATTGACCATGCAATCGAGACCAGGCAGGAACCGCGTCTCCGGCCCCCATGACGCGGCCACGGTCCTTGCTCCTCTTACTGATGCTACTCATCGACAAACGGTTGACTGGGCGCATCTCCCATTTGTTCTTCCAATGTACCCCTACCGCCTTCAATTCACCACTACTGTAAAGTTAAATACTTCTGTCGTTGCTCCCGACACTCCTGAAATCTGCATCGGCACTTGCCCCGTTATCACCTGCATGATTGGCGCGGAAGTCGATCCCTGCGTGCTCGCGTCTCCCAGGTATTGCGCCGTAAAGTTGTGCACTCCCACGGGCAACGTCGCGGCTTGGAAAGTTGCTATTCCCGCATTCACCTTTACTTCGCTCAGAAACGCTTGTCCGTTGTCGTACAATTGGACAAGTCCGGAGGGTGTCGCAGCTCCAGTTGGCTTCACCGTCACCGTAAATGTCACCGGCGTTCCAAAGGCCACATTTAGATTCGTTGAGACAATCGAGGTTGTCGTAGCTACCGGTCCCCCGCCGCCTCCTCCCCCTCCGCCGCAGCCCAAAACACAGCTTGACACACAGAGCGCTAACCCGCAGGCCAGCAAAAAGTTTCTCGAGCTTCTCGCTTCTCCGGCGCCAAATCCCAGCAACCCGAGGAGCAACAATCCGGCTCCAAAGCCCATGCCCCACAGCGAACTGCCCGTTCCCAGCACGTTGGCGCTCTTTACCGCCCCCGCCGCGGCCGAGGACGGCGTGAAAGCCAGCGTGGTCGTCGCCACTCCTCCGTTCACCGGCAGGTTCGCATTTCCGAACGAACAGGTATACCCTGCCGGCACAAAAGTGCCTCCCGACGCACAGGTCAGTGCCACCGTTCCCGCAAATCCGCTCCCAGGAGTGATCGAAATCGTGCCGGCTCCGGGGCTCCCGGCGGCAATGGCGATGGGGTTCGGCGATACACTCAGGCTGAACGTCGCGGCATCCAGCAGCGGCACCGTCGCAGAATTTGCTGCCTGCCAGTTGGTGTCCCCGCGATAGTGCACATACAAGCTGTGCGTGCCGGTCACGAGCTTCAATCGCGCTGCATAGACTGCAATTCCGCCTGCACCCAGCGTCAAGCTCTGCACTGTCAGCAATTGCGCCGAGCCGCCGTTCAGCGAATCCCAGAACTCCACGATCCCGGTGGGGTAGGGAAGTTGTGAATTTCCCGGATTGCCAGTGACGCTGGTATTCAGGCTGACCTGCTGATCTGGCGTCGCACTTGTTGGCGCCACCAGTTTTACCTGCGGCGTGCCCTGCTGCACCGTGAACGTTACCGGTGCACTTGCCGACCCTGCATTTACCGCATCGCCCGAATAAACCGCAAACAGAGAAGTAGTGCCCGCCTGTGTCCACGCGAATTGAATTGTCGCTGTACCTCCCCCGATTGTGGTTGCTGCCGACCGCGGCCCCACCGCATCCCACAACGTTACTGTTCCTGTTGCCGTTCCCGGGGTAACCAGTACTGTGTACACACCGGTATCCCCCAGATTCACTGGCGCGGTCTTTATGGCTAGGCTCGTTGTGGTTTTGTTACCGGCGTTGCTGCCCACCGTGACCGTCTGAGTAAACTCGGTCGGGTCCCCGATCGCCACACTCGCGTAGTTCGGGTCCGTGCTTCCGTTGTAGCTTGCTGCAATGACATGCGTACCTTGTGTCAGCGTTGCCATCAATGCCGACGCCTGCGCCTGGGTTCCGAAAAAGCCTCCCGATTGCAACGTGACTGGCGCGCCATACGCGACACCGTCGACCGTGAATTGCACCGTTCCGGTGGCTTCGGCCGTCCCCGACCCGGAAACCACCACGTGTGCACCCAAGGTGTCCCCGGCGGCCATTGTGTTCGTATTGACGCCGACCACAACGAAGGGTGTACCTTTTCCAATCGTAAATCCCACAGCCGCCGACGTGCTGGCGTTGAAGCTGTTGTCCCCGGAATAGACGGCCGCGAGCGAATGCGCTCCCGGCGCAAACGAATATCCGCTGCCCCCACCGGTTGGAATGGTCGCGGTGCCCGTTGCCGCCAATCCGTACGTTCCCACAGTGTTCCCGCCATCCTGAATGGTCACCGTCCCGGTGGCCGTGCCCTGTCCGGAGACACCCGCGACGGTTGCTGTCAACTGCACCGCCGCGCCATAGGCCACCGTGCCGCTCGCATTTGCCGCCAGCGTCGTCGTGCTGTTTTCCGGCGTCACATTCACTGCCACCAAAGAGGAGCTGCTCGAGCCGTACGTCGAGTCTCCCCCGTAGTACGCAAACACGTTGTATTGCCCACCCGGCAGATTGCTCACCGCTCCGGAAAATGCCCCGCCGTTGCCCAGGCTCAGGGGTTGTGGCAAATCGCCATACTGATCGGTCTTGATCGCGACCGTCCCCGTCGGTGATCCGCTTCCACTTGCGGGTGACACACTGCCATTCATCGTAATGGCCGTGCCGTGCATTAAGCTCGCGCTCGATGTCTGCAACGTTGTCTGCGATTCCGCTAGCGAAATGTTTTTCCACTCCGTCGCCAGGTTGGTCGCATTCACGGATCCCAGTCCGGTCACCAAGTCGTAACCCACTCCCGCCACATTTCCGGTCATGAATCCGTTGGTTCCATTTTGCGTCGAAGAACATCCCGGCGAGCCGCCGGCGCACGGCACCATGTTGCTTCCCGTCGTCACGTCGTAGAACACGCAGGAATTTACCGCCTTGGGGTTGGTCTGTGTCGAAGAGTCGCAGCTGTTCCCGTTCGTCTGCGCCAGCCGGTACAACACATAATTCACTTGCCCTTGAAACGTCCCGTTCTTCTGCTCGACGAGCGCCAGAATTCCCGCCATCGCCGGAGTCGACGCCGACGTTCCTCCCACCAGCGTTAGCCCCACCACCTCCTGCTGGGCATCAATCTGGCAAGGTGTTCCGGCCAGACTGGTACAGAAAACCGCTGGGTCGTGCAAGGTTGCAGCCGCCAGCGCCACGTCCGGCAAATCCCGGGCATTGTCGGCCGGCACACCGGTTCCCGATTGCCATAGGGGTTTGCTGTAAACTGCGCTCGCTCCACCTGCACTCGCGAGCAGGCTGAAATTCACGTTTCCGAACGCGCAATTCGTCGCGCTCGCCGCTTGCCCCGGGTCGCAGCTTTCATTCCATGCCGCTTCCGGTATGTAGCCAATCGCCGACGCGTAGTCCGCTGTGTTGGTTGCGTTCCAATAGCTCGATTGTTGCGATCCATCTGCAAATTCCGTGCCGCCTACGGCCACGTTGTACGGTGTCGACGCCACGCCATTCACCGCGAAGCCCAGCGCCGCTGGCGCCCCGGCCATCGCGTTGTCGCACCCTGCAGATCCGTTATCGCCCGATGCCACCAGCACCGTAATGCCTTCCGCGGCGGCTTGCTCCCATAGCGCGTTGTAAAATGCGTTCGCTGATGTTCCGAGCGCCGACTCGCAGCTTCCGTAGGTATACGTCACGATCGGCGCGACCTCATTGTCGATCGCGTAAGTGGCGGCCAAATCCACGCCACTCGTCGTGTCCGTGGTCCCTGCGACCACCAGGTTGATGGTCGCACCCGGCGCCACCGCGCCGGCCCACTCCAAATCCAACATCGCTTCCTCTGAATCCGTCAGGTCGGCGATCCCCGGGTCCGGCCCGCTCACATAAACATTCGGATCGTTTGCCTTCAACCCAAAGATCTGCCGGAACTGCTGCACATCCGTCAGCTCGATATCGGACTGCGCGGTCACGGCAATCGCCACTCCCGTGCCGTCAATCCCGCTATTCAGCAATCCCGTGGTGTTATAGATCGCCGCAAAATCTCCCGGCGCGTTGTAATAGGTATTGGGTGTGCCGCTGGCCGTCAGGCTCGGAATCAGTTTCGTCTTCACTCCCTTCGACGTGCGCCCCGCCATCCCATGCATTTCCTGCAACGGTGGCCTCTTCCCAAAATTGTTCAGGGAAACCACGCCCCGGGTATTCCCGCTGAGCCCCGCGGGTACGGCCAGATCCGTGGAATTTGCCAGGTA
>Ga0181532_10004083_pt1 | contig 12921 bp, 13 predicted proteins | sample PEATcosm2014_Bin_33_FD_119768 | JGI IMG/M metagenome (GOLD analysis project Ga0181532, IMG submission 119768) | Peatland microbial communities from MTU Mesocosm Facility, Houghton, MI, USA - PEATcosm2014_Bin11_30_metaG | ecosystem: Environmental > Terrestrial > Soil > Wetlands > Peat | place...
CAACAGATCGCTGTGAACTTGCGTATTCAACAAATTGTGGCCAGTGTGCAATTGATCGAGGCAGTCGGCGGAGGTTGGGACTCCTCCACGCTTCCCACTTCTCAACAAATCATCTCCCGCGAGACCCTGCCACCGGCGACAACCGGCGCTGCTCCTTCACAGACTCAGCCCCCGGCCGCAGCTAATCCATAATCGGCCTCGAAGATCTTTTCGAAACCCAAGAAATCAGGTGGCTACTTTCGGCTCCACCACACGATGGTGACGCCCAGGCAGACAACCGCGATGCCAACCCAGCGGTTCCGGCTGATGCGTTCACCCAGGAACGCTTTCGCGCCAAAGGCTCCCGCTGCATAGCTCAAGGCGCTGACCGGGACCACAAAGCTGACTTCCTGAAACGATAGGATCGCAAGAAGCGAGAAAAATCCCAGGCTCATCATGGCTATCCCCAGCCACATCCAAGGCAAACGCAAGGATTGCAAAATAAAATTGAGAATGGATTTCGGACTGAAGCCGTGGACTTCCCCGATGCTCTTCATGGCACGGCTTACGCACAATTCTCCGCCCGTGCCGGCAACCACGATGAAAAAGAAAAGGATTATCTCAAGCAAGGTGAGTGTCTCCTGTTGTACTCGGCGGAGTCCGGCCAACTAGAAAGACTCCCAGACAGATCACCATTACTCCGATCCAGCGTAACGGAGAGATCCTCTCTCCCAGCACCAAGTAACTCAGGACAGAGATGGACAGGTAAGACAGGGACGTGGCAGGCTGCACGTAACTGTAGTCTGCCCACGTCAACAACAACATGTGGACAATGAAGAATCCCAGCAAGCAGCCGATCCCCAGCCAGAGATAGCCGGACTTGAGTACCTCTGAGGCGATGGAGACAAGGTCGCTAACTCGTGCCGAATTGAACGACTCGACACTTTTCATGGCCTTGCCAAGAAATACATTTCCAATGGGCCCCAGAATGATGCTGATCACAATCATCGGCACCGTTTTTAGTTGCAGCCTTCGAGTGTGGCTCACGCTCTTCCTTAGTGTTCCATTTCAGAATAGCAAATGTGCGGCGCAAAACGACTGTAGGATTCGGAATGACCAGGAACATGCAGGCCGTATCTGCCGCCAGAAAACTCCAGGCGATTCACTCTGGCCAGCCGTCCCTCTGGGCCTCACGATCAGTTGTGCTAGCATATTAGCGGGGATTTGCGGCCAAGAAGCCCGCTGGCCTCAGGTTATTGCTCCATCAGGGTAAATTCTCAAGGCGGTTTGTCGAATCCAGTCCGGGGCCAAGCATCTGACGTTCTGCTGAAGAACGGGAGAAGGGACCGCTCCTCCACAGGCCGCGCTCGAAGCAGGAACGGGGTGTTGTGACCTCAACAATTCTAGAGTACGTGGTCCTTTTCGCCGCCGCCATCCCCTTTATCTTCTACTTTCTCGCTCTGTTCAGCTCCAGTCGCTATTTCTGGCAAGCAAGAAAACCTCTGCCGGCGAATCTGGACTTCACCCCTCCGGTAAGTAATCTCAAACCGGTTCGCGGATTGGATCCTGATGCATATGCGAACTTCTCGAGTTTCTGCCGCCAGGATTACCCGGAATATGAGCTCATCTTCTGTGTCACCGACCAGACCGATCCCTCCGTGCCGGTCATTCAGAAATTGATCGAGGAGTTCCCCGAGCGGCAAATCCGACTGCTCTATAGTGCTGGCCATACCGCCATCAACGACAAGGTTGCCAAACTGCGGCTGATGGAGCAGGAAGCCAGGTACGAATACCTGGTCATCAACGACTCCGACGTGCGTGTCGATCCGGGATATCTGCGCAGAGTCGTTGCGCCACTGCGCGAGCCCAAGGTCGGGGCAGTCACCTGCTTTTACGTATCGGCCGGAAAGGGCTCCTTCCTTGACGATCTTCAGTCCATCGGCATGATCTCCGATTTTTACGCGGGTCTGCTGGTTGCGTGGCAATTGGATGGAGTCCATTTTGCTCTTGGGCCCACGATGGTTTCGACCAAGAAGTACGTCCGCGGTTTCGGAGGCTTTCAGGTACTCGAGAACCGGCCTGCCGACGACCTGCTTTTTGGACGCCTCATTGCCGAACAGGGAGTAGAAGTCGTGCTTCTGCCTTATGCAGTGGAAACTGTCCCCGATTTCCAGGGCATGAGCCAGCTCGTTTCAAAGCGAGTACGCTGGATGACGGTGATGCGAGCCATGCGGCCCTGGGGCCACTTCGGACTGCTTTTCACCTGGGGCCTGCCTTGGACCACGCTGGCCGTTCTGTTTCACCCCACCTTGGCTGTTGCTGTGGCCTATTGGGGTTCTTATCTCGCCTGCCGTGTCGCCATAACCTGGCTGATCGGGATGCACGGGCTAAAGCAATCCGGGCTTTGGAAAAAGATGCCGTTAATTCCCCTCTGGGATGCTCTGGCGTTCTCGATTTGGCTTGTGAGTTTCACTCGAAACACAATCCGCTGGCGCGGCGTTGATTACCAGCTCCAGAACGGTCAATTCGTCTCGGCCATGGGTGATTTCGCTTCTGACTCTTCGGCCAAAAGTGACAGCTAGGGAGCGACCCTCGCCGGAACGCGGCGACTGCCCTCCGTCGCCGCTCGAATTCAGTGTTTCTTTTCTTTGCCGGAGGCCACGCGAGTCTCACCCGCCTGGGCCGCACCCGCAGACATCCCCGCAGCCAGACTGGTATGCAGTCGGCGTTCGTTGCGCGGCTCCCGCCAGTTCACCTGCGGCAGCATCATGGTGGTATCCACTCGGTCTCGATACTTCACCGCGATGTTCATCAGTGAATCCAGCAGGGATTCCGAGAGCAGGTGCGGTTGCAGGCCGAGGTCCAGCAGTTTGGAGTGCTTCGCGTTGTAGTAGTGCTGCTCGGCCTCGACACGCGGATCCGGGATGTGGTCGATTTCCACTTTCATTCCAAGATCCTTGCCCGCTTCCTGCACTTTCTTTGCGAGGTCCAGTACGGAAAACTGCTCCGTGAACTGGTTATAGATGCGGCATTCGCCCTTGGCTGCAGGATTTAGACAGGCCAGTTCCACGCACCGGACGGTGTCCCGAATGTCCAGGAATCCGCGAGTCTGCCCGCCCTTGCCGTAAACGGTAAGAGGCTGGCCGATGGCCGCCTGCACGCAGAATCGGTTCAGCACGGTGCCGAAAACTTCGTCATAGTCCAGCCGGTTGATTAGGGCTTCGTCCAGACCGATTTCGTCCGTCATCGTCCCATACACCACGCCCTGGTTCAGATCCGTGGCGCGAATTCCCCAGATCTTGCAAGCAAAGATCATGTTGTGGCTGTCGTGAACCTTGGAGAGGTGATAGAAGGATCCGGGCTGCTTGGGATATGGCAGGAGATCCCGGCGTCCATTGTGCTCGATATTGATATAGCCCTCTTCAATGTCAATGTTCGGGGTTCCGTATTCACCCATGGTGCCAAGCTTGATCAGGTGGCAATCCGGAACCAACTCCCGAGTCGCAAACAGCACATTCAGAGTGCCCACAACATTGTTCACCTGCGTGAACGTAGCGTGCTTCCGGTCGATCATCGAGTATGGAGCCGAGCGCTGTTCGGCAAAATGGACAATAGCTTCCGGCTCATACTGCTTCACCACGTTGAAGAGAAAGTCGTAATCGGTCACATCTCCCACAAATAGGTCCATGACCTTGCCGGTCAGGCGAGTCCAGGTCCGCAGCCGGTCGCTCAGGGGAAGGATCGGAGTCAACGTCTGGGCGCCCAGTTCGTGATCCCATTGACGCCGCACATAGTTGTCGACGATTGAAACCGAGTGGCCCTTCGCCGAAAGATAAAGCGCGGTCGCCCAGCCGCAGTAACCATCCCCACCAAGAACCATTATTTTCATAGCTTCCCCTTCACTGCGATTTTCCTCTATTTTTTCTGTTCAACTGCACTCGGGCCCTGATGAATGCTCAGCCCTCGAAAGCCGGTTACGAAAATCCAATCTATATAAATTAACACGAATTCTGCCCATTTTAGGAAATCGGCCAGACAGCAGAATGACCCTTAATTGGCAGATCCGGCCTCGATAAAGCCAGTGTCTGGCTCTTCAGACACTTCCTCATAAGGATGCACAATACGACCCATCCCCAGCAGGTAGACCAGCAAACCCGGCAACCCCACAAAAATATTCCACACGCGCAGGCAGAGCAAGGTCTCCGCTCCACCCGTCATCCCCGTCAGCGCGAATAAGGTATTGAAGGCCGTCTCCCCTACGCCGATCCCACCGGGAGTCAATGGAAGACTGTTCACCAGATGGCCGATCGGGGCGACCAATATCAACCTTGTCGAAAAGGAGCCGGGACTGACGGCATACAGGCCGAGGCCGGTCACCACGATGAGCGACAGATTGGCCAGCAGCGAAAGAAGCAGCACCAAGAATAATGCACCTCGCGCCTTTCCGTGCACTGCCATGGCCTGGACCACGCGCAGGGCCAGGTTCTTGACCCCCGTCCATCGGCCGAGAAGCAACGAGACCAGGGAGCGCGTTGGCGAGAAGAACATGACCAGCATGGTACCGGCGAACATGCATCCTGCCAGCAGCGCATCGAAGTACAGAATGCGCTTCAATACGGGAACGGAATTCAGCAGCTCTGGAAAAAGAGGGGCAAACAACAGGGGTAGCAGAATTAGTGAGAATAACCCGACCAGGCGATCCAAAATCAAAACCGTTGCGACTTCCGCGCGGCGCCCATGATTCTCCCGGGTTGCGTACACAAGTTTGGCAATATCCCCTCCCGCCGCGCCAGGGAGAAACGTGGAGAATAGGAACCCGATCAGATTCAATTTCAGGGAGTGACCGAGGGAAAGTGACAGTCGCGCATTTCGGAATAACAGGGACGCTCGAACGGACATGAAGAAAATATCGAGGAGCAGAAACGCCACCGCGGCCAGCGTAATCGGCCAGGCATGGACAAGGCTGCCTAACGCGGAAAAGTTGATCTGGCCCGATTTCGCAAGATAGACAAGGATTCCGATTCCTATCGCCAGCCGCAGCACCAGAAACGCAGCCTTCCGCAGCCCGCCGCCCGGCGAGTGCGCCGCATCCTTGGGTGTTGGGTTAGCGATGGACATCGTTTCCTGACAACAACAAACGCGAAATAGTTTCGTCCGGCCGCGGGAGTGCAGGCAGCGATCTGCTCGAGGGGCTATTGGAGATTAAATTGGTGAGCAAAAGCTTTCCCCCACTGCTGGCTACGATTTCAAAATGCTCCTTACCGACTACACTTTCGATGCGATCGGCGCCCTTCTGGGTCGCCGCCAAATAATACCGATTACCACTGGTCCACAAACCTCGGAATTCAGAATCGTTCAGGAAAACCGGCGGCGCGCCTGGCGCAGCCGCTCCATATTCCAGGTTGAAATAATTGCCATTTAGGAGCAAAGGGTCTTGATTCGTGTAAAAGACAACGCTCGAAAACGGGTAATAATGGCGCTCCACAATGAGCTTTCCTGGCGGGGCGGAAAGATACGCGTTGGCAAGGGGACGCGAAGAGAGAAAAGGATCAAATACCACCAGCGCCAGCCGCGCAGCATGAAAAAACAGCACCATCATCAATCCGGTGGTCAAAATGGCCTTCCTACCCGACCAGCGAAGATTGCCGACCGTGCCCACCAGGAACCCCACCGCTGCCAGCCATAACGGCAGTCGAAGATAGGCGAACGAGTCAAACGTCAGATCCAGCATGTGCCCGAGCGAGAGCGTGTAAGCCGAAGGATGTCTCGATAGAGCACTCGAAATGTCTCCCGGAGTGGGCAGATTGCGCACCGAAATAGCAATAGCGATGCAGGCCAATGCAGCACATGCCGAAATGATTCCCAGGGTTCGTGTACCGAGATGGATCCACTTCCCCTCGGTTGCCATCGCCGACCCCAACAAAAGCGCCAGCGCCGGATAGCACGGCATCGAGTAATACTCCTGCGTTGTTGAAAACGTAAAAAAGACCAGGATGAACCCTGTCCAGAAGAGCGCCAGTAGCCTAGCGCGTCCTGCGCGGTCAACGGGCTTGAAAGAGAGTTTCGTAACCGCCGGCAGGTACACACTCCACGGAAAGAGCCACAGCAGATGGAACAGCCAGAAGTACAGTCGTGGAACCGTGTTGTAGTCGCGTGGGTACCTGAGATTCAGGAAACGCAGTAACTGCTCGTTGATGAAATAAAACCATAGAAACCCATGGTACACGCCGGGTCCACTCTCGAGGGTCCAGGCGAAATACGGCGGATTTCGCAGCGTGGCTAGGATATGCCAGGGGGCCGCGATGAGCAGTACGATCAGAGTGCCGCTCACGGGCCGCAACCGTTTCCAGGTTCCGAGAGAGAAGAGCTGTTTGGTCACGAAGAGATAGATCAGCGCTCCCGCGATCGGAAAGACAATCCCCACCAGGCTCTTCAGCAAAAGCCCTATTCCGAGACTCGCGGCAAGAATCGCCGCCCACAGTCCAGGCCTCTTTTCCTCTTCATCCAGGGCGCGCAGGAATGCCCACATGGCCAAGGTAATTGCGAACGTCAGCATCACGTCTGGAATCTGGATGCGCGTGAACAGGAACAAACCTACGCAGGTGGCCATGCACAATCCCGCGTAAAAACCGGCCCGTTTGCCAAAAGCCCACATGCCGAACAGCGCTGATAGGAGCGCAAGCCCGATGGACGCAAACGCCACGGGAAGCCGCGCGGCCCAGTCGGAAATGCCGAAAAGCTTGTAAGAAATGGCCATCAGCCAATAAATCAGAGGCGCTTTTTCCAGGTACAGGACTCCGTCGAGACGCGCGGTTACCCAATCCCCGCTCGTCAACATCCCCTTCGCGATCATCGCCTGCACGGCGTCGACATCGTCCATGAGAGAGGGCGGCGAGATCACACAACCGAGGTAGACCGCGGCAACGAAAAGGAAGACGAGAACAAGCAGAACCCCGCGCCGGTTCAAGAAATCGTCGTTACTTCTTACGGAGTTCAAATCGACACTTGCCATTTTTTCATCCACAAAAACAGTATGAGCAACCCCCACAGGTGGTAGCCAACATTAACTTCCCTTTGCAGGTGGCGCTTCATCAGCGATTCGATGCCATCTCGCCGGAAAAGCTGTCCGTATTGCGATAATCCGAATTCCAGGACGTCCTCGAGTAACCCGCGAAGCGGACCGCGGAGCCATTCATGCGCCGGTATATCGAAACCGACCTTCTTGCGATTTAGGATGGCTTCGGGGAGTTTGTCGTTCATCAACTCCCGCAGAATCACCTTTTGTTGCGCGCCTCGGATTTTGAGCCTGGCGGGCAGCGTTGCCGCAAATTCCACGATCCGGTGATCGAGGAAAGGCGGCCGCACTTCGACCGAGTGGGCCATGCTCATCCGGTCGCTCTTCGTCAGGATGTCGTCTGCAAGATAGTATTTCTGATCCAACCAGAGGTACGGGGCCAGATCATCCTTTGCTTCAGGCAAATCGTTCAGTTGGCCCAGTATCTGCCCCAAAGTTCCAGGCAGGGGTTGTTTCAGGATCGTACGCAAACCCTGCTCGGAAAATGTCCCATTCCAATATACATGAGCGCGCTCGGGCGGCATCAGCGTCCCCTCGAGCAGCCGCTTTGCCTTGTATTCGAAACCGATTTTTTCATTGGAAACCGGCCAGTGCTGCAGGATTGCATTTCCCATGGCCAGTGCCGGCCGCGGAATCCCGCGAAGTACCCGGGAAATTCGGTTCGCTCGATACGTCAGATATCCGCCAAAAAGCTCATCCGCGCCCTCGCCACTGAGGGCCACGGTTGTCTTCTTCTTGCAGAGTTTTGACAAAAACCATACCGGCAATGCTCCAGCGTCCGCGCTCGGCTCATCCGAATAGTAGGCAAACTCTTCAATCGCACCACGTAAATCGACGTTTGGGTTCAAATCCATTTCGTCGTGATCTGTTCCGTATTCCTTTACTGCCGTCCGGATGTAGGAAGATTCGTCGAAACTGCGTCCGGCAAACGAAATCGAGAACGATTTCAGCCGGGAAGAACTCGCCTGCGCCGCGTAATGCAGAATGGTCGTGGAATCGATCCCGCCGCTCAGCCAGACCCCCAGCGGCACATCGGAGAGCAGGTGCTCGCGGATGGAGTCCGCCAGCAGTGCATTCAGCTCCTCTTTCGCGTCCCCGATCGTTACGTCGCGGATATTCCCGTATGGCAACTGCCAGTAGCTACCGGTTGCAATCTTGCCGTTCTGCCACTCCATCCACGTTCCCGGAGGGACTTTTTGAATGCCATCAATGAGTGTCCATGGACAAGGAACGTAATTGAGCGAAAGGTAACAATCTAGCCCCTCACGGCACAGGGTTCGCTCGATCTCAGGATGGATAAGAATGGCCTTGAGTTCTGATCCGAAATATAAATCTTCACCCTTCCTTGCAAAATACAGGGGCTTGATGCCCATCCGGTCTCGCGCCAGCACCAATCGCTTTTGCGGCACATCCCACACCGCAACAGCAAACATGCCCCGCAGACGCGCGAAACACTCCGTATCCCATTGCAAGAAGGCTTTCAGGACGGTTTCTGTATCCGAGTGCGATTCAAACCTGTGCCCCAAGCCCTCGAGCTCCGCCCTCAGCTCTAGGTGGTTATAGATCTCGCCATTGAAAACGATCCCGCTCTCGCCGCCCTTTTCGAGAATGGGTTGATTTCCACTTTCGAGGTCGATGATTTTCAATCGCGCGGCACCAAAAGAGAACAGTTCTGCCGAGAAAATACCCTGCTGGTCAGGGCCCCGGTGAATGAGCGTCGCCGTCATGTCCCGGACTTTTTCTTCGGACGGTCGCGAATGCTTATGTGTAAATCCGGCTATCCCGCACAATGCCAGGAATCCCGTTGAACAACAGTATTTTTCAAAATTTACAGCCTTTCACTTAAGATGCTGTCCTCCGCACTGCTGGTGCCCCAAACGAGGCAGCTTTCATTCCAATGAAGCTGAAATCTGTTCGACCTGCGACAACTTATCTTTCTAATCCGGTGACGCGCCACCCCGTTTCAGTTTTGCAGCCCGTGGAGGCGATTCCGCAGTGCGCTCCAAACGCAAGTCCCTGGATGTTTCGCCGCCCGCGCTCAATCCTTTTTCCACCCGGCGGCTGGACACAAGCTGACCTTGCTGTCCCGAGCCGTTCGCAAGTCCTGTTGAGTCAATGAGATTTCTGGTAGGGACGATGCGGATCTGAACGACAAATACTCAACTAAGCCCTATGCCCTCAATACGTTGCAGCCGCCCTCCCTGGCCAACTGGAGCAAACGGATCGGAACGAGCCGCCTCTTGGTCCCGAACCCGCAGCAAAACAACCGGTTAGGTTGATTTGCTTGCATATAATTGTACAACTTCTTCCCTGAACCGGGCTACTCATTCGGATAGAGAATCCAGGGTTCGCGCAAGCAGGCCAAGAAGCACCCGGCTAGAGAACGTCCACGCCCCGGCACGTCATGGTTCTAGCGTCACGAACCTGACGTGGCTTGCCTAAAAAGCTCCACCGATCGGCCTTTACCTTCCCCATCGGCCTGCATCGCTTTTGCCGACACGAGGGAGGCCAAGTCGCCGGGAATCGCGCGCATTCCGGCTTCTCCTCGCCGATGCCCGTCTCTTCAGGTCGAGTGACTGGATTGAAGTGTGTTCGTTATCTCCGAGCGCGCGCTCAGCAGAAGTGCAACCGACCGACCTGCCGGCGCCTTGCGAAAGATTGCCGCTGCCCCAGAGCAAATGTCGGAATCAAACGAAGGGAGCCTAAACTGCGAAGTCAACGCGCAGAGGTTCGAAGTAATCGAGCCTGACTGCCACACCGACCTTTTCAGCTGCATCGGTGGAAGGCTGCAATCGAACGACATGTCCGAGACAATTCCACTCGACAGAGGGGACACCGGTTATTTCCTTCGGCATCTGGAGCGAGATTCGCAAAGCCGCACCAGGAGCCAGCGGAGAATCTGATGCAAAATAAATGCCGCACTTCGAAATATTAATAGATTCCGTTGCCCGGCCGGGACCGACCAAATTCCAGAAACGATATTGCAGGGGGATAGCTACATTAAACCGACTAGCAAACCGACGATCAGAAAAGTTCATACTTGCCTCACGGCGCGGAGGAAGGAAAAGGCGCGGGTAATTTGGAAGGAACAGTTTTACTCTAACACCCCGAGGCAAGCTCAGCAAGGAGAAAGCGTCATTCGAGACTGCAATAAACCGACTGACCAAACATCCCGATCTGGATTTGGATGAACGATTGATGTCCGGGGTAGGGGGGTGCTAGGGAGTTCGCAAACACTGCTGTGACACAAAATGTGGAGCTTTCCCCGGAATTGTGGACGACAGAAAGGCAGGCGAACTCTGGGTTGTCGATTACCGTCCGGAATCCAGACATCGGCGTCCATGATTCAGACAATGGATTCCCTCCGAGAGGAGCAACTGTCCTGTTTCTGTTCACTTGGGCTACCTGAACCCCCGAAGAAACTTGGCAGGGTAATTGCCTCTATCGTCTTCGTGGCAATGTGTTTTCTCGTCATGTCGAAGACGGGCGGTAATGGACAAAAAACATTCCAACACGCGTGAGCCTGCTGCCTTGACCGATGCTGAGACCAAGGACAATAGCAAGGCTGGCCCTGTACCGGATGATTTGTCCGCCCTCCTGAGTCGCGCTTCTTTGGAGAAGTCTACCTATCGGGAATTTCCCCCAACCACAAATGCTCGAAGAACCCAGCAAGCTTCTGAAATAGTGAAGGACGAAAGTGCAAAACGGCGGGAGGTCATTGCGGAACCACCCACGACTGACCAGCAGGACCCGCGTCCAGGCCAGGAATTCGAAGAAATCACGAGTTCTTCACAAAGAGCATGCGAGCAGTCTGCTTCCATCCAGGACTCGTTCGATCCGCAACATACATGGACGGCTGAGACCGGCTGGCCAGACATTGTCGAGCCAAGTAATTCTAGTGAACCCGCCGAGGGCAAGGCCATCAGGAAGCACCGATCCGTTCGTGGTTCAGGCAGTCCCTGGCCAGCTCTCGACAACCTTTTCGCCAGCGACAAACAGAGCTTCGACCTCATCCAGAGCATCGTCGCAGATATCAAGGTTCCGCTGATCTTCGTTTCGTCATTAACCGGCGGCGTGGGAGTCACGACCATATCAGCCACCCTGGGGCGTTGCCTTGCCGGTTGGGGACATCCGCCGATGCTGGATGAAGCAGGTCTACCGGATGCAATTCGTCATTTCGTGAATGGATTCAGCGAGCGCAGTGGAATCCGGGTGGAACTACAAGCGAGCCTGGACTTTGGAAGGTTGAACAAAGAAGCCGAATTGGCACTTTTTATTGTCGTGCAAGAGAGCCTGACCAACATCCACAAACACTCCGGGAGCCCGATGGCCAAGATCGTACTCGGCCGTAGTTCGGATGTCGTGACGGTCGAGGTTACCGACATGGGCCGCGGAATTGCCGAGCGAAAACCCGAAACAGGCAGTGGGATGCCCTTCCCCATGGGAGTGGGGATTTCCAGCATGAAGGAACGAGTCATCCTGATTGGTGGTCAATTGGAGATTTTGTCCACCGGCACGGGCACTACCGTGAGGGTCAGGGTTCCCGCTTCTGGATGAGCCAAGGCCCGTCCATTCGACGCTGCCATCACCTCCTGATTCGCGAAGCCGAACGAAGGAGCAGTCCGGTGGTCTGCCCAGTCTTGCGAGTTGACAACCCAGCTCCGCAAAAGCCTCGTGTTGCCCCCGCATCGAGGTGAAATTTAGAGAGATTACTTATCTCTATAAACGTACTGTATCCGAAAGGAATCCGCACACCACGATCCGAGCCCCAGTCGTGCCTTACTCGGAGTCATCGTACTTCCCCCGGCAGGGACTCGGTTTCTATCACTGGGCGAGAGTACACCTGAGGGGCACAGCACAGTCAGAGCGCACAACCATGTTTATGTCAGCCGGTTAGGTTGCTAGGTGCGTCGGTGACCGAAGACGACCTCCCATCTCCAGGTCCGGCGAATGGATCGCGTAGCAGCCCCCACCAATTTCATTTGCTGCTTCTGCTGACTGAGACTCCATCACCAAGTGGCAAAGTCTGTATCGTATCGTCGGAAGCTCGGGAAGCTTGTAATTAACCTAAGAACGCTGGATTTGGCGGCATTTGCTTAATTTCTCAATGCTCTCCATTGGAAAACAATTGAAAATCAAGGACTGACACAAGCGCGATGGAAGGTGTGATGCCCGGATTCCGAGGAATGCAAATTCGCGATACACTGGGAATGCCAAGCGTTCTGTGACCCATGAATTCCCTCCTGCAACTCACCGTGCTCTTCGATGGATCCTGTTCGCTTTGCCGTGCCAGCATTGCCAGCGTTCGCCCACGCGATGTTCGTGGAGTCATCGAGTTTCTCGACCTGCGCGACCCGAACACCATTCGGCGATTTCCAAGCGTTGATAGTGAGCAGGCCATGCGCTCGATGCAGGCCGTCGATCGCCAAGGTCGGGTCTACACCGGGATAGACGCCTGGGCCCAAATCGGACTGCACTTACCTAGCTGGAATCTGGTGGCATGGATTCTGCTTGTCCCCGGAGTGCATTGGGTGGCGCACATTATTTACGATTGGATTGCGCGTAACCGCTATCGTTGGAACCGAAAAGCCTGCAGCGATGGGTCCTGCACCCTGCATCTTCCAGCGCCCCCGACCCAGCCGTAAGGTACAGAGCATCCGAAAGTCTCCATCCCCTGATATGATCAGTTCTGATGAAGCGCTGGACCCTCGCCCCTCTGCGTTGGTGGACCGGGCCGGGACCTGCTGGTCCTCCCGGGCACCTTCTTCCGCGCTGGCTCTTTCTTCGCGCGCTCGGCCTCATCTACTTCTCTGCTTTCTATTCGCTGGTTTTCCAGATCCGCGGGCTCCTCGGCCCCCATGGACTGC
>Ga0181532_10004085_pt1 | contig 12918 bp, 13 predicted proteins | sample PEATcosm2014_Bin_33_FD_119768 | JGI IMG/M metagenome (GOLD analysis project Ga0181532, IMG submission 119768) | Peatland microbial communities from MTU Mesocosm Facility, Houghton, MI, USA - PEATcosm2014_Bin11_30_metaG | ecosystem: Environmental > Terrestrial > Soil > Wetlands > Peat | place...
AGCCCTTCCAAAGTCCTGCCAGCGTGATCCAGAACATGCGATCGGAGCGCCTTAACCGCGGACGCTTGCTATGCCGCTTGTAGACAGCTAACTGTTGACGGAGTGCGAGGTTTTCCAGGACGAAGGCTTGATGGCCTCTGGTGAACAGCCAAATCAACCGAGACCAGCGGAGTAGGAATGCGGACATGTCGGCTGATTGTTCCCATCAGGTTGTTGAAAAGTCAATGTCATTTTGGCGATCTGGTTTTGGCGAACGACAGGATTCTCAGCCCCATGAGAGCACCTTCTCTTGGACCGCATTACTGGAGTGGCCGCGACGCTCACAGCTTAGTAACGCCGAACGAATGATGTCGAATCGGGATACACCAAACGTGAACGGTAGGTGGAACGTGAATTGTGACTAACGCGGATTTCAGTTGCCGCCTGCGGTGCCCGTTTGCTTTTCGCTTTCCCCGTTATGGTTGATTAGGATGGCGGCTCGAAGCAGCCACATCAAGAAAGCGGGAACACTTCTCAGCTATTGTGCGCTGTAATTGTAGATTGTCAATGAGTCTTAAGTGGCGAGGAACTTAGCTTCCTGTTTAAGTTGTGCCACTACGCTTTGAATATCCATGTTGTCCTTTCTAGGATTTAACCGAAACAGGGTAGCAGGCAAAGCTAGATGCAAGCCCCACCTTACACACCCGGAGGTCCCTGCAGACTCTTGTGCGCGCGTTTGCTACGACTGTCTCGCGTCAACGCACGATGCAACAAACTACTGACAGTGGGTGAGCTCGGTCACGATGGGGCGCAACGTGCCCATGCAGAAGTGGGGATTTCTGGCCAACAGCAGGTATCATTTCGCGATTCTTTCACGTCACCAGCGAGCAACCCCGAAAGTTGCAACACATCCTGTTCTCGCGAAGTTAGGGGGTTCGATCCCATGAGCCTATCTACTCCAAAAGAAGGCCAATCGTTTTTAGCACTTGAGTGCCATTGAATTCGACTCTAAATAGTCCTAAAGTTGCTGTAATTTGTGCTCCCCTCTAGGTGTGGATCACTGAGCTAATGAGTACTGTTGGCGAGGGTCGCCTGACCCGGAACCGCCACATAAGTTTCTGACTCTGGCCACCATCTTTCCAAGGTTTGGAAAAGGTACGAGATTGTGAATCAACTGCTTCGAGTCGCCGCGGACTACGTCTGTGGCTATATGTGCGGTCTAGCGCGTATGGGCGAGCGTTAGAGGGTCGATCTCGAGGCTGCGAGGCATCTTTCACCCGAGGCAAACAATGGGCTGTTTCACGTCATAGTGGGGCATTCCAGCATAAGGATTCGCACCTTTTCGGATGCATGTGGCACTCGAAAAAGGGGGGTCAGCTATGCACAAGCTTACACAAGCTTACAATGCGGCTCAAAATCTTCTGTTATGCGCGTTGCCGCCCGCCGAGCTCGGAAACCTGCTACTCGATTTGCAGCCTGTGACATTCTCGCTGGGCCAGATGGTTTACGAACCGGACGAACGCATCGATTATTGTTACTTTCCGACCAACTCGGTCATTTCGCTGCTGTACACCATGCAAGACGGCTCCACTGCGGAGATGGGTCTGGTGGGAAATGAAGGTGTCCTCGGTGTCGCCCTCTTTCTCGGAGGCGGATCCACTTGCAGCCGGGCTGTCGTCCCGGTGGCCGGGGATGCGTTGCGGTTGCCGGCGAAGGTTTTGCAGGAAGAATTCGCGCGCTCCCGGTCGCTTCAACTTTTGCTTCTGCGCTACACCCAGGCGCTTCTTACGCAAATTTCACAAACCGCCGTGTGTAACCGCTTGCATTCGGTGGAGCAGCGGCTCTGCCGTTGGCTGCTCCTGTGCCACGACCGGAAGAATCGTTCGGAACTGCTCATGACCCAGGAACTCATCGCTAACATGCTCGGTGGGCGCCGCGAGAGCGTAACCGTAGCCGCCGGACACCTGCAAGACGCCAGCCTCATCCATTACTGCCGCGGTCATATCACGATACTGGACCGCGCTGGCCTCGAGTCCGCCGCCTGTGAATGCTATCGCATCGTGGAAAACGAATCCGACCGCCTATTCGGCAGGAAGCGCAAACCAGAATCTAGCACCCCCGGGGTAGCTTTCGAAGAAGCCGGCTGAGGAGGGCTCGTAGCTGGTCAAAATTGTCGGGGCTGGTCATGTAAACGTTGTACCCCACTGACACTTCAACACCCTCATCGAGGCTTGGGGGGCAGAAAACCACAACCGGAACTTCCTCGCCCATTCCAGCACGCTCTCGCATTCGCCTTGCAGTTGCAACCACGCGAGCGGGATTAAGTCCAAGACTCACGAGAATCAAGTCCGGGCGCTCCAGGCCGGCCTTCAGAACCGCTTCATCCTCATCTCCGGCGGTACTTACCTGATAGCCTCGGGCCGCGAGCAATCGCTTTATCCCGTTGCGCGTCTCTTCCACATCCTCAACTACGAGAATGACCGAACGACGCTCTTGATTGGATGTCACGGTTTGATCGACAAGCGAACATCACGTTTCTAGCAGAGCCCTTTCTGGTTGTCTGTGCGCTGAGCCACAGAGCTGCTACCCCTGCTGCAAGCTAAGAAACATTGAAGCTATCGCAGCCATAGCCGGAACGCTTGGCGCGTTAGTGCCGTCTGGAGCCGTTCACGCACGGTATAACCGGACGAATCTTGATGAATTCTTGCACTATGTGCGCTAGCGCACCGACGAGCATCCCTGAGCAGTGGCATATGTAATTCACTGCGCCGTGAGTTTCCGCTTGAGAGCGAGGAGGCGTGCATATGGGATTCGGAATTTTGAATGTCTGGATTCACGATCAATACTCGCCCTGCAAAGTTAGTGACGAATTCTGGTATGTGAATGTCAGCTACTGCAGCGGCGAATTCCTGGAATACTGCGGCAAGACATACCGTGGTCTGGATGCCAAGTGCGGCCACGCGGAGTTTGAGCTTCCGCCCGGATGCTATGTCGTCCAGGGGTTCCAACTTCATCTCATCCCCGTCCCTGGCAGTAACATCCTGAAGCCCATATTGACCTATAGCAACTCTGCGGTGGTAATGGTCGAGTGCGATGCCAAGGCCTGCGTTCACGTATATAACCACAGTTTCTGGTGGTGGATATTCCTTAGCAGAGAGCTGGGACGGCTTCTCACAGAAGAAAAAGGCCCCACTGGGGAGAAAGCTCGTCAGTTCGCCGACGCCGCGGACGCATTGCTCGCGCAGCTACCAAAGAACAGTCACGACGAAGCGCTCGAACGTGCCGCGCAGGAAGCAGCGGCAAAGGCGAAGCACAAAGGCAAATGACACCGGCAATGCGCAAAAGATCGAGCTGAAAAAGCTTCCTAGTCAGCCGACACGAAGTAAATCGGAATGTCGACCGCAACAGACCGGGGCCTTCCCGGGAAAGGACTACCCTCATGGCATCAAAGCAAGACGAACAACATATTCTGAAAGGTTCCTTCAACATTAGGGGTTCAGTGCAACTGGAAGCGGCTCAGACGAAACCCGATGTGCAATTGAAAGCTTTCGCATTCTCTCAGGTTGGTTCGGAACTAGGGAGCTCTGAGGTCGACGCAAAAGGGGGCTTCAACCTCACGCTGAACCGCAAGGAAATTGGAGGTCCCATTCAGTTGGTTGTGGGACCCGAGGACGATCCGAACGCAGCCCTATCCTCTTCTTCCTCTTACACACAGTCGGTAGCGACTGAGGATTGGAAGGGAGAGGCGGGCAAATACACTTTCAACCCGGAGATTAGGATACCTCATCCAATTTGGCGGTGTTGGGAGCGTATCCGAGTGTGCGTGAGCGGCCAGATTCGAAAAGTGGTGCGGGAGGGACGCTTTCGCCGTTACTGCCCCGTACCTTTCGTGAAGGTTGAGGTCTACGATGTGGACCGGGAGTGGTGCTGGCCCTGGCCGTGGTTCTTGTCAGTCTTCGAGCAGCAGCCGAATCTTCAAGTTGCCCAATTGCCAAATCTGGTTGCACAGTTGCCACCCTATCCCATCGGCCCAGATCCCGGCCCAGAATTCACTCAAGTGAGTTCGACTGTGGCGAGCCAGGGGGCGGCCGTAGCGTTGAATCCCCAGCCCCTGCCACCGGCACCGCCGTCCGATTTCAATGTCGCGGCGTCTGCCAGCTTCTCTAATGTGCAGACTGAATCATTGGTGCAGAGCCGGGCGACCCTCACATCAAGGATTCCATTCTGGGAGCTGTATCCGCGCTGCTTCTACAGCACCCAACTTGTGTGTACCGCTACCACAGATTGCAATGGTAACTTCAAATGCTGTTTCCCATGGTGGGTTTGTCACTACCGTCGCGGCCGGTTCCGTTGGGACCCGCGGCCAGACATCATTATCAAGGTGACGCAGATCATCGATGGCGTGTCGACCGTTATTTACATGGATCCGTTCTCACACATTCGTTGGAACGTCACCAACACCTATATCAACCTGGTCCTCGACGATGCCAATGTGGTTTGCGGGCCCGGGTGCAATCCTCCGCCTGCGGGTCCAGTCATCTTTTACACGGATATCGGTGACGACTACGTCTATGACATCGATCAGACGAACGGAACCTATCACGATGCCACTTGGGCGAATGTAGCGTATGGCGGTTCTCTCGATATAAGGGCCAGCATCGGGACGGGACTCAGCACCGGACCCAATCCCTACTACTACCAGGTGTCGTTCAGCAAGAACGGTGGCCCCTTCCAGCTATTCAACGGACCGCTCTCCGATACGCGCGTGGACCAGACAACCCTTGTAAGCCAGACTTACTCGTTGGGACCGCAGACGATTGCCGGCGTGCCAAGCCTGTACGAGATCCGTAACACCCAGAACTACTACTGGTACCATCCAGATTTGGTAGCGCAATGGGACACGACACAGACAGAGCCCGATCACGGCCAGTACGTTGTGCGAATTGTGGTCTACGACCACAACGGCGTAGCGCAGACATCTGCCACGGTCGATTACCTCGACGGCACGGTACCTCCGCCGGGGCCGCTGCCTCCGATGATGGACCATATTGACCTGGTTCTGGCGATCGATAACGACAACGCGGTCCTGAGCCTGAATGTCCCGGCGGCAACCAACCTCTGCGGTGTGGTTCCTTATACATCCACACCGTTCAATATTGATACCAGCGTGACCCAACCCAATGGACGGCTCTTCGAGTGGGCCCTCTATTACGAGCAAGGTCTGATCGGAGTTCAGAATTGGCTGGCCTCCGAATACAGCTACCACGGGCTATCACCGCTGCCTCGCAATGCCATCACCAGTTCCGCACCGTTCACTACTGGTCTGACTACAACTTGTGCATTCTCACTGATCCTGGATGCATGGCCGTTGATTCGGAACGGGTACGGGTTAGTCTATTCCGCCCAACTGATCAAGGCAGTCGCTGTCGAAAAGTGCGATTGCGTAGAGATTTTAGCTGGCAAAGTAGAACCGATTCCGAAATGAGCGAACTCGGCTTCTCGCCTCGGTTCGTGCTGGCCGTCCTCACAACCTGGCGGGTAACACACCTGCTGGCAAGCGAGGACGGCCCAGCTGACCTTCTTGTTAGCTTTCGCAGACTGCTCGGGCAAAGTCTGTTGGGTACGCTGATGGACTGCTTCAACTGCCTCAGTCTGTGGATCGCGGCGCCGGCGGCACTATTTGTTTCGCGCCACCCGATAGACTGGCTCGTGACTTGGCTGGCGCTTTCTGGCGGCGCTTGTCTATTGGAGCGGTTGGGTCGCGATCCTGTTATCATTCAATCCGTTTCGCAACCGTTAGAAGGAGATATCGATAATGTGCTGCGGTCAGAAGCGAGTGGAGTTACGCAACGGCCTGACGACTAGGACGACACAGAGTATTCCGCAGAGGGTACTCGGCAGCACGCAGGCTCCGACTAGCCGGCCCCAGTCGCATGTTCAGCCTCGGCAGCAAACCGTTCAACGTCACACACCCGGTCTATCCTCGCGCCAAATCCCACCAATTACGACGGTCCAAACCAGGTCAAACCCCAGCGCCCAAGTGACACTTCGCTACCTCGGCCAGTCGCCCATCCGCGTTCAGGGCCCACAGACGGGACGGTACTATGAGGTCGCTAGCACGCTTCCAGTTCGGGCTGTCGATGCCCGGGATGCCACGTCATTATTGAACACCCGCTTTTTCCGTCGCGCCTGATTGATGAGACGCCTCCAGCTTATTCTTAGCGCTTGTACCAGCACGCTCCCAATCTCCTCTTCCTGCGGAATTTTAGCCGCAGTAGTCGTCGCCCACTACGTCGGCTCTGGCGTGACGGCTCCATCGAGCAGTTCGTGCTCGCCTGGACGCCAGTACGCCGGTTCCGTCTTGGCTGGATGGGAACGCCTAACTTTGCAATGTCTTCTGGAGAGCCGGATGCGTAACGAAAGGCGCACGTCCGGTTCCGCGAGAGGCGGTGAGAAACCGATTGCCCGCAAGGCAGCACGGCGCTCATCGCCTACTCAACCCTTTTACGCGTCGGTCGAACAACGCGACAACCCACGCCTGCGCGGCAAGCCGGTGATCGTTGCGTGGCAAGGCAATCGATCGGTCGTCTGTGCCGCATCGTATGAGGCCAGGAGCTTCGGCGTCCATTCGGCCATGCCGGCAAAGCGAGCCGAATGCTTGTGTCCCGATGCGATCTTCGTACCTCCAGACTTTACCCGTTATCGCGCGGTTTCCCGCAGCGTACGCGAGATTTTCAAGCGCCACACAGACCTGATCGAGCCACTGTCTCTCGACGAAGCGTATCTGGACGTAACTGAGAACAAGACCGGCTTAGCGACAGCCACCCTGGTAGCCCGCACCATCCGCCAGCAAATCCGCCAGGAACTGAATCTAACTGCCTCTGAGCGCAACAAGTGCGATGAAAACAGGACTCATCTTGAGAGCGATGATAATCTCAGAAACGGTCGTAATGTATGTGTTATCAGTCCGGACGAAGTTTTCGGTATGCACAGCGTTTGCGGATGGCTTCTTGTTGGCCGATTGACATTTAACGCAGGATAAATGCCTGCGGAACCGGCGCCAGAAGAAGGCCGACGATGAACGCCGGCCTTCGCCAAGCAAAAATGCACGCGGCCCGAGAAACTACTTCTTCAACCCCGAGCACTGCGACATCTCGGTCAGGTTGCCGCTGATCTCGAAGATCACGCCGCCGCCGTACGCTCCTCCCGCCGCCGTCGTGCCGAACAGATTGGTAGTTGTGCCGCTCTGGACGACAAGGTTGCTGAGCGGATATCCGCCGTCCTGCCCGCTGGTGAAATCATGCAGCGAGGTGTAGCCCCATCCGGCACAGCCTTCCAGAGCGAACACGTTTCCGGCCTGATATGTGCCGTCACGATATGTCGTGCCGAAAAGGCCTGTTTCGTCTCCCGCCAAAGGCGCCCATGGACCACCGATCGTGCCCGGGTCGCCGGTGAAATAGTGGTAGAAGAGGCCATCGTTCAGCATAAACACCGTTCCTCCTCCATTAGGACCTTGCGAGCAAGTGGTGCCGATCACGACGCAACCAGTGAGCACGCCAGCCGCGGGATACGCTCCGTCGTTGCCGCCCTGGAAGTTGTGCACGATGCTTTCCGTCCAGCTGCTGCCCGACGGCGTCAACTGGAAGATCGTTCCGTAACCATAGCCGCCGTAGAACGTTGTGCCCTGCAGCGTGCCGCCGCACTGCCAGTTCAAGCCGCCGAGGGGCTCAGCGCCGTCGCCGGGAGCGCCGAAGGTGTAAATCACACTCTCGGTCCAGCCGCCCGGAATGGGCGAAAGCTCAAAGACTGTGCCTTGGCCGTATGCGCCGCCGGCCGAGGTTTCCCCGTACATGTTGCCGCTCTGGTCGAAGATCAGGGTCGCGAATTCGGGGTTGGCTCCGTCGGCGCCGCCCCGGAAGCGATAGAGCACGGTCTCAACCCAGTTGCCGAAAATGTTTGGCGTAACGGTCGGCGGAGGCTGCAACCGGAAAACCGTGCCGCAACCGGATCCGCCGCAGCCGGCACCGCCTCCCTGGAACGTGGTGCCGTAGAGGCTGCCGTCCGGTCCGATGGTGATGTTGCCAGTGGGACCGACTCCGTCATTGCCGCCGCGGAACTGATACAGAGGTGTGAGCACCCAGCCGGTACCACGGGCGGCGAGCCGATATACGGTGCCGTTGCTGTGTGAAGTGGAACTGCACGCCACGCCGCAGGTGGTTCCGAAGAGGCTTCCTGCCGTATCGGCGGTCAATCCTCCGGCAGGGAAGGAGCCGTCGACGCCGTCGGTAAAGTTGTGAAGCACGTTGAAGGAGATTTGCGCCGATGCGGGCGCGGCGAAGAGGCTCGCCAGCGCCAGCACGAGTAATGCGATCAGAACCGAGCTTATGCGCAAGGTTGAATGCAATAAATGCGTCTCGCTCACCATGAACCTACCTCCCTGAGAAAGCGAACCATGGCGCTTCACCTACGGGCTGCCACCCTCCGTAGTTCGCGACGAGAATGGAAAAGCTGCCCACGTTGTCGTAGACCAAGCTTTCCGTTCTGTCGTCTTGACTGCCATCAGCATAATCCCGATCTCCTGTGCAGGTGCACGTTTTTCGCGTTCGCAGCACCGAAGTTCCCGAAATGGAACAGCCATCCCCATGCCGCATTCCAGAAGACTAGGCCTTGCCTTATTCGGAAGCGACCCTCTCCCATCTATGCCGTTAAGCATCTGTTGCTGTGCCACATCGAGCGGCGACCGCCGCGGCTGGACCTGAAGAACTATCCGCATCTGCCACTGGCCGAAGTACAGACTACGCAGGCCGCCGACTACATGGCTTTACTTTCGGCCTCACCGTTCAGCTTGCCGAGCGAGTGCTCCCGATGAAATCGTTTGACAGTGTTGCATACAGGCGAGACGGGTGTTAAGGTGCCGTTTCGAAGCAGCGGGTGCAAGTGGTAGGGACGACAAGGTGATCATTTACTGATATGCGTAAAATCTATACGCAAGCAACGCGACTGAATAAACTGAGGAACCTGATCGAACGTGGGATTTTGGTCGGTTTTCGTTACTGGTATCTGGGAGAGAGCCTGGCCTTCCAGCCCCAAACTGTTCAATGGTTTTTCGAAATCGCAGAGCTGGGTTGATGGCATTGCCGGCGGGAAGTTTGAGTTTGCATTGTCGCCGAAGGCCTCTATAACGGTTGCGGGCGACGCCGGTGGCGGCGCGAAAAAGCCGGCCTTTTCCGCATATTTCAAGAGCAATACAGCAAAATTTCTCTGCAGTTGAGACTGCATGGCGGAGGACGCAGTCAGGTGCGAACCTGTCTCTGCCTGAAATCCCTGCTAACAGGGAAAAATACAGTGAATTTTTGCAAAATAATCGACTGTGCTTGGGAGAGAATGCCTCGTAAGTCGATCATTCATGGCTAGTTGCAGTCACGACATTGGTTGAACGCCTAGCCCAAGGCAGGGAATTTTTGAAGCCCTGTTAGGGATCACATTTCGACTTACAGGGAAAAAATGATTTCGGGAGGAAGGCTGAGTCTCATCCTCTAGTTATGGCCTGGCGCCCCTTCGAGAGCTTAGCATAGGAGCAACCGAAGTTGTTCCAGTGCCCCGTGATGCCCGTCACGAAGGGGATTTTCGTGGTGCCAGAGGCAGCAGATCTTCTCTGGAGAAGAAGGATTTGGTCGTTACCTATGATCGAGGGCTTGGTGAGTGCCTTCCTCCATGCTGCTTTTTCTTGGCAGCCTTTTTTGCCTTGCGTTTTTTCACAACCTGAGGGTGCCAGTACCATTCACTCATATACTTGCGGTGTTTCTCCTTAAAGCCCTCTTTGCGGTGAGACTTTCGCACCCGACAGGCAGCGCTGCAACAATCCTTGTTCGACTTCATAGCCATAAACCAACGGCCGCAAAACCCCCCAGGCAATTTGGCGTGAGGCTGCATACATCTTCGAAGGTTGGTCAGCAAGCCGGCAGCGGCTAAGTCAAGGATGGTTTGAACGGCCCCCATCTCTCCTAATGGGAGCACCTTGGAATTTGCCTTCCATGCCGCGATTTCAGTTTTGGTCATCCGATTCGGCCCAATGGGCAGCCAGGTGACGGAGAAGCGTTGTCCGATTGCCCGGGGTAACAAGCCGGGGTCACTTTTCCACGCCTCCTTGATCCGCTTAGGGCCTGAGCCCGGATGAGTATGGAAAGAAGTCATGAACCGTTTCCAGAGTTATCAAAAGGCAGGTACGGAATGGTCAGCTTTAACTTTGGTCCTCGGGCTGAATGCTTTGCCATGCGCCCACCGGAGAAAGACTGGACGATCAATATCCTCGAAGGGGCGGTCCGCAGCGGCAAGACCTGGTGCCTTCATCCCAAGGCGATCTATTGCTGTGTTTACGATGTTGGCGGGCGTAAGGTGATTACCGGCGTCTCCAAGCAGAGCGTCTACAATAATGTACTCACCGACCTGTTCGACATAGTCGGAATGCGGAACTACAGCTACAACCGAAACACCGGCCAGCTGAGGCTTTGCGGCAGTGAGTGGCTGGTCATCGGCGCCAAGGACGAGGGCTCGGAGCGCTACATTCGTGGCTTGACCGTCGGGGTTGCTCTCTGCGATGAGGTCAGCCTCATGCCGCAGAGCTTCTTTCAGATGTTGCTGAGCCGCATGTCGCCTGAGGGCGCCCGACTCTACGGCACGACGAACCCTGACAGCCCCTACCACTGGCTCAAGACGGAATACCTCGACAACCCGGAGCTGAGAGCCAAGAAGATTCTGTGGTCCGACCATTTCAGCATGGCCGATAACCCCAACCTGGGTTCTCACTATGTCGAATCGCAGAAGCGACTCTATACCGGCTTCTTCTACAAGCGGTTCATCGAGGGACAGTGGGTGATGGCGGAAGGCGCCATCTACAAGGATTCGTGGTCGGAGGATCTTCTCTACGATGTCAAAGACGAGCCGCTGGGCCTTCGAAGCCGGGGCGGCCATGAACAGCGCATCATCCCGATCGACTACGGAACAACCAATCCGATGGTCTTCCTGGACATTTACGATGACGGAAACGTCTATTGGATTGTTCGGGAGTACTACTGGGATTCAGCCGTGCAGATGCGGCAGAAGACCGACGCTGAGTATGCCGACGATCTGGCTGAATTCATCGGTCCTGATCGCAACGCCAAGGTGATCATCGACCCGTCGGCGGCCTCCTTTAAAGCCGAGATGACCAAACGCGGCATCTGGCACGTGGATGCAGACAATGAGGTGAATGACGGCATTCGCATTGCTTCCATGGTGCTGAATCAGCGCATGGTGCGGTTTTGCCGTCAGACCACTCAGAACACAATCCAGGAGATGCAAACCTACGCGTGGGACAGGAAGGCGGCGCAGCGCGGTGACGAAAAGCCATTGAAGGTTCACGATCACGGTGCGGATGCATTCCGCTACTTCGCCAAGACTGAGGTTCCGTATTGGAGGCTGGCGGCGTGATGCTCTACGGAGTTAAATACATCCGCCAGTTGGCGTGTCATCCTTGGCTCAACAGCGATCCTTGATCACCCCAGTTTAGGGGCAAGCCGCTGATAAAGTGGCTGAGGAAGTGACCCGCCATGGACGTATCGTGAATAATCTCATCGACGATCTCAGGCGCCATGGCGGCCAACCGGAGAATGCGGGCGGCATACCTGGAGTTAAGCTTAGCTTCGGAGGCAAGTTGCTGGATGGAATAAATCTCTCCTGCAATGATGCGCTCCCGCCAACCGTGGGCCGTCAGGATCGCCTTCAACAGCGGCGAAGGCAACTTATGGGCATCGGCATGGGACCCGCGTAGCACCAGCCGTAGTTCCCCGCTGCGCCGGGCGAGACTGAATGGACATTTCAACGTAATAAGATGGTTCCCGCCCTGCGGCGCCTTACTGCCTTCGTCTCCGCTGCCATTCCAATCCTGGTGTAGTAAACCGCGCTCCAGTGCTTCTAAATCGACGTCAATGTCCACCTCCGATGCCCGCAAAACGATTCGCCTGATTATCCCTCGCAACAGCTCTGCCGATTGCTGTGACGTCAGCTCCGACCATTTCTGCCCCATCGCCTGCGCTGCTTCAATAAGCCGACCCAGGTCACTAGTCGGCAGCGCCGACTCGGTATAAACCGCGGCCATCTCCTGGGGTGAGCTTAGGAGCAATTGAAGTCGCGAGAAGACCAGCTGCTCCAGCTCCCTCGCCGGTATCCGGTCCAGATGAGATGGCTTCCGTCGTTTCTGAATCACCGCCTGTGAGGTGTAATACCGGTAGCGTCTGCCCTTCTTGACCGCATGCGTCGGCGTGTAGGCGGTTGCCTTCGGCATCGAAGACCAGCCCGGCCAGAACACTCGGGGTCACCCTTCTTCCCCGCTGCCGATGACCTTGGTTGTTGGCGGCTAGCAGAGCCTTGACCTTCTCCCAAACCTCGGGTCCAATGATCGCCTGCTGCTGGCCCGCGTGCAATTCTCCGCGGTGTGCGATCCGGCCCGTGTACACCTCGTTGTTCAGCAGCTTGTAGAGTCCGCCCCGCGAGTAAGCCTGGCCCCCGAATACTCGCCCATGGGCTGAAGTGTGCACCTTCGTCCGCAGCTTCTTCCGGTCCAGGTACTGCTTTAATGCCGCCACCGATCCTAGGCTGAGGTATTGGGTGAAGATCTCACCGACCACCTTCGCCTCCGTGGGGTTGATGATCAGCTGCCTGTCCCTGACGTCATAGCCTAGCGGCGCCACCCCGCCCATCCACATGCCCTTCTTCTTCGAGGCCGCTATCTTGTCCCGTATCCGCTCGCCCGTCACCTCCCGCTCGAACTGGGCAAATGACAACAGCACGTTCAAGGTCAACCGCCCCATCGAGCTGGTCGTATTAAATTGCTGGGTCACGGAGACGAAGCTTACTGCCTTCTGGTCGAAGGCCTCGATGATCTTGGCAAAGTCGATCAGC
>Ga0181532_10004087_pt1 | contig 12913 bp, 10 predicted proteins | sample PEATcosm2014_Bin_33_FD_119768 | JGI IMG/M metagenome (GOLD analysis project Ga0181532, IMG submission 119768) | Peatland microbial communities from MTU Mesocosm Facility, Houghton, MI, USA - PEATcosm2014_Bin11_30_metaG | ecosystem: Environmental > Terrestrial > Soil > Wetlands > Peat | place...
CCGCCACGTTGCGACCTGTCGCGCGAGAAGGATCTCCACCTGGCTTTACGGGCGCTGATTTGCTCGGGAGTCATCAAGAGCGCGCATGATTGTAGCGAAGGCGGCCTGGCGGTCGCGCTCGCCGAAAGCTGCCTCAGCCAGCAGCTCGCTCGCGGCACCCCGCGTTTGGTCGGCGCACAGATTGACCTGACGCCGATTACCTCCGCACGGCTGGACGCGCTGCTTTTCGGCGAGAGCCAGGGCCGCATCATTATTTCCGTTGCGGCGATGAATGCGGGCAAAGTTCTGGCACAGGCAAAGATTCTAGGTGTGGCAGCCGCGCACCTGGGCGCCGTCGGCGGCACTACGTTGGACATCAAGACCTCCGGGGATACGTTGAGCTGTGACTTGCAGGCGCTCTATGAGCTTTGGTGGAACTCCATTGCGCGGGCGATGCAGTAGTTGAAAGCCTTTCGTTGATGCTAGAATATCCAAAGCATTATTGCGGCGTCTTCGGCGTTTACGGCCATCCTAACGCCGCGGAGCTGACCTACTACGGCCTCTACGCCCTGCAACATCGTGGACAGGAGAGCGCGGGCATAGTTACCTCCGATGGGAAGCAGTTTCATGCCCACAAAGGCATGGGGCTGGTGTCGCAGGTTTTCAACGGCGACATCCTGCACGACATGGTCGGGCCGATCGCCATCGGCCACACGCGCTACTCCACCACCGGCTCGTCTCACCTGCGCAACGCCCAGCCGCTGACGGTGGATTGCGCCTGCGGCCAGATCGCCATTGCGCACAACGGCAACCTGACCAACGCCGCCCAACTCCGCGAGGAGCTTGAATCCCGCGGCTCCATCTTTCAGACCACGGTTGACAGCGAAATCATTCTGCACCTCATGGCCCAGCCGAGCGCGAATGGCCAGCGGAATAACCTGGTCCATACGCTCCGCCGCATCGAAGGCGCTTACTCGCTTGTCATCATGACGGAGAAGGAGCTGATTGGCGTCCGCGATCCCCATGGGTTCCGGCCACTGTGCGTCGGCAAGATAGACGACGCCTGGGTGCTGGCCAGCGAGACCTGCGCGCTGGACCTGATCCACGCCAAGTTCGTGCGCGACATCGAGCCGGGGGAAATCGTCGCCATCAACGAGAAGGGCGTGAGCAGCATGCAGGCCTTTCCGGAGCACGAGCGGCGTGCGTTCTGCATCTTCGAGTATGTCTATTTCGCCCGGCCCGACAGTACAATCGCCAATCGCAGCGTCTATAAGGTGCGCGTGGAGATGGGCCGCCAGCTCGCGCGCGAGTTTCCGATCAAGGCGGACGTCGTCGTGCCCGTGCCTGACAGCGGCAACTGCGCGGCGCTGGGCTACTCGCTCGAATCGGGCATTCCCTTCGAAATGGCTTTTGTGCGCAACCACTACGTCGGGCGCAGCTTCCTCCAGCCATCCCAGCTCATCCGCGACTTCGACGTGCGTGTGAAGCTCAACCTGATTGAGGAGCTGGTGAAGGACAAGCGGGTGATTGTGGTGGACGATTCGATCGTGCGCGGCACCACCTGCAAGACCCGTGTGAACAGCCTCAAGGAAGCCGGCGCGAAAGAAGTGCATGTGCTCGTGAGCTGTCCGCCGCATATGAACCCGTGCGTCTATGGCATTGATTTCCCCGACCGCAGCAAGCTCATGGCGGCGAACCATTCGCTAGAGGAGATTCGCAAGTATCTCAACGCGGATTCCCTTTGCTATCTTTCCCAGACGGGTCTGGTGAAGGCCACCGGTCTCCCGGCCAACTCCTTCTGCATGGCCTGTTACGACGGCAACTATCCCGTGCCCTTCGATCCCGCGGTGGATAAGCACATCATCGAGCGGCGCAATGGCCGGCAGCCTGGCCTGAGCGATGCCGTCGCGCGGGAGAAGGCCCAGATAAAACTGCTCTGAGCAGGCCGTTCCGTTACTTCGGGTTCACTCCCTGACCGTCTGCGCCGGCAGCGCGGAAAGGGGGCAATTCCGGTTTGTCTGGCTAAAATAGTTTGCCGACCACTCATTCTCAAACAGCACGACGTGATTTCTGCCGACGTCGTGAGCGAAGCGCGCACCGCTGGGCAGCGAGATGGCATCGAGGTCCTCATCCTCCATATCGCCGGGCAACCAGCGCACGACATTCCAGGGCGCCGCTTCGAGCCGCGAGGCGGCACCGTACTCGTTTTCGAGCCGGAATTGCGCGACCTCAAATTGCAGCGGGCCGACGGCCGCCAGCAGCGGGGTTTTCACCGACGAGTTGCGCAGGTAAAGCGCCTGGATCACGCCTTCCTGCAGCAACTGGTCCAGACCCTGGCGGAATTGCTTGAACTTCGCCGTGTTCGGATTGTGCAGGTAGCTGAACGCTTCGGGAGTGAAGCGCGGGATTTCGTTGTAGAGGATTTGCGGGTCGGTCGTCAGCGTATCGCCGATGCCGAAGCTGTCGTGGCCGACCAGGCCGATGACGTCGCCGGGGAACGCTTTATCCACCGTCTCTCGTTCGTTGCCGAAGATCTTGTGGGAGCTGGAGAGGCGCACCTTCTTGCCGGAGCGCGAGTGATACACGGTCATGTCGCGCTCGAACTTGCCGGAGCAAACGCGCACGAACGCGATGCGGTCGCGGTGCTTGGGATCCATGTTCGCCTGGATCTTGAAGATGAAGCCGGAGAACGCGCGGTGTTCGGGCGCGATAAACACCGGCGCGGCCGCCGGCTCAGCGGCGGGTGCCGTGTATCGCCCGCCCGGGCCAGGGGCGTGCTTCAGGAACCCGTCCAGCAGGAGCTGCACGCCGAAGTTGTTGATAGCGCTGCCGAAGAAGACCGGGGTGGTCTTGTCCGCGAGCACGGCGGTGTCGTCCCAATCGTGCCCGGCTTGTTCGAGCATTTGCAGCTCTTCGACCGTCCGGTGGAAGGTGGCGTCGTCGAGGCGGCCGCGAATGAGTGCATCGTGCAATCCGCCCACCTGCACCGGCGCGCGGTATTGTCCGCCGACCGTGCGCTCGAACAGGTGCATCTGCTGCGTCTGACGATCAAAGACGCCCTGGAACTCGGAGCCGCTACCGATGGGCCAGTTCACCGGGAAGGCGCCTATACCGAGCACCTGCTCCAGCTCATCCAGCAAGGCGAGCGGCTCCTTCATCGGGCGATCGCACTTGTTGATGAACGTGAAGATCGGCACGCCGCGCTGGCGGCAGACCTCGAAGAGTTTGCGGGTCTGCGGCTCAATGCCCTTGGCGGCATCAATCACCATCACGACCGAGTCCACCGCCGTCAGCACGCGGTAGGTGTCCTCGGAGAAATCCTTGTGGCCCGGTGTGTCCAGCAGGTTGAGGCGGTAGCCGGCGTAATCGAATTGCAGCACGGTGGAGCTGATCGAGATGCCGCGCTTCTTTTCCAGTTCCATCCAGTCGGAGGTCGTCGCGCGCTGGTTCTTGCGCGCGGTCACCGAGCCGGCCAGTTGCACCGCGCCCCCGTAAAGCAGGAGCTTTTCCGTCAACGTGGTTTTGCCCGCGTCCGGGTGCGAGATGATGGCGAACGTGCGCCGCGTCTGAACTGTCTTTATATCCACAAAGACGCTAAGGGTAGCACGATCTCACATCATTACAAGCCGCTTGGTTTTGACGCCAGGCACGGTGTCCGGTTAACCTGGCCGCGCGCTCACTCTTGGCCGAAAGCGGGCTTTACCCGCGTGCCGGGCTTGCACTACTACGCAACTTGCATAACGCATCTTGCGTAATAGGAGAAACTCATTCGAGTATGGCGGCGTGCGCATATCGCGACTTGCTTTGACGGTTCGGGGGTCAGACACTGCGCTAAGCGAGTATGAACCCGGTCAGCGTATTCGAGCACGAAGCCCTGCCGGCCGCCGCAAGGTTGACCGATGCTGAGAAGTGTGCGCTCGAAAGGCTGAACGGGTCGCTCGGGTTCGATGTGTGCCGGATGGGTTGGTCGGAGGTCCGGGCGACTTCCTTTGTCGGGGTGGTGCAGTTGCCGACCCGGGCGATCCAGATTCTGCCCAAGATTTATCGTGATGAGGGGAAACGGGAGGAGGAGGCAACCCGGAACCTGCTGTTTTTGCTGCACTATACCCGGAGGCTGGAGGTTTCGGAGACGGAGATCTCCCGGCTGATGGAACAACGGGCGCCGCTTTCCGAGGTGGTGTACTGGATATTTGCGCGACGGCTGTGGGATGCCGTGCGACGGGAGGTCCTGCGGGGGTATGTTCCCGTTGAAGCACGGCTAAACGTCTTGAAGGGCCGGTGGCTGGTGGCGAAGCAGGCCCGGCGGACGGATGGATGGCGGAGGGATGTTTTTGATCTGGCATACCATGAATTCACCGAGGACAACCTGCCGAACCGCCTGCTAAAGGCGGCGGTGGATCGGCTGGCGCGGTGCGCGCGGTGGCCGGAGACGGTGCAATTCCTGAGGCAGGTCCGTGGGGTGTACGACGGGGTTGGCGAGATAGTGCCGAAGGTGGAGGACTTCCAGAGGGCGGACCAGTGGATGCTTGGGTAAGCCAAAGCGATGGGAGTGGGACGTCTTGTTTGAGAACGGGTCGGAGGAATTCTCGTACGGCCGGGTGAAGGGTAACTACGAGGAAGCGCAGGAGGGGGATCTTGTGTACGGCTATGCCGCCTCGCCAAAGAGACAGGTGGTTGCCATCGCGCGGGTGAGCAAAGGGCTGCATGAGAACAGCGACAGGGAGAAGGTGATAACACTGAAGCCGGTGCAGAAGGTCGAGCGGCCGATTGGCTGGGATGAGATAACGGCCAATCGCATCCTGAAGAAAGCCGAGCCGGTGAGGAACAGGTCGCAGGGCACCCTGTTTAAGGTGTCACCCGCGGAAGCGGTGGAGCTCGAGGCGATGCTTCGTGCCAAGGGGAATGAGCTAGAGCCCCTCCGGGGCGCGAGGCGGCGGTTCCTGCGTTTCGTTACATTCCACCAGTCGTACGGGTATGAAGACTTTGTGGAGGGCCTGCGGCCGGTGACAGATAGCGCTGGAAACCTGCGCTACGAGATCACGGACGGAGTTTTCAAGGAGATGTGCCTGTGGGCACAACAGGACCTCGGCCACACGTACGCGCTGATCATTGACGAGATAAACCGCGGGAACATTTCAAAGATCTTCGGCGAACTGATCACGCTGCTTGAACCGGATAAGCGGCTAGGCGGAGCGCAGGAATTGAGGGTAACCTTGCCCTGCTCAGGAGAGGAGTTTGCGGTGCCACCGAATCTCATGGTTGTGGGCACGATGAATACGGCAGACCGCTCGATTGCGCTCCTGGACGTCGCCCTCCGGCGGCGGTTTGCTTTTGTTGAACTGGGCCCTGAGGAGAAGTTGCTGGAGGGGCGGGACGTGGAAGGTGTTGTGTTGGACCGGCTGCTTGTGAGACTGAATGAAAAGCTGGAGGCGCTTGTGGATCGGGACCATCGGCTCGGGCACAGCTATCTGCTCGACGTAAGAGACCGGGGGGAGCTGCACGAGGCATGGCGGCATAAGATATTGCCGCTGCTGCAGGAATACTTCTACGGCGAGGGGGAGAAGCTGCACGATGTTCTGGGTGGGGCGTTCGTTGAGAGCAAGGAAGTTGTTCTTGGGGAGGATTCGCGCCGGGTCTTCCGTCTCAAGGAGACGGCCCCGGATGACGACTTCATTGCGGCGTTGAAGCAGCTTGCAGAGTAGCTGTAGTAGAGGGGTTAAGGGGTAGTTAACAGGATTGTCATATTCTCAGCAGTTGCTGGCCTGTCGTGGCGGCAACCAGCTTCCGAACCGCCACGGCGGCACGCCGGCATCTTGCGAAGCCCAGCGTCGTGGTTGAGCAGCGACTACGGCGAGCAGACCCGATAGAAGCGCCGCGAATTGTTGGTCGCCTGCACCTCGGTGACTTGATACACGCCGGGGGAGGCTTGCATGATACTGCTGTAGTAGGGTCAATTAGTGAGATTGTCATATTCTCCGCAGGCACTGGTCTGTGTGTGCGGCAATCGGCTCCCTAACCATGGCCGCTGCTTGTCCCGATCTGGTCTTTGCCGTCAGGTGGGATCTGAAAACGGCCACGCTTCGGTTACTGTCTGCCGGCAAACTCCACTTCCAGCAAGCAGCGCCAATAGCAGGCAACGGGTGCCAGGGTTTTCACCAGGCGGGCGCCGGCGGCAGCCCGGACGACCGGCATGACGTTAAAGTCGTTCACGTCCTTGGTAAGCACATTGCCGCGGTCCACTTTGCGTTCAGGACAGAGCTGTTCGATTCCCTTGAGGTCGTTGGCCCTGGCGGCCTGGGTGCGGCATTCTAATCGAAGTGGACCGCAGGCTTCTCGGCCTCGTCAAGCGGGCCCACGGGCTGACTTCCCATGCAGCCGTGGCGTATCGGATACAGTGCGAGGGCTACCTTTTGGCGAAGAACCGGGTCCAGTCCTGGGCAGCGTGGAGGATGCGCAGTACCCGGATCCGTTCCGGTTCGATGATGTAAAGAACCAGGTAATTACGGTAGCGAGAAACCGGCCAAAGGCGTACGCCGGTTTCTTGTTGGCTGCGCGGCTCTTTCAAAGCCATTCCTTTCCGCGGCGTGTTTCCAAGCTGAATGCTTTGCTGGACGATGGTGGCCCTGACGCGCGCGGCCGCGGCAGGGTCGCGAGCCGAAATATAATCTTCGATCTGGTCGAGATCCTCCTCGGCCAGCGCGGTGAAAAAGACTGGCAGGCTTTTCATCGCCGCCGGCGGCGTCGGAGAAGGTTTGTGGCGGGAATCAGGGGGCGCGGGTCCATCAGGGCGGTCTGGATAATGCGGCTCAAGTCATCCCGGCTGGCGGCGGCAGTTGTGGCTTCATGCTCCTCCAGCAAGCGCAGGCCGGCACGGATGACCTCGGACTTGTTGTTGAACCGCCCACTGGCAACAAACCGGTCTATCAGCTTCTCGAAATGAGGCGTAATGACTTTGCTCATGCCGGAACCATGTTCCGTTAGTTGCTAACTGTTGTCAACCGCAGAGCTGGGCGCCGGTTGCCGGCAAAGGTGTGCGAGGGTGTCGGGTTTCATGGAATCGCTTATCCGGGGGTTGCAAACCAACTCCAGATGAGGCATTGGACAGGTTGACATCTCATGAAAAGCCTATTGGCGATATTGGGCGCTGCCGGTCTTGTCGCTGTTCCCGCGCGGGCCGAGAATTGGCCCCAGTGGCGGGGGCCTTACTTTAACGGCTCAACCACCGAGAAAGGGTTGCCCGTCGAGTGGAGCACTAATCAGGGCGTCGCGTGGGTGGCACCGTTGCCCGGCTACAGCGGCGCCACGCCGGCGGTCTGGGACGACTCGATTTTCGTCTCCAGTCCTGATGCGCAGAATAACCTGCTCCTGTTGTGCCTGGACCGGAAGGAGGGCAAGGTGCGCTGGCAAAAAGTGGTGGCGAGCGGCGAGCGCGAGAAGGGCCGCAACAATATGGCGTCACCTTCGCCGGCAACCGACGGCAAGAGCGTGTTCGTTCTCTTCGGCACGGGCGACCTGGCTGCTTATGATTTCTCGGGCACGGCACTGTGGACGCGCAGCTTGGCCAAGGATTATGGGCGGTTCTCGATCAACTGGCTCTACGGCTCCAGTCCGCTGCTGTACCAGGGCAAGCTCTACATAGAGGTCCTCCAGTCGAGCCGCATGCGGTCCCGCGACTCGCAGGCGACGGACGACAAGCCGGAGCGGGAGGCATTTCTTCTCTGCCTCGACCCGAACACAGGGCGAAACCTTTGGCGCCAGGTCCGCCCGACCGATGCCGTCAGCGAATCGCAAGAGGCCTACTCTACGCCGATCCCTTGCGCGGGCAGCAACGGCACGGAGGTAATCGTGGTGGGGGGCGATTATACCACTGCGCACTCGCCGGACACTGGCGCGGAATTATGGCGCTGCGGCGGACTGGACGACGGCAAGGAGGAGTCCTGGCGCGTCGTTCCTTCACCCGTGGTGGCTGCGGGGATGATCATCGCTTGCGGGCCGAAGCGGGACCCGGTTCTGGGCATCAAGGACGGGGGCAAAGGGCTGGTTACGGACACTCACATCGCCTGGAGGTTCAAGGAGTACCCGTCCGATTGCGTGACGCCGCTCTTCTATGAGGGAAAGCTCTTCGTCCTGGATGGCGACCGGCAAATGATGACCTGCCTGGAGCCGAAGACCGGCGAGAAGAAATGGCAGGGGAACCTGGGGGTGCGGGAGATCTTTCGGGCGTCGCCGACCGGCGCAGACGGGAAGATCTACTGCCTGAGCGAGAACGGCACGGTCGTAGTGCTGGAGGCGGGCGACGCCTTCAAGGTTCTTTCTACCATCCGGATGGGCGAGTCGCCCGTGCGGGCTTCCATCGCGGTCTCCAAGGGGCAACTGTTCATCCGCACGGCGAAGAATCTATATTGCATTGGGAAGCCTTGAAGCGAGGAACTGCCCCACAAAGCTGCGGCGCTTCTGGTGGATGTCCCGAAGCCCAGCGTCGTGGGTGAGCAGCGTCTACGGCGAGCGGACCCGATAGAAGCGCCGCGAACCGTTGGTCGCCTGCGCGTCGGTGAATTGGTACACGCCGGCGGAGGCTTGCGTGATGCTGCCGAGGAACGCCCAGTTGGTCAAAGACAACGCGTAATTGCTATTCACGGAAAGGTGAACGAGATGGTCATATTAAGCCCGTGGTCGGGTAGATCGGTGCCCGGCAGCGAAGTGAACATGGCATGCTCATGAACCCCAGTACACTGGAGCCGGATGGTAATGGTGTTCCGTGTAATACGTGGCGTGTACCACACGAGACGGGAGGTGCAACTGCGTGCTGGAGGCCCCCCACCCCGTTTCCGCACCCTAAGCCGTTGCAAGACCGAGGAGTCGCCCGTTATCCGCTCCGGTCTTGCCCGGCAATCCTCTGGTCGTGCCTCTGTGTGGGTCGCGTAACCATCTCAAGTTGCAGCACTTGTGAGGATGGCTGTCCCATCTTCTTTCTGCATTCTGCGTCCTTCTTTCTGCCTTCCGCCTTACCACCAAGCCCTGCGTCCAGACGGTGTGGTCCCGGTGTTATGCCGGTTATGTGCCGGTGTGTATCCGAGGTTGATCGCACCATCCCCTGCGTTTACAGGCATTTTATGGCCCTTTTTGCATTCGTAGCTTGACTGTCAGCATTCTCTTGCGCGTACCCCGCGCAAACCCAGGATTGATGCCGGGGCGGCCGACTCGACTGCTTCAGCGGTGAACAGCTCGGTGCCTTCGGCCCTACGGCTGTGCATGTAGCCTATGAGGACCCCCACGCCCGTTCCGGCCTGATCCTGGGCATCGTCAAATGTAATCGCTTCTTGTCCAGCCCGGTAGAAATAAGGGGCGTCGCCGGGTATACCCGGGAAGAATGCAGAATGCAGAGGACAGGCTGAAGCCTGAATTGATGAGGCGATGAGGCACGCCGCGAGGTTTCGACTCTTGCTCCCTTACGCACCCCTGGCTGCATTTCCTGGTGTCCTTTGGCAGGCTCTGCGACTACAGTGTCCCTGACAAAGGCCATGAGCCATTATACCGTTCTCTGGATTTACATTATTCTGCTGCTGGTCGGCGGACTGATTGGATTCCTGAAGGCTGGTAGCAAGGTGTCACTGATCACCTCGGCGGTGGCGGCTGCGGCACTGGTCCTGAGGGCGATCCCGGGGCTGTTTGGCACCGGCGTGGCGAGCGGTCTGGCGGATATGGTCATGACAGCGTTGCTGGTCGTGTTCGCGATCCGGCTGACGAAGACGAAGAAGTTCATGCCCAGCGGTTTGATGCTGGTGATCACGATTCTTGCGCTGGCACCGCCTCACCTTCCGTGACGCCGGGCTCCCTTCCCATCTGGGCCATTCACTCGCGGATCGTCGAGGCGCTGCGTTTGGGGAATAGGCTTGTATTGGTTGCCCCCACCGGGTCCGGCAAGACCACCCAGGTCCCGCAGATGTTGCTGGATGCGGGGCTGGCCAGGGACAGGAAGATCGTGGTGCTCCAACCGCGCCGGGTGGCGGCGCGAACGGTAGCCGCGCGCGTCGCCTGGGAACGGAACGTCCCACTCGGCGGCGAGGTCGGCTACCAGGTTCGGTTCGATGACCAGACCAGCCTTGGCACCCGCATCAGCTACGTTACCGAAGGGATTCTCCTGCGGTGGTTGCAGGACGATCGCACGCTTTCCAACGTGGGCGCCGTGCTCTTCGACGAGTTCCACGAGCGCAACTTGCTGAGCGACGTGTCGCTCGCGCTCCTCAAACACTTGCAACGAACGGAGCGGCCCGAACTGAAGATGGGCGTGATGTCCGCTACGCTGGAGGCGGAGCCGGTAGCGGACTATTTGGGAGGAGAGGGGGGGACAGGCGAGACACCTGTCCTACGCTCCGAGGGGCAGAGTTTCCCGGTGGAAGTGCGGTATTTGAGCCACCATGATGAGCGGCCCGTGACGGAGCAGGCGGCTGATGCGGTGGAGTGGATCGTCAATGCAGGCGAGCCCGGGGACATCCTCGTGTTCATGCCGGGGATGGGGGAGATTAACGCGACCATCGGCGCCATTCGGGCCTGCCGTGTGACTGAGCGGCTGGGGTTGATCCCCCTCCACGGCGACCTGCCGCCTGAACAGCAGGACGTGGCGTTTGCCCCCAATCCGCTCCGGAAGGTAGTGGTGGCCACGAACGTTGCCGAGACCTCGGTGACCATTGATGGCATCCGGCATGTGGTTGACAGCGGGTTGGCCCGGGTGGCGCGCTACGATGCCGAGCGTGGCATCGGCACGCTCTTCATCGAGCCGATCAGCCGCGCCTCGGCCGATCAACGCAAGGGCCGCGCGGGACGGACGGCCCCGGGGACATGCTACCGGCTCTGGACGGAAAGCGGGCAGTTGGACCGCCCGGAGCGCAACACGCCCGAGATTCAGCGCAGCGACTTGGCCGAGGTGGTCTTGCTCCTTCACTCGCTTGGGATCAAGCGGGCCGCGGCCTTTGATTGGCTGGACAAGCCGGAGGCCCAGGCCGTGGAGCGGGCGGAGCAGTTACTCATCACTCTGGGAGCGCTGCGGGAGTCACAAGGTGCGGAGTGTGATTTAGGCGCGGCAGCTCAGGCCGGCGCAGACCTCACCGCCATTGGCCGGCAGATGCTCCGGTTGCCGATGCACCCGCGCTACTCGCGCATGCTGGTCGAGGCGAGCAAATACGGCTGCGTCCCGGCGGCGGCATTGTGCGCGGCGTTGGTGAGCGGGCGCGATTTGCTTATGCGCCTTGGCCGCGATGACAAGCATATCCAGGAGGCCCGCGAGCTGTTTGAAGCCAGCCAGGAATCTGACTTCTATACCCTGATGCGCGCCTACCAGTTTGCCAGGAAGAACGGTTTTAGTGTGGAAACATGCCGCCGCTACGGCATCCACGCACAGACCGCGCGGCAAGTCGAGCAGACCTTCGAGCAGATTATGCAGATTGCCCGGCAGCAGGGGCTTTTCCGCAGCGAGGATCGAGGATCGAGGATGAAGGATGGATCTGCCGCGCCATCCTCCATCCTCCATCCTCCGGCCTCGCTTCCTGCTTCCCCTTCGCCTGCCGCCGACCCGTTGCCCCGCTGCATCATGGCCGGGTTTATTGACCAATTGTGCCTGCGGCACGACCAGGGCACGCTCGAATGCGATCTGGCCGAGGGACGGCGAGGCACGCTGATGCGCGAGAGTGTCGTGCAGAACGCCCCGATCTTCGTGGCCGCGACCATCCGCGAAGTGACTGGGCGCGGGTCGGAGAACCTGACCTTGCTGGGGCTGGCCAGCGCAGTCAAACGCGAGTGGATCGAGGAGACGTTCCCCGAGCAGGTAACCTCGCGGGTGGAGCACCTGTATGACCGCACCCACAAGCGCGTTGCGGCAGTCAAGCTGGTCCGGTTCCGCAATCTGGCCATCCATCAGGAACACCAGCGGGAAGTGGACCCACAAGCCTCAGGCCAGTGCCTGGCCGAGGCGTATCGAAAGGGCTATTTCGAGCTGCCACTGTTCAACCACGAGCTGAAGCAGCTCGTCGCCCGTGCCAACCTGGTTGTAGCGGTGATGCCTGAGCTGGAGTTCCCGCCCTTCGACGAGGCGGGGATTATCGCTTGCCTGGCACGCGCCTTTGAAGGGCTAACGCTGGCAAAGGAAGCGCAAGCCACTCCCCTGCGAGAGGCATTTCTTCAACGCCTGGCCAGGGAACAGCTCGGCTGGCTCGACGAGCTTGCGCCCACGAGCGTCGCCTGGCCCGATGGCCGCAAGCTCAAGCTCCTCTATGCCGAGCAGGCCCGGGACGAGCACGGCGAGCCCAGCTCACCGGAGTTGCAGGTGAAGCTCCATGAGTGTTTCGCGCTCAAGCAGCACCCCCACATTTGCGAAGGCCGCCTGCCAATCAAACTCTGGCTCTGTGCCCCGGACGGCAAGCGCTTGGAACCCACCTTCAATTGGCTCGCGTTCAAGGCAAACGGCTACCCGAAGCTCAGGCCGACACTGCTGAAGAAGTATCCGGGCGTGACGTGGGTCTAACGACGCCGGGCTCGCTCTCTCTGCGGCTCGGCGTGGTTCCAAGTGACAGTCACCGCGCCTTGGCTTTGCGGTCCACGGGGGGCAGTTTACCGAGATGGAGGTCGAGCAGGCGGCCATGCGTGAGCTTTGCGCCGGCGACCATTTCCTCATACGGCCGGTCGGTCACGTCAATGAACCCGATGTTGTAGTTTTCGCCGTCATGGCGGCCGGTGGCGGGCTGGTCGAGCCATTGGAACCAGTGGGTGCCCACCATCGCGGGATGGGCCGCGCATTGTTCGACGTAGTAACGGTAGCCGGCGGCGCGTTCCTCCTGGTTCGCAGCCTGCACCAGGCCGGACGCCAGGCCGCGACCCGGCACGCCGATGTGGAATTCTCCGATCAGAATCGGGCGCTGCACCAGCGCGTAGAGGCTATCCA
>Ga0181532_10004089_pt1 | contig 12908 bp, 7 predicted proteins | sample PEATcosm2014_Bin_33_FD_119768 | JGI IMG/M metagenome (GOLD analysis project Ga0181532, IMG submission 119768) | Peatland microbial communities from MTU Mesocosm Facility, Houghton, MI, USA - PEATcosm2014_Bin11_30_metaG | ecosystem: Environmental > Terrestrial > Soil > Wetlands > Peat | place...
ATCTGCGTAAACGCGGGGCTGAGTATGTTTCCATTGAAAGCAATGGTCGAGAAGTCGGCACTATTCACTCGAAGAGCCCACACGCCGTTGTTGTTGTAATAGTTTTGGTCGACCTGCCACACAAGCGTAGCAGCACCCGATCCACTTAATCCTGACGGCAGGTTGACCGCCCCCGGATTGATGTTCGTCACACCACCCGGCAATCCTGCGTTGTCCATGTACGGACTTACGGCGCAGATTGGAATGGTCGAACCAGTCATCGAAGTCAACTGGATGTCATAGGTTTGGTAGTTGGCTCCGCCAGCGGGATTGGCCATGGTGGCACTGATACTATTGTCCGTTACCGCGCCGTTTGTGCTCAGTATCCAAGCATCGCTCTTATTCCCCTGGTTTGAACCGTCATAGCCGACGATTCCTGTGGCGAATACACCGAAGCTAGGACCTGCTGGTCCTGTTGCCCCAGTCGGTCCCGTCGGACCTTGCGGTCCTACTGCTCCCGCTGGTCCCGTTGCCCCGACTAGACCCTGCGGCCCAACTGCCCCCGCTGGTCCGGCTGCACCCGGCAAACCCTGAGCACCCATGAACCCCTGTGGTCCTTGTGGACCCACTGGTCCGGCTGGACCTGCAACGCCTTGAGCACTTAGCGTTACGTCCATGACTCCGATTAGTCCCAAAGGCTTTGTCGTAAGCGTCAGCAGATACGTCCCGGAAGCCGTCGCAGGCGGAAACACCGCAACAACCTCCGTGCTCGTCCATGAGTTTACGACGAGTGAAGTAGTCCCTAGCTGAACGGTCCCTCTCGACGTCCCCAAATTGCTCCCGATAATAGTAAGCGTCGAAGAAGTATAGTTCGCCGTTTCCTGCACAATCACTGGTATTTGAGACATGGCCGGAGAAGCCAGCATAGCCAAGAAAATGGCTAGTGATACTCCTCGTTTGAACGGAGTAAGGAAACGAAGCATGTTGCCTCCAATCAAGATTTGAACACCTAAGGGCCCAGAGGAGTGAAATAGGGGAGCGTGGTATATAGAGTTAAGTGCTGTTGTCATCAGACTCTCGGCTGGATTCATGGTCCCTCTCTTTAGGGTTTCGGAGACGTAATGCTTCCTCGACTTACGAGTTCCGGTGGCTCCGCAGGCATCCAATGCTTGAGCTTTGCCGTGCCGGGCTCTTCACCGCCGTCTTAATAGCCACAGTCTTCCAGGCTGAGCTGATATAACGTACCGCCGCTGTTGTAGAAGCCGCCGGGGCTGCCATTGCCGCCATAGTCGGTCATACCGATGAGACTGTTATTCCCGTCGAAGATCACCCCGTAATCGGGAGTGGCACCATCCTGATTGGCGCCGGTGGTCGGATCCGTTGCACTGAAGGTGTGCAGAACCTCGAAGTACCCGTCAGGACGGATGCGGTAATCGACGCCGTTGCCGTTCAGCCCCCCGTAGGAAGCTGTCGAGTAGAACCTTCCGTCCCGCCCGAGCGTCAATCGGGCATAGGGATTCGCCCCGTCCCAGTTGGCACCAGTGGAAGTTAAGGAGCTGAAGGTGTGCAGAATCTCAACGACCTTCGGATTTCGGACAGAGTAGCGGAACACCACGCCGTTGCTGTTCGTTCCCCCGTAGGTCGCTGTGCCATAGAAAACGCCGGGTTCGGTCTCGACGAGCGGTTCGTAGCAGTCTGCACCGTCTGCGTTGGCGCCGTTCGTGGTTTGGCTGAAACTGTAAAGCACCTCGAAGTGCTGCCCCGACGGAGCCATGCGGTACAGGATTCCCGACGGTGCTGCGGTTGTCGGCCACACCGCGCAGCCGTAAAACAGACCGTCCTGGGCTTCAAGGAGCGAGGCGGCGTGGCCTTCGGTCGGGGAGAATTGATGTAGAACCCGGAAATTATGGCCCGAGCGATCCATCACCCACACGACACCACAAGAATTCAAGAACGGCGAAGTGCCACAGGTGTTTTGCCCGCCGAGCCGTGTGGTGCCATACAGATTGCCGTCGTTGCCAACCACGATGGTGCGCAGCGGGTTGGCTCCGTCCTCGTTGTGAGCGTTCGCATCCAAAGCACTAAATGTGTGAAGCACGGTGAACTCACCGGTCGCGGTGATTTTGAAGATCGTGCCGTTACCGTTCGTGCCACCAAACGACGCCATACCATAGAAAACATCGTCCGGACCGCGCGTGAGTGCTACCCCTGGATTCGCTCCGTCGAAGTTGTTCCCGCTGGCGTCGAGAGCGCCGAAGGTATGCAGAACGGTGTACTTGTGCGATTTCAAGTCGTACCGGTAGATAACGCCGTTGCCGTTATCGCCGCCGACATAGGTCATTCCGTAGACGGTATTCGCCGGACCTAACACTGGCCGGGTGTCGGGTTGCGACCCCAAAAAGCTCGCGAAGGTATTGGGAGCTGGCGCTTCAAAAGAATAGAGTACTGTGAGCTCTGAATCCTCGGCGAGCACGTTGCTGCCAATCGTAGCGGCCATGAAAAACATCACCAAGACTCCGGTCCACGTTATCCATCGGTTTGACATGAATCATTCCTCCTTCGACAATTATTTTTGTTGGCCAAGTTGGTTAGCCGAACCCGCTCTGATAAGTAAATGCGGAAAGTCGGGACAAAAAGGGACAGACAGAAGGTCGAGCAGGTTCGTCGGCAGGTTCGTCGGCCCTTGATAAAACCGCGCGAAGATGTTAAGAGGACTCCATCGAAGAGAGGCTATGGTCTGCTGAGTGTTGGTCTTGGGAGGTCTTTTGAGCGCCCTGCCCGGCTCTATGAGCCTTCACCGGAAGTTCCATGAACGCTGATCGAGGTGGCTTCCGGTCTCGACCTGGGGAAGTCACGGACCTCCTCACCCGGTTCCGCGACGGAGATCGCGAAGCAGAATCCAAGCTGGTTCCTCTCGTCTACGCAGAACTTCGCCGACAGGCCGCCTTTTACCTTAACAGGTACCGCGAGCGTCGGGATCATACGCTACAACCGAGCGCGTTGGTGCATGAAACCTTTCTCCGGATTGTCGGACAGAACCAGCCCCCCTGGCAGAGTCGCGCACACTTCTTCGGTGTAGCAGCGAAGCTTATGAGACAGATCCTGGTCGACCATGCCCGGCAGCACGGGTCCCTCAAGCGAGGAGGCTCGCTCCAAAGACTTCCGCTCGGCGAGGATTTTGTGTTCTCGAAAGAAAAGTCGTCAGAACTGCTAGCTCTGGATCAGGCTCTCAATCGCTTGGCGGAACAGGACGTAAGACAAAGCCAAATTGTGGAGATGAAATTCTTCGGAGGTCTTCGCACCGATGAAATCGCGGAGATCTTGAAGCTCTCCCCGCGGACCGTGAAGCGCGAGTGGACCATGGCGCGGGCTTGGCTGCATCAAGAAATCACGCGATGACCGGAACATAGGGTATTCATTTCTCTGGGGAGGCTGACCTCGTTTTTCTCTTACGCCCATGGACAAGGAAAGATGGGAGCGCATTAAAGATATTCTAGAAACCGTCGTCGAACTATCCCCTGACGAGCGTCATTCGTTTCTTGAGAAAGAGTGTCGGGACGACACGGCACTGCGAAGCGAAGCCGAAGCGTTACTCGAACATCATGAGAGTGCAGGAAGTTTTCTTGAAGGAATCTCAAGTTACGGTTTTTCTCCCACACTCAACTTTGGCCAGCCGCTGTTCGCTACCGGGCAGACTCTTTCGGGGCGCTTCCGAATTTTTCGTTTTATTGGCCGCGGCGGAATGGGCGAAGTCTATGAAGCAGAAGACCTCAAACTTGGCACACGTGTTGCCCTCAAAACTCTGCGGTTCGAGATCTCTTCGGACGCCTGGGCGATCAACCGCTTCAAGCAGGAAATCTATCTTGCAAGACGAGTAAGCCATCCGAACGTGTGCCGGATGTTTGACATTGTAGGACTTCACGCCGATAACCGGGTGGAAAACCACGGGGGCGATCCCGTATTCATCACCATGGAACTGCTCAAGGGGGAATCCCTGGCGGAATTTCTCCGCAGAAAGATACGAGTGAGCCTTGAAGAGGCTCGGCCGCTGATCCGGCAGATGGCCGATGCACTCCAGGCGGCGCACGAAGCCGGTGTAATCCACCGAGACTTTAAGCCTGCCAACGTTGTATTGGTTTCTCCTAAAGGCAGTTCGGCGGAAGGGATTCGCGCGGTCGTGACTGACTTTGGCTTAGCTCATGCAACGACGGGCTCCTCACCGACGGGCGAGAGTTTCCTCCAGTCTATGTCGAGGACGGGCCAGATCCTAGGAACTCTCGCGTATATGGCCCCAGAACAGCTCGAGGGCCAGGACGTCACACCGGCAACTGATGTTTACGCGCTGGGATTGGTCATTTATGAAATGCTGACAGGCCATACTCCGTTTCCGGAGCACGCTCCTCTCGCGGGAGCTTTCCTGCGGGTGAAGGAACAGCCGCCGTCCCCGCGCGCTTATCTACCCGACCTCGACATCGCTTGTGAACAGACCATTATGCGTTGCCTCAGAGTCGAACCTTCCGGCCGCTTCCAGAGCGCAGGGGAAGTCGCCACAAACATGCTTTTACTTTTAGGCACCAATGTGCCCAGTCGACCGAGCTCTACGAAAGAGCGTTCATTCGGAGCCTCAGCGAAAAGGGGTTGGGTGGCCGTTGCCGCTGCGCTGTTCGTCCTCGTCTCTACCACTGCCTTAGGGTGGGCACTGCGAGACCTCGGAAAATCTTCGCTACCCCCAGTTGAGGTAACACCTCTACTTGCGATGCCTGGCAAGCAAGTTACGCCGGCTTTCTCGCCAGATGGAAAGGAAATCGCGTTCGCAGTGCAGGAGGGACGGGCAGGTATCTACTCGATGCCCCTAGGTACCGAGAAGCCAATTCAATTGACGGAACATCCCCTCGGTTTGTCTCCATATCCTCGAGATTGCTGTCCCACTTGGTCGCCGGATGGTCGGCAAATCGCGTTCATCCGCGAAGACTCGGAACGAAAAAGAAGTTTTTATGTGATTCCGTCGCTCGGGGGCTCGGAGCATCGATTATACACAGACACGGGAACCTTTCTGTTTAATTACAATCGGCTCGATTGGTCTCCCGATGGGGGAGCTTTAGCTTTTTCAGAATTCCGCGAAAAAGACAAGGGCTATGGTGGCTCTCGGATTGCTTCGCTTTCGCTCCGCGACGTGACCACCAAACAACTGACTTCTCCGCCTGAACAGGAGGGTGACCGTGAACCCGTGTTCTCGCCTGATGGGTCAAGCGTGGCTTTCATACGCTGGCCACTTGGCGGTCCTAACGGAGACGTGTTTGTCGTTTCTGTTTCAGGTGGCAACCCAAGGCGGCTTACCTTTGACAATTCCTGTACCACTCCGACCTGGACCCAGGATGGCAAAGAGATCGTGTTTTCTTCCACAACGGCAGGCCTTCGGAGTTTGTGGCGCGTTCCAGTCTCAGGAGGAACACCGCAGCCGATTACGGGTATAGGCGAAATGGCAATGAGCCCTGCGGTGGCACCGAAAGGCAACCAACTCGCTTACCTCCATTTTGCCCTTCGTAACAGTATCTGGCAGCTCACTCTGAAGGACGAAAAACATGCTTCAGGCCATCCCGCGCAGCGGTTTTCTTCACGGGGAATAAATTGGCGACCAAGCTTTTCTCCGGATGGCAAGATGGTGGCTTTTGAGTCGGACCGCATGGGCTTTTCGGATATCTGGTATTGTGCAGCCGATGGATCGAATTGCAAACAGTTGACATCGCTTCACGCAACATCTGGAACCGCGCGCTGGTCGCCCGACGGACGTTACATTGCGTTTGAATCTCAATCGCAAGGGCATTACGACGTTTACGTAGTAGAAGTGCTGGCAGGTAAGCCTCGACTTGTATCCACTCTTCCCGGGGCGTCGAATGGGGCCGCTAGTTGGTCGCGGGATGGGCAGTGGATCTATTTCTATTCCACTAAAGGAAAAGAACACTTTCAATTGTGGAAGGTCCCTTTCAAAGGGGGGGCGCCGGTGCGGGTGACAAGAAACGGCGGAGTCTACGGCGTTGAGTCGTATGACGGACGCTTCCTTTATTACTCCAAATTCGAGGAACCAGGTCTATGGAGGATGCCTCTCGTCGGTGGGGGGGAAACCAAGATTTTGGATCAGCCTCCTGGCTGGGCCTGGTTTGACTGGGGACTTACTCGTACGGGAATCTACTTTCTCGACTTGGGCGTTAAGCCCTATGGAAGAATCGAATTCTTCGATTTCAGGACCCTCAAGAAATTCCCAGTTTTCTGTCTTGAAAAACCAGCCCCGGGCTATGTAGGCCTGGCCGTCGCTCCGGACGGGAGGTCTATTTTGTTTGGCCAGACGGAGCTCGATGACTCCTACATTATGTTGGTGAAAAATTTTCGATAGATCATTCTTTGCCTGAGCAATGCGCTCCCATGCTCCTAAATCCCTACTCCCTGCAGACTGCTACACTCATTTGGTTTGGCGTGGTCACTTGCGCTCCATACGATGAGATTTTCGCGATACGACGGGAATTTCATGGAAGGACCTCAGGCAGATGCCGTGCTGTCGAGGCCAATCTGTTACGCGCACTAAAGGAGAATGACAACAGTCGCGGTGTCGTTCTACACCCAGCGTTTGCAGGGAGGAATGAACATGGAAAGAACAACGCAAGCAATGGAGTGGAAGAAGCGTATGGATGCGGCAAACACAAATGTGGAAGCTATGTACCAGGCAATGATGCACCGTCAGGAAAAAGCGAACGCGAGCTACGAATCTGCCAAATAGGAGCTACAACGAGTAGCGAACAGCATACGAGAATGCGCCGTGAGACTATTCGTTAATCATAAAGCTCAGATTTGGACCCCTGTGGTCTGCCAGTTTCCGGACGACAGTGGATACGACACCTTCCTCAGCCGTGTGTTGTGTTGTCCAAAGAAGAGGTAGACCGAGTGTTCGAGGCACTCTTGCAGGAATTAGATAAGATTGGCAGGAGAGAAACGTGACTCAGCATCAGTGACTTCAATCACAGATTGAGATTCCTCTTGGTAACAACTACGCCTAAAACCGCCCAATTCTGCCTTCATCGAAACGAGGAAACCGCTTGAAACATTAAGTATTTGGCGTTTCGAAGGGCAAACAACGGGTTGAAGGTTTGAGTCCTCCGCGGTTCGGCAATCATGCCTTGGAGCAACTTCGGAGCAGCACAAGGAAGGCTCGGAACTCGTAAGCGCAACCGAAGCAATGACTTGGATTTAATTTGCGGCCGCTTAGCATGCAGACGCTCTATCCGACTGAGCTACGGGCGCCTAAGTTGATTCTTAGAGATTTGCGGCTACGGAAACCACCATTTGTTCCGCGAGTGCCCCTTGCTCGAACGGCATTTCGGGGGCCGATTTGAGTCCTCGCCTGAGCCACCGGGTGGAGTCTTACTTCAAAGGCTAAGCCGTCCGATGTAAGAGCGACGAACGGTCTGCGCGCTGCCGTGCTCTCTTTTCTGCAAGAGCGGTGTCGGAGAGGTAACGCCAGAGGTACCATCGCGAGTAGAACTTTGCACGAACGGGTTGCTCGAGCGCGACTGTTTCCAACTCACGAAACGACCCTAGCTGCAGACCTCCAACACCCGAAACCCTCACGCCTGAAAGGACTTATCTGTTGCAGTGGATAACCAACGGCATTCTGCAACAAGTTCTCTTTATCAAAACCTTCGTAACTGTCCCACTGGAACGAAGGGACGGGTTCCACCCAACTGCTCTGAACCCGTACTTCCGTCCAGTTGTCCCCACACAGATGCATGAGTTAATTCTGTGCTAGGACCGAGTATCGGTGGAGCGGGTGTACCCGGGGCTGCGAACGCAGCGATTGGCTTTGGACCTAGGCAAGACGAAGGTTCGAAGGCCACGGGAACACTGTCTTGTTCTGCCACTGAGGTCATTTATGTCGAGTGGCCTGAAGGGTTGGAAGTTGCCCATGCGAAAAACAAATCGAATAGAGCGCGGCTTCAGTTTGCTCGAAACCGTTGTGGTGCTTGGCATCATGGCGGTGCTGATGGGCATTGCCGTTGTTCAGAGTTTCGGGACTACCGAATCGTACCAGGTGAACTCTGCGCAGGACGTGGTCGTCAGCCAATTACGGGTGGCACGCCAGCTGGCAATTACACAGCGCCGCATCGTCCAGGTTTGGATTGACAGCACCCCAGAGGCGGACGGCCGCTACCACGTTAAGTATCAGATCCAATCCGCAGGCTCGCAAACGACCGAAACAGCCGGACCCCTTGTCAACGTACCGCTGCCAGGGCAGGCCCAGATCTTGCTTGAGCCGGGCGTACCGGACACTCCGATGGCCTTCGGAAACACCGCGGCCATTTACATCGGGAACCCGCCCGTTTCTGGTGGCCCCCCGATCATGCAGTTCAACCCCACGGGCACGTTTACGGACAACACAGGAATCACGCTGATCTACGGAACCATTTTTCTGGGCATTCCCAATAAGGTGGCGACGGCGCGTGCGATAACGATCATGGGTGGAACGGGTCGAGTTAGAGCGTACACCTACGCAGGCGGAACGACGGGATGGCAGGAATAAGGAGTCGCGCATGAAACGAAATCACATTCTCCGCAAACAAAAAGGTTTCACGCTGCTAGAAAGCGTTGTCGCCATGGCCATCCTTAGCGTTGGCGTGCTTTCCTTGGCCTCCATTTATACGCAGGGGCTGAAGTCCACCAACCAGATCAAGATTCAGTACATTGCCGAGCAGAAGGCCCAGGAGGCACTGGAGTCGATTTTCACGGCGCGTGACACACAGATGCTAGCGTATGCGCAGATCAATAACATCAGCCAGGGCGGAGTCTTCAAGGACGGCGCGCAGCCGTTGTGGGCTCCCGGCCCTGATGGGCTGGTAGGCACCGCGGACGATGATTCCACGAACCCAGACACCATTGTGACGGGGCCGGGACCTGACGGCATTCTCGGTACTGCGGACGACACAACAATTCCCCTGAATCCCTGGATGACACGCACGATTTTGATCCAGCCCATGGCAACGATTCCCAACCTGAATCAGATCACCATCACCATCAACTACACCTTCCAAGGGCAGACCAATCAAGTTGTATTGGTGTCTTACGTCTCGCCCTACGCCTGAGGCCTTTATGAAACCGATTACAAAACGGAAACTCGCGGGCTTCACGCTGATCGAACTGATGATCGCCATGGGCGTCACCATGATTTTGCTGTACGCCGCTGTGCAGGCGTTTCGGGATGCCTCGCAGACCAATATGTCCGTCACCCAGGATTCGGACATGTCTGACAACCTCCGTTCAGGATTGAATTTGATTCAGACGGATTTGCAGCAGGCTGGCTCCGGAATTCCGACCGGTGGCATTCCGATCCCGTTCACATCCAACAATTCCACCACGGCCCCCTGCGGCACGACTGCGCCGATCAATCGCCCGATACTGAACGGCACTACTACCTTTCCGCCGTGCAATTCCACTCTCCCCGGTGTTGAACCTGGCTCGGCTCTGGGCCCGCTCATCACGGCCCCGGATGCCATTGCCGGCAACCCCACGAATCCGAACAGCTACACAGATGAAATTACAGTGGTTTATGCGGATAATCTTGGGCTCGATACCCGGCCCATCAATGCAGTAGCCTCCGGCAGCAATCCCGGCTGCCCTCTTGGTTCTCTTAGCCTGAGTGGCAAGACGCTCACGGCCACTTTTGATGGCACCACCCTGAATTCGCAGGGCCAACCCAACTGCGTGAACTTTATAAAGAATGGCATCACCATAAACGTTGGCGATCTCATGATGTTCAGCAACAGCCTCGGTGAGGCCCTCCTTGCAGTGACTTCCGTTTCAGGTCAGGTCCTCACGTTCGCTCCCAGCGATCTATACAACTTGAATGGCCGCACCGAAGCTGGCGGGACCGTTAACCAACTCGAAGCGAGCGGTTGCGGCGGTACGAACGCGTGCTTTCCAAATACCACAGCAACGCGCATCTGGATGGTCAGCTATTACCTCGATAACGTCACCAGCCCACCGTATGTTCGGTTAGTCCGCCAGGTTGGGTTGTATCCGGGCTCGGCCACGCCCGTGGGAGAAACCCTGGAAAACCTGCAGTTCACTTACAACTTCGTGGACGGGGTAACGAATCCGGCGAATCAGTTCACTGTTCCCGCAGGCAATTCGGAATCGCAGATCATGTCGGTAGACGTCTATCTAGGAGCGCGTTCCAGTTACATGGTGCATCAGGGCAATCACACCCACTTCTCCAGAAGCAACCTGATGACCCAGGTAAGTCTTCGCAGCATGGCGTACCACAATGAGTTCGAATAAGAGGAGTATGCAATGAACGTGAATCTATACAAGAAGGCCAAACGCTTCCGTCAGGACACGGGCATAGCTCTTCTCACGACCATCCTCCTGTTGTTCCTCATGTCCAGCCTGTTGGTCGGCTTTGCGGTTCTCTTGATGTCGAACCAGCAATTGGCCGGAGCGAACAACGACCAGATCACAGCGTTCTATGCTGCTGAAGCTGGAATGGAGCAGATGACGGCGAGCCTTGGCAACCTCTTTAGCCAGACTTATTCGCCCAGCATCTCGCAGATTAACGCGCTGGCGACCACTTCGCCGGGTCCTCCGGCATTGTCGGGAATTGTCTACACAACCAAGGACGGAAACCCAGGATATACCATCACTCCGAACGCTCTGGATGCCTATGGCAACCCGGCGGCCACGATCACGACGATCAAGTCGGGTGCCTACCAGGGAATGACCGCCATGGCGACGGAGTACATACTGTCGGTCAATGCGCGGACGACCGCGGGGCGCGAAGTCAATCTTACCCGGACGACTCAGACAGTCGGCATTCCGATGTTTCAGTTCGGAATATTTGCCAATACCGACCTGGACTTTTTCCCCGGCCCCAATTTCAATTTTGGCGGGCGCACACACACCAACGGAAATCTCTGGCTTGCAGGTCAGAGCACCCTGACACTTTCCGACAAGGTTGATGCTTACAAGGATGTGCTGCGCACGAGACTGGAAAATGGCTACTCCACAGCAGGAACCTACACTGGCACAGTGAATATCACTACTTCGCCGGGCACGGGGAACATTCGCGCGCTGGCCATGAGCGAAGGCAGCCTCACTGGCACGGTCCCCCCCTATGACACGCCAACGTACAACACGAACTGGCCAACCATTTCGCAGACCGACTACAACTCGAACCTGCGCAATGGACAAGGCAGCGCCTTCCCATTGAAATCGACGGGTGCCAGCCAATTGAATCTTGGCGTGGTGACCATCGGCAAAGGCGCCACGCAGTCCATCGACTTGATTCGCCGCCCGGCCCAAGGAGAATCGGCCAGCATCACCAACGAGCGTTACTTTGCGCAGGCCAGCTTGAGAGTCCTCCTTTCGGACAATCCAGCGGATATCATGAATCAAAACTGTGTCGATCAGACCACCCAGCCATTCGATTTAAGCTATCTCACTACACCTCCTGGGGTGGGCGGAGCCAACTGGCTTGCTTCGACGTATGCTCCTCTTGTCGCGCTTACGAAGAAGATGATCGCGAACGGCGTTCCCTTGATCCCCCTGCCGGCTTCCGCCTCGACCGGTGGTGGCGTTTACTCCGCGACCGACGGCTACTGGCTGCCAGCTTCCACAGGCACGCATGGTAATCCAAACTTCTTCCCCATCGTGAAGGGATACATTAAGATCGAAGAGCAACTCGCTCCGTACCCCATTGCGTGCATCAACACTGATCAGAACGACGTCACCATTGAAGTGCTGGCTCTCGGCTATATCGGCCGTAACATCAATCCAATCCCGCAATCTCTGGATGGAGCAAACGTCAACCCCCTATGGCAATACACGGCCGGCGGGAACATGCAGACAGGCGTTGCGCCCGCCATCCCCAATCTACCGTCCACCGCCCTCGGATTTCAGAACAGCACTACGGCACTCGTGAGCGGAACTTTCACTTCTGCTTCTCTCTCGACAACCGCCGCGCCAACAACCTGCCCCGAGCCGCATCCCAATGCGGTCATTCGCCTGGCACGGATTCGTGATAATCCGTCGTCGGTTTATTACAATACGGGCAAGCTGAGCACCACCACGCCCAAGAATTATCCCTATCAGTCGACGGTTGGCGAAGCCTGCGGTGTTGATCCGGCCACTCCCACCGTTCTGACCACGACGCGAAGCGGAATATCCACTGGCGGGGTCGTAGGTACTGCGTCCACTTGGACCCCACAGCCCTATGACGTGTGGAACAACACGCTGTTCGATACGCGCGAAGGCACGCTGCGCGACGAAGCTATGTCCACGTCAAACCTGCCAACGCTGAATGGCACCATGCATTACATTGAACTCGATGCCCACAACCTTGCCCGCTGGTTCGGCGGGCTAATCGGCACGACCGGCCCGAGTACAAAGGATCCTGTCGTATCCCCGGACAACTTCGTGTTCTATATTTCGGATCGCCGCGGGAATAACGACAATGGCCTCGTGCTTGGTGTTTGGCCGCCCGTTTCCTTCACGACGCTCGAGACCGGCGAGTACGGCTGGAATGACCTCGTCAATGCCGGCGCCGACGCAAACGGTTGCCCGGACAACATCCTAGAGACAGGGGAAGACGTGGACGCAACAGCCGCCCTGTATACCTATGGCGCTAACGCGAAGTACATCCATGGAGCGGGGCTGGGCCTTACGGCCGGGACCCCTCTGTCGTTCGGTCAATACGGCGTCTTTTCGCCTCTTGCAGGCGCTACTGTGGCGAGTGCTGTTACGACGGCCACCATCCCCTGCACCGCGATACCGAGCTACTCGAATACCACAAACAGCGACGGCATTTGGCCGATGATGGTGGCGAGCAATGCCAACGCTGCCAGAGAGAATCCTCCGCTGTTCTTCCGACGCGCGGTGAAGATCGTGAA
>Ga0181532_10004091_pt1 | contig 12907 bp, 16 predicted proteins | sample PEATcosm2014_Bin_33_FD_119768 | JGI IMG/M metagenome (GOLD analysis project Ga0181532, IMG submission 119768) | Peatland microbial communities from MTU Mesocosm Facility, Houghton, MI, USA - PEATcosm2014_Bin11_30_metaG | ecosystem: Environmental > Terrestrial > Soil > Wetlands > Peat | place...
AAGGCGGCGGTGCTGGCTGTTAAACTCAGCCTGCTGCTGAGCGGGTTGGGTTATCCCGGCATGGGGCGGCAGCCAAGAGCGGAGTAGGGTAGCACGGCGGTATTACGACGGTAGCGATCCGGTAGCGATACGGAACCACCCCCTTGTGCATCGTACGTTCTTCCCTTCCAGCACGGCGTCACCCAGCACCCCTCCCAACTCGTGTAACCCATTTACCTCATGCGACTTACGTGACTATTCAACCCTTTGCCCCCCTTTAACGCCCCCGGCCATGCCTTGGTCGAGGACGGGCTCCGTTTATAGCGCATTTGTCGCTTGCTGCCCCTTGCGACCCCGTCCGAGCACCCCGTTCCGGGCGCCCCTGGGCCATCTGGGAGCGCCAGAAGCCCATTTGAGAGGGTGGACACCAAACGCCGCACCCGCGTTATCCGCGCCCCAGCCGAATCTCCGCTGACTTGCCGTGCGCTCCCAGACCCTCGATTTCGGCAAACTTCCTGACGCCCGGCATGGCTCGCTTGAGCGCCGCACGGCTATACTCCACTACGCTGGTCCGGCGCTGGAACTGGTCCACCGTCAAGCCGGCAAACGACGCGCCCGCGCCACCGGTGGGCAGCACATGGCTAGGCCCGGAGACATAATCACCCAGCACGGTCGGCGAATACGGGCCGAGGAAGATGGCGCCTGCCGTGCGGATTTGCTCCGAGACCTTCCGCGCATTGCGCCAAATCACTTCGCAGTGTTCCGGGGCGAGTTCATTCGCCAGCCGGATCGCGTCGTCCAGCGTCTTGACCTGGATCAGCCAGCCGTTGTGGTCGAGGTTCTCCTTGATGAATTCCCGTCGGGCCAGGCTCGGCAATTGGCGTGCGACCTCTTTCTCCACTGCCTTGAGCAGCTTGCCCGAGGTGGTCGCCAGCCAGACCCGCTCGTGCCCTGTGCCGTGCTCGGCCTGCGCGAGCATGTCCGCGGCCACGAACCGGGCGTCCGCCGTATCATCGGCTACCACCAACAGCTCGCTCGGCCCGGGCAGCAGATCAATGGCCACGTAGCCAACCACCAGACGCTTGGCCGCCACGACGTAGGCATTGCCGGGTCCGAAGACCTTCTGCACCCGGCGAATGGTGCCCGTGCCGTAGGCCATCGCTGCAATCGCCTGCGCGCCGCCCACGCGATAAATCTCCGTCGCCCCAGCCGCGCGCGCCGCGAACAGCAGCGCTGGGGTGATGGCCCCGTCTTTGCCGCACGGCGTGCACACAACAATCTCCGGACAGCCGGCCACCTTGGCGAGCGTCACCGTCATCAAAGCCGTCGAGACCAGTGGCGCTGTCCCGCCGGGAACATAAATCCCGACCCGCTGGAACGGATCGAACTTCTCGCCGACGCCCCCGCCATGGGAATTCCGCGTGCACCAGCTTCGCCGCAGCGATTTCCGCGCGAACGCCGCGACATTCTTCTCCGCCTCCGCCACCGCCGCGCGCAAAGAATCGTCGGCCATGAGGGAAGCTGTGACCAATTCGGCCCGGGTGACGGCCAACTGGTCCGCGCGCAGCTTCGCGCCGTCGAAGCGCTCCGTGAGCTCCAGCAGCCCCGAGTCGCCACGCCGGCGCACTTCATCGAGGATGGCCCGTGTGCGTTCCTCGACGCCCGGGTCAAAGAGGCTGGAGGCGGCCGCCAGATCGCGCAGTGTCTGCGGGAAGTCGGCGTCCGTGTGCCGGATAACATTCATGGGCGGCGAAGCTAAAGGAAGGGGCGGGGAAAGTCAAAAGCGCCCGGGCAGGCCGCATCTGGCCACCCCGACCGTGTAGCGGCAGGATGCCCGCGGCTACGGTACAGAGCGGTGGCCGCGGGAGCGTGCGCACGGCTGAGCCTACATTCAGGACACATTGTTGACAACATTCATCAAAGTGGTAGTGTAAGGACAATTCAGCCTGTTTTCTCAGCGGTAAATGCGCTCAGTGCCGTTAAATCATTGGCGAAGTCAGCCCGGGTATTCTGGCCAGCAGAATGCAGTTCCGTTTAATCGCCTGAAACCTGCCCGGCTCATCGCCTCCCGCAACCTGAAGACCGGAACAAACGGGCTCGCCCTCAACAACCTGCACGTCGAACCAAGTAACAGATAGGACCGAATCAGTATGAAAGCAAAGACATCGCCCTCTGGCACATACAAACTGGGCCGCCTGCTCCGCACCTACGATCCCCGCGTCCCGCACATGAGCGCGTTGCTCGCCGGCCAAACGTTAACTCCGCCTCCCCCGTCAGCGGACTATACGAAAGGAATGCCGTCGAATCTCGGCATGATGCTGAACGACCAGCTTGGCGACTGCACCTGCGCGGCCGTCTATCACGCGATGCAGGTCTGGAGTTTCAACGCCGGCGGCACGCTGGTGACTCAGCCGGACGGCGACGTGGAGAGACTTTACATTCTCGCGTGCGGCTATAATCCGCGTATTCCCGGCGAAGGGCCGGGCGGGAACGAGCAGCACGTGCTCACTTACCTGCTCAAGAACGGAGCGCCGATCGGACCCAACGGCGCCACACGGCACAAAATCACGGCGTTCGTGGAGGTTGACCCGCGCAATACGGATGATGTGAAGCGCACCATCAACGATTGCGGCGTGGCCTATATCGGCTTCAACGTGCCGGAGAGTATGGATCCGTCGGTCATGGTGCCGCCGGCCGTCTGGACCTATGATCCCCAGAAAGCGACGCCCGTCGGCGGACATGCGGTGGTTCTCGCCGGCTACAACAACCAAGGCGCCAGGGTCATTTCCTGGGGGCAGTATTACACGATGACATGGGAATTCTTCGCGCACTTCGTGGACGAGGTTTATGCAATTGCCGACGGCGAATGGATCGAGGCCAAGGGCACGACGCCGGGCGGCCTGACCCTGGATGAACTCGAGGCGCAAATGCAGGCCCTAAACGAGGGCTGAGGGGAGGCCGCTTCCAAATTTCTCACCGCCGTTGACCAGGCTATGAATATCGCAAAGACCCTGGCGGCGGCGTAGGTTTTCAGGGTTGTCTCCCAAGCCCGAAGAAAGCCTCCCATACCCCCCTACCCAGCGTCTTCCAGATCTTGATCACTTCATAGGTGATCACCGTGGTGAAGCTCACCGCCAGCCAGAGGCCGACTGCCTCGACCGGCAGGCCATGCCACGCGCCAATGGCCAGTCCCATCATCGCGGCAGGCCGGTAACCCCACCAACCGTAGGGCACCGCCAACGTCGCCTCCCACAGCAGGCTGATCAGCAGGATGAGAAGGAAGGTAAAGTTGAAGGCACGCCAATTGATAAACGACTGGGCGGTGCGAAAAAAGCCTGCCGAGGGGACAATTGCCACAGCGGTGAGGTAGGTAAAATACCACGGGAAGCCCTCGGGCGAGGGGGAGAACGCCTTCTTGTAGATCACCGCTGCCATGATCAGCGCCGCACCGAGGATGACTGACTGCGGATGGAACTCCGCGATGCGCCGAAGGGCGTTTGCCTGGCTGTGGTAGTCCGGGATGTTGTACGCGCGCACCCAGTATTCGTCCGCCCAGAGATAGCTCAGCAGGACCAGCATGAACCCTGTAACGTAAAAGATGAACTCCTCGATGGGGATTGCCCCGCCCATCGCGGGAATGCCAATACCGAGAGTGGCCTTCTGATTCACGAAGGTGAAAAATGCGTTGCCGAACAGCAGGTCGAGCACGCAGCCCAAAGGCGCCAGCACCGCAATCGTGCGCCAGAAGGCTTTGCGGGCCAATTCCAGGTCCGAGCGGCGCGCGAACCAGCAACTCAGCGCCGCCAGCGGAATGATGAACAGCAACAGGCTCCACGTGTAACCATAGGGCGTGGGATCGGCGGAATTCATTTGAAGCGTGGCCGGGTGCAGGACCGTGCGCAACGTCAGCCAGGCCGGCAGGATTAACAGCCCAGCCATAACGAATACGACGCGAAATGCCTCACGAGGATGGCGCTGGCCGCCTGCGTCGCAGGGCGCGGAAATCTCGGGTGTCATAAGGAGAGAATGGCAGATCAGCGTCTGAGCTGAAAGGCTCGACTTGCCGCAACGCAGGGCAGCGCGTCTCGCCTGCCCCCCCAGCGCTGCATGGCAGGCGAGACGCGCTGCCCTGCGTTGGAGCGGTGACGGCGACGGAAGATGTTGCTTCGCGCAGGCTGAACCCTTTCAATGGCCGCCGATGATCGCGAAACGTGTCATACCATGCCTGGATGTCCATGCGGGCAAGGTCACCCGCGGGGTCCAGTTCGGGGTGGCGGAGGCGGGCGGACTTCGCAACGTGGGCGATCCAGTCGAACTCGCCCTGCGCTACAACGAGCAGGGAGCCGACGAGATGGTCTTCTTCGACATCACCGCCACGGCGCATGGCCGGGCGACCATGGTGGACGTCGTCGAGCGCGCCGCCGACCAGTGCTTCATGCCGCTCACTGTCGGTGGCGGCCTGCGTTCCGTGGAGGACATGTACACGATGCTCCGGGCCGGCGCCGACAAGATCAGCATCAACTCCTCAGCGCTGGCGACGCCTGACTTGATACGCGCCGGCGCCGAGAAGTTCGGCAGCCAGTGTATCGTGGTGTCCATTGATGCGAAGAAGGCCCGGCCGGACCTTTGGGAAGTGTTCTCCCACGGAGGCCGCAAGGCTACGGGGTTGGACGCAGTCGAATGGGCCAAACGCGCGGTGTCACTTGGCGCGGGCGAGATCGTGCTCAACAGCATAGACGCGGACGGCACCAAGGCGGGGTTCGATTTGGTCATCACGCGCCGCATCAGCGAAGCCGTGGGCGTGCCCGTGGTCGCCAGCGGCGGCGCGGGCAAGCTCGAGCACATGGCCGAGGTGCTGCTGGAAGGCAAGGCGGATGCGGTGCTGGCCGCCAGCATCTTTCACTTCGGCGAATACACGGTAGGCGAGGTGAAGCAGTTCCTAAAGAGCAAGGGGATCGTGGTAAGACTGACGTGAGTCTGTTTGGCGTCCACGTTTCAGCGTGTTCCAGCGCCACCAGACGCGCTAAAGCGTGGACTCCGAACCCAGCTTGAATCCGCGCTGCCACAGATCGAAGTAGTAGAGAGCTACGAGCACGAGCGAGTGCCGGATCTTGCCCGCCGCCACCAGGTGCGGAATCTCAGCGGCGGGCATCAGCCGGGTGATCAAATCCTCGCCATGGTCCAACTGCAGTGGGTGAACACAGCGGCAGTTCTCCACCAGCACGGTGAAGCACACGTTGCTCATGATGGCCGGGTTAGGGAATATCTCGCCGATAATCCGCGCGTTCTCCCCCTCGTAGCCAGTTTCCTCCCGCAACTCCCGCAGCGCGGCGGCCACGGGGGACGCGTCCTTTGGGTCCATCATCCCGCCGGGAATCTCCAGTTCTACGCTGGCCGAGCCGTGGCGGTATTGCTCGATCATCACCAAGCGGCGGTCGGCCGTGAGCGCGATGACGTTGACCCAGTTGACGCAATCAATGACATAGACGTCTTGGGCCTGCTGAGTCCGCGGCGAGACGACCCGGTCGGTGCGGATGCTGAAGATGCGGAAATCGCCGGCAGGCTTGGAGCCGAGCTTTTTCCAGGGCTTCAGTTCGCCGCTCACGAACCGCCGCCCTTCTCCTGAGCGGCCCAACCCTGGCGCATGAGGCCAACCAGATGGGCAAGCGCGTCCTCGTAGCTGCGGTTCTTTTCCCCGGCCAATTGGCGCGCGCGCTTGTCGAGCTGGGCGGCCATTTCATTCACCTTGTGCTGCGGACATCCAAGGGACGACAGTACGCTTGCCAGCTCGGGAAGGTCCATGGGTTGCTCGTTGCGAAGCACTGACGGCTGACGACTCGCACCGCACCGTGTGCGGTCACAGGCTGTCAGCCTTCAACGCCCCGCATTACTTCACTTCACACCCTCGCCCGGGATGATCGTGATGCTCTCGACCACCATTCGTTTGATCGGTCGGTCCTGCGGTCGCGTAGGCGTCGTGGCAATCTTCTCCAGCACGTCGTCCCCCCGGATCAGTTTCCCAAAAGCCGTGTACTGCCGATCGAGGAAGCGCGGGTTGCCGTGGCAAATAAAGAACTGGCTGCCGGCGGAATCCGGGTCCTGGGAGCGGGCCATCGAGAGCACGCCTCGGTTGTGATGACGGTCGTTGAACTCGGCTTTGACCTTGTGGCCCGGGCCCCCCGTCCCCCAGTGGCATTCCTGCGTCGGGTCTTTGGTTAGCGGATCACCGCCTTGGATCATGAAATCCTTGATTACTCGGTGAAAACAGGTGCCATCGTAGAAGCCCTTTCGGGCGAGCGCCTTGAAGTTCTCGACGGTCTTCGGGGCGACTTCGGGCCAGAACTCCAGGGCCATTTCGCCTTCAGTAGTCTTAATGACGGCAATTTCGTTGTCCATAAAACAGCATTCTCAAAAGCGCACTTGTTTGTCACGTACAGAGTAAGCTCGTATGGAGCGCGGACATTCTTGTCCGCCCAGCCCCCACGAAGGCGCGGAGGCGGACAAGAACCTCCGCGCTCCATAGGCGCCTCCAGCATAGCACCGCTTGAACGAAAGATCTTCCCTTCTGTCTATCCGAGGCTATGTATATGCGCATTATGTCAAAGAAAGTATTCATGCGAGTGCTGGCTGGAGCGATCATCGCCTCCGGCAGCCTGGCTTATCTGGCCAATGCCGCCGACGAGAAACCAAAGCTGCCCGACGGTCTATACGCCCAAATGGACACCTCCAAAGGGACAATCCTCCTGTTCCTGGAATTCGAGAAAGCGCCCCTGACGGTGGCCAACTTCGTTGGCCTTGCTGAAGGGACTAAGAACTACTCCATAGACGGTGGGCCGCCCAAGGCCCAAGGCAAGCCTTTCTATGACGGGCTGACCTTCCATCGGGTGATTCCCAACTTCATGATCCAGGGTGGCGACCCGCAGGGCAACGGTCAAGGCGGCCCGGGCTACATGTTCCGCAACGAGATCGTCCCATCCCTCAAGCATGATCGTGCAGGCATCCTCTCGATGGCCAACGCCGGGCCGGACACCAACGGCAGCCAGTTCTTCATTACCCACAAAGACACCCCTTGGCTGGACGGCGGATACAACGTCTTCGGCCATGTGGTCCAGGGCCAGGACGTCGTTGATAAGATCGCCGTGGGTGATACCATCAAGAGCGTCAAAATCATCAGGGTGGGCGACAAAGCCAAAGCCTTCAAAGGTGACGAGGCTGCCTTCCAAAAGTATTCCGCTAAGACATAACTTATTAGGAATCAACGGCTTACACCAGGCGTCACCGGGGCTGGCCCGTGTAGTCCCCGACGCAGAGCCCAGGTGGCTTTAGCGCCAGATCGGGTGCGGAGATCGAGGGGTAAATTAGGTGTAACCAATATGCTTGTCTCGCGTCTTGTGATTGTGTAATAGATGAACAGGTCGCCAGCCATTGACGCAGCGATCATCACATAAACCAAAATCAATAACAGAGGACAAACGAGAATGAAGAAGCTTAGTTTAATCGCAGCCCTGGCGCTTGGCGGCCTGTTGGCTTGTAGCACGGTTGCCATGGCGCAAGACACGAATGCCACCCCCAAGAAGGGCGGCAAGCGTGGGTTCCCGACGGTAGAACAACAGATGGAAAGAATGACGACGGCGCTCAGCCTGACCGATGAGCAGAAGCCGAAGGTGGAGGCCGTGATCAAGGACTCCTCCAAGAAGCGCCAGGATCTGTTCAGCGACACCAGTATGGACCGGCAGGAACGGCGGGAGAAGATGCAGGCGATCAGCGAGGAGCAAACCAAGAAGATGAAGGACATCCTCACGCCTGATCAGATGGAGAAGTACACCCAGATGCAGGCACAAATGAAGAAGGGCGGCAAGAAGAAGTCCGACCAGTAAGCCTCTCCCTGCCATTGCACATATTTAGTGGGACGGCCTTGAGCCGTCCCTTTTCTTTGTGCCGAACTCCTTTGTCAGCCACGGGCACTGCCGGCGGCGCTTTGCGGAGACCCCGCTGCGTGCAATCTGCCCCTGGAGTGATTCGCGGTAACATTTCCGCCAGCTCCCGCGTATGAGAGGGTGATATGAACAAATCAAAATCGTTGCTTCTGTTAGCAGCCGCGGCGTTAGCCACCGGCGGGCTAATCATTTTCAAGACTCAAGCTGCCGAACCCTCGGCGGCCAACCAACACCCGCACCAGCAGTGGCTGGAGCGCGCGCGGAAAAAGCTCAATCTGACCGATGCGCAGGTCGCGCAGATGAAGACGGAGGTCGAAGGCGAGATTGAGACCGTGAAGGACCTGGTCACCAAGTTTCATGATGCACGCATGGGGTTGCGCGAGGCGATCCAAACCTCCGGGGCCACCGAGGCTTCGGTTCGCGCGGCAGCCGCCAAAGTCGCTGCCGTCGAGGCGGACCTGGCCGTCGAGCGCTTTAAGCTGTATGGCAAGATCAGCCCTATCCTGACCGCTGACCAGCGCGAGCAGGTCAAGCAGTTCCAGTCCAAGATAGATGACTTCCTGGACGGCGCTATCAATCGCCTCGGCGAGCGGCTGTCCACGAAGTAGCGCGCCCTGCCGGTGTAAAACATCCGGGCTAAGGGCTCGACCCCAAATGACCTGGTCCAGCCCCGCGCTGAGGCATTCCGAATTGAGCATTGCGAACCCTCGATGGTAGCTTTTCGGCAAAGGTGAACGACGATGCTCAACTGCTGGCACGAATACGGAATGGCACGGTGGATGACTTCGCCGCCCTCGTTCGGCGCCATCAGTCGCACGTCTGTGCCATCCTTTACCGTTATGAACGCGACCACCAGAAGCTCGAAGACCTCGCACAGGAGACCTTCCTCAAAGCCTGGCGCTCTCTGGAGAGCTTCGACGGCCGCGCGCCCTTTCAGCATTGGCTGTCGAGGATCGCCGTTCATGTCGCGCTTGATCATTTGCGCCGGGAGCGGCGCCGGCGAAATGATATCGGGCTGCCGGACCTTGGCGAGCACGCCCTCGAATGGCTGCGGAGCGAGGACGAGCGCAGCGAACTGGGCGCCCGCGAGGCGGCGGAGTTGCTCGCCGTGGCCATGCGCGCGCTCTCGCCCGCCGAGCAACTGGTGATCACCCTGCAGGAACTGGAAGGCCGAAGCGTGAAAGAGATCTGTGAGCGAACCGGCTCGTCGAGCGTGGCGGTTCGGGTGCGCGCGGTCCGCGCCCGCGTAAAACTGCGGCGCGCCCTCGAGCGATTGGAGAAAGGCGAAAAATGAACGAAGAGAAGCTGCAGAGGCTCATCGGCGCTGCCCGTGCCGAGCCGGCACCCGAGGTCTCCCCGGGCTTCGAAGCACGGCTCATGCACGCCCTTCGCCGGGATGAGAGAAGCAACCCCGCGTCCCTGTTTGACCAGTTAGGCGAGCTGTTTCCGACCGTGTCGCTGGCCGCGGCGCTGGTCATCGGGCTCTGTGTGGCAGCCGATCTCTGTCTCTCGACGCTGGGGCCGATGGACTTGTCGGAAGGCGTTACGCAGGTTTCCGAGCAATGGCTCTTTGCCGTGAAATGAGGTGATCATGAAAAAGCTCAAAGTTTGGCTGGTGGTGCTAGGGGTGTTCCTGGCTGGCTTTGCCGCCGGGGTGGTTGTTACGCGTGGCGTCGTCCGGCATGTCGTCCAGAGAATCGTCCTGCATCCCGAACGTATGCGCGTCTTGATCGAGAAGCGCCTAACCGCCCGCTTGCGCCTCGACTCCGAGCAGCATCAAAAGGTGGATCAAATCCTGACCAACACGGAAGGTGAGCTGAAGTCCCTCCGGCGAGAGTTCGAGCCCCGCTTTGTAGCGATCCTCACGAATGCCGAGTCCAAAATCTCCGGTGTCCTCACGCCCGAGCAGCGCGAGCGCTTCAAGAAGTTCCGCGAGGAGCACCGCCAACTATTGCAGCCTGGGTCCGAAGAGGAGAACCACAGATGAGCATGGGATTTGCCATTCGCATGTGCAATTCGCCATTGGTTATTGGCTACCTCGACGGCGGCTTCGCCGCGCTCTTTCCATCCGTAGTTCCTGTCCCCAACAACTCCAGGACGCACGCCGTCACCGTGGTGACGCCAGCCTTGATGGAAGGCTCAGGCACCGGCGCCCAGAGCGGCGAGTGAAGTGACGGCAGCGGCTTGCCCGTCCGCTGGCCTTCCTTGAGCGCGTCGGGGCTGACGGCTCCTACGTTGAACATGCAAATAGGTATGCCCGGCTTCACACGACCATACTCGGAGAAGTCCTCTCCACCCATCGATGGCGGCTTCCGGATAAGGTTCGTCTCCCCGAACCAGCTCTTGAGCACAGCAGTCAGCCGTTCTGTCAGTGCCGGGTCGTTGTAGAGGGCAGGAGTGAAATCGTCAGCTAGCCTGACCTCGGGCAAGCGATCCTCGGGAATGCCTGCGGCGATGGCTTCGCCGCGCGCGATCCGCTTGATGGCATCCAGCGTCTGCCGGCGCACCTCGTCGCTATAGGAACGCACTGTGAGCTGGAGTACCACCTGGTCGGGGATGACGTTGCGTTTCGTGCCCCCATGAATCGAGCCCACAGTGACCACAGCCGGCTCGCCGGGACGCACTTCGCGGCTGACGATCGTTTGCAGCTCGAGGACGATTTGGGCCGCTAGGACGACCGGGTCCTTGGTCTTGTGCGGATATGCGCCGTGGCCGCCGACCCCGTGAACGATTATGTCCACCGAATCCACGTTGGCGCCCGAATACCCGGGCGTGTAGCCCACCGTGTCCGTGGCCAGCTCGGCATCATCGTGAATGGCCACGCAAAAATCCGGACGCGGGAATCGCTGGAACAGTCCGTCCGCCAGCATCGCGAGCGCGCCGCCGCCCGCCTCCTCGGCCGGTTGGCCTATCAGGACTAGCGTGCCGTGCCAGAGATCGCGAAGCTGAGCCAGCAACCGGGCGGTGCCGACCAGGCAGGTCATGTGCATATCGTGGCCGCAAGCGTGCATCACTGGCACGTCGTTTCCGTAAGAATCCTTCGTCACGACCGTGCTGGCGTAGGGCAAGCCGGTCTGCTCCTTAACCGGTAGCGCGTCCATATCCGCGCGGACCAAAACAGTCGGCCCAGCGCCGTTGCGCAGGACGGCCACGACCCCATGCCCGCCCACGCCAGTCGTGACCTCATAGCCGGCCTTCCGCAGCTCATCGGCGACCCGGGCGGCACTTTGTACCTCGTGCAGCGACAACTCCGGATGGGCATGGAGGTGCTTGTAGAGCTCGAACAGGCTGGGGTATTCCTGTTGCAGATGGGAGTGGACCTGTTCCCGCGCAGGTGGAGCATCTTGGGCCGAACCGCAAAGCGGACGCAGGCAGGCCAACGCGACTTGGCAGGCGACACGAAAGGTGAGTTTCATAAGCTTGTTCCGTTATCCGTGCAAATCCTCGCGGCTGGCGCAGACTCTCTTGGGCGCACGCGCATCACGGATTTACCCGCGGCCATTCGCCATCTGCTATTTCCCATTTGCCATCGCGCCTTTCATCCCGCTCCACCCGCGTGCCCGTGCAGGTCCAACTCGAACACCTCGTATTTCGTGCGGCTCATGCCCAGTTTCTCGTAAGAACGATGCGCCCGTGTATTGTCCGTGTGGACGTAGAGGCGGAGGACCGGTACATCCTTCTCCTCGCTGGCCAGTGCCCGGACGTGCTCAAAAAGCCGGCGAAACACCCCATGTCCCCGGAACTCCGGCTTCACATAAACGCTTTGTATCCACCACAGATTGCCGTTTCGCCAGTCGCTCCATTCGTAAGTGATCATCGTTTGCCCTGCCACCACGCCGTTGACCTCAGCGACATAATACACGCCTTTGGTGGGTTCCCTGAGCACCGCTTCCACGCCGGCTTGAACGCACGCAGGCTCCAGGCGCAGCCCTTCGCTCTCCGCAGCCAGTCGCACGTTGAACTCCGCTACGACCGATTTATCGGCCAATACCGCGCGTCGAACGGCTATTTCCATGCCCGATGGTAGAACGCGCCCGGACCGAATCAACCATTTCCGTGCCTCGCGCGCCGCGTCCAACCGGAAGGCTTTTCCCTTCAGGCAATGCGATGGGCAGGACACCCGGTGCGGGAAGCGGCCAAACCGGCTTCCCCCGGTTCCACGGAGGTTGGTAGGGACTCAGGCGCCCCCGGCTAGGGCGTCTTTCGAGAAGAGATAGGCCGCAACACCTGCCAGTCGCAATCGCGGAGTGACAAACCGGGGGCGGGGTGTAGCTTGGAGAGCGATGGAAGAGCCCATCCAACTGCCCATTGATGGCGTGCTGGATTTGCACACATTCCAGCCGCGCGAAATCAAAGACCTGGTGCCCGACTATCTGGCGGCGTGCCAGGAGCGCGGCATCCTCCAAGTGCGGATCATCCACGGCAAGGGAATCGGGAATCTAAAGCGTACCGTGCACTCCATCCTATCGAAGCACCCAGCAGTCGTTTCCTTCGCCCTCGACCATCCGGAATACGGCGGATGGGGTGCGACCTTGGTGCGGTTGCGCGTCCCGACAGAGAGCGGCGGTTGACGAGTAGGCAGAGAGGGTGTCGTGACTGTGGCTCGGCAGAGTGGGGGGAGGGCCGATCAGCCGATCAACCGCGCCCGGTAGAATCACATTGACGGGCTCATTCCCTCCTTGTAGATTGCGCCTCCTTTGGCATCCAGAGTAGCTCAATGGTAGAGCAGCCGGCTGTTAACCGGCGGGTTGCAGGTTCGAGCCCTGCCTCTGGAGCCAACTTCAACCGCTTGTGCGGCAAGGGTTTCCACGAGGAGAGCAGGCCACTGTCAGTGAAACTGTCAGTAGAACGGCGGGTGAAATTACTATTCGCCACTACTGGCCCAGAATTCGCTGAAACTCGCCCACTACGCGCTAACGCGTAGTGCCCGGACTGGTTCACCATTCAGAACCAGTTATGAAAACACGTTTCATCCTGTTTCGTCGCGCGGG
>Ga0181532_10004092_pt1 | contig 12905 bp, 10 predicted proteins | sample PEATcosm2014_Bin_33_FD_119768 | JGI IMG/M metagenome (GOLD analysis project Ga0181532, IMG submission 119768) | Peatland microbial communities from MTU Mesocosm Facility, Houghton, MI, USA - PEATcosm2014_Bin11_30_metaG | ecosystem: Environmental > Terrestrial > Soil > Wetlands > Peat | place...
ATGCGCGAATAAATGCGGCGGTGCGCGTCCAGCGAGAAGTGATCGCTGGAGAGATGTTCGGCCGCCTGGTCGTAAAGGGAATTGTCGAGCAGGACCGCGCCCAGGATGGAGCGTTCAGCTTCGATGCTTACAGGGAGTCCGCGTTCAAGACTGTAATCGGTGGTGGCCATCGCGTTCCATCAATTTAGACATTGGGAGAGGAGCGTGGCAATGCCGAACCAGGTTCCGCGGCAAGACAAAAGCAGATTTCGTTCGAAAAGCTGTGAGTGGCTGTGCAAGACAGGACTAAGCAGATCCCTCGTCGGGCTAAAGCCCTCCTCGTGATGACAAAAGTAAAGTGGTAGTTATGGCGCGGTTAAAGCTGCGCCCCTTCAAAACACATCGGGCAGGGGATGAATGTGACCTGTGCCGCCGCTGCGCGGCTCGGGCTCGCTTACAACCTAACCCGGGGCTTGCGCCCCGGGCTAACTTCGCTACCGCCGCTGCGCGGCTGGTTTGATCGCTTCGCGATCGGCATATCCGACCACAAACCAGTTCGTGAGATAGATTTCCCTAAACCGGCTCATGAGATAGATCGCGCTAGATCGCGGCGCAGACGGTTTTCACTTCGGTATACAGCTCCAACACTTCGTGGCCCATCTCGCGGCCCCAGCCTGACTGCTTGTAGCCGCCGAAGGGCAGCGCCGCGTCGAAGACGTTGTAGCAGTTGATCCACACGGTACCTGCGCGCAGCTTATTGGCGATGCGGTGTGCCTTGCTGATGTCGCGCGTCCAGACCGCAGCCGCCAGCCCGTACTCGCTCTGGTTGGCCTCGGCCACCAGCTTGTCGACATCGCTGAACGGCATGGCGCACACCACCGGCCCGAAGATTTCCTCGCGGACGACCTTCATGTTCGGATTGGTCTTCACCATCACCGTGGGTTCGACGAAGTACCCCTTGCCCTCGCCGCGCTTGCCGCCGACGACGGCTTCCGCGCCTTCACTCAATCCCGCTTCCAGAAAACCGCAGACGCGATTCAACTGCTCCTGCGAAACCAGCGGCCCCATGTCGGTATCGGCGTCGAAGCCGTGGCCCAGTTTGATTTTCTTTGCCCGCGCGGCGACGCCCTCAACCACTTCATCGAAAATCTGCTGTTCGACGTAGAGCCGCGATCCGGCACAACAGCATTGGCCGTGGTTGAAGAAGATGGCATCCGCAGCGCCGGGAATACTAGCCTTCATGTCGGCATCGTCGAAGACGATGTTGGGCGATTTGCCGCCCAGCTCGAGCGAAACCTTCTTCAAATTTCCGGCAGCGGCTTGCAGGATCAGCTTGCCAACTTCGGTTGAACCGGTGAAGGCGACTTTGTCGACATCGGGATGCGACGCCAACGCAGCTCCGGCGGTTTCGCCGTAACCCGGAACAACGTTGACCACGCCATTGGGAAATCCTGCTTCGGCAATCATTTCAGCCAGCAGAAGTGCGCTCAGCGGAGTCTGCTCGGCCGGCTTCAGCACGACCGTGCAGCCGGTCGCCAACGCAGGACCCAGCTTCCATGCGGCCATGAGCAAAGGGAAGTTCCAAGGAATGATCTGCCCGACCACGCCCACGGGCTCGCGGAGCGTGTACGCGAAAAACCTGGTGGAAAACGGAATGGTGTTGCCTTCGATCTTGGTGGCCCAACCTGCCATGTAACGGAACAGATCGACGGCCAGCGGCACGTCGGCCACGCGAGCCACGGAGAGCGGCTTGCCGTTGTCGAGGCTTTCGAGCTGCGCGAACTCCTCCAGATGTTGCTCGATCAGGTCGGCCAGCTTCCAGACCATGCGGCCGCGCTCCGACGCGGACATCTCCGGCCAAGGGCCGCCGTCAAAGGCCTTGCGCGCCGCTTTCACGGCGCGATTGATGTCTTCGCGATCGCCTTCAGCGACCTGCGCCATCACCTCGCCGGTTGCGGGATTGTAGGTGGGGAAGGTTTTCCCGGAGGCCGCTTCCACCCACTTGCCATCGATAAACATCTTGCGCGGCTTGTCGAGGAACTCTTGCACATGACTGTGAAGTTGTGAAGCACTGGCTGTAGCGGACATAAGAACCTCCTGAAGAGAGCAGGGATGGAGTCAACAAATTCTGAAGCGTGCGGACAACACGAGACGGGCTCCGCCCACCCACATCACGACGGAGAGTCTATCAGAGAACGATGGTATATGGGACTGCGGCGAGGGCCGTCGACCTATGCTTTTTTTACGTGGGACAGCGCCTGCTCTACCGTGGGAACAAGCACAAACAATTGATCGACCTTGGTGACCTTCAGCGACGTGAGCAGACGTTCATTGGCTCCGACCAGCACCAGCTTGCGGCCCGAGTTCTCGCGCGAGACGTGCGCTCCAACCAGGCAGCCGATCCCGGCCGAATCAATGTAGGGCATGTCAGCGACGTCAACGATGAGCAGACCAGAGTTGTCCGAACGGACCATGGTCTGGAGCGGGAAAAAATTGCCCAGTAGCAGCGGCCCGTGCAGGCGAAGCACCGTGGCCCCGGGAAAATCCTCGATCTTCTCTATCTCCAACGGCTTTTCTTGCATAAACTCTGATTCTATAACGCCACGGATAACATGCAATGTTAATTTCCAGTTACCGCTCTCGCCACAGGCAGCCATGCTTCAGCGGCGAGTGGGATAATTCGTAACATTCGCGTCCGAAATTAGAATCATGGAGACGAAAGAAATGCCTGATATCCGATCCGAGTATGTAGAACTGGTGGTTGCGGATGGCAGCACCATGCGCGCCTGGCACACGCGTCCGACAAAGCACGCCGGGCATGCTGGACTGATGCTCTTTCAGGAAGCGTTTGGCGTGAACTCGCACATCCGATCGGTCGCGGACCGCTTCGCGAAAGCGGGCTACGTGGTGATTGCCCCGGAGTTGTACCACCGGGCTGCGCCGGAATTCGAAGGCAAGTACGAGGACATTGCTCCGTCGATCGCGCTGGCGCGCCAACTCAAGCGGGAGGACCTGGAGCACGATGTTCGTGCAACCTACGACTTCCTGCAGCAAAGCTCGGGAGACAAAATAGCCTGCGTCGGCTACTGCATGGGAGGTCGGGTGTCATTCGTGGCGAACATCACGGTTCCGGTGAAGGCTGCGGCTTCGTATTACGGAGGAGGACTCGGCGACATGATTGGCCGCGCCTCGGATTGCTCTGCGCCGATGCTGTTCTTCTGGGGCGAGCAGGACCAGCACATCCCCGGCGAGCAGCGCCAGAAGGTTGCCGAGGGAATGCGCGACTCCAGGCATCCGTCCGTGCAGGTCACCTTCTCCGATGCCGGGCACGCGTTCTTCAACGATCAGCGTCCCAGCTACAACGAGGCGGCCTCGAAGCTTGCGTGGGAGCTGACGCTGTCGTTCTTCGAACAGAATCTACAACGCTAGAATTCGCGACGGTTGAATCTACATCACGGGCGGAACAGTGATCCCCATGACCGCCAGCACCCTGATTAGCTCGCGATGGACCAGCGCCGCAGTCGCCAACAAGAATCGCTTCCGGTCTCCGTCGGCCTCGGTGAGGATGTGATGGCGGTGATAGAAATTGTTGAACTGCTGCGCCAGTTGGAAAGCGTGTTTGGCGGCGAAGGCCGGCTCGGTCGTCGCAATGCATTGTTCGACGACGAACGAAGTCTTACCGGCCAGCAGCCATAACTCCCATATCTCGGTGCCGCTGGTGTCGGAAAAATGGCGCGCGTAGTCGACGTCGGCTGCGAGAGCCTGTTCAGGAGCAACTCCCGCCTTGCGAAAAATGTTGCTGGCGCGAACAACGGCATATTGCGCGTATGGGCCGGTCTCGCCTTCAAACGCCAGCGCTTCTTTGAAGTCGAAGGCGATCACCGACTGCTTGGTGAACTTCAGCATGAAGTAGCGCAGCGCGCCGATGGCGATCTGCGTGGCGATGCGGGTGCGCTCCGCATCGTCAAGCTCGGCATGACGGCTGTCCACTTCCGTTTTCGCAGCGCCAATCAGCTTGTCGAGCAGGTCGTCAGCCTTGACGCCGAAGCCCTTACGTCCAGATACCTCAATGTAGGACTTGGCGCGATCTTCATCGCTGACCTCGTAACCCAGCTCCAGCGCGCAGCGTGGGGTGAGGGCGACCATCTCGTAAGAAAAATGTGTGTAGTGCGCGGCCTGCTCGGTGTAGCCGAGAAGACGCAGCGCCTCGATGACCGTGTTCTGCGGATCGGACTGGCGGGAGTCGATGACGTTGTAGATTGCGGCGACGTTGCCAAAATGCGGATGGTCAGGCTCGCCGTGCTCGGCAGAGATCCAGACTTCGTGATGGTTGGGATACTCGTAGAACCTAAGGTAGCCGAAGTCGCGCCCCAGCAGGCCGAACTTCCACAGGTGATAGGCAATGTCCTTGCCGACATAGCCCACCGTGCCGTTGGAGCGGACAATGACCTTGGCGTCTTCGTCGGGACCACTCTTCTCGTCGGATGGCTCAGTTGGGTCCGGGTGCCCCATTTCAGCGCCTTCCGTTGGCGCTGAAATGGGAGACGACTTCTTCGATAAGGGCCGCGTCATAACCCAGCAACCCTTGTTCTTACCCTCGGTCTCGAAGTAGAGAACGCCCTTCTGCTTCATCATCTCGAAGGCCGAGTCCCAGAAGTGCAGGCGGAGGATCTCGCTCTCGCGCGGGAGAAAATCGTATTCGATGTCGAGGCGATCCATCGTTTCCAGGTGGCGTCGCAAGACAGCCGTCGAGATCAGTTCGGCGATCTCGGCCATTTCGTTGCCGCCTCGCTCGATGGCGTGCAGCGTGTCCTGGCGCGACTTCAGGTGCTCCTTGTCCTGCTCGTACCATTGCGAGACGCGCGCATAGAGGTCCCAACAGTAGTAATCGAAGCGCGGAGTGGAGGCGATGAGATCGGCGATGTCCTGCTTCGATTTCTTCTCCAGCTCAACGAAGCCGACGATGACATCAGCAACCTGCACACCGGTGTTGTCAATGTAGTTCTGGATGTCGACGGCATGGCCGGCGGAGCGCAGCAAACGCACGAAGGTATCGCCGAGGATGGCGTTGCGCAGATGGCCGATGTGCGCAGCCTTGTTGGGATTGATGCTGGTGTGCTCGACCAGGATCTTGCCGCTGACGTTGGCCGCGCCTTCGCCGGCGTGGCTGAGTACGGCGATGCTCTTGCCGCTCGCTAGCACCCGCGCTGCGACATCGCGCTTCAGACGGGCATTGATGTAGCCCGCGCCGGCGACCTCGAGCTTCTCGAAACCATCCGGTAGCGGAAGCTCGGCGACGATTTCTTCCGCAATCTTGCGTGGAGCTTTGCGCAGGCGTTTGGCCAACTCAAACGACAGCGGCAGCGCGAACTCACCCATCTCGACGTTGGGTGGCTGATCGATGACGATGCTGGCCAGGTCGAGGTTGTACTTCTGGCGCAGGAAGGCGCGTACTTGGCTAGCCAGTTTTCTTTGCTGTTCAAGGAACATTTGGCTCCTGGCTCTTAGCCTTCAGCTCTTAGCTTGAGAATTCTCCGTGGCCTCAGTGCCTCCGTGGTGAATACAAATTAGGAGAGGACGGTCACCGTGAGCAACCAGCATAGCAAAGGCCAGCCCTGGGGCATCTACTAAAAGCTAAAGGCTAAGAGCTAAGAGCCCACTCGAGAAGCGCAGAGCGGTTTCGCACGCTGGCCCACGTTTGACGCTCTATCGACGGGTTACCTATGATGAGAGTTCTGCCCCTGTCGAGTGCTCCCCATGCGCATAGCTTATCTCGATTGCTTCTCCGGAATCAGCGGCGACATGTTTTTGGGCGCTCTGCTGGACGCCGGAGTTCCGGTTGAGCTTTTCGAGAAGACTGTCGCCGGGCTGAACGTTGGCGCAAAGCTGGAGCGCTCGCGCGTGGACCGCGGCGGCATCTCGGCTACCAAGCTTGACGTCATCGTGAACGGCGAGAAGGACATGCCGCGCGAGGAGTTCTGGGCGGCGCGGCACGCGCATCCAGATGCGCACCGTTTCGAGGAGGGTCGAACCGCAGATCCCTCCGCTCCGCTGCGCTCCGGTCGGGATGACAAAACGGAGGGGCTTGCGACGGCGGATAAGGCCGAGATCCACGCAGACCATCTCCAGCACGATGCCGGTCCTGTGCACTCCTATCATCCCAATCACGCTCCGGTGCGCGGGCTCAACGAGATTCTGAAGATCATTGCCGGCGCTGCGATCAGCGAACGGGCGAAGCAGACGGCCAGCGAGATCTTTCTGGCGCTGGGTGCAGCCGAGGCCAAGGTCCACAACTCCGGGATCGACGACATTCACTTTCATGAAGTCGGCGCCGCTGATGCCATCGTCGATATTGTCTGCGCCGCGGTAGGCGCGGAGGCGCTCGGTGTCGAACAGTTCCTCTGTTCGCCGCTGAACGTGGGAGGCGGAACGGTAACGTGCGCGCACGGCGTGATGCCGGTGCCGGCTCCGGCGACGCTCGAATTGCTGAAAGATGTGCCCATTTATTCCGGCGACGTCCAGAAGGAATTGGTCACACCGACCGGCGCAGCCATCGTGAAGGTGCTCGCTGCCGGCTTTGGACCGCGTCCGCTGATGAAAACGGAGACGATTGGTTGCGGGGCGGGATCGCGCGATTTCGCCGGGCATTCTAATGTTTTGCGGATCAGCATCGGCGAAACGCAACTTTCCGAGACAGCTCCTGCGGGAGATTCAGGAGGGGCGGAGACCATTGCGATTCTGGAAGCGAATCTCGATGACCTCAGTCCGCAGCTCATTGGATACGTCGTGAACCTGGCGCTCGCCGAGGGAGCGCTCGATGTATTCACCACGCCGGTGCAGATGAAGAAGAACCGGCCGGGCACGCTGCTGACGGTGCTGGCGCGTCCCGAGAATGAAGAGCACTTGCGGAAGCTGCTGTTCCGCGAGAGCTCGACGCTGGGCGTGAGATCGCGTCATGAAAAGCGTTACGCCCTGCCGCGGCGGCACGAAGCCGTGACTACGCCGTGGGGCGAGGTGCGCATGAAGATCGCGAGCCTGAACGGCACGATTTCGCAGTACGCGCCCGAATACGAAGATTGCCGGCGCATCGCCGCCGAGCACCACGTCCCTTTGAAGACGGTGATGCAGGAAGCCATCCGCTTGTACCTGGACCGAAAGCATGGATAAAGATAAGCCCGAGAAGTTCTACATCACCACGCCCATCTACTACGTCAACGCTCGACCGCACATCGGGCACACGTACACCACGGTGGTGTGCGATGCCATCGCGCGGCGGCAGCGCATGATGGGTATGGATACGTGGTTTCTTACCGGCACCGACGAGCACGGGCAGAAGATCGAGCGCTCGGCGGCGGCGGCGGGCTGCTCGCCGCAAGCGTTCGCCGACAAAGTCTCCGGCGAGTTTCGCGCGCTGTGGGAGCGGATGAAGATTACTAACGACGATTTCATCCGCACTACGGAACCACGGCACATGCGTGGCGTGCAGGCCCTATTCACGCGCCTGCAGGAGCGCGGCTACATCTACAAGGGCTCGTATAGCGGGCAATATTGCGTGTCCGACGAGCTGTACGTCGACGCGGTAGGCCCGGGCGCGCTTTGTCCGGAGTGTGGACGGCCGACGGAAACCGTTCATGAAGAAAATTACTTCTTCAAGCTCTCGGAGATGGGTGAGCGGCTGCTGAAGTATTACGCCGAGCATCCCGACTTCATTCGCCCAGAGACGCGACGCAACGAAGTGATTGCGTTTGTACGCAGCGGGCTGCGCGATCTCTCGGTGAGCCGGACGTCATTCAAGTGGGGCATTCCGGTGCCTGGCGATCCCAAGCACGTGATCTACGTGTGGCTGGACGCGCTGGCCAATTACATGACGGCGCTGGGTTACGGCTCCGACGATCCGGCGGATCAGCAGAAGCTGGAGCGTTACTGGCCGGCCGACGTGCACATGATCGGCAAGGAGATTGTGCGTTTTCACTGCGTCTACTGGCCGGCGTTTCTGCTGGCGGCCGATCTGCCGCTGCCGCGCTCGCTTTTTGCGCACGGCTGGCTGCTGTTCGAAGAGAGCAAGATGTCAAAGTCGCGCGGCAACATTGTGCGCAGCGAAACCATTCTGGACACGCTAGGACAGGACGCGCTGCGCTATTTTCTGCTGCGCGAGATTGTTTTCGGGCAGGACGGCTCGTTCAGTTTCGATGCGCTGGTGCAGCGCTTCAATGCTGACCTGGCTAACGATCTGGGAAATCTTTCCAGCCGCACGCTGAGCATGATCGCACGCTACTTCGAAGGCGAGATTCCATATCCTTCCGCAAGCGCGCGTTCGGATGCGGACGATGCCATCAAAACGCTGGCGCAGCAGACGATTGAGGATTTCCATGAGCAGTTCGAGCTATTCCAGTTCTCGCGCGCGCTGGAGACCGCATGGGCGCTGGTCGCGGCGGTGAACAAGTACATCGTGGAAAACGAGCCGTGGGCGGTGGCAGAACGCGACGACAAGGACTCGCGCGCGCGCCTGGCGACCATCCTGCACACGTCGGTGGAGGCGTTGCGGGTCGTGACCGTGTTGGTGCACCCGATCATTCCGGAGGCCACGGCCCGCATCTGGGATCAGCTTGGGTTGGGCGAGATCCAGCAACTGGATCTGCGGCAACTGGCGTGGGGACAAATACAGGCAGGAACGATGCTGGGCAAGGTTGAAGCGGTGTTTCCGCGCGCCGACAAGAGCATGATCGAAAGGATGCAACAGTTGGAACAGCAACGCTCAGAGACCGCCCCTTCGGCAAGCTCAGGGCAGGCTCTTGCGCCAAAAGAAGGCGAAAAGGTTGAGGCACCCGGCGAGACGAAGACACCGGCGGCGGAATCGCAGCCGACCGCTGGTGCAACCGGATCGGCAACCCCGGCGGTTGCTGCGACTTTGCCCGCCGCGCCCACTGCGGTACCGGCCGCCGACGGCAACAAGATCAGCATCGACGACTTTCTCAAGGTCGAGCTGCGCGTAGGTGAGGTGAAGGTCGCGGAAAAAGTGAAAGGCGCGGACAAGTTGCTGCGGCTGGAAGTTGATATCGGAACAGAGGTGCGGCAGATTGTGGCGGGGATCGCCAAGGCGTATGAACCGGAAAAGTTGATTGGGCGCAAGGTAGTCATCGTCGCGAATCTGCAGCCGCGCAAACTTCGCGGACTGGAATCGAATGGCATGATCGTAGCTGCATCGCTGGGTGAGGATGGCCAGCCAGTGCTGGCGGGATTTCTGGAGGATGTGCCGGCCGGGGCGAAGCTGAAGTGAAGCAGTGGCCAGTGGCCAGTACTCAGTTGCCAGTCGATTGCTTGTGATAAGGCCTGTTTCAGCACTTATCCCAAAACAAGCAAGAAAAAGGAGTCACCCGGCACTTCGTCCGAGTGACTCCTTCTTTTCCTTGCCATACGGCGAAACGTGGCGGGCCAGAGCAAGCGAGACCAGGACCATAATCCCGGCCATGAGTCGAAGTGCACGTTCAACAGTCATGAATCCGGGTCGAGTTTTTCCGCAGCCTGTCTAGCCACTTATCTGGGCGTCGCCACGAAACCGTGCCAGACTCCGTCGGCGGACTGATAGAGCCCAGCTACACGCAGGTTATTAGTGATTACGAAGAGATCCGTCTGCACCTCACCCGGCACATTCCAGTCTTCGATGTGGCCGCCAATGATCTCGAATCCGGCCCAATTGCTGCTGGAATTGAGTTGGCCGGACCCGTTCATTATGCCTTCGTCGTTGATGCCTTGCACCCAGCTATTGAACGCTCCGGGAAAGTCAACAGAGGTAAAAATATTGCCAATCATGTGGTGGACAAATCCGTGCTGAACGCCTTGCGCATCCCAATAGGCGCCCACCGTGACGCCCAAATCGTTGGTCATGATTGGGATCGTGCCGACTGCGTCGGGAAAGCCGAAAACCACGCCACGATAGGGGAAAATCGGGTTTCCCAGACATGCCCAGGATACGCCATTAGAATCAACAACGTAGGAGGTTACCTGTCCCCAGTCGTTGATCCCCACTGCAACCCCGTACGTGTATTCAGCCGGACACGGATTATTGACGTAGGAATAGTGGCCTTTTTCCCAGATCGCCAGATGCGTGACACCGTTCGCGCCCGAGTATGTCAGAGCGATCTGTCCTTGTGAGTTGGCGTTCGTCCCTGCCGTGTTGGTGGCTCCAGGCACGTCGATGACTTTCCATCCATCCTCAAGGAGAACAGCGGTGTGCATGTTGCCATCGATTCCGATATACTGCTGGCTTACCAGCCCGCTGTTGTTGACCCAGGTCACAAAATTACCGTTGTCGACCTCCTGGTAGAGGCCCGGTGAATCAACGGTCGTGAAGTTATAGTCGTGCGGAGGCATAAAGCGCCCTAGCTTTTCCGCGTCGTAGATCGTTTGGGCTCTTAAGAAGCCGCTGCTGGTTAGGGTGATGCAGGATAGAAGAATCAGGAGGGTGAGCATTTTTCGTAACATGAAAAATCTCCTTATCTGGAAGTCTCTACTTGATTGGCGTCGGAACACAGAAGCCAAGCCAAAACCGAACGGCGGCCTTGAGCTGGCGGGCCGAGAGTTCGGCCAAAAAGAACATCTGGGAGAGCAAGGTGGCTCAGCAGGACTATAGGCAGAAATCGGAGAAAAGACCAGTGACGGAGTTCACATAGCGATGTGATAGAACGGGCGAGGGCGCGGTGTTCCCCTTCACCCTGAGCGGAGGTTTCGGACTGGAGATTTCGACCTATGTCACAAGCGGATTATTTGGAAGTGGTTCTCTCGGCCAGACGCCACGCCTCGAGGTTCAACGCTCAGCCACTGCGATCGTTGATCTCAGTCGCTGATTTATTTTGGCGATTGCTAACGCAGACCTGAAGGCCTGCTGACACATTGTAGGAGGGCCGGGGCGACGCGGGCCTGAAGGCCCGCTCTACCACCAATGATCCACAATCGACAACTCACAACTGACCACTGACCTTCACTGCCGGAACATATTCCTAGCGATGAACAGGACGTTCGCCGGGCGCTCGGCCAGGCGGCGCATGAAGTACGGATACCACTCCGACCCGAACGGGATGTAGACCCGCAGGCCGTATCCCTCGCGCACTAACTGCTGCTGAAGATCGCGGCGCACACCATACAACATCTGAAACTCGTATGCCGATGAGGGAATATTCTCGGCGCGCGCGAACTGCTTCAGCTCGGCGATGATCTTTTCGTCATGCGTGGCGATGCCGTGGAAGACGCCGCTCTTCATCAGGGTGCGCGCCAGCTTCAGATAATTCGCGTCAACGTCGGCTTTCTTCGGGAACGCGATGTCCGGCGGTTCCTTATAAGCGCCTTTGCACAGCCGAATTCGGATGCGCTCCGACAGCAAGAGATCGACGTCCTTCTCACTGCGGTACATGTAGGACTGGATGACCGTGCCGACGCGGCCGGCGTGTCCGGGCTCGCGATGCAGGCCGCGCACGAAGTCGATGGTGCGCTGGGTGTAAGGCGAGCCTTCCATATCGACGCGAACGAAGTTGTTGATGCGCACGGCGTGGTCCACCAGTTCGGTGACCAGTCCAAACGCCAGCTCCTCACTGACGTCGAGGCCCATGTGGGTGAGCTTGAGGCTGATGTTGGCGTTGAGCTTGCGCGCATGAATCTCGTCGAGCATGTGGTGGTAAAGCTCGGCGCTGTGCTTGGCTTCGTCGGCGTTGGTGACGTTTTCGCCCAGATTGTCGATACTGACGCCGGCGCCCCACTCGTTGACGACCTGCGCCGTGCGGATGGCGTCACTCACGTCCATGCCGGCGACGAAGCGCTGCGAAAAGCGCAGTCCCAGCGGCGATTTTTCCGCGAAGCTGCGTAGGGACTTGCTTTCAGAGAGACCGATGAAGAGCGACCTTAACATGCCGCCCTCCCGCTTTTGCCCCAGATAAGGACCGGGTAGAGCTGGCCTTTAGGCCAGCGTCTAAGCAGGTTGTTTCTCTCCTGAGCCGGCTTTAGCCGGCGAAACGGAAGTGCGGAGCCCGTGCTCCGCCGAACGGAATGGCTCATAGTTGGCTCGTGCCGGCTCTGCGGCCGGCTTGCGTTACATACTTATGTATCACAGAGCAGCACTTTTCAGGTATGAGGCATATCACAGGGGTAATGTGATTGGGTAAGGGAGTGCAGAGCCTTCGCGCGGCTCCCACTCATTCGAAAACCGCGAATAAGTGGGGCTCACGGCGCCCTATCGCCAACAGTGGGCGAGAAGGACGGGACGCAACAGGCCGTCAGGCATCGGCTCTGAGCCATACAACGTGGAGTAATTTTGGGGCGAAGCGTAACCTTTCCTCGTTCCCTGCGGTTTAGCTGTATGAAAGGCGTAATGCCGGAGATGGTTTTGAAAGCTGTCGAGGCTGAAACCGACGAACGGCTTCTGATCGAAGCGGCCCAGCGCGATCCGCGCTGCTTTGGCGAGCTGTACGAGAACAATTTCGATCGGGTCTACGCGTTCGTGGCGTCGCGGATCTTCGATCGCGCCGAGGCCGAGGACCTGACCGCCGAGGTCTTTCATCAGGCATTGGCCAACATAGCGCAATTCGAATGGCGAGGCGCGCCGTTTATCGCCTGGTTATTGCGGATCGCCTCGAACGCGATTGCAGACCGCTGGCGGCGGCGCGCGCGGCGCCAGGAAGTTTCCGACAGCGACCTCGATGAAGCCGGGGCGGAGGATGGGACCGAGCGCCGCGTCATGCTGGCGCAATTGCTTGAGGAGTTGCCCTCCGATCAGAAGATGGTCGTGATGCGGCGTTTTATAGAGCAGCGCAGCATTCGTGAGATTGCGCTCGAGCTGAAGCGAAGCGAAGGAGCCGTAAAGCAATTGCAGTTTCGCGCGCTCCAGAGCCTGCGAATTCGCATGGGAGAGAACAAATGAGTGGCCAGGCGATCTACGA
>Ga0181532_10004093_pt1 | contig 12904 bp, 10 predicted proteins | sample PEATcosm2014_Bin_33_FD_119768 | JGI IMG/M metagenome (GOLD analysis project Ga0181532, IMG submission 119768) | Peatland microbial communities from MTU Mesocosm Facility, Houghton, MI, USA - PEATcosm2014_Bin11_30_metaG | ecosystem: Environmental > Terrestrial > Soil > Wetlands > Peat | place...
CATGGCTCACTTCCAATTGGGAAAAGGTTGCCGGCTCGAATCGCGAGCCGAAACGATCAATTCCCGAATGCGCTCGCGGCGCTGGTAAAGTTTTTCGGTCATGGCCTCGAGGGCGTCGAGATCGAAATGGTACCACTCGGGGGGAATCTGCTCGATCGCTTCGCCCAGAACGACCCGCGTCATGCGCTGCTCCACGCGGCCGAGGTAAGGCTCAAACGACTCGAGCCCGGCCACGCGTGCGTACACTTTTTGGCGCACGTAGAGCCCTCGCAGCGGTGCGTCCGGAAAATTCCAGTCGCCCGCGTTGAAACAGAATCCCTGGTCTATCATCCAGGCGTGAAAATTCGATTGGTCCGGCTCGCGAAGGAACACCACTTGCCGGCCATTCGTGTTGCACGTCCACTTGTCGAACACCAACATTCCCGCGAAGTCGTCGAGATTCTCCACCTGGCCAAGCTGTTCGTCCGGAAGAAAGTCGTACGCCGTCACCTCCGCGGGGTGCGCGGGGAACTGCGAGCCGAACTGTCGACCCGGCTTACAAGGAACTCTGCCCGCACCCAATTGGATGACCAGATCGACCGTATTTTCCACCAGCTCGCGCGACACTTCGACGACGTTGCTTCTCGGCGCGGGCAGGCCCATTCGCTTCGCCAATAGTGTCCCAAGCATTTCATTCGCCAAAACACGCAGGTGCTGTGGGTTGTTTTGAAACTTCACCACGTAGTACGCCCCGTCATCGCAGCGAAACAGGTGCGACTGCGCTCCCCCGCGCATCCTCCGGACATACTCGACCGCTCGGACCATCGGCGCGTATGCTAGCGGCCGCTTGCGAGGCCAGCAAGTAAATTGTTCGCCAATATTGACCGCCGGCGCTGCCCCTCCACCGCCTTCCCCGATCGGACTCCCACAGCCCAACCCGGGCACGGCGCGAACTCGCCAGCGCCTTGCGCTTGACTCCCGGAGAAGACAAGATTGCATCGCTTAGCTGTTCGTTATATGCTTCGCACATGGGATTCAGCGCACTTTCCGAGGCGCTCCGCCGCGAGGTGTCGCGCCGCATCGAATCCGGCGAGTTGACCGGAACCGAACTTGCCCGCCGCGTCGGCTTCACCCAGGCGCACATCTCGAACTTCCTCAATCGCAAGCGCGGCCTGAAACTTTCCGCCCTCGATCGCACACTGCGCGCTCTCGATCTCACGATTTACGATCTGCTCGATCCGGTCGAAGCCGCGCGCCACGCGGCCGTGCCGGAATCGCCGCCGGGCGACTGGGTGGAAATTCCGCTCGTCGGAGCAGAGGCCGCGGCCGCGAGTGCCGCGATCATCGAAGGTCAAGCGCGCGATCGCGTGATGTATCGCCGCGCGGTGCTCGATCGAATTCAACCGGATACCTCTTCGGCAAGAAAAGCGTGGACGCGCTTCGTCGTCGTGCAAGCTAGCGCCGCCGACGCCGCGGTCATGTGGCCCCGCGTCACGGCGGGGGCCTTGCTGCTCACCGACCGCCACTGGACGTCTCTACGCCCGTACCAGAAGGATCAGCGAAATCTCTACGTGGTGCGCAGGAAGGACGCCGCCGTAGTGCGTTACATCGAAGCCGCGGGGGATCGTCTGATCCTGCGCCCGCACAATCCGGAAGCGCCCGCGGAGTTATTGCCCGCGGGGGACTCGAACGCGCGCGAACTCATCGTCGGACGTGTGGCCTGCATTTATCTCGAACCCTGAGAGACATTCTCGACAAAAAAAGAAAAGGCCCGGACCATCTCCGGTCCGGGCCCTCCCTTGAGAAGACTTGTCAGCGCTTCTTGCGTTTCTTGGACGATTTCGCCGCGCGCTTCTTTGCACGGTTGGCGGCCTTTTTCTTCTTGGGCGCCTTCTTTTTCGCGGCGCGGTTCGGCTTGGCTTTCTTCTTCGCCTTGGCTTTGCGCGGCGAGGCCTTCGGAGTGGAGGGAGGGGACGGGACCGGGACCGGGAGACTCGGCGTCTCCTCGATCACCAGTTCCTCTTCGGCCTCTTCCTCGAGGACGTCGTCGCGATCGCTCCCCAGCTCCTCTTCTTCCTCGAACTGGGAAAATTCGTTTTCGTCGCCGTTACCGTTTCGGTCGTAAATCATCGGATGCCTCCCGCAATTCGCGCGCGCGACGCTGTGTCGCAGCTTTGGCCCACGCGGGCTTATAAACGGAGTGCCGCAGTCTTGTCAAGACTGGTAAATCAAATGCGATCTCGCAAAAAAATTAAACGGTGGAACTCCGCTGCAATCCATGGCGCGGGGCGGCGAATAACCTCTTTCCCAGCAGTAAGTTACAACCTAGGGCGTCCGCCTATTGCGCCGGAAGAATCGTCAGTTCGTCTCCCGCTTCGAGCGGGCGGCTGAGCAGAAAACGATTGCCCTGGCGTATCGCCTCGACCGTGGTTTGAAATCCTCGCGCGATCGACCACAACGTCTCGCCCGGCTTCACACGGTAAAGGACCGGCCCTGTCGATGGTGTGGCATGCGCCGCTTCGGAGCTGCTCGCCGTCGTCGGGGTAGCCCCGGGAGCCACGGCTGCGTGCCGCCGCGAGGGCGCGCCCGCGCTCGGCGGCGGCGTCATCCCGCCAGGATAAACTCTCAGCCGCATTCCGCGCGCGACGTGATCGCTGCGCATGTGGTTCCAGTGGCGAAGCTCCTCCGTGCTTACGTCAAACTCATCCGCGATGGATTCGAGCGTGTCCCCGCGCCGCACGCGGTAACTCATCAACCTTCCCATTGCCGGATCGGAGCGCGCCTCGACGGGAATAATTAGTTTCGTTCCCGCTTCGAGCGGGGCGTGCGGCTCCAGGTTGTTCGCTTCTGCAATAGCCGTCACGCCGATGCGATATTGCTGCGCGATGCTGGAAAGAGTCTCGCCGTCTTCCACGCGATGTTGCCGCCAGCTCACCCATTTGTCGGGCGGAATCGCCGCGATTTCCGCATAGAACCGTTCGGCCGTTCCGGTCGGAAGGTGCAGGACGAACTCGGGGTCGTCCGGCGTGACCGAGCGAAGCAATTCCGGATTGAGCGCGCGCAAGGTATCGAGGTCTGAGTCGATCGTTTCCGCCACTAGGCGCAGATCGATCGGATGGCCGGGTTTGACGTCGTCGGGCGCGTCGGCCGCTTCCGGATCGACTTCGACGCCATAGCGCGCCGGGTCCTTCGAGATCAGCGTCAGCGCGAGAATGATCGGCACGTAATTCCGCGTTTCTTTCGGCAGCACGTTCCGCTTGTACAGCTCCCAGAAATCGGCGAAGCCCGTGCGCTCCACGGCGCGCTGGATTGTCAGCGGTCCCGCATCGTAGGCGGCCATCGCCAGATACCAGTCGCCGAACATCAGGTAGAGGTCGCGCAATTGCCGTGCCGCCGCGCGCGTGGCCTTCTCTGGGTCCTCGCGGTCGTCCACCCACCAGGTTTTTTGCAATCCGTAAATCCGCCCGCTCGACGACATGAATTGCCACAGGCCCCGCGCGCCCGCCTTCGAGAGCGCCTGCGGCTGGAACGCGCTCTCAGCCTGTGCCAAGTAAATCAAGTCCTGCGGCAGCCCCTCTTCGCGCAGCACGCGCGAAATCAGCGGGCGATAACGCCCCGCGCGGCGCAGTCCGTTTGCGACGATGGCGCGCCCGTGCGGCGTTTGAAAATAGTTCAAATAGGTCAGGACGTAATCGTTCACCGTCAACGGCAGGTCGTGCTCGACCGATTGGATCTCCCCTTCCGCGCTCCCCCGGAGCCGGGGATCCACGGGCAGGTCCGTTGGTAGATTCAAGTCCGGCACCTGGTCCAGCGGCGAAGGCTGGCTGGGTTGTTCCGCAAAACCGTCACCCTGCTGGAAGGAGGCCATCTCGTCGGTGTGCACGGTCTCCACGATGTGATCGTAAAGTTCGTGCAGGCGCGGCTCCGCGGTGAGATCGAACCCGCTGGATAGCAACACGTCAAGGGAAGCGTCGAACTCCTTCCGCGCCTCTCTCAGGTGACCCGCGCTGTAATCGCGCTGCCCGGCCTCGAAGAGCGCTTCGGATTGCGTGCGCAGACGCTCCACCCCGTCGGGAGGATGCAACGACAAGACCGCCAGGAGCCGCCGCGGCCTGAGCGGTAAACTGGCGACTGCAACTTGGGCGGCGGGAAGTGCGATCGCAGGCGGATGCCCGGCCGCAACGTGCCGCGTCGAGTCGTCGCAGCCGCAAAGAGCCACGCACACGGCTAGCCCCGCCACAAGTGTGACCCAGCTTGAACCAACCCGCCGATTGGTACTCATCATGTTTGGTTTCAGTTCAGCTCGCCAGGGACGAACAAACGCTAGAGCCGCGAATACGTTAGATGCAGTTTCCCCGGGTAGTGAAGGCGCTGAACGAATGCTAACGAGCCGAAGTAAGACGGGTCAATCACTATCGAAAGGCCGGTTGGCCTACTGCAAACACTCCCGCTCGCCGCCGAAACTGCCAGCTGACCCGGGGAGACGATACAAATACTTGGAAAATCCGCCGGACACTTCCGCCCGAAATTACTTTTCCTGGATAAGGTCCCCTGTGGCAGAAAGCAAAGGCTCCCTCGCCGGCGCGCCCGGCGGCGCCGCCCGCAAGTATTGCGCCGGCCAACTGACGGCCTGTTTCAACTCGCGCCCCGCTCGCAGCGTCCAATACGGATCGCGCAGGAATTCCCGCGCCATGAACACCAGATCGGCCTCCCCCTTGGCGAGGATCTCCGCCACTTGCTCCTTCGTCTCGATCAAGCCGACGGCGCTGGTCATAACTCCCGCCTCGCGCCGAATCCGCGCCGCAAATGGAACCTGAAATCCCGGTCCCGCCACAATCTCTTGGTCATGCACAAGCCCCGCCGAAGAACAGTCCACCAGGTCGACGCCCAGCGGCGCAAACTGCCGCGCCAGTTCCACAGCTTGCTCCACGTCCCAACCGCCCTCTTTCCAATCCGTGGCGGAGATCCGAATGAAGAGCGGCAAGCTCTCCGGCACGGTTGCCCGGATCGCGATTACGATCTCGCGCGCGATTCGCGTCCGGTTCTCAAACGAGCCGCCGTACTCGTCATCCCGGAAATTGCTGAGCGGCGAAAAGAATTCGTGCAGTAGATACCCGTGCGCGGCATGAATCTCCAGCACTTGAAATCCGGCCGCAAGCGCCCGCCGCGCCGCCGCCGCAAACGCCCCAACAACGCCCCGAATTCCTTCTTTCGACAACGCCGCAGGCTGAGGGTAGTCTTCCGAATACGCCACCCCACTCGGCGCGACAGGCACCCAGCCGCCATCCGCGACCGCGATTGCGCCATACCCCGACCACGGCCGGTGCGTACTCCCCTTGCGCCCCGCATGCGCCAGTTGTATCCCGGGCACGGCCCCTTGGCTCGCTACAAATCGCACGATGCGCGCCAGAAACTCGATGTGCGCGTCGCTCCAAATCCCCAAATCCTCCGGACTGATCCGACCCTCGGGCGTAACGGCCGTTGCTTCCGTAAACACGAGGCCCGCCCCTCCCACCGCGCGGCTGCCGAGATGGACCAGGTGCCAGTCATTCGCAAAGCCGTCCACGCTCGAGTATTCGCACATTGGCGAGACCACAATGCGATTCGCCAACGTGACGCCGCGAATTGGTAGTGGATCAAATAGTTGCGTCATAGTTTCCTCGTCGGGGATTTGCGGCAGCGTCTGGCTCGCCGCCACTTTAGCGCAGCAAACCCTGTATCGCCAAGGAGAGGGACACCATCAGGACGGCAAAGGCGGGGACCACCAGCAAGGCCTTCTTCAATCGCCGCGGGTCGCTGCCGGCGATGAAGCCGATGATGCGCGAGCTGACCGCGAGGCCGATCCATCCGCAGGTAATCACCAAGCCGATCGCGGTGCCGGTCATGCGCGGGAAGGTGTCGCCCACGACGGCCAGCGTGGTGGGGAAGACCGGCGCCATCGCGAGGCCCGCAAGAAAGACAAGCACGCCTGCGGCCGCGGATCCGTTCGTTCGCAGCATCAAAAAGGTCGTAATCGCCATCGCCACCGATGCCACCAGCATGACCGTGATCGCCGGCACCCGGATCAGAATCGGCGAGACCCCGACGCGGCCAATCAGCAGCCCGAGCGCGAATCCCAGCGAAAGAATGTTCAGCGCGCGCGATTCAGGAATTCCCTGTGCGATCAGGTGCCGGGGCAACCAGTTCCAGATGCCCACTTCACAGCTGACGTAGAGAAAGAGGAAAAGTCCCAGCAATAAGAGGAGCGGCCGTGCGAGCACCGGCGTCGCCTCGGAGAGCACGAAGCGTTCGGCGCCGGCGGGCCCAGGCATTTTGGTAGCGGCCTGAATCGCCAGCGCGATGACCGTGAGCGACGCAATCGTGTAGCAGAGGCGCACCCAGTTGCGCCCGAAAAGGTTGGCGGCGATGAAGGGTGTGGCGAGTCCGCCGAGTCCGAAAAAAAGATTGACCAGATTCAGCGCAATCGCTCGATGGGCCTCGCTCACATCGCTGACCAGCGCATTCGCGCCGGTCACCACGATGCCACCGCCGACTCCCAGCAAGAACATCAGTAACAAAATCGTCCGGAAGCCCGGGGAACGCGGCAGGGCGAAGAGTGCAATCGAAATGAACGCGAGACCCAGGATGAGGCCGAGCTTCTTGCCTTCGTTATCGAGCAGCGGGCCGACGCCGACAGAAGCGATGATGAGCCCCAGTGCCTGCGCGAGGGCCGTCGTGCCATTCTGCCGCGGCGACAAATGGAAGCGTTCCGATAGCTCCGGCAGGATCGTGCCCAACGTGGCCGCGATCATCCCGTAGGTGAAGATGGCGACAATCGCGGCGAGGATCAACACGCGGCCACTCTCCCGTTACCGGCTGGTCTCATGTCCGGGGATATCGAACGAACGGCGGTTCGCTGCTCGTGCCACTAAGTCGGCGGCGGTGTGAGCACCGCCTGCTGGACAGCCAACCGTGATGCTCTGAGCGATTCCGCCGGATCGTGCGTCGGATAGTATTCCATCGCTATGAATTTGTCGTAGCCAAGCCCGGCGAGCTTTCGATAAATATTGGCGTAGTCGATTTCGCCAGTTCCGGGTTCGTGCCGGCCTGGGACATCCGCGATGTGAACTAATCCAATCCAGTCGATGTTCTTTTCCAGCTTCTCGATCAGGTTTCCGTAGGAACGCTGTTCATGATAAAAATCGTACAATACTTTGACAGTTTGACTCCCGATCTCACGAACAATCGCGAACCCTTCAGTAACCGTACTGAGATAGATTGCCGGATTCTCCAGAAGATCGATCGGCTCAATCACGATCTGAATATTTTCCTTGGCGGCGAGATCGGCCGCGCGATTCAGGTTTTCAACCGCCGTCCGATGCTGAGTCTCCGGACTCAATCCATCCACCTTCTTGCCGGACAGCAAAATGATCTTTTGGCACTCGAGTTCCTTCGCCGCGTCGACTTGCGCCGCGAATTGCGTGACAAAATCGGCGGACTCGTCGGGAACGGCAAAGCCGGCCGTCACGCCGCTCATCGCATCGAAGACCATCCCCAGCGAACGCATCCGTCCAAAAATGCGGCGTGTATCTTCTGGCGACCACTTCTGGAACTCGCCCACGAGTTCAACCCCTTGGTAACCGGCCTCCGCCACGATCTCGATGCAGCGCTCGAACGGCGCCTGCTTCTCCAGCGCCCACAGCATGAACGACAATCGAAACGCGCCGGAGGGAGAACCGGGCGAAGCTGATGTTGATGGCGATGCTTGACTGGCCCCGCGCAGAAATTTTCGCCCGAGAGCGGCTCCGAGGGTCAGTTGATTGAACTCGCGGCGATTCATAACGCTCCGCGCGCCGGAATCATCGCTGGCCGGTTGAGATCATCAAAGTTGGCGCAGGTAGTCGTAGTCGACCTTAATGGCTTCTAGCGACCTCATGTCCAGAAAAGGCGGTTCTTGCTCGACGTAATAATACTCGACGTCCGTTTTCGCCGCGGCATCAAGGATCGGCTTGTAATCGATATGGCCTCTTCCCAATTCCGTGCCTTGAGGCCGTAAGTCCTTCGCGAGCGACGTGCTCAGTTTGCTCCCCGCCACAAAATCCTTAATGTGCAGCATCTTATAGCGGCGCGGAAAATTCTGGAAATATTGAACTGGATCGTATCCCGCGGCGATTATCCAGCCGCAGTCGAGCTCGAAGTCGACCAGAGCGGGATCGGTCTCCGCGATCAGGATGTCGTAGCCGACTTTCTGGTCGTCGACGGTTTTAAATTCAAAGTTGTGGTTATGGTAGGCGTACTGCAAGCTCGCATCCTTCGCCCTTTGCCCAATATCGTTGAGGAGCGCGGCCAATTTTTTGTAGTCATCGAGGGTGGGCGGAGAACCGGCGGCTGGCGGAAAGATCGCGGAGCACACCGCGAAGTGGGCGCCGAGCGTGTGCGCGTCCTCAAAGACCGGCCCCAGATCGGGAGAATTCATCTGAAGATGCGCGCTGTGACAGATCAGGTCCGCACCGTCGAGCGCCGCGCGAAACTGTTTCGCCGTCAGGCCGGCAAACCCGGCCGTTTCCACCTCTTTATATCCGACGGCGCTGACCTGCTCTAATGTCCCGCCCACATCTTTTTGCAGCGCGTCAGCGACGGTGTAGAGTTGCAGGCCGATCGGCACTCTAGAAGGAATGGCCCACGCAGGCAGCGCGAGCGAACTCGCCACTGTGGCAGCCGCTGCCGTTCCGCGTTGCAGAAACTGGCGCCGAGATAGTGGGCTCATTGTTTTTTCACCTTCCTCGGGCAGAGATTGTACGCCCTAATCCGCCAGGTCCCGCGGCCCTTGAGTTTGATATGCCGGCCTCTTACGCTGCACGCTTCTGCCAAGCGCGCGCGCTTTGACCCTGTCGAAACTCCCCTCTATACTGCAACCGTTCATTCGCCCTAGGCAATAATCGGAGTAAGGAGCGCATCGATGGACCCACTTTCAGGCGTGTTCTTGTTTCTCGGCTTCGTCGTACTTCTATTCGTCTTAGCGATCGTGTTCGGTTCGTTCTTCACCGTTCAAACGGCGCAAGTGGCGCTGGTGCAGCGTCTCGGCAAGTTCGCGCGCGTCGCCGGCCCCGGCTTAAATTGGAAGACGCCGCTCATCGAAACGGTAGTTCACCGCATGAGCATGAAGGTTCAGCAATTCGACGTTCAAGTCGAAACGAAAACGCAGGACAACGTCTTCGTGCAGATTCCCGTCTCGATCCAGTACAAAGTCATGCCCGACGGCGTCGAGTCCGCGTACTACAAATTGTCGGACCCGGTCAAACAGATCGAATCCATGGTGTACAACGTAGTCCTCGGCCACGTCCCGAAAATGAAGCTGGACGATACCTTCCTCAACCAGGCCGACATCGCAAACGACTTGCGCGACAATCTCGACGGCTCGATGAAGGAGTACGGCTACTCCATCGTTAAAGTCCTCATCTCGGACATCGTCCCCGACCAAAAAGTGAAAGCCGCGATGAACGACATCAACGCCGCGCAGCGCGAGCGCGAAGCCACCGTGTCCCGCGCCGAAACGAACAAGCTGCTCCTCGTCAAACAAGCCGAGGCCGAAGCCGAATCGAAGCGCCTGCAGGGAGAAGGCATCGCCAACCAGCGCAAAGCCATCATCTCTGGCCTGAAAGATTCCGTAGAAGATTTCGCCAAGGCCGTCCAGGGCTCCACGCCGCAAGACGTCATGCAGCTTGTCCTGATGACGCAGTACTTCGACACCCTGAAGGATATCGCCGCTAACGATCACACCAACGCGATCCTAATTCCCCACACGCCCAATACGCTGACTGATCTGTTTGGCCAGATCCGCAACGCCCTAATCACCGGAACAGAATTATCCAAGACGCCGGTACTCTCTCCGCCGCCGCCAAACACGCAAAGCTAGAAGCGCCGGAGCGGGCTCGTCGCGAATGTTATTTCGCGATTCGGATGGAAACCGGCCTTCCGGCGTAGGCGATCGTTCGATCGGGGGTACTGGTGACGTCCACACCGTTCCCGTGATTCGCAGCTACGAGGACGACGTTGAACGTGCGTTTCTCCAAAATTCCCGGGAAGGTTCCCTCGCGCTGGCCGATGGTCAGCGTGTGCGTTGCATCATTCCAGTGGATTGGAATTGTCGCGTAGACGCCTTTCTCGTAGTGGTAGGTGTCCCCTTCATCCTCATACAGAGTGAACGAGCCGTTCGCGCCGCGATAGATGCGCAACTCGATCGGGTCAGCTGGTTTTTCGCCGACGTATTGAAGCACTGGCCCCATGGGAATGATGGCCCCTGCGGGAACATAGAGCGGCATGGTCTCCACCGGCGCGACTGCGTTGACGTGGCGGCCGGCAGCTTCGGACTTGCCCGTCCAGAAATCGTACCAGCCCGCTTTCCCCGGTAAGTACACGTCCCGCGAAGTTGCGCCCTGCGTGGTGACCGGGTTGACCATGATTGCCGGTCCAAACAAATATTGGTCGCCGATGTTCAGGACTTCCTTGTCGCTGGAAAAATCCATAACCAGCGGGCGCATGATCGTGCTGCCCGCGCTGGTTACCTGCCACGCGACGGAATACGTGTAGGGCATCAGCCGATAACGCAGGTTGGCATAGGTGCGCCAGATGGATTGCGTTGCGTCGTCAAAACGCCAGTACTCCTTGCCTGGGCCGGTACCGCCGCCGGGAGAGGTGCCATGAACGCGGAACATCGGGCAAAACGAACCAAACTCAAACCATCGCGAGAAGAGTTCCGCATATTTCGGGTCCGAGGGATCTCCGAAGCCGAAGAATCCGCCGATGTCGGTATTCCAGTAAGGAATCCCACTCACCGAGAAGTTAAGTCCCGCCGGAATTTGATTGCTAAAGACTTCCCAGGTGGCGCGGATGTCTCCCGACCAGGTGACCGCGGAGTTGCGCTGTTGGCCCGCGAACGCCGATCGCGTGAGAATCACGACGCGATGCTCGTTCGTTTGCGCGCGCTGCCCCTGGTAGATCCCGGTGGAGTGCATCAGGGGATACGCGTTGAAGACGCGCGCCCCGGGGCCGTCGGTCGTACGGAAGCTGCGGAATTCGCCCCATTTTCCGGAAAGTTCCGGCTCGGGTGCGTCAAGCCACCAGCCGTCAAACCCTTTCGTGCCAATCTCGCTGGAGATCTGCTCCCAATAAATCTTGCGGCCCGCGGGGGAGAAAGGGTCATACCATTTGCCCTGGCCCGGCGGGAAGACGTACGGAATCACCGGATCGAACATTGCGCCGGCTTGCTCCAGTTGCTGGATGTTGGAGGTGCCGAGGTCGAACTTCGGCCACACCGAAATCAGGACATGATAGTGCAGGTCGTGGAGTTGTTGGGTCATCGCGGCTGGATCGGGGTAACGGCTGGGATCAAACTGGTGTGACCCCCAGGTGTTGTCGGGCCAGTAGCGCCAATCCTGAACGATGCCGTCGATCGGCACTTTGAGTTCGCGATACTTCTGCGCCACGCCGAGAACTTCGTCTTGCGTGCGGTAGCGCTCCTTACTCTGCCAGAAGCCCAGCAGCCACTCCGGCATCAGCGGGGCTTCGCCCGTGAGCGCCCGGTAGTGGCGCATCGAATCTGCGGGCGTGGGCCCGTAGATGAAATAATAGTCGATGGCGTCGCCAACCTCAGAAGTCCAACGGACGACGTCGGGCCCCGCCGCGACGGTTTCTGCGGCATTTGTCGCAGGAGTCGGCGCTGTCTGCGTCGGCGCCGGGACGCCGACGTCGATGTCGGTAACCGCCGGATTGTCCCAAAGCAGGCTATATCCCTTGCTGGAGAGAATTACGGGAATGCCGACTTCGCGATTTTCCTGCAACAAACGAACTGTGTGGCCGCGGTAGTTCCAGATTCCCTGCTGGTGCTGGCCCAATCCATAGATGCCTTCATCTGGCGAAAGCACAAAGGCCTGGCGCACCAGCGTGCCTTCGACGCCGGGTTCGATCGCGGGCGAAATCTCTCTCCCGCCGGCGCTCTCGCTGAGGATGGGGTGATCCATCCGATCCAGAAATTCCACCGCGCCGGTCTGGCGATCCACGCGCGCTCGTACGGACTGCGTCTCGACGATGACGGCGTCGGGCGTTTCACGCAATTCCCATTTGGCGCCGGAGTCCGGTTTTGCGACGACCGAAAAACTCTTGAGTTGTGGGAGCTGATTGCCCACGGCGTAGGTTACGCGGATCACCGCGTCGGACATTACCTCAATCCTCAGCACGCCGGGCTGCATTGTCAGCAGCGCGCCATCTGCTTCTTTGGTTACGCCTGTGACTGGTATCGCCGCTACACGACTGCCGGCCATCGCGCCGCCTAAGATCAGTAGAATTGCAAGTGCGCGCACTTTCATTCGTCGCTCCTTCTCATCCGGGTAGTTCCAGTTTCCGCGCTGGGGATCATCCCCCAAGGCGCTTCAGTGCGCAATGGCGGCTGCGCCAGGACTGGCCTTGCAAAACCGCTCGCGCGCAGTATGATGCAAACGATTGGAAGCTGCAGCGGAGAGTTCTGCCTGGCCCCTCCGCAAGCGTGCGCAAGATCCCAATCCGCACATGGAGTTGCCGATGGAAAATAGCGCCGAGAGACCAATCCAACTCCAATACTTCTTGTTTTCGATGTCGGCAGGAAATTTCCATATCAAATTTCGATAAGGAGAGACTCATGCACAGGAAACTAGCAATCAGCGCCGGAGCCGCGCTCTTGCTCCTCGGAACCATCGCTCCTATCTACGCGCAGGACAGTCACCAGGGCGATGACCACAGCAGATCGCAACAGGGGCAGCAACATCAACAGGCGCCACCCGCGCAGCATCAGCAGCCGGCGCCTAAACCCACCCCACGCCCGCAACAAGGCTCCGGCGGCGCATATCATGGCGGCGTTCAGCCCACCGAACCCACCCATGGCGGCGTCCACCCCAGCGGCGTCCCGCAGCAC
>Ga0181532_10004094_pt1 | contig 12901 bp, 7 predicted proteins | sample PEATcosm2014_Bin_33_FD_119768 | JGI IMG/M metagenome (GOLD analysis project Ga0181532, IMG submission 119768) | Peatland microbial communities from MTU Mesocosm Facility, Houghton, MI, USA - PEATcosm2014_Bin11_30_metaG | ecosystem: Environmental > Terrestrial > Soil > Wetlands > Peat | place...
GACGCCCCCCGCGTAGGCCGGGCCCTGGTAGCGGTACGGGCCGGCCAACATGGCCCAGATCGGATACGCCACGCAGACGCCGGCGACGACACAGGCCAGGGCCACACCGGTGACCCCTTCGTGGAGCGACGCCCGGACCTGCTGCGGCCGCGCCAGGGCGAGGACGACGGCAGCCACCACCACGATCAGAACGGTGGTCGCGGCGATCTCCGGCGAAACGAAGAACTGGGCCACGACGAGGCCGCCGAGGGCCATGCCCCAGCGGCGGCTCCCTGCCCCCCCTGCCCGGAAGCACTCAAATGCAGCTAAGACGATGAGGGGTGGAAGCGGGACGAACGCAAGGTTGAGGTGGTCGCTGGCCTCGGCGACGACGTAGGGCGAGAAGCCGTACAGAGCACCACCGACGAAGGCAGCGGGACTCCAACGCACCCAACGGCGGAGTACGAAGTACATGGACCCGGCCGAGATCGGAAAGGCCAGCCAGCAGAGGAGGTTGACGCTGGCAATCGGGCTCACCAACAGCGTCACCGGCGCGGCCAGCAACCCGAGCAGCGGCGACGACGTGTTCTGGGCAAGGTTCACGCCCGCCGGGTAATTGATCCACGTCGTGTAGAAGACGTTGTGCAGATGCAGAAGCGCGTACGGCGTCCAGGCCAAGAACCACGCCATCTGGTCTCGGTCACCTGCTCGCATCCGGCTCGGGTCGCCGGGCCAGGTGGGCCAGTTTGCAGCCAGGGCAAGGGCGGCATACGTGACCAGCGCAGCGGCCGCGGGCCAAAAGCGAGACGCTCGATGGTGCGAGGGTGTCCGTCTGACCCCTGCTGGTGTGCCGGCGTCGTGGAGTTCGGCACACTCACCGAGTGCGGTGTCCACCACGCTTTAGGGCGCGGGTACCTCGGACACACACGAATGTCCTCGTGCATGCCGGAGGTGGTGACGCGCGACTGCGGTGGCGTGGAAGGAACCGGAGTCCAACGATCCGAAGTCGGTCCGCGAATCCCACGTCCACGGCATCTTTTAGACCTTAGCCCCGGGTCGGCGACGAGGGCAGGATGTCGATGCTCTCCGACGTTGCGGGTCGCTTGACAGCCTTCGGGGAGCACTCCATCCTATGGATGCACGCCATCCGGCACTCGGGTGCGGAAGCAAAGGAGTTGTATGCCGGAAGACGTCGCTGAGTCGCTTGGCGGATGGTTTGCCCCCCTGAGATGATCGGAGTTCCGCAACGGGGGAGCAGGTCGTGAGCACGATCGACGACGAGCACCTCGAAGCCGTCTCGCCCTTCGCTGGGCCCGTTCATCGATATCCGTCGAAATGCCTGCACCACATGTTCGAGGAGCAGGCCGCCTTGTTCCCGGATGCGCCTGCCGTCGCGTGCGGCGACGGGGTGCTGTCCTACGGAGAGGTCGAGCGTGCGGCGAACCGACTGGCTCGGAAGCTCCGAGGGGCTGGGATCACTCGGGAAGACCGGGTCGCGCTCTATCTCACCCGCCGCGCGGAATGGGTGGTGGGCATCGTCGGGATACTGAAGGCGGGCGCGGCCTACGTCCCGATCGATCCGGCATACCCCGAGGAGCGGGTCAGGTTCATCCTCGAGGACAGTGGTGCGACCACGGTCGTGACCGAGCAGTCCCTTCGTCAATGCATTCCCTCATCTGTCGGTGTGATCGATCTCGATCGTGTGCTCGAAGCCCCGGTCTCAGACGATGACGACGCGCGCGTCGACGCGGCATCCGACCCCTCAGATCTTGCCTACGTGATCTACACCTCGGGGAGCTCGGGGACTCCGAAGGGCACATTGATCGAGCACCGGCACGTGGCGCGGCTCCTCTCGGCGACCGAAGGCATCTTCCACTTCGCCTCGACCGATGTGTGGACCCTGTTCCACTCACCGGCCTTCGATTTCTCCGTGTGGGAGATCTGGGGCGCATTGGCATACGGAGGCCAGGTGGTCGTGATCGCCTCATCGGGCAGGACCCCCGAACAGTACTTCGAGGCGCTGAAGCGCTACGGGGTCACCGTGGTGAACCAGACGCCGCAGGCACTGCATGGGTTGTCGCGGACAATCCGCGATCGGGGCCATGACGGTCTGGTGGTCCGGGCGGTCATCACCGGAGGGGAGAAGCTTTCCCCTGGGGTCGTCCGCAACTGGTACGACGCATGGCGGGGCGACCCACCCAGGCTCGTCAACATGTATGGGATCACGGAGACGACGGTCCACGTGACGTACCACACGGTGCCGGAGAGTGACGGCGATGAAGGGGCACCGAGCGTCATCGGTCGCCCGCTCCCTGACATGCGGGTCTACGTGCTCGATCCATCGGGACGACCGGTTCCAGCCGGTGTCACCGGCGAGATGTTCGTCGGCGGCGCCGGTGTGGCGCGGGGCTACCTGGGTCGTCCCGAGCTCACGCAGGAGAGGTTCCCGGCCGATCCCTTTGTGGGGGGCCACGCTCAGATGTACCGGACCGGGGATCTCGCTCGCTTCCGGAGCGATGGTGCCCTCGAGTACGTCGGCCGGTCCGATGACCAGGTGAAGCTCCGCGGCTACCGGATCGAGCTCGGTGAGGTGGAAGCGGTCCTGGCGTCGCTTCCTCCGGTGGTGAGCGCCGCCGCCGCCGTCCACGAGGACGCCGAAGGCGAACGCCGCCTCGTCGGTTACTACGTCGGGGCCAAGGTCCCCACCAAGACCCTGCGCGACGAGCTGGGGAAGCTGCTGCCCGAGTACATGGTGCCCGCGCTCTTGGTGCATCTCGATGTCTTGCCGTTGACGCCGAACGGGAAGATTGATCGCAGGGCATTGCCTCCCCCCGATGACGAGCGCCCGGAGCTCGACACGCCCTACGTGGCTCCGCGCGATGAGGTCGAAGGGCTTCTTGCCGACATATGGGCGGACGTGTTGAAGGTCGGGCGAGTCGGGATCCACGACAACTTCTTCGACCTGGGCGGGGACTCCATTCTTGCCGTCGGTGTCGGTGCTCGCGCATCCCAGCAAGGGTTGGAGTTCACGGTCGGCGACCTCTTCTCTCACCGGACCATCGCGGGGTTGCGCACGTGCATCACGCCGCGCGATGGCGAACGCGACGTGTTGCCGAGCTTCACCGACCTGAAGCACCGGTCCCGTCGGGTGCCCGTCACGCCGACGCAAGCCCAGGCGTGCCTGATCTCGCAGCTCGCCCAAGAGGCGCTTCCCTACCAATTCCAGGCGATGATCACGTTCAGGGGACGCTTGGACGACGGCCTCCTCGTGCACTCGCTGCAGGCGATCGCCGACCGCCATGACATCCTCAGATCCCACTTCGTCCGGCGCAAAGGAACCTGGTATCAGGTCGTCGATCCGCACATGACGATCGACGTTCCCTTCATCGATCTTGGCTCAGCCGCCGACACCGCTGTTGCGCTGGGCGATCTCGCAAAGGACTTCTTCGGTCAGCGGATCGAGATCGACGTGCCGCCTTTGGTGCGTTGGAAGCTGCTCAAGCTTCGCGAGGACCACCATGTTCTGCTGCACGTCGAGCACCACCTGCTCCATGACGGGTGGTCGTGGAACGTCTTCCTCGGCGAGTTGGTGGCGCAGTACCGCGCCGGCGCCGGTGTGACACCAGGGAGCGCCGCCACCCTCCCGCCACTCCGAGCGCAATTCGGCGACTTCGCGGCGTGGCAGGCGCAGATCGCAGGTAGCGCACTGGGTGCGCAGCAGCTCGCGTATTGGAAAGAGCAGTTGCGTGACCTGCCGCCACCGTTGGCGCTGCCCTCGGACCGGCGGCGGCCGATGCAGCAGAGCTTCCGGGGCTCGCGGGTTGTCGTCGATCTGCCCGAAGACCTCGTCGAGCGGCTCCGTTCCGTGGGCAGTCACTACGACGTGACGTTGTTCATGACCATGCTGAGCGCGTTCTATGTGCTTCTCCATCGCTACACGGGACAGGACGATGTCCTCGTGGGCAGTGGCATCGTGAACCGCCGGCTCCCGCCCTTCGAAGATCTGATCGGGATGGTCCTGAACACCGTGGCGTTGCGGGGAGACCTTGAGGGCGATCCGACGCTCGAGGAGCTCTTCGGGAGGGTCCGGCGGACGGCCGTGGATGCCTATGTGAACCAGGATCTGCCGTTTGAGGACGTGCTGCAGGCCGTCCAGCCACGGCGTCGTTCCGGCATCGCTCCCTTGTATCAGGTGCTGTTCTCGTTTCAGGACCCCCCGTGGGCCGACCTCGACCTGCCAGGAGTCGTGGTCGAACTCGACGATACGGTCGGAAACGGCTCATCCAAGGCCGATGTGAACGTCATCGTGCTGAACCGCCGGACGCAATCGAACTCCCTGACACTCATGTGGGAATACGCAACCGACCTGTTCGATGACTCCGAAGCCCAGTCGATGGTCGATTCATACCTCTGTCTTCTCGACGCCGTGTCCCGGGATGCATCGACCAGGATCTCCCGTCTGCCGCTGACGACGCCCGCGACGCGCGAGTCCCTCGTTGCGCTCGCGGGGAGGCACAGCGAGTACGAGCGAGGGGCCTCCATCGCCGAGCTCTTCGAATCCCGTGCTGCCGAGACCCCCGACGCACCTGCTCTCGTCTGGGACGGCGGGACCGTCACCTACGGCGAGCTCAATCGCAAGGCCAACCGGCTGGCGCGGCGGCTGGCGGCTCTCGGGGCAACAACCGATTCACGCGTCGTCGTCGCGGTACCACGCTCGCCCGAGGCCATCGTGTGCGTGCTGGCCGCCCTCAAGGCGGGTAGCGCCTACGTGGCACTCGATACGAACCAGCCCAGTGCACGCCTTGACGCCCTTGTCGACGATGCCCAACCCGCCGTCATCTGCACCACCTCGAGAGGTGTCCCCAAGCTGCCAAGAGTCGCGGTTCCGGTACTCGTCGTGGACGACGAGCTCGCGGAGGACGAGCTCGATACGAATTTGGGTCGCGCTGGAGCGCCCAGCGCCGCTGCGTACATCGCGTACACGTCGGGATCGAGCGGGGTACCCAAGGGAGTCGTCGTCCCGAACCAGGCAGTCATCCGGTTGGTCCGCGGGACCGACTACGTGCGGTTCGACCGGGACCAGTGCTTCCTCCTCCTGGCGCCCCTCGCCTTCGACGCATCGACATTCGAGATCTGGGGGCCCTTGTTGAACGGTGCCCGACTTGCGATTGCGCCCGACGTGCCACTCGGGCCACAGGAGATCGGAAGCTTGGTGGATCGCTTCGGCGTCACGACGCTCTGGCTGACGGCAGGCCTGTTCCACCAGGTCGTTGACTTCGCTCCTGGCGCGCTCGGCCGGTTGAACCAGGCGCTGACGGGTGGCGACGTGCTGTCTCCCGATCACGTGGCACGCGCCCTCACTGCCTTGCCACCTGGAGCCGTCCTCGTGAATGGCTACGGTCCCACCGAGGGCACGACCTTCACCGCCTGTCACCGCATGAGGACGGACGTCACGATCGACGGCGCGGTGCCCATCGGGCGCCCACTCCCCAATTCTCAGGTCTACATCGTGGACGAGTACGAAGAGCTCGTGCCGCCCGGAGTGCCAGGTGAACTTCTCATCGGCGGCGATGGCGTAGCCCTGGGCTACCACAACCAGCCCGAGCTCTCCGCGGCCGCATTCGTGCCCGACCGCTTCGGCCCGGACCCGAGCAGGAAGCTCTACCGTTCGGGCGACCGCGGGCGCTGGCGGTCTGACGGCACGATCGAATTCCTCGGCCGCCTCGACCGTCAGGTGAAGATTCGAGGCTTCCGGATTGAGCCTGAGGCCGTGGAACGCACGCTGCGGGAGCATCCCCTCATCGGCGAGGCCGTCGTTGTCGTGCGGGCTCTGGGACACGACCGTCAGTTGATGGCCTACGTCACCCCCGAACTCGATGCCGACGCACTCGGTGACGTGCGTCTCTTCCTACGTGAGCGGCTCCCGTCGCAGGAGGTCCCGTCGCACATCGTAGCGATGGCCGTGCTGCCGTTGAATCGGAACGGAAAAATCGACGTGCACGAACTTGCCGAGCCGCCGTTGCCTGCTCGCAGAGAGTCGCACGATTCCACGGGCAGTGGCGCACTCGAGCGGCAGCTGCTGGCGATCTGGGCCGAGGTGCTCAACGTGCCGGATCTCCGACTGGACGATGACTTCTTCGACGTCGGCGGCCACTCCCTGTTGGCCGTCGATCTGTTCGCCCGCGTGGAGCGAGAGCTGGGACTTCGCCTTCCCCTGTCGACGATATTCGAGGCGCCGACCGTTCGGGAGCTGTCGGGAGTCATGAGCGCGAACGGCTGGGACAAACCCTGGCGATCGTTGGCCAGTCTCCGGACGACCGGTTCGCGGCCGCCGCTGTTCTTCGTGACGGCCGGGGACGGGAACAGCGTCGGCTTTGGGGCTCTGGCGCGCCGGCTCGGGCCCGACCAGCCCTTCTACGCCCTGCAGCCTCGGGGTCTCGACGGTCGTCGCCTGGTCGACGTCGGGGTGACGCAGATGGCACGCCGATACGTGCACGCCATGCGCGGCGTGCAGCGGACCGGCCCCTACGTCTTGGGAGGACGGTGCTTCGGGACGCTGGTGGCATTCGAGATGACGCGTCTCTTGGAGAAGGCCGGGGAAGTGGTGTCCCTCTTGATCGCGCTCGACTCAGTGGGGCCGTTGTGGACGCCACGCCCCATGGCCAACGGGTTGGGCTTCGACGAGGTGATGAACCTGGCGCGGTGCTATGAGCCGAGCGCGCCGCCGGCGCAAGGCGACATTTTCGCCGACACCCGAGCGGCGGAGGCGTTCGTGGAATGGCTCGGTGAGCCCGTGGACGTGCACGGTGAACTATCTGTTTCTCGGTACGTGCATGCCGCCTACCGGGCACGGCCGGATCTGCAGGCTGCGTATCCCTTGGCCGCGGGTGAGCACGCGGAGCTGCTGGACTGGACGTGGGTCGGAGGCCGTTCGGAGATGGGCATGAATCCCAAGCTGATTCCCGCCCCAACTCCAGCGGTCCGGGACATACCTCCGAGCACGGACCCACGGCACCGGACACGGCGACAACGCGTCCGAGGCCGCGCCACCGACTGGCTCGATGTCGTCACCCAGGGACGAGTGCCAACGCTGGCCCAGCGGCGGCAGGACCGTCTCTTGGAGCTGGCGTCACGCATGGTCCTCGAGTACCGAGCCGGAGCCTGTGCGGCGCCGGTCGCCCTGATCCGGTCCGAGGAATACCGTGACGATGCGCAGTTGGCGCGCTGGTACGGCGCCGAGACCGGCGGGATAGAGGAGTTCTGGGTGAAGGGCTCCCACCTGTCCATGATGCGAGAGCCAGATGTCAGTTGGACCGCGCGTTGCGTCGAAGGCTGCATTGACCGTGTGATGGCCGATGGTGATTGTTCGCGACGTTGAGTGGCGGCGGTCGCTCCTCGGTCCCGAGCTGCCGACCGGAGAGGTGCATCTCTGGCTGGCGAATCTCGATGTGGAGGCCGAGGACACCCGTCTGCTCTCCGCGCAGGAATGCGAGCGCGCCGCCAAATTCCGCTTCGACCACCATCGCCGGCGATGGACTGCAGCCCGGGTGCTGCTTCGCCGTGTACTAGGCCGTTACCTCGCGACCGCGCCGGAATCGGTGGTGCTCGAGGAGGGGGAGCATGGCCGGCGGGTCGTCGGCTGGCCCCACGGCAGTGAATGGCTGTCCTTCAGCCCGTCGCGTTCGGGCGACCTCGCGCTGGTGGCGGTTGCCCGCGGACAGAGCGTGGGGGTGGATGTGGAGCGCGTTCGGGCCGACCTGGACTTCGTCGCCATCGCTCGCCGGGCACTGGGAGATGAGGTCGCTGACCAACTCGAGGCCGAGCGGGCCAAGGATCGAATCTCTGCGTTCTTTCGAGCCTGGGTGCGCGAGGAGGCCCGGGGAAAGTGCCGGGGTACGGGGCTGGTCGAGCTCGACGACGAGGCCCGCCACGTCCCCCTCTTCGTGGCCGACCTCGCGGTCGGGGACGGCTATGCCGGCGCGCTGGCCACCGACGGAGAACTCGGGACTGTCCGTGGCTGTTCGTTGAAGGTGTGAGGAAGGCGGACGACGCGGACCGTCACCGACGGTTCTGGACTGCGCCGAGGGAGTCGCTCGGTGTGAACGCCCCGTCGATCCCGAAGAGGATCCTGCCGTTCGTGTCGACGATCCGGTTCCGGGCGGGCTCGTCCAGATCGGCTCTGGCAGCAACCATTCGGTGAGCCGCCGGATCAGATCCGATGTCGAAGTGCCCCCAGTCGGACCCGCAGACGAGGTTCTCCGACCCAATCCGTGAGATCAGGTACGGAAGATCGTCATCGGTCTGGCAGGCCACGTACATGTTGTTGCGCTTGAGGACGTCGACTTCTTCTCTCCAGTCGCGGTCGCTCCGGATTCCACTGGGATCGAGCCGCGCCACCTCCTGGAGCATCCAGGGCACCCAGCCCGCTCCGGCTTCGAAGAAGCCCCATTTGAGGGTGGGAAATCGTTCCGGGACGGAGTTGATGAGAAGCGAGTAGAACGCATAGGTACACGGAGCAATGATCTCCCAGGCTTTTTGGCTCCCTGGGTACCGGTGCAGCACATCGGTGCTGCTGACCCCGACGTGGAAACCGACGACCAGGCCTAGCTGTTCCGCCTTCTGGTACAAGGGAAACAGGGAGGGGTGCCCGACATGTCGCGCGTTCACCTCTCCCAGCAGGAAGACGCCTGCGGCGCCGTTCTCGGCACCGAACTCGAGCTCTTCGCACGCAGCGTGGAGATCGCCGGTGGGTACGTTGATCATCCAGCGCAAGCGCCCCCCGGTTGGTCTCGTCGCTTCGGCCATCCAGCGGTTGCAGCTGCGCTTGAGGGCAACCTCAATGACGGGGTCGCGAACTCCGACGTTCAACCAGAGTGACGGGAACAGGATCTGGACGTCGACACCGAGCTTGTCCATTTCGGTCAGACGTGCACCCACATCGGTCAAGCCTTTCGTGCCTCCCGGGAACAGGGCTCGGTGGTGCTCCGTCAGGTGCGGGTTCGTACCGTCGTTCCTGATCACGCGTTGATCCTGCACGAGCCAGAATCGGAAAGGGACGCCGGAAGGGGTCGCGACTTCGGCGACGGCGGGGCGGTACTGCTCCTCCTCAGGTCGCAGGTACGCCCACGTCTGATCGGTCTCCCAGACGTGCGTGTCGCAATCGATGTATCCCACGGGATGGTTCTCCGGTCAGGAGGTGAGCAGGCAACGCGCCACCGTAGTTGCGGCAGCACAGAGGAGCGAGTCTCTTCTCCTGCGTCAAGCTCCGTGCCCTGGCCGCGCCTCTGCCCTCAGCGCCGCGACTTCGTGGCGGAGATGCATCACGTCGTGATGCAGGGCCAGCGACTCCCTCGGTTCCGACGGGTCCAATCGCTCGAGCTCGTCCACGGTCACGGTCCCCACCGACTTCTGGACCACCGCCACGCCATGGTTGTCCTGGGCTTCGGTCCCCGATTGGTCGAAGAAGTCTCGGGCACGCACGTCTACTACGTGGAAGAGCCTGCCCCAGTGCTCGCGGATCCACCACGGCGAGTGGAGCACCATCGGACCGCCGAGCTCCCACGGCTGCCCGCACTCGTAGACGTTCATCCCGACTCTGGACTCGTCCCATACCTCGCCCGACACGGCCTCGCACATCCCTTCACTCATGATCGAAGCGACGACGACGCCGCCCGGGGCGAGGATCCGGTCCAGCTCGAGAAGCCAGCTGGCCCAGTGGGTATCGATATGCGTGAACACGGAGAGCGCGTACACCAGGTCGAACTTCTCGGACTCGAATGGAAGCGGAGGCGCGTAGTCGTTCACGACGAACGAAATGGACCGACCCAGATTTTCGGTATTCCACGCGATGCACGCCGGGTCGATGTCACAACCCCAGACCTCACCGGTTGCGGCCATCTCGGGGAGATGACGTACCGTCCGACCCGCCCCACATCCGAAGTCCAGCACGCGCTTGTTCGACCACGTCCACTGGTCCGGGAGAACGCGCTCGATGGCGCGTAGTGCCTGCCGGCCTCTCTCGAGGTAACCCTCGACGTCGGTCCACGCGGCGGGAGCCTGGGCCAGCCGTGCGGTCAGGGCCACGGGGGGGATCGGCGTGTCAGTGTGCATCTCTCTCCTCGGCCGGGAACCAGCAGCAGTGGCAGATTGTCCCATCGACCACGCACCGATGCCGCCCCGCCGGATTGGGGATGGCTTCTCGGGGGAGTCCTGAATGTCGCTGGGGACTCAGCTGTCGGGCGTGACCGCATCCAATCGGCGCCGAACCTCTGACGTGTTCACGCCGAGAGCGCCCAGCAGCACCGCCGCAGGATCTGGTGGTTGGAGAGTGAGGATCTGGGCCAGTACCTGCTGGGCCGTGACATAGAGCCTCCGACGGTTGGGCTTCGACGCTTCCTCAAGCACTTTCTTTGCCGCGGGCGTGATGCGGAGGCGATCCTTTTGCGCGACATCTCTGATCCTCGGCTTCTTCGGCACGGCGCGCATCGGCAGTGGGGGAGCGTCGGCGCCGGGCCCCAGGCCCAAGGTGCCCAGGGCATCCTGATCGAGCGACTCAAGAGCCTGGCGAGCTTGCTGCAGGCTCACGCCCAACACGGCTTCGATCGAGGGATCCTCGAACAAAGCGAGCAAGAGGTGATCGGTGCCATATCGGCGATCACCTCGGCGACGAGCCTCCTCACCGGCCTGCAGACAGATGGCCCAGGCGTGAAGCGTCTCTGGCGCAACGGATTCGGTGGTCATGATGACTCCTTGTTGTATTTGGTGTGCACCGATTGGCGGGTGACGCCCAGGGCATCTCCGATCTGCTGCCACGACCAGCCCTTTTCCCGGGCCGACGCGACGTGGTTCGCTTCGACCCTCTCAGCCAGGCGATGGAGCGCCAACGAGGCGCGTAGCCCAATCGCCGGGTCAGCCGACGAGAGATTCGCGCTGAGTTCTTCGATGTCCATACGTGTCAGTATAGACTGACACTGTTACTTGTCAACCTAAACTGACGCAGCAGATCACCACGCCGGAGTGCCCCAGATGGCCGGGTCAGCGCCACACTCTCCTGAGCCCAGACGACCAAATGCTTGCTCATCGCTAGCAGTCGGGGGCGTTTGGGTGTCCAACGCCGACGAGCGGAGCTCAGTTCGACGGATCAGACGTCCGCAGAGTGCCCCAAAGCGCGCGACGGCAACATCCCTCGCACTGTGATCTACCGCCGGTTTGCGGCGTACTCGTCTTCGGCTGATTTGTTCCGGCTCTCTGCCAGGCCTGGACTCTGGCACGAGATTCGAGTCGCCAGACGGGTAAGGGCAGAACCGGCCAGCACGTAGTACAACTTTCACGATGCGAGAGGTGGAGGTCAGGTACCTCGTCCGAGACGGAGCTCGGATCGCGCACGAGGTCTTCGGGAGCGGTCCCGTCGATCTTCTCGTGGTCCGTGGCGGGGCCCAGTTTCCGATTGATCTGATGTGGGAACTCCCACAGCTCGCCGAGTTCATGGACGGACTTGGCGCGTTGGCGAGGGTCATCGTGTACGACTCCCGCGGCACGGGCGCATCCGATCCGTTGCCGACCAGCGACGGCGCGGCAGGCCTCGAGAGTGGAGCCGCGGACATTTTGGCAGTGCTCGAAGCTGCTGGGTCCGACAGGCCGAGCATCCTCGATCTGGGTTACGGAAGTTTCGCCGTCTTCATGGCAGCGACGTATCCCGAGCGCGTTCGTTCAATCATCCTGACAAACCTCCGCAGCTCCTTTCCCCAGTTGAGGGTTCTCACTTCGGAGCAACGGATAGAAACAGCTGCCTGGCTCACTACCGTCAGCGCCCTGCAGGCCTACAACCCCCGCGTCTCTCACGATCCCGAGTTGCAGCGATGGTGGGGACGGGCCCACCGTCTCAACGCGAGTCCCCAGGTATTGGCCCGGACCATTGAGTTTGCTGGCAATACGGACATCGAGTCACTTCTGGACCATGTCAGAGTGCCGACGCTCGTGTTTCACCGACGAGAAAACCGCATCTGGGACATTGAGACGAGCCGCGCAGCCGCAGCGGCTATCGCAAACTGCCGATTCGTCGAACTTCCCGGGAGCGAGAGCGATCTCTATCTTGGGGACATCGGGACAGTTCTCGCAGAAATCCGGCAGTTCCTCAAGGAAGATGACCTAGTTGAGCGTCGCGATCGCCCGCTCGCGACGGTGATGTTCACCGACATCGTGGCCTCGACGGAGCAGCTCGCCGCGGTCGGCGACCAACGCTGGAAACAACTGCTTGACGAACACGATGGCCTGGTGGATCGCACCGTGGCTCGATACGGAGGTCGCGTTGTGAAGACCCTGGGAGACGGGGTGCTGGCGACATTTGACGGCCCCGCGCGTGCTGTCCGTTGTGCGGCAGATCTCCGTGACGCGATGGAAAGGCTTGGGATCAGCGTGCGCGCTGGGCTCCATACCGGTGAGATCGAGCTCCGTAACGCCGATGTGACGGGTCTGGCGGTGCACACGGCCAGCCGAATCTCGGCCCTAGCTGGTGCCGGAGAAATTCTGGTCTCGCGTACGGTCGTCGACCTCACCAGTGGCTCTGGGATCAGATTCGATCCCCGAGGTTCCTACGACCTCAAGGGCATTGAGGGGAGCTGGCCGCTCTACGCCGCACGTGTACCGGAGAACGAGGCTCCCGGATGACACGGGCATGCGGCCAGGTCTGTCGGTGCCCCGATGTCGCCTTCGGTGTTGTCACTCGTTGGCGGCGAAGGAGCTATACCCCCTACATGCCCTCCCCCGACCGCACCGGTACAACGTGCAGCTGAGCACCCGGAGGCGGGCTGCCCTTTCGATGGTGACCGCCATCAGCAGCCCGACCCTCGGGCGGGGACGCCCCGGCCGGGAATCGAACCGTGGTGCATCCGCTTAGCCATGACGGAGCAGTCAACCGAACCCA
>Ga0181532_10004095_pt1 | contig 12897 bp, 9 predicted proteins | sample PEATcosm2014_Bin_33_FD_119768 | JGI IMG/M metagenome (GOLD analysis project Ga0181532, IMG submission 119768) | Peatland microbial communities from MTU Mesocosm Facility, Houghton, MI, USA - PEATcosm2014_Bin11_30_metaG | ecosystem: Environmental > Terrestrial > Soil > Wetlands > Peat | place...
GCAAACCGGTAAAGCCCAGCTTCTCGAGGTCGGCGTAGAACGGCGGATTGGGAACGCGCTCCTGGCCGGGCTGCACGATCCGGATGCGCTGCAGATCAACGGGCGCAAAAAATCGCGACCAGAGGTCGCTGAAGGTCAACGGAACGGCCTGCTCGGAATAATGCGTCCGCTGGTCACGAATGTATTTCGCGACCGCCTGAGTGAACGCCGCAATCTGCTTCTGCGATAGCTCCGGTTGCGGCCGATCTTCCCCTCGCTTGCTCGCCAGCAAAGCTTTACTCCAAGTCCCGCCAGTTTGGCCCGGTCCCAACTTCAACTCTCAAGGGGACCTTGAGCTCATGAACCTGCTCCATGCGCTCCGTTACCAGTCGTTTCATAGTATGAACTTCCTCTTCGGGTACCTCAAATACCAATTCATCGTGTACCTGAAGAAGCATCCTGGAGCGCAGCCCGCGCTCGCGCAACTCGGCGTCGATGCGAATCATGGCCAGCTTGATGAGATCGGCCGCGGTGCCTTGCAGCGGCGTGTTGACCGCAGTGCGCTCGGCAAAGCCCCGCAGGTTAAAGTTCTTGCTGTGGATGTCGGGGATGGGCCGCACCCGGCCGAACAGCGTCGTTACCTTCTGATCGCGCCGAGCCTGCTCCAGGGTGCGATCGATGAATTGGCGGACTCCGCTGTACTTCTCGAAATAGGCGTCGATGAAGCGTTTGGCTTCCTTGGTGTCGATGCCAATCTGCTGCGAGAGTCCGAAAGCCGACAACCCGTAGACAATGCCGAAGTTCACGGCCTTGGCGCGGCGGCGATGCTCGGCCTCGACCATGAGCGGCGGCACGCCGAAGACCTGCGACGCCGTGAGCGTATGAATGTCCTCGCCCGCGCGATACGCCTCGACCAGCAGCTTGTCGCTGGAGAAGTGTGCCAGCAGACGGAGCTCGATCTGCGAGTAGTCGGCGGAGAGCAGAACGTGTCCCGGCTCGGCAATAAAGGCGGCGCGAATCTCGCGGCCCAATTCGGTGCGGATGGGAATGTTCTGCAGGTTGGGATTGACGGACGACAGGCGCCCCGTCGCCGATCCGGCCATGTTGAAGGTGGTATGCAGCCGCAGGGTGCGCGAGTTCAGCAGTGCCGGCAGCGCGTCAACGTAAGTCGACTTCAGCTTCGCGAGCTGCCGGTAGTCGAGCACCATGCGCGGGACTTCGTGCTCAGCGGCAAGTCCCTCCAGCACATCGACCGCGGTCGAAATCGTCTTGCCTTTGCCGTACTTCATCGGCTTAGGGAGATTCAGCTTGTTGAAGAGCACGTCGCCGAGTTGCTTGGGCGAATTGACATTGAACTCGAAGCCCGACTTGTCGTAGATCTCGCGCGCCTTGGCTTCGATCTGGTGCTCCAGCCGCTGCGACATCTCCGCCAGCACATCACAGTCGAGCTTGACGCCGGCTTCCTCCATACGCGCCAGCACCGGCACCAGCGGCAGATCGATCTCGTCGTAGACCTTGCGGAGTCCGGCTTCGTCGACTTCAGCGCGCAGTTTCTCGGTCAAGCGCAGGGTGACGTCGGCGGCTTCGGCGGGCGAAGGTCCGAGCTTCAAACTGAACTTGCGAAATGCTGTTTCGCCCAGACCATAGGTTGAGTAGGTTGGATCGAGCAGATAGGCGTACAGCAGGGGATCGTGCTTAACGCCGGCGAGCGTGATTCCTTGCTGACCGAGGACGTGCATAGCGGACTTGTAGTCGTGTACGGCCTTGGCGAGCGATTCATCCGCCAGCGCCTGCCGCAGCGGAGCGGAGGTCTCGGAGTCATCGAGCGCGACAGTCAGCGCTTTGCCTGCCTCAGCGGAAATTGCGACGCGATGGCTGATGGCAGGCGTGGCTGATGGCGGCGCAGTCGCCGTGAGCGAGAGTTGATCACTCTCTGCCTCGTCTGGATTTTCGCTTTCGGCTTCAGATTGTGCAGCCGGCTCGTTGGCAGATGATTCCAGAGCAATCGCCAACAGCGCTCCGGGTTTTCTCGCCAGCGCGAGCAGGGCTTTGACATCCGCAGCACTACTGGTTTCGCGATAATCCGTCTCGCCGAGTTCAATGCTCTCGGTCAGGAAATCCTGCACCAGGGTGGTGAACTCCAACTCGGTGAACAGCGCCCGTGCCGCAACCGGATCGGGCTCCTGCGCGCGCATGGTCTCGGGCTGGAATTCGACCGAGACGTTCGTGTCAATGGTTACCAGTTGCTTGCTGATGAGGACGGCGTTGCGATTGTTTTGCAGCGACTCGCGGTAGGTCTTGCGCTCGACTTCGGCGGCATGATCCAGCGCAGCCTCGACGCTGCCAAAGCGCTGGATCAACTCAACCGATCCCTTGTCGCCGATGCCGGGCGCGCCGGGGATGTTGTCGATGGAATCGCCGCGCAACGCCATCACGTCCACGACTTTCTCAGGAGGCACGCCGAGGAGTTCTTCCACCTTGGCAGCGTCGCAAATCAGGTTGTCCTTGGGCGGATTCAGTACGCAGATGCGATCGCTAACCAACTGCATCATGTCCTTGTCGCTTGAGACGACGAACACGGTGTAGCGCGCGTCAGCCGCCTTGCGCGCCAGGGTGCCGATGACGTCGTCGGCCTCGAAGCCGGGCGCTTCCAGGATGGGAATGCGATAGGCCTCGAGCGCGCGCCGCATGTAGGGAACCTGTTGCGCCAGGTCGTCAGGCATGGCGACGCGGTTAGCCTTGTAGCCGTCGTAGGCTTTGTCAACGTAGGTCTGCGTCTTGCTGTCGAACGTACGTGTGCTGACAATTGCCGTCGCCTGCTCGTCGCGGAAGGTTGGCGCGGCGACATCGAACACCGCCGCTAGATATTGCGGGGAGAAGTCAGCTCGCAGCTTGCGCAACATATTCACAAAGACGAAGGTCGCGCTAGTCGGTATGCCCGTCTTGGTGGACATGGGCCGCTGCCGCGCCATGGCGTGATAAGCGCGAAAGATGAACGACATCGCGTCGATGAGGTAGATGCGGCCTTTGGAGCCCGCGGGTTCGGCGGGCACGACGATCGCAGGCTTGACGGCGCTGGCCGGTTTGGCTGCGCTGGAGACGGTGGCGGATTTCGCGGTTTTACGAGTGGAGGGCAAGAATTGATTCTAACAAGCTGCGTAGTAACGCTTCTAGAGGGCGAGCGAGGGCAGTTCCAGGAACGAACTCGGGGTAAGAATGCGAGTACCTTGGTAAGGATCAAGTGCGAGGAGATCAGAATCGCCCGTGACGATGTGAGTCGCGCGGCCACTAACTGCGAGCTCCAGCAGCTTGTCGTCCTTCGGATCGCGACACGCAGAAATCTTAACCTTGACGTCCACCAATTCAGCTTCACGAGTCAAGGCCGCGATAAAGTTTCGGACATCCTCCTCATCGATGTAACGGCTAAACCGTTTGCGACTTAGCACTTCGTAGGCTTCAGCGAGAACGGCAACGGAAAGTAATACCTTTCCGTTGCGCAGCGCACGATCGAAGGATGAACGGGGTTTCGAGTTCGGCAGCAGTAAAGCGCTGACCAGAACGTTGGTGTCGAACACGCAGCGCAATCAATCGGCCTTAAGAAGCGATGTCAATATCTCGGGCGTGAGTCCGCGACCTTTCGCCTTCGTACCGACCTCGTCAAGAATCTGCTCCAATGACGGATGATCGGCATTGGCCAACTCGCGTAACCAGAGGCCAAGAAGAGCTTGCATTTTGCGTTTGTCCTCCGGTGCGGCGGAGTCGTACGCCCGGGCGGTTTGCGGATCGAGCGGAATGGTGATGGAGTTTGCCATGTGCTGTTGTGTATTTTACGGCAGTTTCAGCAAGGTCTGCTGTAGCCTTAGTTTATTCCACGAACATGCAATCGCCATACGAGTAGAACCGGTATTTTTCTTGCACGGCATGCCGATGCGCCTTGAGGATTCGCTCGCGGCCGGCGAAGGCTGCCAACAGCATCAGCAGCGTCGATTTCGGCAAGTGGAAGTTGGTCAGCATTGCGCCGACTACGCGGAAGTCAAAGCCGGGGTAGATGAAGATGTCAGCCTCACCGCGCTGGGGGACGATGCGGTCGGGATAACTGATGCGCGAATAGTGGTCCCTCGACTCCTCGCCCGCAGCGGGCTCGTCGCTCGGGATGACACCATGGAGGTTGTTGCGAGCGGCGTATTCCAGCGTCCTCACGGTCGTCGTACCGACAGCCACAATCCGCCGGTCAGCATCGCGGGCGCGTTGAATCGTCTCGGCCGTGTCCGGCGTAATCTCGAACCACTCAGTGTGTAGCTTGTGCTGCTCGACGACTTCAACGCGGATCGGCTGGAACGTGCCGAGTCCGACATGCAGAGTGAGTTCGGCGGTCTCGATCCCGCGCTGGCGTATGCGCTCCAGGATTTCCGGCGTGAAGTGCAGACCTGCGGTAGGTGCAGCGACCGAGCCGAGCGGCTTGGCATAGACCGTCTGATACTGCTCGCGATCTTCTGGTGTGTCGGGACGGTCGATGTACGGCGGCAGCGGTATGTGGCCGATGCGGTTGACGACGGCGAAGAAATCGTCGACGGGATCGAAGCGCAGATGGCGCTCGCCAAATGTGCCGCGGCCGACGATTTCGGCGGCCAGTTCGTGCGAAGCTTCGTCGGCATTGCCGCCGAAATAGACCCGCTCGCCCAAACCGAGCTTGCGGCCCGGATGCACCAGCGCTTCCCATTCCAGGGGAGACGCGGAGAGTTGTTTCGTCAGCAGCACCTCGACCTTGCCACGCAAGAATTCTTTTGCGGCAGGATTTTCTTGCGACAGCCGCTGCGCGCGCGAGCCGCTGCGATGCCCATAGAGCCTGGCCGGCAACACCTTCGTATTGTTGAAGACGAGCAGATCGTCGGGACGCAACAAGTCGGGAAAGTCTCGAAACTGGCGGTCCTCCAGCACATCGCGCTTGCGATCGACGCGCAGCAGCCGCGAAGCTGCGCGATCGGCCAGCGGCTGCGTGGCAATCAACTCTTGCGGAAGGTGGTAGTCGAAGTCGGAAACCAGCACAGAGTCATTTTCCTCCATCGGAGGGAAACTGGTACTACTGGAAATCCTGATGGGGTCGCGGCGAGCTCCCTACGCGGCTAGAAGGTTTGCTGAAAAATCGCGTGAAAACAAATCCCTCGTCGAGCCAAAGAGACTGTGTCGCGACCGGTGCCGCCGCTCCGCGGCTCGGGGTCTATTTGCAACTTCGATCCGGCTCTCACGAGCCGGGCTAAACCCATCCCGCCGCTTCGCGGCTGGTTTGATCGTTTTTCGGAAAGTTATTCCACAGCGAAACTTCAATTTTAGTCGTGACACAGTCTCGAAAGCCCTCCTCGGGATGACAAACTAAAGGTTTGCAACGGCGCAGCTGAAGCTGCGCCCCTTCATAAATCTGTTTATCTTCCCTTTCCCGACGAGCAAAAGCTGCGGTACGATAAAGCATAGTGGCACCGGCGGGATGGCCGATCCATCGCATGAAAACAGAACAACAGCACCGGCAGGAGATTGTCCGCTTCGGCAAATTGCTGCATCAGACCGGTCTGGTGGCGGCGATGGACGGTAATCTGTCCGTCCGTCTGGAGAACGGGAACATCCTGAGCACGCCGACTCTGATGAGCAAAGGCCTGTTGGAAGCGGACGACCTGGTGATCGTCGATCCCACGGGAAAGAAGCTGAGTGGCGCGCGCGACGTCTCCAGTGAAATCGCCATGCACCTGCTGATTTACGGCAAACGACGCAACGTGGGCGCAGTGGTGCATGCCCACCCTCCCACGGCTACCGGCTTCGCGGCGGCCGGCATGGCTCTGGATCACGCCTTGTGTGCCGAGCTGATTGTGACGCTGGGCTCGGTGCCATTGGCCAACTATGAGACCCCTGGCACTCCGGAACTGGCTGCGGCGCTGGAGCCCCTGGTTGCGGACCACGATGCCATCCTGATGGCAAACCACGGCGTCGTGACTTATGGCGTTGATCTGCTCAATGCCTACATGAACATGGAGACAGTGGAGCACTTCGCGAAGATTGCGCTGGTCACCTACCAGTTGGGCAAACAACAAACCCTGAGCGACCAGCATGTCGACAAGTTGCGCGAAATCCGCACCAAGTACCTGGCCCACAACCATGTGATGGCGCCCAAGGACTGATCCCCGCCCGAGCGCAGCAGATATTTCAATCTTTTCGGTCCGTTAAGGCCAAATCCGGCATAGACTAGGCGTGTCCAATATCGGACACTTTAATCCGAGACAGAACACAGCCGCTCCTCTGCGAGCGTCCTACGGCTGCCGTAACACTATGACAACAAGAGGATTAACTGCTCCGACAAATGGCTTCCCGCTTGCACTTAGGAAATGCGTAATGGATATCGCCCGTCCCGAACTTAAACGACAAAAGCGCCGACGCCAGATTATCTGGTCGATCGCTGCGCTGGTGGTGCTGGTCGGCGTCACTGTCGGCATTTCGCGCCTCAAGCCGGCCGCGCCGACAGTCGATCGCAGCACCATTTGGACCGACACCGTAAAGCGCGGTTCGATGCTGCGCCAGGTTCGCGGATTAGGCTCGCTGATTCCCAGCCACGAAGATGTTCGCCAGATTCCGGCTGAGACGGAAGCCACGGTCATTCGTATCGACAAGCTTCCCGGATCGCAAGTTACAGCCGACACCGTGCTGGTGGAGATGGTGAATCCGCAGCTGGAGCAGGAGGCCCTGGACGCGCAGTTGCAGGTGAAAGCCGCCGAGGCCGAGTACCAGAGCCTGAAGGTGAAGCTGCAGAGCGACTTGATGGACCAGCGCGCGGGCGCGGCCACGGTCAACGCCGATTACAACGAAGCGCAGCGCCAGGCGCAGACCGACAAGTCCCTCTACGATCTCGGCGTCATCTCGGGCTTGGCGGCGAAGGCCTCTGCCGGCAAGGCGCAGGAGCTGACCACACGCGACAAGATCGAAGACGAACGGCTGAAGATCAACGAGAAGGCAATTGCCTCGCAGCTTGCAGTGCAGCAGGCGAAGGTGGACGAGATGCGCGCGTTGGCCGGACTGAAGCAGACGCAGTTGCAGCGTCTGAAGGTTCAGGCGGGAGTCGACGGCGTGCTGGTGGAGTTGCCGCTGCAGGTGGGACAGCATGTGCTGCCGGGAACGGAGCTGGCGAAGATTGTCCAGCCGAATCATTTGATGGCCGAGTTGAAGATTCCCGAGACCCAAGCCCGCGATGTGCAGATCGGCGAGCCGGCCTCCATCGACACCCACAACGGCGTGATTGCAGGCGAGGTCAGCCGTGTCGATCCCGCGGTGCAGAACGGCACCGTCACCGTGGATGTGAAGCTTACCGGCGAGTTGCCCAAGGGCGCGCGTCCGGATTTGAGCGTGGATGGAACGATTGATCTGGAGAAGCTGGACAACGTGCTGTACGTGGGGCGTCCGGCGTTCGGACAGGAGAGCAGCACGATCTCCATGTTCAAGCTGGATCCTTCGGGCAATGCCGCCAGCCGCGTGCAGGTGAAGACCGGACGCGCCTCGGTGAACCAGATCCAGATTGACACCGGACTGAAAGAGGGCGACACCGTGATTCTGTCGGACATGTCGCGATGGGACAACACGGACCGGGTGCGGCTGGAATAAAGCAGCAGTTAGCGATTAGCCGCTAGCAATTAGCTTTGAAATGCGGAGTGGCCGGGACTCATCGGGGGCCTACTGGTCATGCTGCACGAGGAGTGTTTGCCTAGGCCCGCTCTGATGTCAGGCTCGAGCAGGGATTCCGTTGTTGAATCGGCTGCACGAATGGTAGGGACCGAGCGCCGGAGGCGCGAAAGAAGATAGCCCAGCGCTTCAGCGCTGGGTGAGCGTGCCTTTGAGATTTGAGCCCCTCGGGGGCGGCGCAGGCGGCGAGCTTGGAACGAAGATCAACAAGAACACGTAACTCATCACGGGCTTGCTAAGAGCTAAGGGCTAACAGCTAAGAGCCGTCGCAAATCGCGATCATCAAGAATGGACAACAACATGAGCGAAGCAGCAATTCCGCTGATTGAAATCGAAAACATGACCAAGGTTTTCTATACCGACGAGGTCGAAACCCACGCGCTCTCCGGCGTTCACTTGATGGTCCGCAAGGGCGAGTATGTCGCCATGTCCGGCCCGTCGGGCTGCGGGAAGTCGACGCTGCTGTCCATCATCGGACTGCTGGACACGCCGACCGCGGGCAATTACCGCCTGAACGGTTCTCCGGTGGAGAACCTGGACTTCGGCGACCGTTCGCGCATTCGCAATCGCGAGATCGGCTTCATCTTCCAGAGCTTCAACCTGATCGGCGATCTCACGGTGTACGAGAATGTCGAGCTGCCGCTCACCTATCGGGACGGCATGCCGAGCGCCGAGCGCAAGCGGCGCGTGTTGGAGTCGCTGGAGCGGGTGGGCATGGCCCACCGGCTGCGCCACTATCCGTCGCAACTCTCCGGCGGTCAACAGCAACGTGTGGCCGTGGCGCGCGCGTTAGCCGGATCGCCGTCGATCCTGCTGGCCGACGAGCCTACCGGAAACCTGGACTCGCGCAACGGCGAAGCCGTGATGGAGTTGCTGCAGAAGCTTCATCGCGAGGGTGCGACCATCTGCATGGTGACGCACGATCCGCGCTTTGCCGCGCACGCCCAGCGCGAAGTGCACCTGTTCGACGGAAAAGTTGTGGCCGAAGAAGAGCTGCGGAGGCTGATGCAGGAGCAGTAGGGCAGCACTTGGCATTTGGCACTTAGCACTTGGCAAATTCGTGCTCCGTGCAATCGTGACTAACGCAAGCATCATCGCTAGTCGAGGATAGGTTTCACTGGCCAAGTACTAAATGCTAAGCGCTAAATGCCAAGTGCCAACGAGCGAGATATACAATGACCGGACTTCTTCAAGACCTGCGATACGCGTTTCGCCAGCTGCGCAAGAATCCCGGCTTTGCCGCGGTAACTGTGCTAACGCTGGCGCTGGGCATTGGCGTCAACGCGGCAATGTTCGCGGTGATCGACGCGGTTCTGCTTCGGCCTTTGCCGTTTCCCAAGCCCGACCAGATTGTGCAGATGACCGAATCGCGGCCGGAGTCTGCTGCGGCTAGCGCTTCCGCGCTGCCTGACATACGCGATTGGCGGGCGCAGGCCCACTCCTTTCAGGACATCGGCTGGTACACGGTCGGCATCCGCAGCGTCGATGTGCCAGGCTTCTCCGATTTCATCCCAGTGGTTGCCAGTAGCGCCAATCTTCTATCCATGCTGCAGGTTGATCCGGTGCTGGGCCGGAGTTTTTCGCCGCAAGATGATCAGGCCGGTCACGGCGACGTGTTGCTCATCAACTCGGTGGCGTGGGAGAAGTTTTTTGGCAAGAACCCGCAGGCCGTTGGCAGCTCGCTCAAGTTAGCGAACAAGCTCTATACGGTCATCGGAGTGATGCCGGCGGGTTTCGAATTTCCCAACGTTGGAGACGGTCCGGTAGGCTGGGTGCCGCTGGTGCCGGCCAAGGAATACGAGGACCGCGGCTCGCAGGACCTGACTGCGGTGGGAAGGCTGAAGAACGGCGTGACCCCTGGGGCGGCGCAGGCCGAACTTACCGGAATTCAAACCAACATCGCGAAAGCCTATCCGACTCTCGAACTGGAAAGGCGGGTTCGAGTAAAGACCTACCGCGAAGTCCTGACCGGCAATGTACGGCCGGCGCTGCTGGCGTTGCAGTTTGCCGTGCTTGCGGTGTGGCTGATCGCTTGCGCTAACGTTGCCAGCCTGCTGCTATCGCGCACTACGGGACGCCGACGCGAGATCGCCATTCGCAGCGCGATCGGCGCGGACAGAGCACGCCTGGTGCGGCAATTCCTGACGGAAAGCCTGGTACTGGCGTTTACCGGCGCCGCAATCGGGCTGGCCTTGGCGTATGCCTGCGTCCGGGACTTGAAGTTCTATCTCGACCTGTATCTACCACTGTCCCACCACATTCACATCGATGCGCGCGTGGCTGCAGCCCTGGTTGGTTTTTCCGTTATCTCCGCGGTTCTCTTCGGACTGGTTCCCGCGTTGCAGGCGGCGCGGGCTCCGGCGCAGGAAGCTCTTCGCGACGGCACGCCCAGTGCTGGCGCCAGCCGCCGGCAGAAACATTTTCGCGATGCGCTGGTGGTTGGCGAGATCGCGCTTTCGTTGCTATTGCTGATTTCAGCGGGACTGCTGCTCCGTAGCTTGCTGGCTTTACGCAACGTCCCGCTGGGATTCGTTCCTCACAACGTAGTAACAACGGCAATCATCCTGCCCCAGTCGGGAGGCGGAATCGTAGGCCAGTCGGGCAAGTATGCGGGCAAGGACATCGCGCAAGTATTCTATGCGCCATTGCTCGATCGGCTGGCTCATCTGCCCGGCGCCGACTCGGCGGCCCTGACCACGACCCTTCCGCTGTCGCCCAACTTCCAGGCCAGCGGCTCTTTCGAGGTCATCGGCCGGCCCAAAGATCCGGCGAACAAACTGAACGCCGCCATACGCGCCGTCAGTCCAAGTCTCTACCCGACGCTGGGCATTCGCCTATTGCAGGGGCGCTTGTTCAGCGACGCGGATGGACCGCAGGGGACGGCCGCCGCGGTCGTCAATCAAGCCTTCGTCAAGAAGTATTTTCGAGGACAGAACCCACTGGGTCAGCAGTTGAAGGTCGGCGACAAGGGACCGCACGCAATCGTCACCATCGTCGGTGTGGTCGAAGACACGCACCAGACGGCAATGTCCGATGATGCACAGCCGGAGATCAATGTGTCGTACTTGCAGCTGACGCCGAATGACGAACTGACGCCGTACATCCTGGCATCGTTCACCAACCTTGCGCTGCGCACGCACGTTGCGCCCTCGGCGGTCATTCCGAGCCTGCGTACCGCGTTGCGGGAGTTCGATCCTGATCTTGCCGTACTGGACGTTCAAACGCTGCAAGATGTAGTCGACACCTCGCTGGGAAGCCAGACGCTGGCTGTGCGGCTGCTGTGGATTTTTGCCGGCTCGGCGCTGCTGATCTCAATTGCGGGAATCTATGGCCTGCTTGCTTACAACGTGAGCCAGCGCATGCGCGATCTGGGAATTCGCATGGCGCTGGGCGCGACACGCTCGAATGTGATTGGACTTGTTCTGCGGCAGGCCGTCGTGCTGCTGGGGATTGGAGTCGGTATCGGTGTGATCACGGCGGTGTCGGTGGGAAGCGTGTTGCGCAGCTTCCTCTATGGAGTCGTGCCGTATGACGCCTGGACCATTGCGTCTGTGTCCGTGCTGTTGTTGGCCTGCGGACTATTCGCCAGCTACATTCCGGCGCGCCGCGCCTCGAGAATCGATCCGGTGAAAGCGTTGCGGTGGGAGTAAGGCAGCATTTAGCAGTTAGCACTTAGCATTTAGTAAAGCCGCGCATGAGGCGCTTTGGCTAAATGCTAAATGCCAAATGCTAAGTGCTAAATGCCAAGCACGGATCGCTTGCTACGAATCATGATCACTCTCAAGAACGTCGAACGCAGTTACAAGACCGGAGCGGGGCAGACGTGGGTGCTGCGCCGCGTGGACCTCACCATTAATGAGGGCGAGTTCATCACCGTCATGGGACCGTCGGGGGCAGGGAAGTCGTCGCTGTTGAACGTGCTGGCGCTGCTCGACGATCAGTGGGCGGGCGAATATTGGTTCGGCGAGCAGCCTGTCCATCTGATGAAGCGGAAGGACCGCGCCGAGCTGGCCAAGCGCAAGATCGGCATGGTGTTTCAGAGCTATCACCTGCTGGATGATTTGACGGTGCAGGAGAACATCGACCTGCCGCTATCGTACAAAGACATCCCACGCACTCAGAGGCAGGGCATGGTGGCAGAAACGCTTGACAATTTCCAGATCGTCGCCAAGAAGGACCTTTATCCGAACCAGCTGTCTGGAGGACAGCAGCAACTTGTGGGTGTGGCCCGCGCCGTAATTCACCGGCCGGCGCTGTTGTTGGCCGACGAGCCTACGGGCAATCTGCACTCCAGCCAGGCCAAAGAGATTATGGAGCTATTTACCAGGCTGAATCAGGAAGGCACAACCATCGTGCAGGTGACGCACTCGGAGGTGAACGCGTCCTATGGATCGCGCACTATTCAGATGCGCGACGGCTGGCTGGTAAGCGACACCGGCAATCCGGCGCTGACGCAAAACGGGGAGGCAGTTCGCTCATGATGGAGCGCGGGCCAGCGTCGAAGCTGATTGTCGTTGTGGTGTGTGCTCTGCTGGTGAGCGCGCAAGCGCAGCAGGAGACCCCGAACGCACCGACGCCGCAGCCGGCGCCGGTTTCTGCCCCTACGTCCTCGCCGGGTGCGCTCTCCATTCGAACGCCGTCGAATCTGGCGATGCCGCATTCGAACAATCCGATCAAGGCTTACGCTCCCAGTACGGTAGCCAAGCCCGACCTGGCGAATTCGAACCGGCTGCAACAACTGATCCGCGATGGCAAGCTCTACATCTCGCTGCAGGATGCCATCGACCTGGCGCTGGAAAACAATCTTGATCTGGCGATCGCGCGTTATAACCTGCCCATCGCCGATACCGATATTCTGCGCACCAAGGCCGGCGGCTTCTTTCGCGGAGTCAATACCGGTGTTGTGCAGGGCACTCCGGGTGGAGGAGTCGGGGGATTTGGGACCGGCGCTCCCAGCGGCGCGGGAGCAGGCGGCACCACAGGCGGCGCAGGTGGCGCGGGCGCAGGCGCGTCAGGACTGGTGCAGTCGACGCTCGGTATCGGAACCAATGTATCGTCTTACGACCCAGTTATCACCGGCATTACCAGCCTGGAGCACCAAACGCTGCCCTTGTCGAACGTTCAGATCTACGGTGTGCCAAAGTTGCAGACCAATACCGGTCTGGTGAACCTTAATTACAGCCAGGCGTTCCCCACTGGTAC
>Ga0181532_10004098_pt1 | contig 12888 bp, 12 predicted proteins | sample PEATcosm2014_Bin_33_FD_119768 | JGI IMG/M metagenome (GOLD analysis project Ga0181532, IMG submission 119768) | Peatland microbial communities from MTU Mesocosm Facility, Houghton, MI, USA - PEATcosm2014_Bin11_30_metaG | ecosystem: Environmental > Terrestrial > Soil > Wetlands > Peat | place...
CACGCAATACTTCCTGAGGACTCGTACTGAGGATAGGAGGGTTAAGAAATCTCCAGATTCGAATTACCCCGAAAATGTGCTCAAACAATATTCAAATCACCCCAGGCTGCGGAAGGTGGGTTAAGTACCCCCAACCATCAATTTCGTGCTGCCTATCCGAGTTGACGGAAATTGATTCGCACAGAGGAGTGACAAGTGTCACTCTCGTTCGTGATACACGCTATCGACAATTCTTGGTCACAGTGCTACCCACGTGCTCGTAACTGAACCCCGTGCGAGCGGGGGACGGAAAAGCGCGGGTCTCTAATCAGGACGGCGGGACCCTTCAGTGGATTTAGAGACAGCCGAGTTGCCACAGGTGGTTGCGCCAAGCCGCCAGTGGTGAGTCGGCTATTGTGCTATCCGGTCCGCCATACCTCAAAATGATTTTTCTTTGCATGTATTTAGAAGAACCCAGGCATTCTCTCTCCCGCTCGGCACGACATCTCAATTTCGGCGAAAGAGGCTGGTACTGAGGGCCTGCGTACTTGGGAACAGGACTGTTTCTCTCGAAAGCAGTTTACGGAATCCGGTTTCAAGTCCTGTGGTCGATTGTACCGAGGAGTGTGAAGGACGTGGATCTATGCGGCCAACCCGTTCCTCGGGCACGGCCACAGAACCACGCCTGGCTCCGCCAAGGATTGTGACTAGCAGTACTCCAGCCAATAGGTACTCATACTTACTCTTAATGTAGCTAATTGCATTTGCTATAGAGCTCTTTCCGTATGTTTTGCGAAGGAAGTCTATCCCGGCCCGCCCCAGGTCCAATTTTGCTTTGGATAAGGAGAGTAGACTTATGCACAAAAAAACGATTCTTGCAGTGACCGTGATTGTCGCCGTATTGCTGAGTCTCACCTTTGCGCAACCTGCCTTCACTCAGCAAACCACAGTTGAGAAGTATTGGTCAGATAACTATGGCACTTTTAATCCTCAGACCACGAACGAATACAAATGGAGCGTTCTCGCCAAAGCGCCACCCGATGAGTGCTTTTTCGGCCTGAGAGATCCCAACAATATCGCCTCTTTTGAAAACTACTACCCGAATCCTCTCCCCAGCGGCTACACCCACCCTTGCAGCTTCGGTACCGAGACGAACGGCATTCCCAAGGTCAACCAAGCCTACATTTGGGGGTTGACAAAGCATGGAAAAGATCTTTGGTTCGGAACGATCTCGAACACGCTGTGCTTAGTTATCGAGGAATTGGCGCTGGGTCAATCCGTGCCCTTGCAGGAAAACACGCTGGCATGCGAGGGATCCGTCGAGGCGGACTTTCGGCCCCCGCACATCTACCTGTACGACACCGAGAACAACACACTGACCGACATGACTCCCCAGGTGCTCAGCAAAAGCACTACGGACAAAGATGCCCTGCTTTCCACAGTCGGCCTGCGTTCGGCCGGTTCGTTCGGTGACGTAGTGATTTTGGGCGGTATCAATGCCTACGGCGGCGTAACCATGTTTGCATTCAACGCCAAGACCAAACTCTATATCGGCACCGAGACGTTCTCCGAGTACAGCAATGTCCGTCAGTGGATCGTGGTAAACCGCGAACTCTACGTCGGCGTCGCGAACGGAACGCAGTCAGGGCTCTTCTCGAACACCAGCGGGCTCATCCTCCATTGGATCGGCGACACCACGAACCCCTTCAACTTTGAGCAGGTCGGTAGGGTACTCGGCGATCCCGCCTATCTCACCCACTTTAACGACAGTCTCTTCGTCTCGACATGGGGTGGTCCCAGTGGGAGCTACGGAACCGCGCTCTTCATGAGCCCGCAATTCAAAAATAAACTGCCCGCCAGCACAGCGACTTGGCCAACTGTCTGGCAACTCTCGGACTTTGAGGCGGAGCCTTCCGCGGGTGCTGCGGGCGGGGCCATCGCCGGCTTTGACGGCTGGCTCTACTTCACCACGATGACACCGCCTGGTGCACAGTTAGAGCAGTTCAATTTCCTTTACCCGTCGGCCCCCACAGATACGGCCTCCTTGGCCGAGGATTTCCTAGGCAGCTATCGCCCCACCGAGATGTTCAGAGGGAAAAACTTCGGTACCCCGAATCAAAAGATTGAACTGCTCTATGGCAACAACCTCCTGCCGAAATACGACCCGGGCAGCAACACATGGTCCTTGGTTCCGAACAATCTAAACCAATCACCGAAGTGGGGCCTGGCCGGATACAACAACTTTTTCAACAGCTACACGTGGTGGATGCAGAAATTCAATGGTGAGCTGTTCATCGGCACTTTCGATTGGTCCTACCTACTCTTTGAGTCGGTGTTCGACCAGTATGGCTCAAAGATTCCTCCCGCGGTGATCGCCGCCGCACGCTCTTACGAGGGTGCGGATTTGCTGCGACTCCATTCCTCATCCCACGCGCCGGTGGCAGTGAGCCTGGATGGCATGGGCAACTTTAGCAATTACGGAATACGCACGATGGTCAAATTGAATGGGAATCTGTATCTCGGGACTGCCAACCCTTTCAACCTACTCACCGATCCGACCAGTAGTCAATATGATCACAAACTGGGAGGTTGGGAACTGATCCGGCTCTGGCCGAACATTAACAACGAATGCGGGCCGGACGATGGAGACGATAACGGTCAGTAATTGACTCACCCAGACCAGCAGTAGACTTTGCTCTGCTTTCGGGTGGCCGTAACGCGGCCACCCGATTGGTCGCGCCAGCCACCTGTCACAGTCAGAACCAGAAGAGTCGGGGCCGTGCCGATTCCATTCCTCCGGACAGTAGCTTCCCCGCACCGCAAGCGTTCGCCTGCTAGAGGTTGGACTTTCTCTACTTTCCGATTCCGTCAGGCAAGCCGCGATAATAACGAAATCCCTCTACCGGTTTCCCATCCCTTGTTCGGATCTCCTCACGCACATTCGCCTTCATTTCCTTCACTTCCGCTTCGCTGGGGCTGGGATGGTAGTTTTTCCAACCCGGCCCGAACTGGCTGCTGTAGTGCGCCCCGGCATTCACTCTCTGCTGCACGTAATCGCTGATGTCCACCCAGATGTTCTCATCCTGATAATCGTAGTCGTTGTAGAACATATACTCCGGGATCATGAATTCCTTTAACCCTTCCTGCGTTATCTGACCTTCAAACAAGAGCCTCCACATCGCCGCACGCGCCGCATCTGCAGCCAAATACGCCGCCGCGCGGTGATCGGACTTGTGCCAGCGCTGATAGTTCTTCCCTGGATCCCACGCGAAGAGCACATCCGGTCGCAGCTTCCGGATGAGCCGCACCAGGTTTTCGACCACCGCTTTGCGGTCCTCGAACTCGAGCATCCCGTCGTCATACCCCAAATTAATGTAGTGCTCGCCGGGTATCCCTAATTCTTTCAACGCCGCCAACTCCTCTTGCCTCCGAATCTCCGCAAGTTGCGTCCGGGAAAGATTTGGGTCCTGCGTCCCCACATTTCCGGTCGTCAACGTCACTACGTACACCTGGTTCCCGTGCGCTTGAAGCATCGCCAAAGTCCCGTGCGATAGCGCGTCATCATCGGCATGCGCCCCGACCAGCAGGACTGTTTTTCCCGTCCATTTCTCCACCGGCGTCGCAGGCCTCGGCACCTCCACTTGCGCCGTCGCGTCCCAAGCCGTTGCGCAAATCCCCGCCGCCAGCACAAATCCACTTCCTAGCAATCTCATCTCGCCTCCTCCGCCAGACACCCCGCACAGCAGTGATTTCATTCAGATCGGCAACTCAATCCTACTACCATCCTGCCACTGTCACGCCTCCTCGATCGCGGCTCCCCAGCTAAGAATCTGTGACTAGTGTAGAATCACTCCACGCTGACGAAGCCCTCGCAAGCGTAATTTACGGAGAAAATCATGCTGACATGGCAGACGCCCAGAGACCATTCGCCTTTGAACAGGATGGCTGTGACCATTCTCCCGTTCCTATTGGCACTCGTTTTCGCACCATGGGCGACGGCGAAAACAGCGGTCGATTTCGATCCCAACCTGGATTTCTCGAAGTTCAAGACCTTTGCCTACCTCGGGGGCACCAATATGCTGGAGTTCCGGCAACTGAATCCCAATTACATCACTGACCGAGTCCATGCCGGGGTGGCTCAGGCCCTGATTCAGCGTGGCCTGAAGGAAGTCCAGCCCAATCAGCAGCCGGATCTTGTCGTGCGGTATTGGGCCAATAGCCAATCCAAAATTGTCTCGCCCGGCGCTGGAAGCTGGGACCAATACGGAGGCTTCCTGGTCGGTTATTGGGCCTATACCTACGACCTGATGAAAGCGGAAAGCAGCTTGGACGCATCTCTGGTCATCGACCTGATTGATCCGAGGCGTAAGGACCTGGCCTGGCGCGTGTACCTGGAGCAGAAAATCGTCGACAACGATAGCATTTGGCCGAAGGTGCTCGGAGAGATCTCCAAGGGCTTCAATCATTACCCTCCAACCCAAAAAGAAATTGCTGAGAAGAAGAAGGAACGCGCCGAACACCCACCCAAGCCGGAGGCGCAGTAACGTAACGATGCCGGCTGGCCTTCAAATGGGCCTCCTTCGTTGACTTCACTCCGACACGCAGCCTAAAGCGATGGCGCCCTGGAACCGGTCGCCGACTTGAAGGATTTTCGCCCAACGGGGTAGGGGGGCGACTGGATGGGCCTGGATCCCTCCGACGCTCCGTTGTCACTCCGCGATACCGGACTCCAGGAGGTATACGCGCTTGGTTCCGAGGCCCCGTATAGCCGATCCCCTTGCACGCCGGTCGTCCACATTCTCTCCGTTTTCCCTGATCAGTTTCGATTTCCTAGGCCGTGCATGTTGCCGCACTTCGCACAATGTGTGGGTCGCTCCGTGTTGTCGACTTGGTGTTTCACGGGCGGCAGGGCCCGAAGGTAGGCGAATATGGCCTTGAGGTCGGAGTCTGTTAAGTGGCGATAGAAATACCAAGGCATTGCTGACATCAGGGCCCGACTTCCCACTCTCCCCGTTTTCAATACCTCCAGGAATCGGCTCTCCTCGTAGTAACTGATCCCGGATGAGTCCGGAGTCAGGTTTGGTGTGGCTGCAGACTGGTCCCCACGACTGAACACCTTCCCGCCAGCAAATTCTAATCCGCGAATGAAACCCTCTTCATTGTTGGGGGTGTGACAAGTCTCGCAGCCCGCTAACCGTACCAGATACTCTCCCCTGCTGATCCTGCTTGACGATTTGTTCAGCCGAATCGAATCCATAGCGATTGTGGGTGGATGTTTTCCTGGTATGTACTCAGCCATTTCAGGCAATCGATTCTTGACCGGCGGAATCCTCCGAAGGTACAACACGATGGAATGCAATTCGTCATCACCTAAGCTGTGAAAATAGCGGGAAGGCATTTCCGGATTCAGCAATCTCTCATTTTTTCCGATTCCCTCTTTGATAGCTCTGATAATTTCCTCGTCGCTCCAATCACCAATTCCGGTGTCCTTGTCCGGGCTTATGTTGGGAGCGACGACTTGGTTCGGTTGACCTTCACCCCAAAGAATGCGTCCACTCCCGACCCGCCCAGCAGGGATCGGCCAGCCCGGCTTTGAAAAGTCACGTTCCGAATGGCACTCGAAACAGATTGCCACCCATTCCACCAGATATTTACCCTGCTCCACGGTGGCAACTTTGTTCGACCCTCCGGCAGCACACGACACGACGTTCCCCGCGCTGACCACCCCCGCACCGAGAACAAGAAAAAGAAAGGCGCGAGCCCGTTTGGTCACCATTTTCATTCCTGGGAGACCTGGATCATCTTGCAGTCTCGTCTCAGATGCTCGCATTGCGCCACGGAAAGAAGTTTCCCGAGCGCCTTCTCTTCTGCAACTACTCTGGAGTCCACGTCAAACAGGTTTGATTTGTTACCGGGGCGGGCTCTAGGGAAAAGCCTGAATCCTTCGCCTACGAACACACTACGTCCTCAGGGAGAGCTGTCTGCTGATTCAGCAACAGCCCCTAGTTACTTTCAGTCGGCCTTGGAACAACCGGCGTCGGGATCACATGCGCGTCCCGTCTTGGAGGAGCCACTTTCGGTACTGTCTTCTTTGGCTTCTTCTTTTCACGACCGCCTTTATCTCGGTTTCCCATGGGGACAGCTTGCCACAACTCCACTCTGATAGCCACTCCTTGTCAGACCAAAATGCCGCGCGAGCCTACCCACTCCTACCTCTCGATCACAAGCGAATTTGAACTGCTTTTCTTCCCTGACATTTCTGCCTTCTTGGCTCTGTGCTTTGTAGAGTTGCATGGACCATTCTCGCGTTCTCTTGCCATTCGCAAGTCATCACTCTCCGCCCCCTAACTCCTTTCCCTGCCATTGATACAGACAGACGGGGGAGGGGAGAGTGGCTGCCAAGTTACTACGTCACTCACACCCCCCTGTGACGTACCGCACTGCGCCCGCCCCCGAATGGGTCCAGCGTCTCCATGTAAGTACGCTCCTCGCGCAGTTGGGTCTGCGGGCCCTCCCACTGTGCAGCGTCCCGGGTTTGGACCCCCGTGCTCGCTATTCAGCGAGCCTAATTCAAGACAATTCGTTGGAGGTTTGCATGCTCCATTTGGACACCGGCAATACCGGATTTATGATCTTGTGCACCAGCCTGGTGATGTTAATGACGCCGGGGCTGGCCTTTTTTTACGGTGGTCTGGTCGGCAGGAAAAACGTACTGGCCATCATGATTCAAAGTTTCGTCTCCATGGGATGGACCACGGTCATCTGGTACGCCTATGGCTATTCCCTGTGCTTCAGTGGGGACTGGCATGGCGTCATTGGCAATTTTCATAACGCGTTCCTGCGAGGTATCTCGCTGAATACCCCATCGCCGAACGACACCATCCCGGCTCTGGTCTTTATCGCCTACCAGATGATGTTTGCCATCATCACTCCGGCACTCATCTCCGGCGCATTCACCAACCGCGTCTCCTTCAAAGCTTATATGCTCTTCCTGACCGGCTGGTTGACCTTCGTGTACTTTCCCTTCGTCCACATGGTGTGGGGCGGCGGCTTCTTGCAGCAGTGGGGCGTGAAGGATTTCGCGGGCGGCATCGTGGTCCACAACATCGCAGGAATGGCGGCATTGGCCAGCGTTTTATATGTCGGCAAACGCCGCGTCGTTGATCGCGGTCCGCACAGCATCCCCCTGGTTGCGCTGGGGACCGGCCTGCTCTGGTTCGGGTGGTATGGCTTTAATGCGGGCAGTGAAATGCGCGTTGATTCCGTAACCGCCACGGCCTTTCTAAACACCGACGTGGCCGCATCCTTTGCCGCTATCGCCTGGCTCGCCGTGTCCTGGCTAAACGAGAAGAAGCCGAAGTTCCTCGGCCTGCTCACCGGTGCCGTCGCCGGATTGGCCACTGTCACTCCGGCCGCCGGTTATGTCTCGCCCACGACCGCAGTCATCATCGGCATCGTTTCCGGCGTGGTGTGTTACTACGCGGTGGAAATGAAAAACAAACTCCACTGGGACGACGCATTGGATGTCTGGGGAGTTCACGGAGTCGGCGGATTTCTCGGCATTGTCATGCTCGGCATCTTTTCCACCAAGGCATTCAATCCCGATGGCGCCAACGGCTTTCTGGCTGGCGATCCCATGTTCCTTCTGAAGCAGGTGACCGCGGCGGTCTTCTCCTCCATCTGGGCGTTCACGTTCACCTACGCCATGCTGCGCATCATCGATATGTTCACAGCGGTCAAAGTTACGGAGCAGACCGAAGAGGTCGGACTCGACGAGGCACAACTCGGCGAACACGCCTACGAAGTTGCAGCCGATTAAGCTACCGCCCTGCGACATGCTTGGCCAACTCCAGCGCGGCAGCACTGTGCATCGGATCGGCAAGCTTGGCGCGCACGAAATCGCGCGTCCCACCGCCTTTGCCTGGCATCGTGGCCAGCACTTGTTTGAGGATTTCCGGGAGATCCTTCCCTGCCCCCGGCGATTGGGCGAAGACCAGCTGTCCCGTCGCCTCATGAATCAGCAGCGCAACTGTCCTTTCGCTCCTCGCCAGTTCCGTGGCGAGCGGTAGCAGAAGGCCACCTGGATGCTCAGGCCTCAGGAGCATCGCCACGACGCGCGAACCGTCTTGCGCAGCAGGAGCGTCGGAAACCAGGGTCTTTGCCCAGGATTCCGCAAGCAGCTGGAGTGCAAACTGCAGGCTCTTGAAGTTCGCGTCGCGTTCGTCGGCATATTTTTCCAGCACTGCAGGGAGCTCGTTCGGCGCACAACTCAGCCGTTCAGCGAGAGCACGCAGGAGCTGGAAATCATCGCTGGCAATCCGTTCCGCTCGGCCACCGCACGCGAATTCGACCCGCCAGTCCTGCCGGATTTTGCTGCAGCGGCGAATTAGGATGAGCCCGATCTGCCCGGTGCTCTTCACATGTGTGCCGCCACAGGGCTGCAAGTCCGCAGCCTCAATTTCAATGGCCCGCAGAATGCCTTCGCGCTCCACTTCCTTCCGCACCCCTTGCTGCGCCAACTGGTCGGAGGTGCCGTATCGAACGTTCACCGGACGGTCTCCAAAGACAATCTCGTTCGCTGCTCGTTGCGCGCCGCGCAGTGCGTCTGCGGATGGTTCCGGCCCGCGGAGGTCGATCGTGCATACGTCGCTGCCCAGATGGAAAGACACGGTCGACAGGCCAAAGCGTTCCTGAAACATGGCAGAAAGCAGGTGCTGGCCGGTGTGTTGCTGCATGTGATCAAAGCGCCGGCCCCAATCGACACATGCCTCGACTGGACCGGGCGATAGTTCGGCGTCAACAATATGCGCGACGTCTTCACCCGCATCTCGAACGTCCAGGATGCGTGCTTCTCCGAGGCGCCCCAGGTCATGCGGCTGTCCTCCCGATGAGGGATAGAACGCCGTGCGGTCCAGCAGTACTTCCCAGGCTGGCCGAGTGCCGGCGGGAGTGGCCACGGGTTCTACGGGAAGACAAACCACCACGCGCGCCTGGAAATTCTGAAGATAAGAATCGTCGTAGTACAGCCGGTGTGTGGCCATGCGCCCGGCATTTTAGCACAACCAAATTCGCGGGCATCCGCGCAACAGAAAAGCGCGTTTTTCGGTAGCCTCATGCTTGTTCCGGTAGACTAAGAACATGGGCATTCGCTTCATTGCGCTGGATATTGATGGCACCCTGCTGAATAGCCGCTATGAGGTCTCCGCGGCGAACCGCGCGGCGATTGCCCTGGCAACACAACGAGGGATTGAAGTGGCGCTGGTGACCGGGCGGCGTTACGACTTCGCCATGCCCGTCGCGCGGCAGATCGATTCCCCTCTCACGATGATTGTGAACAATGGCGCCCTTTTACGAACCAAGGCGGGCGAAACTCTACAGCGGCACCTGCTGCCGCGAGACACAGCACGGCGTGTCCTCATGGCAACGGAGCCATGGCGCGAGGCAACGGCGGTCGTGTTCGACCGGCCAACGGCCAACCAGGTAATGCTGCAATCGATCGACTGGGACGACCCGACGCGTGGCGGCTATTACACGCGCAACCGGGAGTTCCTGGCGGAAGCTGCGCCGCTCGAGAGCTGCCTGGACGAAGACCCCATACAGGTCATGTTCACCGGCGGCGTTGCCGTCATGCGGGAAGCCGAATCAACTCTTCGACGCGTCCAATTTGCAAAGGAGTTCGCCCTCGCTGTGACCGTTTATGAAGAAAAAGACTTCTCTATGATCGATGTAATTCATCCCGCCGTTTCTAAGGGTGCGGCACTGGCCGAGTGGACAGGCTCTCGCGGTGTGGCGCGCGAGGAAATCATGGCCATTGGGGATAATCACAACGATTTGGAGATGCTATCCTTTGTTGGAGTCCCCGTAGTAATGGAAAACGGCGTGCCGGAGTTGAAAGAACACGGATGGCATGTGACGCGCTCAAATGACCGGGACGGCGTGGCGGCAGCAATTGAACGGTTTGCACTGCGCGAGGCGAAGCTGTGAGCTTGCGGTCAAGGCACTTGGTGTTCGGCGGACTGGCAGGGATGGCCCTGCTCCTCGGCGGAGCCTGCGCTTGCCGGGCAGATTATGTGGTCCTGCGCAACGGAGCGCGTCTGGACGTGACCGGTTACGAAATTCTGTCCGACCGGTACATTTTGCACCTCAAGGGCGGCGTGGCCGAGGTGCCGCTCGAGGATATCGTGGGAATTGAGCCCGAAGAGATATTCGACCCCACCGAAGAGCCGCTCAGCGACAAAACGCCATTTCAGAAAATTATTCGCGCCGCGGCAGAGCGCTATGGAATGGACGCCGACCTGATTCATTGTGTTGTTGCGGTGGAATCGAACTTCAACCCGAAAGCCGTTTCGCCAAAGAATGCACGCGGTCTTATGCAGTTGATGCCGCAGACTGCAGTGCACTATGGCGTGAAGGATGTATTTGACCCCGAAGAGAACATTAATGCCGGAACGCGCTACCTGAAGGAATTAATGGCCAAATACAACAATTTGACTCTTGCCCTGGCGGCTTATAACGCCGGTCCGGAGCGCGTGGATCGCTTTGGCCGGCATGTACCTCCTTACCTCGAAACGATGAAATACGTCCAGCGCATCGCCAAGAGCTACGCCAAAATCAAAGCCGAGACCGCTGCGTTGAAACAAAACGGCTGAACTATTTTCAGCAAGGACAAACACCTATTAATTGGAGGGCGGGGCTTGCAACGGTGGATTAGTGGTCGGACCCGGACTACCGGCGGGATTCTGCGACCCGTTATTCATTCCAGGTGAGTTTGGCGAAGTCGGGGATGTTGGTGAACCAAACGGACTTCCTCCATTCGGGCTCCCAATAGGAGACCCAAACGAGTTGCTGCCATTCTGATTTTGCACCGGTGTGCCGATGCCTGCGGAAGCGCCGCCCACGTGAAGATCCTTTGACGGGTCCCACAAAAATTCAAACTGCTTGTAATTTTTTGCCTTCTCGTACCACCGGAAGGATTTCTTGTTGATCTTGCTTCCTACCCCGATGATATTTCCGCCGATTATGTTGCTGGAATCAAGAGATGTAGCAATTGAATGAGGCTGGCCAGGGTCCGTCGATCCGTCGGGATTCTCCGCGTTGGGGTCGCTAGAGGGGACAGGATTCTGTGAATTGGTTCCCATCGTAGCGCTAGGAGGACTGCCCTGAGTGCCGGCTGCGTTCTGGTTCAAAGTGGATGAAAAAGCACCCGATTGCATGCCGTTCCCGAAACCGGAATTCGTCCCCGCGCTACCGGCAGCTCCGGAGAACAACGCAGAGCCTATGCCCGTCGAGCCGGTTTGCGTGCCCGGCTGCCCAGTCAGAGAGATGCTTCGATTCATCAGACTGCCGATGAGCTGGCCATTCGGCCCGACATAGATCAATCGCCAGCTTCCGTCCACCGAGTTCATCGGATCCTTATATTCCTTGCGCATGAACCGGATACCGGTTTTTGGCTTGCTCAAATCCTCAAGCGAAGTGGGGAAATGATGCAATTTCTGATAGTACAAACGAACGCCGCGGGCATATTGCTTGCCCCGCCAAACCATTTCTGCTTCCCTTTCACGCTGAATATTGCTGAGCACAGTGGGCGCAACCGCGACGGCGCTTAAGACCAGCAGCGCGAGGAAGAACATGACGAGAATCAGGGCGTAACCTGATTCGCCCCCACGCGAGCGCAGCTTTCGAGAAAACGGCATCATACCGGCGGCGGCATCTCCATATTTTTCGAGTTCTTTTTGCCCGTGTTCACGTCTTCAAATTCGATGCGGTCATTGCCGATGTGCGTTATCCGGATGTGATTCTGGATCGTCTCGCCCTCGCTCACAATCCGAACTTCGTCGCCATCCAGAAGGAAAGCGCGTCGCTGACCGTTGGACGGCAGCGTTCCATAACCAAAGAACGTCATGGAAAGCTGCGGAATAGGCGGCTCGGGCGGTGGCATGGGCCCCGTTGGCAGAGGAGCTGGCTTGCTGGGCTTTGCTATGGTTGCATTTCCGTGAGTCTCCGGGGTGGGTACTGCGCCGGCAACAAAGATATTGCGTCCCGCAGACTTATATTCAGTGGACTGCGCGGTTTTCAACTTCTCAAAGACGATGCCGTAATCGACGGCGTTGATAGGCACGTAGTTTGTCGATGTAACCACGCCGGTTCCGGACGGCTTCTTGCCGAAGGAGAAATACCAGACCATTGCGGCAACCATCAAAAGCACCACAAGTGCGATCCGCTCTTTCTGCTGTTTCGTCTGTGCCATCACGCCTTCCGGAAATAGGTCTTTATATGCAAGACGACCCGTAATGCGCCAACCGGCCCCTGCCCACTGGCCTGCGAGTCCACGGCCAGGGAGTCCACAATGTAATTATTCTTCGAGCGTTGTAAATGATTCAGAAACCTCACAATTCCGTCGTAATCACCGTTAACAGATGCTTCCAAGGTCAATTCCGTCAGGTTCCGCCCGGTCACCTCTTTCTCATGGAACCGGGCATCCTCGACAATCAAGTGAGTCTCTTTCGCGTATTCGTCCAACTCCTGCGAAATAACCGAATAGCCCTTCGCGGATGGCAGCAGCGTGGCCTCGAAATCGTCGAACTGCTTCACCGTTTGTGGAATCTTGTCGCGGATGATGGTGGCGTGCTTGATGTCTTCCTTGACCAGGGCCAACTGCCGGGTTTGGGCGGAAAGAACCTGCTGCCGGCTCTCTGGCGCCGACGATAGCCTGGCATTGAAATAAACGAGCGCCACGTCCGCCAGCAGAAGAGCCGCCAGGCCGCCGATGATCAACTGCTTCCTGAACTGAAAATCCTGCATCGTCAGATCCCCGTGTAAACCGCAGAGAATTCAATCGTAAGCAAATCGCCGCCAGGCACGCTTCCCTGCCTCGGCAGTTCCATGGAAAGCAGCTCCACGTGCGAAAAA